>Ga0138256_10006315_pt1 | contig 12528 bp, 14 predicted proteins | sample KNB2016incub_MG_FD_105486 | JGI IMG/M metagenome (GOLD analysis project Ga0138256, IMG submission 105486) | Active sludge microbial communities from wastewater in Klosterneuburg, Austria - KNB2014incub_MG | ecosystem: Engineered > WWTP > Activated sludge > Unclassified | place: Austria... | reverse complement strand
TCTGGCCCCAGAGAACATCGGGCACATTGATATTGAGGATGGTGTCGGCCGGCAGTGGGGCAGACGTCAGGTGCTGAAACAGCGTGCGTATCGCCTGCCCTGCTGTATCAAAGTGGCGATGTTCTCCGGTCAGCGACACCGCGATTGCCGGCAGGCCGAGAAAGCGACCCTCGACCGCCGCCGCCACGGTGCCCGAATACAGCACGTCGTCACCCAGATTGGCGCCGTGATTGATGCCGGCGATGACCATATCTGGCTCGTGATCGAGGAGCCCGGTGATGGCCAGATGCACGCAGTCCGTCGGGGTGCCGTTAACGTAATGTATGCCCTCGCGCGTCCGGCCAACCCGCAGCGGGCTTTCCAGCGTCAACGAGTGGCTGGCACCGCTCTGGTTGCGATCCGGCGCCACCACGGTGATTTCAGCCAGATCAGACAGGCTGAGGGCAAGCGTGGCCAGGCCGTCGGCCAGATAGCCGTCGTCATTACTGAGCAGCAAGCGCATTGTTTTTGAAAGCCGTGCGAAAATGGAATGCTAAAGCATAGTGCACGAGTCGAGGAGTCCCGGTGAACCCCAGCGGTGGAAAAAAACCTGATTCCGGCCCGGATGCCGGTCTCTCCTTCAGCGAACTGGTCGGGCCGGTTACACCGGTCAAGGTGCGCGGACGGGTCAGCATGAAGAAGCCGCTGCCATCGCCGCGAGCGCGCTTCAAAGAGGCCGACGACCGCGCTGTACTGGCGGAATCGATCTCCGGCGGCCCATCTGAACCGACACTTTCTGCCGGTGACGAGATCAGTTTCCGGCGCAAAGGCGTGCCGATATCCGTAGTGAAAGACCTGCGCCGCGGAAAATATGCCATTCAGGAAGAACTCGACCTGCACGGCATGAATGCCAGCCAGGCGCACGCAGCACTGCGCCAGTTCATGAACGAGCTGCTGATGAGCGACACCCGCTGCGTGCGCATCATCCATGGCAAGGGACTGGGCTCGGGGCCACGCGGCCCGGTACTCAAAGGCAAGGTCGTCAGCTGGCTGCCGCAGTGGGATGAAGTGCTGGCCTATGTCACGGCGCCGGAAAACAACGGTGGCACGGGTGCTGTCTATGTGTTGCTGGCGCGTTGATTGGAAACACCCTCCACGTCACGCCTATTCCCGAACAGGCCACACCATAACTTTCTCAACCTAATGTACGCTGGCCGCTATCTCGATCGACAACGTCGAAGTTTGCAGCGACCAAGGAGGCTGTGACGACCGCTGTTTAGCCAGGTAGGCCACTTTCCTGATTCTCCAACATCCTGGTCACTTGCGTTTCGCTTCATCACGCCTGACTACTTGGCAGCACGCTCCGAATAGACGAGATCAAACAGGGCTTTCAGGTTCTCGACCAGAGCGGCATGATCCGGATCAAACTCCATCGCACGAATGTTATACGCCTGTTGCCAGTCCCGAAGAGCATAGCGCCCATGTTGGCCCCGCAGGACGAGACAATACTAGCGTTGTCAGCTAAATCCTCTTGCGTCCACGAAAGAGTTTTACGCGCAACGCGAATTCTTTGGCCAAGAGTCCTAAGAGGGTCTTTGTTTCTTCACAATGGGTTGGATCGTCCGCAAATGATGACGATGAGTCCACGGACGATAATGCTCACTCCCCTATCGCGTAATCACATGCGCCAGTTGAAATGGGCCTTACTTCATCTTGAATCTCTCCAGCAGGTCCTCAGGCACCTTGAGGCTGACAAGCTGCAACTTCACGCGAGCCGCTCTCGGCGCACTTCCACCGTGGAGCCACCGGAAATCCTCGACGAAGCAGATGACCTGGTCGGGAGTCATCTGCCGACACTGTTCCAGATATTCCGGCGTGAAGTACTGGACTGGTCTCATGGCAGGTTTCTCCATTGCTGCACAAAGCGGCTGCGACATGGCACTACCCCCTACTTTTTCCCGGCCAGTTCCTGAAGTAGTCACCCCAACGCTGATCCACGAGGTCAAAGGAGCCCGGAGCACCCTGGGTTAACAGATCACGATTCAGCGCCGGCCAGTTCTTCGGACCGCCTTCCTGGGGAAGCTGCCGGGTGGCATCGATGATGAACTTGCTTGACAGCATGGGCGTGGGCCGGCTGGGGTCCGGCATCATCATCTGCGTCTGCGGAATCAGCACGCTCGCCGAGGGTTGCCAGCGCGCACCGATTGCCTTAAGTACCGCACCGGGGTCCATGATGTCGACGTCGTCATCGACCACGATCACGACCTTGTTGAGGGCCGGGTTGGCAGCAATGTACTGGCCGGCGGAAATTCCCTGACCGGGAAAGCGCTTCTGGATGCTGATGACAATCACACCGCTGGCGCCGGCCGGCGAATAAAGGCCAGTCAGGCCGGGAATCAGACGCTTGTACATGAAGAAGTTCGATGACACCTGGGGTGCCTTGGGCATGTCCCAGGTCAAGCCGGTGAAGGAATTCAGTACCCAGGGATTGCGCCGGTGGGTCATCGCCTTGATGTTCATGAAAAAGTTTTCTTTCTTCGCGGCGCCCTGGAATCCGTACATCTCGCCGTAGGGGCCCTCCGCCTCAAACTGGTCGAGCGGGATCTCGCCTTCGATGATGAACTCCGACTGCGCCGGCACGAGTATGTCGCAGGTCTCGCACCTGACTACCGGCAGCGGGCTGCCGCGTAGCCCGCCGACAAACTCCAGCTCATCTTCCCTGAATCCGGCCATCTTCGTGCTGCTGGCACAGAAGGTCATCGGGTCCGGAGCCACCGCGATGGCAACCTTCGCGACCTTATCGCCGCGCTGCTGCATCTCACGCAACAGCAGCCAGCCGTGCTGCCCGGGTTCCGGATTCACACCGATCTTGCGTGGACCCTTGACCTGGCAACGGTAGGTGCCGACATTGCTGCCGAGCTCCGGGTCACGCATGAACACCGAACCCATATTGATATAGCGGCCGGCGTCGCCCGGATTGTTCTTCAGCCAGGCGAAGCGTTCAATATCGATGGCATCGCCAGTAAGCACCACTTCCTTGCAGGGTGCCTGTGCGGCCGGGATTTCGACAGGAGGAATTCGTGGCCAGTTGCCGCTGCGATCGAGCTGGCTTACCAGCGTGTCGATGACTGCACGGTACATCTGGTGCTGATCATCGTTGATGGCGGCAACGCCAAACAGCAGCGCTTCGTCCGGCCAGCTGCCATAAAGATTGGCCAGTACCGGACCATCGCGCCACTGCCCATCTATCCTGACTCGCTCCACCAGAAAGCCGGGCGCCGCTTCGGCACCGAAACGCTCCAGCAACCGGTAGGCAAACGCGGTGATCTCGTACTGATCCTGGTCCATGGATCCGATACGCAGCAGGCGGCCGCGCGCCTCCAGGGCCGCGACGTAGTCCCGGATCGAATCGATGGGCCGGCCGAATGCAACGCTCGTCAAGGAAGTATGAGACATTGAAATACCCCGCCCGGCCGGTCTGACTGCCTGTTGAGGGGTACTATAGCCAAATGAAGCCGCTGAAAAACGAACACGAACTCTTTAAGGCCGGCCTGGCGGCGGCCGTGAAGTATGCAGAGGATCGGGGCGCGGTGGTCTTCGAGAAAACCGACTCAGCAAGCGAAAAGTTGCTGTATGTCTACAGGCTCCTGGTTCACGACAAAAAAATTGCGCCACTACCCGAAGGCGAGGTCGCAGAAAAATCGCTCCGTCACCGCATCGCCATGTGGTATGCGCACCAGCTGCCGAAAGACCATCCGCTGCTGAAGTAAATAACCGCAAGCCAGACCAGCTTTGCGTTAATCAAAAAAGTTGCGGCCGGCTAAATGCCGGCCGCGCTGCCTGGTGGGGGGGGACAGCAGTGAGGACTCTTTGACAACTACTTCGCGGGAGGCAGTATTACCGCGTCGATTACATGGATCACGCCGTTGCTGGCGGCGACATCGGCGCTAACGACCTTGGCACCGTTAACTGTCACACCGCTGGCGCCGGCCACGATCTGAACCGTCTGACCTTCAAGTGTCTTGGCATTAATGGTGCCCTTCAGATCGCTCGACATGACCTTGCCCGGCAAAACGTGATACAGCAGGATGCTCTTGAGCTTTTCCTTGTTCTCGGGCTTCAGCAGGCTATCCAGCGTACCTGCCGGCAGAGCAGCAAAGGCCGCATCGGTGGGCGCAAAAACGGTAAAGGGGCCTTTGGCCTGAAGCGCATCAACAAGGCCTGCTGCCTTGATAGCCGCAACCAGGGTATTGAATGAGCCAGCACCGATAGCCACTTCAACGACATTGCCAGGAGCGGCCTTGGCCATACTCGAACCCTGACCGGCATTGGCAACCGACCAGTAGCTACAGGTAACCAGCAGCGCTGTCAGTGCCATGACCCTGAATGACTTTGTTATCTGCCCTGAGTGCGTCATAGATAATTACTCCGTTTGGCCAAGCGACCATCGCTGGCATGTTTTTGATTTCGCCAGTCTCATCCAATCGGATTCATCGTTTGTCCATACGTTTGCTGAAGTCCCACGAAGTCACCCAGTCCGCTTCTATCCGGATGGCCACCTCGTCGGCTGAGCGCGCGATTAACCACGACGCAAAACCGCTGTCGCGATTACCAAGGTAACGATCAATCAACTGCAGCAACATGCCCGGACCTTGCGCAACTGACAGCGAAACCCTGCCCTGGCCGCGCACCCCGCGATAGGGCATCGCCTCCGGCGCCACCTCGAAACCGCAGCGCGGGTCTGCCGCAAGAAGGGCAGCCACATGCGCCGATTGCTGTGTCGCACACCAAAGCGCACCTTCTGAATAGAGGTACCAGAGTGAACAAACCAGCGGCTCAGAATCGCGGTCGATGCATGCCAGCCTCACCGGGATGACGGTGCTGGCAAGGAACTCACTGATCTGCCGTTCATCCCAGGCACTGGTAGAGCGAATATTACGCATGACTTGCACCTCTTCAGCCAAGACTGCATAGATCCTATCCCAGTCAAGCCGAATGAACCCGACTTCAGCCAAAGGGAGCCGACACCGGCTAGAATCGACTCATGCTTTCGCGCCGCGGATTTGTTCTATCCGGTATCGCCCTCGGTGGCGGCCTCATCATTGGCTACGGCTATGTTGCGCTCGATGACGGAGACGCAACAGACAAGTTCGGTGCCGCCGGACAACGCGGCACACCGCTCAACGCATGGCTGAAGATTACGCCAGACGGCGCGGTCATTTGCGGCATCCATCGCGCGGAAATGGGCCAGGGCGTCACGACGACCCTGGCAATGCTGCTTGCCGAAGAACTGGATGCGAACTGGGACGATGTTCGCTTCGAATTCGTTCCGGTGGATCGCGACTACTACAACTTCGGCATGCTCATGAATGGTCAGCCGCTGGGCGACCCGGCTGCCAGCTGGCGCACAGCCACCGGCACCTGGGCGATACGCGAGGCATTTCATGCGCTGGGCATGTCGATGACCATCTCCAGCTCCAGCACGGTGGATGCATGGGACACGCTGCGCCCTGCCGGGGCAGCGGCGCGACAAATGCTGATGGCTGCGGCAGCACACCAGTGGGGCACCGCGGTCAGCGCCCTGCATACTGAACGTGGCTACGTTATCGATCCCGACAACAACCGTAAACTGTCCTATGGAGCTTTGGCAGATCAGGCAGCTCGCGAGGCACCACCCACCGCGGTCGCATTGAAGAACCCGAGCGACTACCAGCTGATCGGCCACAACCCCCCGCGCCTCGACACACCGATTAAGGTCGACGGCACGGCGATTTTCGGCATCGACGTACGATTACCCGGCATGCTGTATGCGACGGTCGTGCACAGCCCCGTCGCGGGCAGCATGGTTGCAGGTTTTGCTACCAACGGCGCTGAGAACATGCCCGGCGTACGCAAAATCCTGAAAGCTGGCAAACCAGGCCTGGAGCGCGCTGTCGCCGTAGTCGCGGATAATTCCTGGCAGGCCTTGCAGGCCGCACAAAAGATCACCGTCAGGCCGGCAGCAGTCGACAGTGAGCTGACTGACAACATCCGGCTGGCCGCTCAATACAGGACCATGCTCGATGATACCAAGGCGGTTATTTTCCGGAATACCGCCGCAGATGCGGGTGAAGAAACAGATGGCACGACGAGTTTCGAGGCAGTCGTTGCGGAGCTGAACGAAAGCACCTTTGTAACTGCGGACTACGAAGTGCCGTTCCTTGCACATGTGTGCATGGAGCCGATGAACTGCACCGCGTTATATACCGGTGATGCACTCGAGATATGGGCGCCAACGCAGGCCAACTCCATAGCCCGGGATATTGCGGCAGAATTGAGCGGCGTCAGCAAAGATCGAGTGACACTGCATACGACCTTTATGGGCGGTGGCTTCGGTCGTCGGGCCGAGATGGATTTCGTCGAGCAGGCCGTAGCGGTCGCCTTGCAACTGCCGAATCGGCCCGTAAGGCTCTTCTGGTCGCGAGAACAGGATATACGTCACGATGCATTTCGGCCGGCGGCAACTTGTCGCATCCGCGGTGGCCTCGACAGCAACGGCATGCCCGGAACACTCGACTACAAACTGGTCACCCAATCCGTCATGGCCAGCTATGAAACGCGCACGCCAACGCCACGCGGCGGGGAAGCAAGCAGCGACAAGTCGGTGGTCGAGGCAGTCAATCCGCCGATCTATCCATTCCAGAACCTGCGCATTGGTTTCGCGCCCGCCAGCGTGCACGTGCCGGCAGGGTTCTGGCGCAGCGTTGCGCATTCCTGGACCACCTTCTTCGTCGAAAGTTTTATTGATGAACTGGCGTCTGCTGCAAATATCGAACCACTTGCATTTCGCCGCCGGGCACTCGCAGACAGCCCCAGACACCTGCAGGTATTGAACCGGCTGACAAAGGAACTGGGCAAAAGCGGGAACACCGTACAAGACCATGGCATCGGCTATGCAATCGCCGAATCACACGCAACAGTCGTTGCACATGCGGTAGAAGTCAGCACGAAGGACGGACTGTTCGCCAAGGTGGTGCGCGTGATCTGCGTCATCGATTGCGGGCCGGTCATCCATCCGGACAACGTCATAGCACAAATGGAAAGCGCCATCATCGATGGCCTCTCTGCCGCACTGTATGGCAATGTCGCAATCCGGGCCGGGATCGTGGTGCCCGGCAACTTCGACAACTATCCGTTTATGCGCCTGGTGCACAGCCCGGCCATCGAGGTACATCTGATCGCAAGCAAGCAGAGGCGGCCCGGTGGGGTCGGAGAACCTGGCTTGCCGGGCGTTGCACCCGCATTGTGCAATGCGATCTATGCTGCTACCCGTAATCGCATACGTGCGTTACCGGTTCTCGGAGCATGACAGGTATATGCTTGCTCCTCCGCAACACGCAGGAACATGCGTATGAATCAGACTCGACGCACAATGCTGATTGCCGCGGGGCTTTTACCGCTGACCGGCCATTTAAGAACTGCGTCAGGCGAGGAGAAACTATCAGTGACTGACAAACCCGATATGCTGCTTCTGAGTGATTTTTCCGGCACCGAGCCCTATGTTCTGCCCGGTGCGGGATGGCGCGGATTCAGTGATCGCGTGATGGGCGGTATTTCAGATGCCAGTCTCAGCAAGGCAATTGTTGATGGCAAAAACTGCATGCGGCTTGCTGGCAAGGTGACTCGCGAAAGCAACGGCGGGTTTATTCAGATGGCCATGTATTTTGGCAGCAGGGATGCCGAGCTCGACGGCGCCCAGTACGAAGGGATAGAGATGCTGGTGTATGGCAATAATGAAGACTACAACGTACATGTGCGCACAGCTGATTGCGGCTGGTACGACGAGTCATACCGGTATACGTTTTTTGCGAAACCCGAATGGCAAACATTACGCATACCGTGGAGCGAATTCAAAGCCAACGGTGTCAAGGCAGCGCTGAACAGCAGCCGGGTCAATCGACTTGCCATCCTCGGCTGGATGCGCGAGTTTCAGGCCGATATCGCCCTCGCCCGGATCTCGTTGTATACCTGAATCGCTGGCAAATGCGGGAGTAGCGGCGCGATCACCCGCGCCTGGACGTGAAGCGGCCCACCAGGCCGTTCGCCGGGATTTCAGCCGCCCTTGAGTTCAACCCGGTTTCCTTCCGGGTCCCCGATATAGATCGATGGTCCGGTGCCTCCGGCACCGTAACGCTGCGCGACCTCGCCTGCTTCAACACCGTGTGTGTTCAGGTGCTCTGCAATGGCCTGTGCATCCCAGGGCCGGACCTGGAAGCAGACATGATCCATGTTCGGTGTCTTCGGGTCAGGTAGCCCGCCCGCTTCATGACCCGGCCGCCCGCTGGCCTCGACGAGGTCGATGAGGGAGCGTCTTGCGCGCAACTGGGCCAGACCGGTATCTCCAGGCCCACGCTCCAGCTTGCAACCGAGAACATCGCGGTAGAACGCGACCATGCGCCCAAGGTCCCTGACCCGGATAACCACATGGTCGATATGCGTGATGTTCAGGGGATTGGCTTTAGTCATGGCCGGCTCAGCGATGTAATTCGCCGGTCGCTTCCGGTTGATAGGTCACCTCCAGAATACGAAGGCTCAGCGTCCGGCTACCTGGAACCTGCCAGGCAATTGACTGGCCCACAGACAGCCCAAGCAGTGCGCTGCCCACAGGAGCCAGAACCGACACGGTCTCAGGCGACCGCACCGCGTCCGGATAGACGAGCGTGAGCTCGTAACACGAGTCTGTCGAATCGTCACAGAAGCGCACCGTAGAGTTCATGGTAACAACGCCAGGTGGAACATCAGCCGGAGCAACAACGCTGGCGCGATCTATCTCATTCTGCAAGGCATCGATACCGGGCAGGTTTTTATACGCTTCAGAATCCAGCAAGCGTTCCAGACGCTTGATATCCCGACTCGACAGCACAAGCGGTGGCTGCTTATCCATGCGACTACTCCTTAATGAACACAGCTGGACAGCACAGGTCCAGCTGTCCATTAGTTTGAATTACTCGATCGTGGAGAACCAGATACAAATCAGGGATCTGGTGCGCCTGACGATAGCTTGTTAGCGGCAATCAGGCCACAACTTCCTGCTCGAATCCGGAATCCGCCCGGGCCATGCCCCCTCTTTTCATGAACATCGTTACCGGAACAACCACCGGTGCACGAGCCTCGTGTAGTGCGGCATGACGAGGTAAATCATCAGCGCAACGATGATACCGGTGCTGGCCAGCACGTCGATAAACAGTGTTGATCGGACACCGGTGGCGCGCAGGACTGGCGTCACCAGCAGCGGGATACCGAGTACCAGCGGGTAGATCACCGACCAGGTGATGAGGAACTGTCTCCAGCGCACCGGCACTCTCGCCCGCGCACCCTCGGGTGCGAACCAGAAGTCGAGACCCGTGCGGATAAAAAAGTCGTCGTCGGTCGAGAGGATCGGCCTGACCTTTTCTATCAGCCGGCTTCGCTCTGGAGAACTCAGCCATCTTTCAAGGTTATCGCGTGAGTCGAAACGAGTAACTACCGTGTAGGTCGAAGTGAGGCCCGCAACCGGGCGGATAATCTGCAAGTCCAGGTGACCGGGCGCGGCACGGCAGGCCGGGTCTATCTCGCCTACCCAGGCTTCGTAGTCAGCCTGATGGCCATGGCGTACGCGGTGCGTAATCACAACGGTCGCACCGCTTTCGGCGGACTTCACTGCGTGTGCGGTTTCAGTTTGCATCGTATCCGTGCTGCCCTGACGGAGAATAAAAGCCATCTTTCCCGCTGTGGCGTGAATCAACGCAACCAGCGCAGGCCGACAGCAAGCTGAAACCTTGATCGGGATCAGTGCTTGTGCGGGAATGCAGCATGCATGTTAACTGATATTTGACGCTGGGCTACGGGCGGCGAGTTGCGGTTGCAACTCCGGTATGATCAGGAATGCGTTACAGGCATCCGCCTGCGACCAAACCTGCGCCGCAAGGAGTTATTCCATGGTGTTAAATCTCAAGTCCCGCGGCTTCCTGTACGTCCTGTCCGCCAGCTGCATGGGTTTGCTCCTGGCGGGTTGCGGTGGGCCCAAGCAGCCCTCGCCCGGCCCGACTGCGCCTGTCACGGAGGATGTAGCCGTTCCTGCGGAGACGGATGCGGCGGCTGCACAAGCCGCAAAAGAAGCTGAGTTGGCGCAACGCGAGGCTGATATGGCCATGAAGGAGCGAGAGGCTGAACTTGCGCAGCGCGAAGCTGATCTGGCTGCCAGACAAAAGTCTGCGGCACGCCCGGCCGTCGCACCGAGGCCCGCAGGGACTGCTTCCAGCGCAAATAAACCCAAACCAGCACCAGCACCTGTACCGGCACCAGTCCTAAAGACTTACGTCATCCCTGCCGGTACGCAACTCTCCGTCCAGATCATTGGGCCGGTTAGCACGAAAACAGCGCAGGTCGGCGACCGCATTGACGGACGCGTTACCTCAGATATCACCGTCGATGGCAAGACACTGGTGACGGCTGGTTCCGCAGTGAGTGGCTCGGTTACTGATGTTATCTCAGGGAGCCAGAAGATCGGTGGTACGCCGACGCTCGGACTGGGCTTTGATACGCTTGTGCTGGCCAATGGCAATACTGCGGCCATTTCCGGTCGCCTTGTGCAACAGGGCAAAAGCGATACAGCGCGCGATACGGCCAAGATCGCTGGCGGCGCTCTGGTCGGCGCAGTGATCGGCAACAAGATAGATAAAGGTACGGGCAAGATTGTCGGCGGCATCGTCGGTGGTGCGGCCGGCGCAGCTGTTGCGCAAAAGACTGGTACCGAAGTAGAAATCCCTGCCGGCACCATCGTTGGATTCATGCTCGACAACTCGATAGAGGTGACGGCGAATTAAGCGGACATCCAGAGCTTCTGCAGGGACAGAGAGGTGCCGGTGCCTGGACAAGCCCCGGCACTTTTCCTGCTGCTGCATCGCTGCGGTGATTTGAGGAGGTACCGAGCAACGGGATCTTGAGATACCGGATTGCCGAAGCACCGGCACCCTCGCCTTACTTCTTCGCCAGGCGCTCTACAAGCTTCCGCATTTCCGTCCGGGTTTCGGTACTGAACCACCAGTCCGTCGCGGTGGCCACGTCGCTGCAGTCGCTGTAGGCATCGATGAGCCGGGCCTTGGCCGCAAGGCGTGTCGTATTCATCGCCACGGGCGGCAAAGCCAGCAGCTCCCGCGCGCGGATCAGCGCAGTTGACATCAGGCTCTCGGCATCGACCAGCTCATCGACGAGGCCAATAGCCAGCGCTTCTGTCATCGGCAACAGGCTGCCGCGGGTTGCGATGCGTTGCGCCAACCGCGCTCCGATGACCTGCTCCAGCGCCAGCAGGATGGTGCCAGGCACCGGTAGCCCGACCTGAACTTCGTTGAGGCCGATCTTGAAATTGCCTGCTATAGCGATGCGGTAATCACACTGCAGGGCGAGTACTGCACCGCCCGCCGGGGCATGTCCGGACAGGGCAGCTATAACGGGCACAGGGCTCGATGCAAGCCGGCATGTGAGCCGGAAGAACTGCTGCCAAAAACGCTCAATCTCCGGCCGCTTGCAGTCGATCAGCGCAGGCACATCCAGCCCACCGCTGAACATGCCGGGCCGGCCCGTCAGGATGATGGCGCGCGTACTGCCCACTTGTACGGTGTCGAGTGCAGCGAGGAGTTTCTCAACCAGCGCATGATCCAGTGCATTGGCGGGCGGCCGATCCATGCGGATCTCCGCGATCTCATCATGATGCTGGATGTGCAGCACGCGATCCGACTCCGGGACAGCAGTCAGCCGGCCGGCCGTGGCGCGCTGAAAATATAGAAGGTTTCATCTGGTCCGATCAGGCCCAGATCAGCGCGGGCACGCTCTTCTACGGCCCCCTCGCTCTTGCGCAGATCGACCACCTCGGCCTCCAGGCGTTGATTGCGCTGATCCAGACGGCTGTTCTCGCCAGTCTGTTGTTCGATCAGCGCCGCCAGCCGGGAGACCTCGGCAAAGCCGTCATCGGACACCCACAGCCGGAATTGCAGTACGCAAAACAGCAGAGCGAGAACGCCAGTCGCAACGCGTATCGCCATGGTGCAAGCTCCCGAAAATCAGACCTTCAGTTTCACCGGAAACGCATCGGGGCCAGCATACCGCGCTTCGTGCCCCAGCAGCTCCTCGATCCGTAACAGCTGATTGTACTTCGACATGCGGTCAGAACGGCAGAGCGATCCGGTCTTGATCTGCGTGGCACGGGTTGCGACGGCGATATCAGCGATGGTCGAATCGGATGTTTCACCCGAACGATGGGAGATCACCGCGCTGTAGCCGGCATCGATGGCCATATCGACTGCAGCCAGCGTCTCGGTCAAGGTACCGATCTGGTTCGGCTTGATCAGGATCGAGTTGGCGATCTTCTCAATGATGCCGCGCTTCAGAATCTCGGTATTGGTGACAAAGAGATCGTCACCCACGAGCTGCACCTGCTTGCCCAGTAGCCCGGTGAGTATCGCCCAGCCTGCCCAGTCGTCTTCGGCCATGCCATCCTCGACCGAGATGATCGGATATTGCCGCACCAGGCTT
>Ga0138256_10006314_pt1 | contig 12529 bp, 13 predicted proteins | sample KNB2016incub_MG_FD_105486 | JGI IMG/M metagenome (GOLD analysis project Ga0138256, IMG submission 105486) | Active sludge microbial communities from wastewater in Klosterneuburg, Austria - KNB2014incub_MG | ecosystem: Engineered > WWTP > Activated sludge > Unclassified | place: Austria... | reverse complement strand
TGTTCGGACTGATAGCGGGCCAGCACTGACATGCTGCCGATGTCGCGACCAGCGGCGCGCGCACCTCGCACAGTTCGGGTCAGCGACTCCACACCGTAGAGCCCGCAATTGAAACCGTGCGCAGTCACCGGATGCATGCCAACCGCAGCGTCGCCCAGCAGTGCGAAGCGATGAGTGGCAAAGCGCTGGGCATATACCGCGACCAGCGGATAGCTGTGCCGCTCGCCCACCAGCTGCATCGCGCCGAGTCGTGAGTCGAACTGCTCGCTGACCAGCTTCTCAAATTCAGCTACGGGCATCTGCAGCATGGCATTGCTCTGGTCAGCCGACAGCGTGATGACGGTTGACGACATCAGTCCACCGAGTGGCAATACCGCAAGCGTACGACCGTAGTAGAAGCATTCGTGCGCGATACCGTGATGGGGTAGCTCGTGGGAGAAGCGGCAGACGATCACCGTGCGACCAAAGTCGCGCATGTCGGCGCCAATACCCATACGGCGTCGGGCGTCTGAAAAGCGGCTGTCGGCGGCGACCATCAGCGGCGCCGTCAGTACCCGCCCGTCTGCCAGACGTACTTCAGCTGCGTCAGCGGTAGTTTTCACACCGCTGACAGCGATATCGCTGATGATCTCAACGGCAGGTCTCGAAGAGGCCACCTCGAAAGCGGCTTTCCGGATCACGTTGTTTGGCACCAGGTAGCCCAGTTCGGTTTGCTGCGTACCATGCGTGTCAAAGCCCAGAAAGTGCGGCGATTTGCCATCGAGCACACGCGCCTCGCGGATTGGCGAAATGTCGCCGGCCGGAAAGTTCTGCCACATCCCGAGTGACTGCAGGATATCCACGGCGCGATGAGTAAGCGCGATTTCCCGACCGTCTGCCGGCGGATCAGCCAAAACAGTACCCGGCAGCTTCTCGACCACTGTTACGCCAAAACCTGCATCTGCCAGTGCAATCGCCAGCGACAGGCCGGCTGGCCCTGCGCCGATGATGATGATGTCCCGCTCGTTCGTCATATCTTTCTCCTGACCGGCGCTGATTTAGCGACGGGTGATGCCTGATTCAGGGCGGCGGCGATTGATGCCGCACCTGGAGTAGGGGTTCATACACTCGGCAATTGCATACAGGCCATCGGGGTTCAGTAAAGTGATCTGCCGGCGATTGGCGCGCAGCAGCCCGCTCTTCTGAAAACGCGCGAGTATGCGGCTGACCGTCTCGGTTGCCAGGCGCAGATAGTTGGCAATATCCTGGCGCGACATCGCCAGTTGCAGTTCGGTCGAGCCGCCGCCAGCGAGGCGATGTCGCGCGCTGACCATGACGAGAAAGGCGGCGAGTCGCTCCTCGGCAGTGAAGTCGCCGGAAATACTGGTCATGCTGAACACATGCCGGCTGAGCCCGCGCAGGATCTGGATCTGGAGTTCCGGAATCTCAAGTGCCAGCTGACTGACGGCGCGATAGGGCAGGTGGCAGACCGAACTTTCCACCAGCGCAATCGCGTCTGAAAAATGCTGCTCCGGGAATATGGCATCGATGCCGATAAGCTCCCCGACGAAATGGAAATTGATCACATGCTCCCGTCCGTTGGGATCCACGGCACAGGTTTTAAGGCAGCCGGTACGTACGGCGTACAGGGAATGAAAGCTGTCGCCAACGCGAAACAGATGTTCGCCTGGCGCGAGCGTGACGGAGTGCTGCACGATGTTCTCGAATTTACGCAGGGCCTCAGGTGCCAGACCGGCCGGCAGGCAGTGCGGTCGCAGGATGCAGGTTCCACAACGTGGCCGCGCCTTGATCGGCGTCGCTGTCTCGGCTGACCGGGCGTGTTTTCCCGCTTTGCTGGCGGCAGTGCCACCCGCGGTGTCTTTTTTTCCGGACCAAGGCATGCGCTTGATTATACGGGAGTACTGGAACTCCGCCCGGCCCGCAGCCGTCGCTTGACCTCGCCGACATGGCGGCGACTCACCGCGAGTGGCGGCAGCCCGGCCTTGAGCCGCACCTGCCATGCGCCATTGTCTTCCTGCTCAAGACTGTCCATGTATTCGACAGCCACCAATGCATTGCGATGTATGCGCAAAAAGCGCTCGCCGAACTCGCTTTCGAGGCTCTTCAAGGGCTCGTCGAGCAGGGCCTCGCCGCCGGCATAGTGCGCCGTTACGTACTTCTGGTCGGCCTGAAAGCAGTAAATGTCTTCGATCCGGATCATTTGCAGCGCACGGCCGCGCTGCGCGCAGATCTGCGTGCGCGCCAGCGAACCCGGCAGGTCGGCCAGTTGGGCACGGCTGATGCGCGCTGCATGTGCGAGGGTTTGCTGCAGGCGCTCGCGGCGCACCGGCTTCAGCAGATAGCCGATCGCCTGTGCGTCGAAGGCCTGGATCGCATATTCATCGTAGGCCGTGGTGAAGATGATCGCCGGCTTCTGCTCCCAGTTCGCCATGTGGCTGGCCACCTGCAGACCGTCGAGCCCGGGCATGCGGATATCCAGCAGCACGATGTCTGGGCGTAGCTGATTGGCTACCTGCAGCGCTTCTTCGCCGTGACTGGCTTCACCGACAACCTCGAAACCCGGAATCTCCATCAGCAACTGACACAGACGGCTGCGCGCGGGCGGTTCGTCGTCGACGATCAGTACGCCTGTGCTGTCGATCGTCATGCCGGAAGCACCTGACGATCAGTGGGGAACTCGATGGTGACAGTAAACATGCCCGGCACTGTATCGGTTACTGACAGTACGCCGCGCGCGCCAAAGGCGAGTTCGAGCCGTTCGCGAATGTTATCGAGCGCGATGCGATTGCCTTGCCGCGGTGCGAGTGCAGCGGGCGGCAGCGGGTTGCTGACGCTGATGCGCACGATGCCGCCGATGGATTCCCCCGACACCTGGATGCGGCCCGGTTTTGGCATCGGCTCGATGCCGTGGTAGATCGCGTTTTCAAGCAGTGGCTGGATGGTGAGTCCGGGAATCGCCGTATCCTCGGGCAGCGGACTGAGCTGCCAGTCTACCTGCAGCCGTTCACCCAGCCGGTGCTGCTCCATGCGTTCGTAGACGCGTGCGATCTCGAGTTCTTCACGCAGCGGGATCAGTTGTCGACCGTCGCGCAGCGAGGCCCGGAACAGATCGGCCAGATCCTCGACCGCTTGTTCGGCTGCCAGTGGATTGCTGCGGGTCAGTGCGGCGATGGTGTTCATGCTGTTGAAGAGAAAATGCGGACGGATTCGCGCCTGCAGCGCGTTGAGCCGCGACTCGGCTTCACGGCGCACATTGCGCTGCCACTGCTGGGAGACATAGAAGTAGCGCAGCAGGGGCGCTGTCACCAGCATGCCGATGGCGAGGTTCCGGGTCAGGAAGCCGATGTGGTTGGTCGGGAACCAGCCGCCGCCAGTGTCGGGCCCGGCACCGAGAACCCTGCCCAGCCAGAAAGCCGCTTCCGAGACGGTCGCGACGCACGCCATGACGACCAGAAAAGTGATAACGCTGCCTTCAGGCACCGGAAAGCCTGTCAGCCAGCCGCGCAAGCGGCATAGCAATGCGGCACTGAGCAGTCCGGTCCAGAGCAGCAGGAGCGCGGTCTGTGCCAGATGGCTGTAGAACGCCCACCAGCCGGGCTGGCCGGCCAGTGTCAGCAGCAGGGCCAGCAGTTGGGATGCGAGTACGACGCCAAAGACGGCGAGCGGGGAGCAGAGATTGGGAATTTCGAAGCCGTCAGAACCCGTGCTATTCCTCGCTGCACCATTCTTCCATGACCCGTTGCGCATCTGCACGCTCGGCATCGAGTTCCTCGTCGGTCAGGTAGATGCGGTCGCCGTTCGGACCGGGTTTGTAGAGCTTCTGCGCCTGATTGTAGTTTGTCACACGTGCCTGCGCCTGTTTGCAGGTCGCGGCGCGTTGCGCCAGGTTCTTCTCACGATCGGTGGTTGCAGTAGCAGCGGTCGCGTCAGCGTCCGGCTGCTCCTCCGGCGGGTTTGCAGCGTCGTCCTGGGCCGCATTTGCTTTAGGCCGGCTCTGTACCGCGCTCTTGTCGGTGCGGCGATAGCGGATCGGCAGCGCTTCGGATGTGGCATTTACAGGCGGCTGGTCGCTGTAATGCGGAACGCCCTGATCGTCTGTCCACTTGTAGACGGTGGCTTGCTGGGCGATTGCCGGGGTCGCGACCAAAGCGGACGCCAGGACGAGCGCGGCCAGGCCGCTGGCAGGAATCAGGCGCTGCATGATCGGAACCTCTGTGAAAGAGACCGGGGCCGTAGCGATACCGCCCGTATGGCCGCGATTATGCCATCAGGTGGGCCCCGGGAAATCAGACACAGTTCACGCTCAGGTATAGGCGCTCTCGCCGTGCGAGCAGGTATCAAGGCCCGCCCGCTCCTGGTCTTCGCTGATGCGGAGGCCGATGGTGCGGTTGATGAGCGCAAAGCCGGCCACCGAAACCAAACCAGACCAAAGGATCGTGGTGCTGACAGCCCACAGCTGCGCGGTCAGCTGCGCGGCCATAGAGTATGCGGCTGTGGCGTTGGCGACGTAGTCATATACACCGGTGCCGCCAAGTGCCGGATCGCAGAAGACAGCGGTCAGGAGTGCGCCGACGATACCGCCGATGCCGTGCACGCCGAACACGTCGAGTGAGTCGTCGTAGCCGAATATTGCCTTGAGCCGGGTCACGGCGACCAGGCAGGCCAGAGCGGCGACAAAGCCGATGCAGATCGCGCCCATCGGTCCGACCCAGCCACAGGCCGGCGTGACTGCGACGAGCCCCGCAACGGCACCCGATGCGGCGCCGAGTACAGTCGGCGTGCCGCGGTGGACCCACTCGGCAAAAGACCAGGCCAGCGCCGCCGCGGCCGTGGCGAGGACTGTGTTGACGATCACCTGCGCGGTCAGGCCATTGGCCTCGAGATTTGATCCCGCATTGAAACCGAACCAGCCGACCCACAGCAGCGAGGTGCCGATCATGACCATCGGCAAATTATGCGGTGGCATGGCCACGCGTCCGTAGCCCACCCGCTTGCCGACGAACAGACAGCCAATCAGTCCGGCGATACCTGCATTGATGTGTACGACAGTTCCGCCGGCGAAATCGAGGGCGCCTTTCTGGAACAGGAAGCCGGCCGCTTCGCCGGCAGCCGCCCCGGCAGCAGCATCCGTGTAGGCATTCGGCCCAGCCCAGAACCAGACCATGTGTGCGATGGGCAGATACGCGAAGGTGAACCAGAAAACCACGAACAGCAGCACGGCAGAGAACTTGATGCGCTCGGCGAATGCCCCGACGATCAGGCAAGGGGTGATGCAGGCAAAGCTGAGCTGAAAGGCAAAGTAGGCAAACTCGGGGATGTAAACGCCTTTGGAGAAGGTCGCCGCTACCGAGTCAACGGTGATGCCCTGCATGAACAGCCGGTCGAAACCACCGATGAACACGCCGTTGCCGCTGAATGCCAGGCTGTAGCCGTAGATTGCCCACAGCAGTGCGATCAGGCAAAAGGTCATGAAGACCTGCATGAACACAGACAGGACATTCTTTGAGCGCACCATCCCGCCGTAAAAGAGCGCAAGGCCCGGGATGGTCATGAGTACCACCAGGATGGTCGATATGAGCACCCAGACCGTATCGCCCTTGTCGGGGACGGGCGTATCAGCGCCAAATGCGCTGTCGGTGATCAGCATCAGGGGCATCAGCAGCGCAGCGACGGACGGGAAAGGCATCCGGCGCGGGCGCCTGGCGGGGGTCTTGTTCTGTATCACGGTCTGCTCTCCTGCCCGATTCTTTTACAAGCGTGGCTCAGACAGCTTCGCTGCCTGTTTCGCCGGTGCGGATGCGGATGACATCGTCGAGCTGCGTGACGAAGATCTTGCCGTCGCCGATCCTTCCGGTGCGGGCGACGTTGACGATTGCTTCGATGACCTGTTCGGCAATGTCATCGGCGACTGCCAGCTCGAGTCTGGTCTTGGGCAGGAAATCGACGACATATTCGGCACCACGGTAAAGCTCGGTGTGGCCGCGCTGCCGGCCGTAGCCCTTGACCTCCGTGACCGTTACGCCATGTACGCCCATGTCGACGATGGCCTGACGTACATCGTCGAGCTTGAAGGGCTTGATGATCGCGGTGATGAGTTTCATGAAGCCGGGTCCTTGTGTGTCAAGTCATCTATAGCTGCTGTTTTGCCGTCATTTGCCGCTTGTGTGGCCCCGGTGGGGCTGGCACGATCTCCGGCAGCTGACAGCAGGACTAAGCACGATCTGTGCCAGTCATGCCCAGGCCGCATGGCGCAAGGCTTTGCGCTTTTTCAGATGACGCCGTTGCCTCATGCTGGTGCAGCTGGCAGCGGCGTCTGGCGCTTTATGGGGCGCTATTCAGCACTTTCGGCGAAGGCCGAATGTGCGGAGGACCTGCTTAATGGATGCGAAATTTATCGAGGATCTGGCCCGCAAGCTGGCGGCGAACGTGCCCGGCAGCATGCGCGTCGTTCAGGCTGACCTGGAGCGGAACTTCCAGGCGCTGCTGGCCAGTACCTTCGACAAGCTCAACCTCGTCACCCGCGAGGAGTTCGACGTGCAGCGCAAGGTACTGGAGCGCACGCGCGACAAGCTGAGCGCACTCGAGGCGGAACTCGAGGCCATCGAGTCGCGGCGGACCGGCAGTAACGGCTGACCAGACGGTTGCAGCGTCCTCGCGATGCGCCTTGCCACCACGCTGACCCGCGCCCAGCTTGGGGTCAAAGCGCCAGAGGTGATGGTCGAAGCGCATGTGGGCGGCGGCCTTCCGCAGTTCACCATCATCGGCTTGATCGAAACCGCGGTACGCGAGAGTCGCGACCGGGTACGGGCAGCGATCACGCAGTCTGGACTCGAATTTCCGGACGGGCGGATTACCGTCAACCTCGCGCCGGCCGATCTGCCAAAGGGCGGCAGCGGCTTCGATCTGGCCACGGCGATCGCCATTCTGGCGGCCTCCGGACAGGTGCGCCTGGAGCGTCTGGCCGGCATCGAGTTTCATGGCGAACTCGCGCTTTCCGGCGCACTGCGTCGGGTACCTGGTCTCTTGCCGGCGCTGATGGCGGCGCGGCGTAGCGGCCGCTCCGCTATTGTGCCGTCGGCGGCTGAAAGTGAAGCGGCCCTGCTCGGTAGTGCGGGCATCAGCCTCGCCGATCAGCTGCTAGATGTGGTGCGTTACCTGAACGGTACGGGGGAGTTGCGTGCCCCGGCACCGATTGCAGCGATCGTGCCAGTGAGCCCACTTTGTAGCGAGGATCTTGCCGATGTGCGCGGCCAGGCGCAGGCCCGCCACGCCCTCGAAGTGGCAGCAGCCGGCGGGCACCATCTGTTGTTTACCGGTCCACCAGGCACCGGCAAGACCATGCTGGCCCGACGCCTGGCGGGCCTGCTGCCCGAGATGACTGAAACCGAGGCGCTGGAGTCAGCAGCGGTGCATTCGCTGGCTGGCGGCATCACCGGTTTCCGGCAGCGGCCGTTTCGTTCGCCGCATCACACCGCGTCAACTGCGGCGATGGTCGGTGGCGGCGGCAATCCTCGTCCTGGTGAGATTTCGATGGCTCACCACGGCGTGCTGTTTCTCGATGAGCTGCCCGAGTTCTCGCGCCCGGTACTTGAAGCCTTGCGCGAACCGCTCGGCACCGGCCACGTGACGATCGCCCGAGCGCTGCGCACGGTTGAGTATCCGGCGGCCTTTCAGCTAGTCGCGGCGATGAATCCCTGCCCCTGCGGTTTCGCTGGCGATCAGACCGAGGCCTGTCGTTGCACGCCGGAACAGGTGCGGCGCTACCAGATGAAAGTCTCGGGTCCGCTGCTTGATCGTGTCGATCTGGTGGTCAGCGTCAGTCGGGCAGGACTGCGCGATTTCTTATCGGGTGATGGCTGCTCAGGTGTCGAGACTTCAGCCGTGGTGCGCGGCCGGATAGTCGTCGCGGTGGCGCGGCAGCAGGCCCGCGCCGGCGCGCTGAACGCGCGGCTCGATGCGGCCGGTCTGCGGGATCACTGCCATCTGCAAGCCGATGCCCAGGCGCTGCTTGAGATGGCTGCCAACCGCTTTGCGCTCTCGGCACGTGCGCTCGACAGTGCCCGCCGCGTTGCACGTACGCTCGCCGATCTCTCCGGTGATGAGTTCATCAGCCGTGCACATCTCGCCGACGCACTCAGCCTGCGCGCCGACCGCGCTAAGCCCAGCCCGGCTTGAGAACGCTCACTGCCACGATCGTCGCGATGAACAGCCAGAGCAGCACCAGCACCGTCGTCGAGCTTTTGTATCGACTGCGCAAGAGCTGCTCGCGTTCTTCGGTTGAGCCCTCGACCCGAATGGTATTCCACACCGCAAAATAGTGAACAAGTTCAAAGCGTATGCCGAGCCCGCTAACGATGACCCCGGCCAACAAGGCCAGCTTGACTGCCAACCAGCTCGCTACGGAGAAGTAGCTCATCAGGGTGCCGACAAAGATGGTCATCGCAGTGAAGATAGCTACATACCGGATGGCCCGGTCGATCAATCCCAATACACGACCCTCTGGCTTGCGTCTCAGTCGGTGGGTTAACTCGACCAGCGCCAGCCAGGCAATTCCCAGCACTGTGGCCGTTCCGGCCAGCAAGGTTCCGCCCGGCAAGTACCCTAGCAGGGCACCGAGTGTGGTGCCCAGCCAGACCTGGAGAATCAACGCGTAACGAACATGCTGGTCGACATCCAGCACATGCTCGAGTAGCCGATCCCGATCCGCGAAGGGCATTGATGAGGCCCGCGACACGTAGCGGAAGGTGCTGTTGATGACGAGGTCCGAACCGAGCCAGTAGCCCACGACAAGGATATGCGCGACAAGGATGACCTGAATCAACATGGCCGGTTTATACCAAGTCCTTTGCCGGGTTGCTGCGGGTCTTGTCCGCAGCTGTGTTGTCGACTGGCAGGCCAAGTACGCCGGGGTTCATCAAGCCGCGCGGATCGAGTCGGGATTTGATCGCCACGAGCAGCGCACGATTCTCCGGCATCAGTTTGTCCACGTAACCGTAGGTGCGTCCCAGCTGGTTCGAGGGCGCTCCGAGGGAATCGAAAAGCGCCAGTGTTTCGCGCTGCAGGCGCGCAACCAGGTTCCGAGCGGCCGGGTTGGGCGATGGCTCGGTAAATCTTCTGAGGTGCTCCGGATCAGGTATCGCGCGATGCAAGGGCAACCAGCTGTCGAACCAGTGAAAAACAGTTTCGAAACTGAAGGCATGCGTCTGCATCGAAGTCAGTAGCGTGGACAGCTCGACACCAGCCTGCTGGAGCATTGCCCCGTGCGGCTCGATCATCTGATTGAATGCATCGATCAGCTGCAGCGCCTCGCTGTGCTGTACCTTCGCATTCAGCGCCATCCAGCGTTCGCCGGCTGGCCCAAGTACGCCATTGAGATTGTTGAATGGTGCGGCACGCACGGCCACCGGGATGGAGGCAGGTATCTCCTTGCCGCCGTGCCGTTCGAGCAGGCGTCGGCACAGTTCCAGATCGGCTTTGGCAGCGGCAGCACTGCGTCCGGCGCAAACGAGATGCAATGACCAGGCGCCGGCCGGCACGACGCCTTTCCCGGCGGCAACAAGGCGTGCCCCGGCCTTCAATCCCGCCAGCAGATTCTTTTGATTGCCGACCACCCGGCCCAAGGTGGCAATGTCACCCTTGAGTGTGCCGCCCGCCAGGTTTCGGGATGTCGTCTGGGCATCGAACACGTATGCCTCTTCTGCCGCGCCTGACCGGGCGATAGCCGACAGCGCCGTGGCCGCTGAATGCGCATCGGGAAAAGCGCCGGACAGGTACTCGATGTCTTGCGGCATTTCGATCAGCCTGAATGTGGCCTCGGTCTTGATGCCCAGCGCACCGCCATCATGCACAAACAGGCCGGTCAGGTCCGGACCGTGCGTCCGGTAAAACGGTTTGCCGTGGCGGAACCCTGCCTGGCCGGTGCGCAGGATGCGGCCATCGGCCGTCACGATTTCCAGTCCCAATACGTTTTCGGCAGCGCTGCCATATCGTGCAGTACCGAGAAACACGGCACCGTTGGACAGCCCGCCGCCAACGGTCGCGCGGCGTCCGGAAAAGGTTCCGAAATAGGGCAGACGCAACCCGTGCGGAGCCAGGTGCGTATAGATGGTTTCCCAGGTCGTGCCGGCACCGACGGTCACCGTCATGTTGCCAGGGTCAAAGTTGCTCACGCCCTGCAGGTCAACAGTGTCCACTACAACTGAGGACACCGATGCGGGGCACACGCCACCGGTGTAGGACATGCCACCACCGCGTGGCACCAGCGCATAGCCTGCGGCTGAAATCTGTTCCACAGCGCTCGCCAGCATCTGCGTGCCGGATGGCCGGATGACGGCTGTTGCCGGTATTCCCTGGGAATACAAATCACCGGACAGCAGTTCACACTCATCAGTGCTGGTGATGACGCGCTGCGTGCCCAAAATATCACGCAGTACCGCGACAAGTTCAGCGGGTGGGCGAATGGCATGCGGAATGTTCACGGGTATGGCAGCGTCCGGATCAGCCTGGCTGTCGCCAGTTGTTGACCAGATCCTTGAAGGCATGGATCCGGACATGTGGCCACAGGCCGGCCTTGTTGTAGGGGTCGGCAGCGATGATATCGATGACCTGCTGCTTTGACTCTGCTTCGACGAGCAGCATGCCGCCGGCCGGCGCGCTGCCGTCATCACGCATGAACGGGCCAGCCAGCTTGATCGCCCCGATATGCCTGCCAATATGCGCCATGTGTTCCTTTAGCAGCGGCTCGCGAATACGCATGTTGTCCGCAATGTCCTCCAAGTAAACCAGAAACAGCATCACTGTTACTTCCCTATTGTTGAGACATCAAAATGGTTGAGTAATTCCAAGCCAGGCCATGGTAATGATCAGCGCCCAGAACAGCCAGGCGGCCCGCTGTGCCTTGCGTCGGCCCTCAACAAACAAGGCGTCGATATCGGTGCCGGATTCACCGTTGCGAAGCCTTGCGAAACCAAGGCGCCAGCCGCGAATGCTCACTCGCAGGTAGAGGCCAACCATCAGCAGTGCTGCGTATACCAGCAGCTTGGCGGCGATCCAGTTGGCGTTTATCGGCCAGGCGTTCAGCAACGATACAGTGCCAGCCCAGACCAGAACAGCGATCAGGACGATGCGCCAGCCCACGTCAATCCGTTGCCAGTATTTGCCACCCGGCGTTCGCAATTTCAGATAGGCCATCCAGACCACCGCCAGCCATGCGATGGCGAGAACCCACGCAAAGACCATGGCGACAGGCGGTATAAGCGCAGAACCGCGCAGCACTGCCATTTGCAGGCCAACAACGGGCAGCAGAACGATCGCAGTACGCGGCATGATGTCGATAGCCATCAGCGCCTCCAGGAAGCGTTCGCGCTCGTTCAGCGGCAGATCGGGGCGAACGATATACCGGGAACAGACATAGACACCGAAATCCCCACCCAGCCAGTAAGCGAAGAGCACAACGTGCAACGTAACCAGCAGTGTGTAGGTGTGAAACATGACGTGATACGGCTTCCTATGTGCTCTTCGCCGGGAAAAGGCTGCAGTGTGCAAACCTGATGACTTTTCGTCTGGCCAGCAGGCGAATCAACCTAGTAACGGTTCCCGATCGGCCGGACCGGCCCCGTATAGCGTTCCTTTCCAGGCTTGCCCGCCAGCGGGGGCAGTTTTACGCGCTGGACCGGCACGCGGCTGTCGGGCACATGGTCGAGCAGGTGGCGGATGAGGTTGAGACGACCGCAGCGCTGATCATTGAAGTCGACGACAACCCACGGCGCATGTTTACGATGTGTGGCCCGGAACATCGCGTCGCGTGCCCGGCCGTAATCCGCGTAGTGCGTGCGCGCCTCCATGTCGATGGGTGACAGCTTCCAGCGCTTGAGCGGATCAGTAGCCCGCTCGGCAAAGCGCTCTTCCTGGTATTTCTGATCCACGGCCAGCCAGTACTTGAAGAGCAGGATGCCGTCGTCAACCAGCATCTTTTCAAAGACGGGTGCTTGCCGGAGAAATTCACGATACTCGGTGGCGGTACAAAAACCCATCACCTTTTCTACCCCAGCCCGGTTGTACCAGCTGCGATCGAAGAGCACCAGTTCGCCTGCGGCCGGCAGGTGGGTTACGTAGCGCTGGAAATACCACTCGGTCCGTTCCCTCTCGGTCGGTGTACCGAGCGCGACGATTCGTACCTGACGCGTATTCAGGGATTCGGATAGCGCGTTAATGGCGCCGCCCTTGCCGGCGGTGTCGCGGCCCTCGAACAGAACCACCATCCGCTTCCCGGTATGCCGCAGCGCGCACATGAGCTTGTTCAGCTCGAGCTGGAGCGCGACAAGATGGTCTTCGTAATCGCCTTTCTTGAGTTTGTTGCCCAAGCACTGCTCTCGTTGCTAGCAGCTCTTGGCCACCATGAAGTCGACGGCAGCCATCACCTCCGCATCGGCGAGGTCGGCCCGGCCGACCTTCGGCGGCATGAACCCGGCCGCTCCCTGTAAACCTTCCAGGGCGTGCTTGTGCAGGGTGTCAGCGCCTTGTGCGATAC
>Ga0138256_10006313_pt1 | contig 12529 bp, 10 predicted proteins | sample KNB2016incub_MG_FD_105486 | JGI IMG/M metagenome (GOLD analysis project Ga0138256, IMG submission 105486) | Active sludge microbial communities from wastewater in Klosterneuburg, Austria - KNB2014incub_MG | ecosystem: Engineered > WWTP > Activated sludge > Unclassified | place: Austria... | reverse complement strand
GATGTCATGGTTGTCTCCTCCTAGATTGCTTGCCGTCGGTCCCGCTTCAGACCCGCTCGATCACGAGCGCGATGCCCTGGCCGACGCCGATGCACATCGTACACAGGGCGTAGCGTCCGCCGCCGCGATGCAACTGGTACATCGCAGTCGTGACGAGGCGAGCGCCGCTCATGCCGAGCGGATGGCCGAGGGCGATGGCGCCGCCGTTGGGGTTCACGTGCGGTGCGTCGTCGGGCAGACCGAGGTCCCGGGTAACTGCCAGCGCCTGGGCGGCGAAGGCCTCGTTGAGCTCGATGAGGTCCATTTGGCCCAGCTTCAGCCCGGTGCGGTCGAGCAGCCTGCGCGTCGCCGGCGCCGGGCCGATCCCCATGATGCGCGGGGGCACGCCGGCCGTGGCCATGCCGACGATGCGCGCCCGCGGCGTCAGGCCGTGCCGCTTCGCGGCGGCCTCGCTGGCGAGCAGCACGGCGCAGGCACCATCGTTCACGCCGGAGGCATTGCCGGCCGTCACCGTCCCGTCCTCGCGCACGATGGGCTTCAGTTTCGCCAGGCTTTCAATGCGGGTGTCGGCGCGGGGGTGCTCGTCGGCGCTGAGGATCATCGGTTCGCCCTTCTTCTGGGTGATCTCGACCGGCACGATCTCGTCGTCGAAGCGGCCGGCGGCCTGGGCCGCCACGGCGCGCTGCTGGGAGCGCAGGGCGAAGGCGTCCTGGTCGGCGCGGGAAATCCTCAATTCCGTGGCGAGATTCTCCGCCGTGTCCGGCATGGCGTCGGTGCCATGGAGTTTCTTCATCTGCGGGTTGATGAAGCGCCAGCCGATGGTGGTGTCGTAGATGGCTGTGCTGCGCGAGAAGGCGGCGTCGGCCTTGCCCATGACGAAGGGCGCCCGCGTCATGCTCTCGACGCCGCCGGCGATCATCAGGTCGGTGTCGCCGGCCCGGATGGCGCGGGCGGCGCTGCCGACGGCGTCCATGCCGGAACCGCAGAGCCGGTTCACCGTGGCGCCGGGCACCGTCTGCGGCAGGCCGGCGAGCAGGAGCGCCATGCGGGCGACGTTGCGGTTGTCCTCGCCGGCCTGGTTGGCACAGCCATAGATGACGTCGTCGATGGCGTTCCAGTCGAGGTCCGGATGGCGCGCCATCAGGGACTTGATCGGCAGGGCGGCGAGATCGTCGGCACGGATCGCGGCGAGCGCGCCGCCGTAGCGGCCGATCGGGGTGCGCACGGCGTCGCAGATGAAGGCTTCGCTCAATTCATTCTCCCGGGTGGGTGACGGTTTCACCGGCGATTCGGTGCGACTTGCCGCGAAATGCGGCGATGCGTTTGCCGTCCTGGTTGCATACATCGATGTCGTAGATGCCGCTGCGGCCGGCGAGCAGCCGCTCCTCCGCCACGGCGGTGAGCCGGTCGCCCACCTGCGCCGGGGACAGGTATTCGATCGAGCATCCCGCGGCGACGGCGTTCTGGTTGTGGCTGTTGCACGAGTAGGCGAAGGCCGAGTCGGCCAGGGTGAAAATGAAGCCGCCATGGCACATGCCGTGGCCGTTGACCATGTCTTCGGTCACGCGCAGGCTCACACGGGCGTAGCCGGGCCGGATTTCGTCCAGGGTAATCCCAAGGAACTGCGAGCCGCGGTCCTTGCGGTACATCTCGCGGCCGACGGCCTCGGCCAGTTGCTGTGCGTCCTGGTGCGGTCTCATCGGCGTAGTCTACTTGCCCTTGAACGCGGGTGCGCGCTTCGCCATGAAGGCGGCGACGCCCTCGCGGTAGTCCTCGCTTCGGCCCAATTCGCGCTGGAGGTCGCGCTCGAAATCCAGTTGCGCTTCGAGGGTGTTGGCGGCGGACGCCTGGAGCGCGGATTTGGTCGCGGCGTAGCCCAGTGCGGGACCGGTGGCAAAACGTTCGGCGAGGGCTTCCGCTTCGGGCAGGAGGGCGTCGTCATCAACACATTTCCATATCAGCCCCCAGGCCTCCGCCCGTTCGGCGCTGATCGGCTCGGCCGTCAGCGCCAGGCCGGCCGCGCGCGCGCTGCCCACGAGGCGCGGCAGGAACCAGGATCCGCCGCAATCCGGGGCGAGGCCGAGCCGGATGAAGGCCTGGGTAAAGGTTGCGGAACGCGCCGCCAGAACGATGTCGCAGGCCAGCGCGAGGCTGGCGCCGGCACCCGCGGCCGCGCCATTGACGGCAGCGATCACGGGCAGCGGCAGCGCGCGCAGTGCCAGAACGAGCGGGCGGTAAAACTGCTCGATGGACAACCCGAGGTCCGGCGGTGGCGCGCCGGGGGGCGTGGCGCGTTCGGCCAGATCCTGGCCGGTGCAGAAGGCGCGGCCCGCCCCGGTGAGGACGAGCGCGCGCGCACGTTCCCGGGATACCGCTTCGACGGCGCGCAGCAATTCGCCGCGCATGCCGGCGTCGATGCTGTTGAGCCGGTCGGGGCGATTCAGCGTGATCGTCGCAACGCCGCCGCGGGTCTCGTGGAGGACGGCGCTCATTCCGGGACCGCCGCTGATGCGATACAAAACATATATTGAAGTTTGTAAAAACGAGTCATTTTACATCCTTCCCGCCATGCTACATAATTCAGTCCAAGCGGACAACATGCAACATCCTGCCACATGGTCAAAGTCTACTCGATTGACGGCGTGACGCCGGTGGTGCACCCCTCCGCGTACGTTCACCCGTCCGCCGTCCTCATCGGCGACGTGCTCATCGGTGCGGATTGCTACATCGGGCCGAATGCCTGCCTGCGCGGCGATTTCGGCCGCATTCTCATCGAACGCGGCGCCAACGTGCAGGACTGCTGCATCATCCACGGCTTTCCCGAGCGCGATACCGTGGTCGAGGAGAACGGGCATATCGGGCACGGCGCCGTACTGCACTGCTGCCGCATCGGCCGCAATGCGCTGGTTGGAATGAACGCGGTCGTGATGGACAAGGCGGAGGTTGGCGAATCCGCCATCGTCGCCGCCATGGCCTTCGTCAAGGCGGGTACCTGCGTGCCGCCGAAGAGCCTTGCCGCCGGCATCCCGGCCCGCGTGGTGCGTGCGCTGAGCGAACAGGAGATCGCCTGGAAATCCGCAGGGACCGCCCTCTACCAGAATCTGGCACGGCGTTCGCTGGAGACGATGACGCAGACCGACGCGCTGGCGCAAGCGGAAGCCGGTCGCAAGCGCATCTGCCTCCCCGAAATCAAGCCCTTGATCGAGGCCCGCGCGGACTGGGCGGCAGCCGCCGGCGACCCCGACCAATCGTCGTCCTGACGCCTGTTTTCGCCCGGTGGGGCAGTCATAATGTGATATTATGGCCGGCTCCATGAAACCTATCGCGTTTCTCCGAAAGCCAGCCTGCCGGCGCCCGCCGGCGGGTCTTTCCGGCCAGTCGTCTTCAGCACCAACCAGCAAGGAACCAGCATGAAAATCCATGAGTACCAGGGCAAGGAGATCCTGAGAAGGTTCGGCGTTGCCACCCCCCGCGGCAAGGCTTGTTTCTCTGTCGACGAGGCGGTCAGTGCAGCCGGAGACCTCGGCGGCAAGGTGTGGGTCGTCAAGGCACAGATCCATGCCGGCGGCCGCGGCAAGGGTGGCGGCGTGAAGGTGGCGAAATCGCTCGACGAGGTTCGTGACCACGCGGGGCAGATCCTCGGCATGCAGTTGAAGACGCATCAGACCGGCCCCGAGGGCCAGAAGGTGCGGCGCCTGCTGATCGAGGAGGGCGCGGACATCCGCAAGGAACTCTACGTCGGCATGGTGGTGGATCGGGTGACCCAGAAGGTCTGCCTGATGGCGAGCTCCGAGGGCGGCATGGACATCGAGGAAGTCGCCGCACACAAACCCGAGAAGATCCACAAGATCTTTGTCGATCCGGCGGCCGGGCTGAAGGACGCCGAGGCCGACGACGTCGCGCGGAAGATCGGCGTGCCGGAAGGCTCGGTCGGACAGGCGCGGGCGGTTCTGCAGGGGCTGTACAAGGCCTTCTGGGAGACGGACGCGTCCCTGGCCGAGATCAACCCGCTGATCCTCACCGGCGACGGCCGCGTCGTGGCGCTGGATGCCAAGATGAATTTCGACTCCAATGCACTGTTCCGGCACGAGGACATCGTTGCCATGCGCGATCTCGACGAGGAAGACCCGGCGGAGGTCGAGGCCTCGAAGTTCGACCTCTCCTACATCTCACTCGACGGGAACATCGGTTGCCTGGTGAACGGCGCCGGCCTGGCCATGGCGACCATGGACACCATCAAGCTGTACGGTGCCGAACCGGCCAACTTCCTCGATGTCGGCGGCGGCGCCACCACCGAGAAGGTGACCGAGGCATTCAAGATCATGCTGAAGAACGCCAAGGTGAAAGGCATCCTGGTGAACATCTTCGGCGGCATCATGAAGTGCGACACCATCGCGACCGGCGTGGTGGCGGCGGCGCGCGAGGTCAACCTGCATGTGCCGCTGGTGGTGCGCATGCGTGGCACCAATGAGGACATCGGCAAGCAGATACTGAAGGATTCGGGCCTGCCGATCATTTCCGCCGACAACATGGCCGAAGCCGCGCAGAAGATCGTGGCCGCCGTGTCCGGCAAGTAAGGAAACCGACATGAGCATTCTGATCAACAAGAACACCCGCGTCGTCACGCAAGGCATCACCGGCAAGACCGGCCAGTTCCATACCCGCATGTGCCGCGACTACGCCAATGGCAAGAACTGTTTCGTCGCCGGCGTCAACCCGAAGAAGGCCGGCGAGGACTTCGAGGGCATTCCGATCTATGCCACGGTGCGGGATGCACGGGAAAAGGCCGGGGTGAATGCCTCGGTGATCTACGTGCCGCCGCCCTTTGCCGCCGCGGCGATCTGGGAGGCGGTGGACGCCGACCTCGACCTGGTGATCTGCATCACCGAAGGGATTCCCGTGCGCGACATGGTCGAAGTCAAGGACCGCATGCGCCGGCACAACAAGAAGACCGTCCTGGTGGGGCCGAACTGCCCCGGCGTGATCACGCCGGACGAGATCAAGATCGGCATCATGCCCGGCCACATCCACAAGAAGGGCCGCATCGGCGTGGTCTCCCGTTCCGGCACCCTGACCTACGAAGCGGTCGGCCAGCTGATGGACCTCGGCCTGGGCCAGTCCTCCTGCGTCGGCATCGGTGGCGACCCGGTCAACGGCCTCAAGCATATCGATGTCCTGCGCCTGTTCAATGACGATCCCGATACGGACGCCGTGATCATGGTCGGTGAAATCGGCGGCTCCGACGAGGAGGAGGCAGCGCGCTGGGCGAAGGAGAACATGAAGAAGCCCGTAGTCGGCTTCATCGCCGGCGTCACCGCGCCGGCAGGCAAGCGCATGGGCCATGCCGGCGCGATCATTTCCGGTGGCAAGGGCACCGCCCAGGAGAAGCTCGAAGTGATGGAGTCCTGCGGCATCAAGGTCACGCGAAACCCGGCGGAAATGGGCAAGCTGTTGAAGTCGGTCATCTGAGGCGCCGGCACAGTCGGCGAGAGGGCCGCCGTGGCGGCCCTTTTTATTGCCCGGCGTTTGCGCGGGGAAGGCCGTCCGGCGGTCGTTTCCGGCCAACCGCTCAGGCACAAAAATTTGACTATCTTCATGTTTGACTGTAAGAATTACGATTAGGGTGCTGTTTCTACGTGGAGTTGGCGGGATTGCGCACCCCTTGCGGCTTCCTCGCCCGCTTTGCGGCGCGAACGATTTTGGGTCGACGCGGCCTTCGCGTTGGCCGGTGCCGGTGCGGATAACGCGTTCCGGTTCCTCCGAAAAGAACGAAACGAGGCGACGGGAGAGCAGCAGCGTGTCCGGTGCGTTTTGGAAAAGCGATTGGTTCCTCGGCCTGGCGGTGAGCGTGGCAATGCTCATTGCCGGCGGCGGCGATCTGCTGCAAAGCCTGGAGCGCAAGGCCTACGATCTGGGCGTCGGTGCCGTCTCGCGCGAGCCCAGCGGCAAGATCGCGGTCATCGCCATCGACAAGCAGAGCATCGACAACATCGGTCGCTGGCCCTGGTCGCGTGAGGTGCAGGCCAGGATGATCGATTCCCTGGCGAATGCCAAGGCAAAGGTCATCGCCAGCACCGTTTTCTTCTCCGAGCCGCAGGTCGATCCGGGCCTCGCCTACATCAACAAGCTGATCGATATCTACGCCCAGGCGGGCGGCGCGCCGCTGAGCGGCGCCGCCGAGGCGATTGCCGCGCAGTCGCCGCCGCTGGGCCTTTTCGGCCCGGTGCTCGCCGAGGCCGGCCAGCGGCTCGACAGCGACCGCCGCCTGGGCGACGGCATCCAGCGCGCCGGCAACGTCATCCTGCCGATGCTGTTCCGCCTTGGCCAGCCGCGCGGGCGTCCGGACAACGAGCTGCCGGACTTCGTGCGGCGCAATGCCATCACCCAGGTGACCAAGGGCGACGACGACGCACTGCCGACTGCGGATGTCGACGCGCCGGTGATCGAGGCACTCGGCAAGGCGACGGCGGCCATCGGCCACCTCAACGTCAATCCGGACGTCGACGGCGGCATCCGCACGGAACCGCTGGTGCTGGCCCACTTCAACGAGTACTACCCGTCCCTCTCGCTGATGATCGCGGCGAAGAGCCTGAACCTGGGGGTCAAGGACATCCAGGTCCGGCTGGGCGAATCGCTTCGCCTGGGCAGCCTGAAGATCGGCACCGATCCGGCCATGCAGATGAACACCTTCTTCTACAAGGAGCAGGAGGGCAAGCCGGCCTTCCAGGTGGATTCCTTCTTCGACGTGGCGAGCGGCAAGATCCCGCCGGAAAAGTACAAGGACAGGATCGTGCTGATCGGGCCGACGGCGGCCGGCGTCGGCAGCATCTTCGTCACGCCGGTGTCACCGGCGATGCCGGCGGTGCTGATGCAGGCCCACGCGGTATCGAGCATCCTGCAGGAGCATTTTTTCGTGGTGCCGACATGGGGCTGGATCGCCGAGCGCCTCACCTTCCTGCTCGTCGCAGCCTATCTGATCGCGCTGCTGCCGCGGCTCAAGGCCGGCACCGGCGCGGCGGTCACTGCCGGCCTGTTCGTCCTGCTGGTTGGTGCCCACTTCGTCATGATTACCACCCAGCTGATGTGGCTGCAGCTGATGGTTCCGGCGACCCTGCTGCTGGTCGGCCACGGGCTGCTCACCACCAAGCATTTCCTCCTGACCGAGCGCGGCAAGGAAAAGTCGGAGGCCGAGTCCGCCGAATCGAACCGCATGCTCGGTCTGGCGTTCCAGGGCCAGGGCCAGCTGGACATGGCTTTTGACAAGTTCCGCAAGTGCCCGCTCGACAACGCAGTGATGGAGAACCTCTACAACCTCGGGCTGGATTTCGAACGCAAGCGCCAATTCAACAAGGCCGAGTCGGTATTCCGCTACATGGCGGAATTCAATCCCGGGTTCCGTGACATCGGGCAGCGCCTGTCGCGCGCCAAGGCCATGTCGGAAACGGTGATGCTGGGCGGCAGCGGACGCTCGACCGCGCAGGGCACCATGATCCTAGACGGCGGCCAGGTCGAGAAACCCATGCTGGGCCGCTACCAGGTCGAGAAGGAGCTGGGCAAGGGCGCCATGGGCGTGGTTTACCTCGGCCGCGACCCGAAGATCAATCGCGTCGTCGCGATCAAAACCATGGCCCTGTCGCAGGAGTTCGAGGAGGACGAACTGGCCGACGTCAAGGCGCGCTTCTTCCGCGAGGCGGAGACCGCCGGGCGGCTCAACCACCAGAACATCGTCACGATCTACGATGCCGGCGAAGAGCACGACCTGTGCTACATCGCCATGGAGCTCCTCAAGGGCCGGGATCTGGTCCCCTATACCAAGTCCGGCAACCTGATGGCGACGGCGCGATTGATCGGCGTCGCTGCCCAGGTGGCCGAGGCGCTGGCCTACGCGCACCAGAACCAGGTGGTGCATCGCGACGTCAAGCCGGCCAATATCATGTACGAGCCGGAGACGGGCGCGGTCAAGGTGACCGACTTCGGCATCGCACGCATCACCGATTCGTCGCGCACCAAGACCGGCATGGTGCTGGGAACGCCGAGCTACATGTCGCCCGAGCAGTTGGCCGGCAAGAAGATCGACGGCCGCTCCGACCTGTTCTCGCTCGGCGCCACGCTGTTCCAGTTGGCCTGCGGCCGCCTGCCCTTCGAGGGCGAGTCGATGGCACAGCTGATGTTCCGCATCGCCAACGAGCCGCATCCGGACGTGCGCACCCTGAACCCGCAGGTGCCGGACTGCCTGGCGGCGATCATCGATCGTGCGCTGGCCAAGGATGCCGCCCGGCGCTACCAGAGCGGCGCCGAAATGGCGCAGGAGCTGCGCCTGTGCGGCGGTAGCGTAGGCGGAACCGCGACGGCGACGACGCAGGTCGATATCGATCTTTGAGGAGTGCAATGGATCTGACCCAGGCTTTGCAGATCGTCTGCCGCAGCGATGCGGGGATGGTGCGCTCCCACAACGAGGATGCCGTTTTTGCGAATGCCGGCGCCGGCCTGGCGATTCTTGCCGACGGCATGGGTGGCTACAACGCCGGCGAAGTGGCCAGCGGCATGGCCACCACGCTGCTCGGCAACGAGCTGGAGAAGGCCTTCCTGAAGACACCGCCCTACCAGGTCGACGCGTCAGGCAAGCTGCACGCCCACGTGGCGCTGGAGGCCGAGATCGCCCGTGCCAACACGGCCATCTACCAGGCGGCGCAGAGCCAGCCCCAGTATGCGGGGATGGGGACCACCCTGGTGATGGCGCTCTTCCACGACAACACCATGACCGTCGCGCACATCGGCGATTCGCGGCTCTACCGGATGCGCGGCGACGAGTTCCGGCAGATCACGCGCGACCACTCCCTGTTGCAGGAGCAGATCGACAGCGGCATGATATCGGCCGAGGAGGCCCGCCACTCGCAGAACCGCAATCTGGTGACGCGCGCGCTGGGCGTGGATCCCGTGGTCGAGCCGGAGATCCGCGATTACGATACCATGCCGGGCGATATCTACCTGCTGTGCTCGGACGGCCTCAACGACATGGTGGAGGATGAGGAGATCAGTCTGACGCTGCAGGCCCTTTCGGCGAATCTCGACCTGGCGGCGACGCAGCTGGTCCAGACCGCCAACGACAGCGGCGGACGGGACAATGTTTCGGTGATACTGGTGCGCATCCTGCGCGAATACCCGGCGGCGCGCGGATGGTTCGCGCGGCTGCTGCAATGGTTCAAGTGATCTTTCGATAGGACTACGGACATGGCTGCTAAGTTGATCCTGAGTATGGACGGCCTGGTGCTCAAGGAGATTCCCCTCTCCAAGGAGCGGACGACGATCGGGCGCAAGCCGCACAACGACATCCAGATCGATAATCTGGCGATCAGCGGCGAGCACGCGGTGATCGTGACGATCCTCAACGATTCGTTCATGGAGGACCTGAACAGCACCAACGGGACCTACGTGAACGGCCAGCCGGTGAAGAAGCACTTCCTGCAGAGCAACGACGTCATCGAGCTGGGCAAGTACAAGCTCAAGTACATCAGCGAGACGCCTCCGCAATCGACCGCCGCGGATTTCGAGAAGACCATGGTGCTGCGGCCGGATGCGATGCGCAAGACCGCGGAGCAGGTCGCGGCGAAGTCGATGGGCGATACGCAGACCGGCATGCGCGCGATGCAGTCGGAGCATCCCATCACGGCGCCGGTCGGTCCGGCTGCGGCCGCCGCTGCCGCCCCTCCCGCCCCCAAGGGCGTCGGCATGGGGGCCATCCAGATCCTTACCGGCGCGAACGTCGGCAAGGAACTGGAACTGACAAAAAACCTGACGACGCTGGGCAAGCCCGGGGTGCAGGTGGCGGTCATCACCCGCCGGCCGCACGGCTACTTCCTTACCCATGTCGAGGGCGCCAGCTTCCCGGTCGTCAACGGCGTGGCGCTCGACTCCCATCCGCGGGAGCTGAAGGATCACGACGTCATCGAGCTGGCCGGCGTCAAGATGGAATTCTTCCTGAAGAACTGAGGGGTTTCGGCTGCCGGCTTCGCGCCGGCAGCACGCCCGTCTGCCGCCGCCCGAAGCCGGCCACGGCGAACGCCAACTCATACGGGGGTTGCGCTTGAAGCAGCACATCGTCAGGTATGCGCTGGGGCTGCTGGTCCTGTTCCTGCTCATCGGCCATGCCACCCGCCTCTACCAGGTCGGCCTGATCACCCGGCTCGATGCCATCATCTACGACGCCAAGGTGCGGCTGACAATGCCGCAGAAGACGGATGACCGCGTCGTCATCCTCGACATCGACGAGCGCTCGCTCGGCGAATACGGACGCTGGCCGTGGGGGCGCGACCGCCTGTCGCAGGTGGTGGAGAAGCTCTTCGACCGTTACGGCATCGTCCTCCTCGGCATGGACGTGGTGTTTGCCGAGCCCGACGACAGCTCCGGCCTCAAGGCACTCCAGGGCATGGCGCGCAAGGAACTCCGGGACAATCCGGCGTTCCAGGCCGCGTTGCGCGACCTGCAGCCCCAGCTCGACCACGATGCCCGCTTTGCCGCGACGCTCAAGGGCCGCCCGGTGGTCCTCGGCTACTACCTGTCGAGCCAGGCGGATGGCGTGTCGACCGGCGCGCTGCCGCCGCCGGTGATGCCGCCGGGGAGCTTCAGCGGCCGTGCCATCCCGTTCACCAGCTGGAGCAGCCACGGCGGCAACCTCGGCGAATTCCAGCAGGCGGCGTTCGGTGGCGGGCATTTCAACCCGCTGGTCGACCTCGACGGCATCTCGCGGCGCGTGCCGCTGATTGCCGAATACAAGGGCGCCTACTACGAGGCCCTGTCGCTCGCCATGGTGCGGGCGCTGCTCGGCCAGCCCAAGGTGGTGCCGTGGTATCCCGAGGAACGCTGGTTTTCCAGCAAGTCCTATCCGGGCATGGAGGCGATCGAGTTGCCGACCGCGCGCGGTACCCTGCACATCCCCGTCGACGAGAACGTCGCGGCGCTGATTCCCTATCTTGGCGCGCAAAAGAGCTTTCGCTACGTCTCGATCGCCGACGTCCTCGCCGACCGCGTCGCGCCGGAGCAGCTGAAGGGCCGCATCGTGCTGCTCGGGACTACCGCGCCGGGGCTGCTCGACCTGCGCGCCACGCCGGTGGGCGAGACCTATCCCGGCGTCGAGATCCATGCCAACCTGATCGTCGGCATGCTGGACGGCACACTCAAGCTGAAGCCGCCCTACGTGATCGGCGCGGAGTTCATGCTGCTGCTGTCCTTCGGGCTGGTGATGGTGCTGTTGCTGCCCCTGCTTTCGCCCCTGCGCGCCACCGCGGTGGCGGCGGCCGTGCTGGTTCTGGCGATCGCCGTGAACCTGGCGTTCTGGCAGTACGCCGGCCTGGTGCTGCCGCTGGCAGCCAGCATTCTGATGGTGCTGCTGCTGTTCGCCCTGAACATGTCCTACGGCTATTTCGTCGAGTCGCGCAGCAAGCGCAAGTTCACCGAACTGTTCGGCCAGTACGTGCCGCCCGAGCTGGTCGAGGAAATGAGCCGCGATCCCGAGGCCTACAGCATGGAGGGGCGGAAGGCCGAACTGACGGTGCTCTTCTCGGATGTGCGCGGCTTCACCTCCATCTCGGAAAGCCTCAGTCCCGAAGACCTCGTCCGCCTGATGAACATCTACCTGACGGCGATGACGGAAATCCTGCGGCGCAACCGCGGCACCGTTGACAAGTACATCGGCGATGCGGTCATGGCCTTCTGGGGGGCACCGGTGGCGGATGCCGGCCACGCGCGCCAGGCCGTGATCACCGCCATCGAGATGCAGGCCGCGCTGCCGGCGGTGAACCGCTCGCTGGCCGAGCACGGCTGGCCCGAACTGCACATCGGCGTCGGCATCAACACCGGCGAAATGACGGTCGGCGACATGGGTTCGTCGGTACGCCAGGCGTACACCGTCATGGGCGACGCGGTTAACCTCGCCTCGCGCCTGGAGGGCATTACAAAGCAGTACGGGGTGGGTATCATAGTCGGCGAGGCCACCCGCCGCAGCATCCAGGACATGGTCTTCCGCGAGGTCGATCGCGTGCAGGTGAAGGGCAAGGAGGAACCGGTCGCCATCTACGAGCCGGTGGGACTGGAGGGCGCCGTCGACAAGGCGGCGCACGACGAGATCAAGCTGTGGAACCAGGCGCTGCGGCACTACCGGGCACAGGATTGGGACCAGACGGAAGTCGCCCTGCTGAATCTGTCGCGCATGGCGCCGGCACGGGCGCTCTACGGCAAGTACATGGATCGGGTGGCGCACCTGCGCAAGGAGCCGCCGGGCCCGGGCTGGAACGGAGTGTGGAGGTTCGAAACGAAGTGACGGGACACCGGCATCCATGAAGGTTCGCATCCTCGGTTGCAGCGGCGGCATTGGCGGCAGGCATCTGCGCACCACCTCTCTGCTGGTCGACCACGACATCCTGATCGATGCCGGCACCGGAGTCGGCGACCTTTCGCTGGCGGAACTGGCGCTGGTGGACCACGTCTTCCTGACGCATTCCCACCTCGACCATGTCGCCTGCCTGCCGTTCAT
>Ga0138256_10006312_pt1 | contig 12530 bp, 13 predicted proteins | sample KNB2016incub_MG_FD_105486 | JGI IMG/M metagenome (GOLD analysis project Ga0138256, IMG submission 105486) | Active sludge microbial communities from wastewater in Klosterneuburg, Austria - KNB2014incub_MG | ecosystem: Engineered > WWTP > Activated sludge > Unclassified | place: Austria... | reverse complement strand
TTTCAGCAGATCGAACAGTCGCATGTCAGGCGTTCCGCGATTGAGCATGCGCGATACAGCGCGCAGCGTGCGCGGCCAGGTGTTGTGGGTTGGGGCGGTGCTCTGAGGCGTTGGGCAGGGTCAATGATTTGCCCGTGAGGCTCGCGTATTCGGTGGTCAACAAGGAAGGCGCCAAGTCCACGGTGTTGTCGGGAAGGATCCAAAGCAGCAGGCAGTCGAACAGGGTGTGCAGATCCGCGCGAAGCAACAGCCCATTATCGATCCGATTGGTGTGGTCGCCGCGGTAGGGGAGGATGTGAGCTGCCTCCAACACCTCGATCGCAGAACAACCCGTGATCGCGCATCGGTTGTCGTAGGCATCCATGAGCCGAGAACGGAACAGGGGTTGTCCACGGCGCATGTGGACTGCCCGCATGACCCGCACCCTTGCATCGTGGTCACTGTCTATCGGAGGTTGGTTGGTGAAGGCTTCGGCCTGCCCCTGGATATCCGCTTGGGCCTGCGGATCAAGATCCAGTTTTACGACATGCCACTTGCCATCAGAGCCCTTGCGCAGATCCACATGGCCGTGTTCCGCGGGGTTGAAGGGAAGATAGAAGGTGCGCTTCGGCGGGCCTGGCTCCACGATCTTGAACAGCCGATCACGCGCATGGCCGGAGTCGGTTCGCCAGTCCTGGCGTGCCGCGTCGTAGTGCGGCCTGCTGGGGGAGTTGACGGTCAAGTGTTCGAGGTTGGCACGCAGATCGCTGATCGGATCGCCGGGATAGTGAACTTCGATCCAGTCGCCTACATCCCGAAGGCGAGCACGGCCAAGCGCCTCAGCTGCTTCTGCGACGCGCCAGTATTTCGCCATTTGCTCCCCCTATGAAGGACACAGTAGCAACGGGAGTAGGGTAGGAAACCCCCGACCCAAGAACGCGGTGTCCACCGATGTGGCCAGCAGATGAACCAGGGCAACCTAGGCATGTCGTCCAGGCCACCGCACCCAGCATCATAATCAGATCGGATCCACGCACGCCGGCAGGAGCCAGCAGCGCCGTGAAGGGGGCAGGGGGATACGAGCCCCATCCAAGCGCCGACGACAAACCCCCAGAAAACCGGGGCTTTCCTATTGCACGTTGAGGTTCAGATCCCGAGAGCCTGCATTTGCCGGCTAGCACGCCGATTCAAGGCAATGGTTTGGAACAACACTATGGCAGCGAGGGCGTCTGGAAGCATTCGCCCTCCATGAAGATGCCGATCGTGGCGAAGTTCGCGGGCCTGCCCAGTGATCAGGCCCCACAATGGACGCCGGCTGATGATCTCTCCATTGAAGCGAAGACGCTTCAGGCGGCTAGGGAGATCGACCGCAACCTAGCGCTGACCCCCGGTCCAGGCCTAGGCAAGACAGAGATGCCGGCGCAGCGTGCTGACTTTCTGCTGCGCGCAGGGACGTCCCGTCACCCTCAAACGCATCTTGGCGATTTCGCGCATTGTCTATGCTAGCCAGAACCGCAAGACCTGGGTGCGCAAGCGCTGCGGCCCAGCGCTTGCTGTGTGCTTCGTTAGCCATGCGCTCGACGCTTTTGCAAAGCGTGTCAATCGAAAAACGGTGACGCTGCATCCCGCCCGCATGGAGGATCGCTTCGGGAACGAAAGGCAACGCGGGTGATCGACCTCATTGACTCGAAGCAAGCATTGAGCCAAAGAATGAAAAACGGGGCGCTGGCGACTGCCAGCGCCCCGCATGTTCTTCGGCCTTTGCAGGCCACTTGCCAATTTCAACTCACCACCGATCACCGCCTCCTATGGCGGCTGTTCCGCTCACCCGGCAATGGATCAGGCGTCAGAAGCACCTGGCGTGCTGCGCTGAGCTCTAGGTCCCGTTTTCGAGGAACTCCGCGCCGGCGCTCACCGTCAATTCGCTTCGGACTTTGACTTTTGCGAAGATTGTGTCCTTTCCCCTTCTTGACCAGGATGTGGGGACCCTCTTTGCACATGTACTCGAGCGCATCGCGAAGCCCCATCAGCATCCAGTTATCCGTGTAGTGCAGAACGCCGATGCAGTTGTGTTCGTACTCGTCGCGGCGATTCCAGCAATTGAAATGAGAGGCGAGAGCCTTGGCTCCGACACACTCGTTTACCCAGAACTTGCCCATGTGTTCGATCCACGAGTAAGCCTGCTGATGCAGGTCCGCCCGCATAGCCACGAGCACATGGTAATGAATTCGCCGCTCGAGACCGTCTTCACGTTTGGCGATGTAGCCGAGCAGGTCAGGAACCAGTCGATCCTCGCGGAGGGTACGAAGAAACTTCTCGTATGCCTGTTCCGCCTCATTAGACTCGCTTAAGACCTTTGCGTCGCCCTCGAAGTACAGATCGATCCGCAGGATCAGCAGGCGTGCATCCTCACGCAATAGATCGATCATCAGCTCGGCGCAGCCGAGGTAGCGGTCCTTTGCGTTGCGCGTGCTGTTGTTGACCTTGTTGCGGAACGTCTTTGACCGGCAGATGCGCCTGACCACACGGAAGATGCGCGTCATGATATTGCGGGGAACCTCTTGGTGCATGTCCAGCACATTCGGGTTAGTGATTGCGTAGGCGCGCAGGGCAGAAGCCCACTTGCGTGCCACGCTCAAGCCTACTTCCAGCCAAGGGTTCAGACGACGACCTGCGCAGAGGTCATCTGGTGCTTCGGCGGCGACATCCCGCAAGACTACCCACATGCACTGGCCCTCCAGCGTCATGCAGATGCCGCGCTTGTGCTGGTGCCAAGGCGCGGCTTCGGACGCCGCTACACGTTGCATTTGCTGTTCAAGGCGATCGAAGAGGTTTTTCATTCGTCTGACGGCACCCACCTCGAGAAGTGTGCGTTCGATGCCAAGGTCATCGACATGCCGCCTATGAATGAACAAATCGAGATCAGCGAAGTTTGTGAATCGCTTTGGTGGTGGTGCCGTTGTTGTGAAAATGTTTGACATGGCATTCCTCTTGAAGTGCAGATGATGGAATGCGCTCCTGCTTATCAAAACGACCCTCAGCAATTGCCCGTTCTAAATCAGCGGCTACAACAATTACATCCACTGCATATAGCAATAGGCAGGTATCCTGATTTCATTTGCGGGCGCCGATGGGCCTGCGCCAGCTTCGACGGGAGCAAAGCGTGGGAAAACCAGCAATTTGGTGCTCCAAGACGTTTGTTGACTTGGCGCAATGCTGAGTGCCCTAAGCAAAGCAGTGCGCTCGCGAGATGACGTTGATGCAGTCGCGCGTTTGAGCGCGTCGATAGGTCTCGATCGCGCTCGGTCCAGACTTTGAGGCAAGGCGCAAAGCACGTCACTGATGCAGAAGATGACTTCGCGCTGGGTGGCATCGATTCCCCACGGGAATCATCTGGTTACGCCAAGCAAACTGGAGAAAATCACGGTGCTAGCTTGGGGCGACGGGCGTCTTGCGGCGACCACCGGTCGCTGCTTGTATGGAAGGTCCCACTGAGCGCGATGCCGAACGTGGGCAAGTCGCTGGACCCGTCGGCCTCACCCTGATCCGAAACGAGGGTCCGACATATGCATTCGGCCGATGTTTTTTTTTCTGCTTCCGCGATGTTTGCGGCAGATCAAAGACTTGAACTAAGTCGACAGGAAAAAAAACTGAATTTCGGCAGATGCAGCAATGCTGTGATCCGAGCAACGCGCGAAATTTGGCGCAAGTTTGCTCAAATCATGTCGAATTCCCGCCAAAGTTGCGGCATCAGTCTTGGTGGAATTCGTCACTTTGGCTTCTGGAATTCCTTGCCCTCTGCGGACTTGACTGACACCTACCCAAGAACTGCAAATCCCAGCCCAACTGGAACTCCCTTGACGATGGTTTGATGCCGCCGCGGCGCGATAAGCGCGACCGCCGACCTTGGCGGGTCGATTTTTGTCTCAACGGAGTAGTCGCCATGCTTCAGCAATTCAACCTTCAGTCTCCTGGGGTCCTCCCCGATCCCATCCGGGAATGGGCGATCGCCCTCGCGATCAAGTCCGGTGTCTCGTTCGAATTTGCCCTGCTCACTCTGCTGTCGGGGATGGCCTCAGCGGTCTGTGGCCTTAAGGTTGTCGAGCGCCCGGACGGGGGCGTCGAGCAAACGTCCCTGATCGTGTTCGCGCAAGCGCCGCCTGCGTATGGCAAGACGCGTCTGTACAAGGAGGTTTTCAAGGCGCATCAAACCATGGATGTCAAACGCCTGAGCGCCTACATCGCGGCGTCGCTGCAGGCGCGCAAACGGGGCCCCGGTTGGTCGGATGGCAACGAGTATGTTGAGCCTCGCCTGCGACTGACGAATGCGCAGGACACCAGCAAGTTCGGCCTGCTCGAGGCTATCAATGGCGTTGGCGAGTCCGTCTCGCTGACCACCCATGAAGGCAACCTCGTTCTGAATTCGAACTTGTTCTGCAGCGACGGACGGGAGATGGCGACGACGTGTTGGGGTGGCGAGGGGACGATTCAGACCAATCGCCGCGGTAAGGTCATGATCGCCATGAACGCGACGGCGAGCATGCTTGTCATGGTCCAGAACGACGTGCGCGAGGCGTATTGCAGCAAGCACGGCGAACACGCGCGCGGGGTTGGGTTCTTCAGTCGCACCCTCTGGGTCAATGCTCCGATGTGGGGCCACGCGCCGTTTCAGCCGTCCGAGTTCCGGGAAGATTGCCTCGTCGACTACCACAATCGCGTTCAGCACTTCCTGACTCGCAAGTTCGCCCGTATGGAAGCGGTATCGATGCCGCCGAGTTTCAGCCATGAACCTGGGGGCGACGTGGAGGCGCTCGAGTCTACTGGGATTGATGGGCCAGGAGCCCAGGAGCGTGACGGTGCCACCGCGGCCACGGCCGACGTTAGCTCGCTCGATCCGGAAATGATTTTGCTGACCCCCCAGGCGGCGGCTCTTTACTTCGATCTCCAGCGGGAAATCCAGGGCAACTGGTCCGGTCACCTGTACATGCGGGATGCCGTCGGCCGTGCGATGCAGAACGTGCTGCGCATCGCGGGCAATATGCAGGCATTCATCGATGATGAGGCTCCGGTGTCCGCAGGGGTGATGCATGCCGCCTACCTGGTGGTTGACTTCTGCTTGGCCGAGTTCAGCACGGTCTTCCCGCCCGCGCCGATCAAGTTCGCTCCCTCCAAGCCCATCCTGTTCAAATTGTCCGCACAGCAGCGGGCGGCGCAGCGCGTCCGGGAAGATGCGCAAGCCATCGTCGATGGGGTGTGCGCTCTGTGCCAGCTCCGTAAAGAAGCGGATGTCCTGCTGGCTGACGTGCGGGAGCGTCTCGGCATCTATCCGCTCCGGTTCCGGGCAGCCCTCGCGGCGCTGGAGGACGAGAGGCGAGTGCTTGTGACCGGCAAGGGCCGGGATATGCGGATCAGCATCGTGCCATCCGGGACGGTGAGCCCTGCGTCGCAGATTGGGTCACAACCCGGACACTAGTGCGCCAAGGTGGAATCTCGCGCAAAAAAGTTTCAACTACTTAATACACACGTGAAGCCCGGAAGGTCTGGCTTCGCGTTCGGGTGTTCCGCACTGAGGCACCCTTCAAGGGATGGATCGGTGTACCAGCGACCAAGTCTTGAGTTCGTCACCTGTGTCGTCGTGGTGACTGCAGCCGTGCTGGTGGCAATTGCCCGTTGCACGACGTGCGTACCACGACTCCCTCACTAACCCCACTCGCGTCATAGGCGCACGAAGCCCGGAGCAATCCGGGCTTCGTGCGTTTTGGCGTCGGTCTCGAGGACATTCCATGACCCGTGCCACAGATTTCCTCCGCCAAGCCAGCGGATACATCGCCCTGCGCGCGACAGCGTGGCCACAGCGTCTGGCCATCCTGGAGGACCGCCGTCGCATCGAGCTGTTTCAGCGCGCGCGGCCCGACGTCGCACCTGACCTCGCCCAGGCAATCAATGCCTTTCGGGGGCTCTGTCCCATTCTCGATAGTGGCGCCTGCCGCCGCGACATGCGGGCCGTGGAAGGGCGCGAGGTGGAACTCATCCGTGCCTGGCTGGACAACAGCCATATCAACGGCGAGACCCAGGAAGCGTGGTTCCAGCATGCCCAGGATCAACATGGCATCACCGCCACCGAGGATGGGTGGTTTACCGGCGACACCTTCTTCTGCGGCCTGCACGAGGTCTGGTACAGCCGGCGCGCCCAAGCCAACGAAGTGGTCGTGCGGTGGCGCAACGGCATCTTCGATACCGAGACCTGGTGCCGAGATGCGGTGGATGACGATGCCTTCTACTGCGACGCAAGTCATCGGTACTACACCAGTAGCGCTTTCGATCAGGGGCAAACTGCCGACGGAGACACCGTGTGCGACACCTGGGTCGAGAACAACGGGTACTTCTCCGGAAGCGATGGCTACTGGCGCTATGGCGATCCGGATGAGGACGAGGACGGCTGCCCCATCCCCAGCTATCACGACGGCGTTCGCGCGTGGTCGTTTGAGCGGGTCAGATCAGCAGCGACTGCGTACTACGGCCTCGAGATCGAGTTGTGTTTCGAGAACGAGCATGACCGGCTGGACTATTACGAAGAGGTGGGCTTTCCCACCGCCGACCTGACGGCGGAGCGGGACGGCAGTCTCGATGACGACGAAGGCCTGGAGGTGATCTCCAGGCCCTTCTCGTTGGCGGACCTGCGCCAGCATCGCAATCCGCTTCAGCGGGCCATGGACGTGGCCGTCCGGTACGAAGTGGCGTCGCCTTCACCCGGCGGATATGGGGTGCACATCACCACAAATGCCCAGCGGCTGGCGGTGGATCATCGCCGACGCCTGGTCGATGCCACCTACGACATGCGCGCGCTGACTGAGTTCGTGGCCGGGCGCAAGAACGATGCCGATTACTACAACTACGGCAACAAGCTGAGCCGGGCAGGCTGCAAGTACACCGCCGTCAACGAACGATCGGATGGCAGCTTCGAGTTCCGGGTGTTCCGGGGCACGGCCGATTGGCAGGTCCTGCTGTCCTACGTCGAGTTCATCGACGCCCTGACCGACTGGACCCGCAACCCGGCGAACCCGACCCAAGGGCCGGTGGGTCAGGCCCTGTTCCGAGCCTGGGTTCACGCCACGGGTCGCTATCCGGCCCTGTCCCGTCGCTTCACCACCACGCTTACCAAGGAGACACTGGCATGTGCATTGCCATCGTTAAGCCGCGCGGCGTGAGCCTCGCGGAGGATCGACTGCGGTTGTGTTTCGAGAACAACCCGGATGGCGCGGGCTTCGCCATCGCCACGCCCCAAGGCGTGGCGATCCACAAGGGCTACACGGCCTTCAAGACCTTCATGACCGCTTACCGGGAATACGAGGTCGACGCGCATGTCGCGCTGGTCCACTTCCGGATCACCACCCGGGGCGAGAACAGTGCGCGCAACCACCACCCGTTCCCGGTGGCGGCCGGCGCGCTGGTCCACAACGGCACGATCGGCTGGCTTGGCAAGGCCGGCAAGGGCCCCAGCGATACCGCCCTGTTTGCTGACCTGCTGCAGGACATGTCCGTCGACCAATGGCGCCGCCTCCGCCCGCTGATCGAACACAGCACCGGTTGGAGCCGGTTCGCCCTGCTGACCCACGAGGGCGAAGTCGTGCTGTTCAACGCCGAGGACTGGGAGGAGGCCGACGGGGCGCTCTACAGCAATAACACGTACCTACCGGAGCCCGGCGTTCCCGCAGGAGCATCGCTCTATGGGCACGACCCGTTCCGCTGGGAAACCAATCTGACCCTGACTCGCCTGATGGCGGACGGCACCCTCTACCGGGATGAAGACCTGGAGCGGGACGTCCTGCAGGAATGGATGGCCTGCTACGGAGAGCCTCCCAAGGACGCCTGGGCCTGGGCGGTCCTGGACGAGATTACCCACGACTACATTGAGGAAGAAACCCATGAACTTGAACACCTGCACGCTGCGTAACGGAAGCGACTTCCACGTCATCAGCGAGGAAGCGCCGGGCCCGTGCCCGATCGTCATCCTGGCCGATGGCCGGACCCACCTGCTAACCGCCGAGCTGACATGTCCGGCGGATAGCAACTACGACCTGCTCCAGCATGATCGGCGGCAGACCCGGTTCTTCAACGTGTACCGCGCTGCGGATGGCGGCTTCGTCTTCGGCAGCCGCGCCTTCACGTCGGATGCGGCGCGCCTGGAGACCCAGGACAGCCAGCGTGCGCTATTCGGCTTGCAGATGACCGTGGATGAGGACACCAAGGCGGTTCAGGCCGTAATAGTCTGAGTGCGCACCAATGCGGATGCGCAGCAGGCGCTGAAACAGGGCGGATGTTTCCGCCGCAAAGTCTTGTTAGGCGACCGGCTTGTCCAAGGACGCCAGTAGCGCCTTGCGTGCCTTGTCCCGCTCCCGCTTCGGCAACTCCAACAACCTGAGGAGCGCCTTCACCATCGCGGGGTCGGCATTGAGGCCCTGGAGCACCAAGGCGAGCTTGGCCTGCTGCAGGTCGTCCGCCTTGCCCAACTCCAGGATCGCATCTGCCATGGGGGCGCTGTCGGCCAACAGGTAGGCCGGTGGCACCTGCAGGGCAACGGCCAACTCTCCAAGGCTGTCGAAACTCCCAGCCGAGCTCTGTTGTTCATAACGGTTGATGCGGGTCGAGCCCGTCGCCTTACCGAGACCCATGCGATCCCCCAGCGCGCGTTGGCTCAGGCCACGCAATTGCCGTGCCTGGAGCAGGCGGGCGGCAAATAGCGCGAGGGGCGTATTGGACACCAAGGTCGGGGCCGAAAGGGATCGTCCACATCATGAACTGTCCTCTACTGTTGCAGCAGACTCTACGTGCTATGTAGAGTCTAGCCAACTTCGAGGTAGGTCGCTTGGGAAGCCACCGGGGCACGCCCCGGTGGGGGGATAGACGTGCTCAGGACCGGCGGGAACAGCATTCAAAGACATGTCCACGACGCGTGGACGCTGACGAACAGGGGATTGAAATGTCGCGATGGAAAAACGTTGGACTGCTGAGTGCGGGGCTCGCCGCCCTATCGCTGAGCGCCTGCAGTACGGGGTATGACTGCTCGAACACGGACGTCACCGACATGCTCGTCGAACAGGCGGCGAACTCGGGCTACACGCCCTACATGAAAGAGGTGCCTGCCGAATGGGGGCCACGCCTAGTCAACCACACAGCGTTACGCAACGTGGTGACGCTGGACAAGAACGAAGAGATTGGGCACTTCCGTTGCAAGGCGAACCTCGAATACCGGGAAGGTGATCGGTCGGTGACGTCGAAGGACATCACCTACGAAGTCCGAAAGATCGAGGGCGAAGCTGACTTCACGCTGGAGTGGGAGGTCGAGCACAACGGCATTGGCCCCATCGACCCGATCAAGATGTTCGCACTCGACGTCCAAGGACCGTGGAAAGGCGAGCTCGAGAAGCAGCAAGCAAAGGACTATCAGGAAAAGCTGGCGAGCCACAAGGAAGAGGTCAGAGCGTGGGCGCTTCAGTACGCGACCGAGTACGCGTCCAAGCATCCACCGATCCCCTTTGGTCGGGAGGCGTTGAAGCAGCATGCTGACGAGGACCTCGCCAGGCTCGAGCTGGAGCCCGTCATGGAGCAATTCCACGACATCGACGGCGATGGGTTCCTGGATTACTTCACCATCGTCGCCAACCGCGAGTTCAACGAAGGGGAGTTCGCGGAGGAGACGGAGAACTACGGCCAATACACTAATACGGGTGGCTTCATGCGGAGGACCTACTTCTTCAGGGCCGTAACCCAGCCCTTCAAGGGGTTCGGTCTCGAGACGAACATGGGGCTTCAGGACCTCGTCAAGGTCACCACGGCCGAGGGTGAGAAAGTGGCCGATAAGTACCTCCCCCGGGATGTTGCCAAGGTCGCAAAGGCTCCCTTGAACCCCATCGCCGGTGTCGCACACGTGGATGGCGCCATCGTCGTGTCCCTCGTCGATGGTCAGTCGGTGACGATTGACAAGTTCAAGCCAGAAAAGCCGCTCGCTGAGATCCAGCAAGACAGGATGCGAGACCTCCAAGACCGGTTGACCTTGCTTCGTGAAAACAATTGGGACATCGCTCGTCTGTACGAGTGAAAGAACAGCGCCTTCCATCAAACGTGACGAATCATCTGGACCTGGCCGATGAACGAACAGCAAGAAGCCAACGAACCCCAAAGCGGCGAGGGCTTCGAAAAGATCGACTCACGCATCTTGGCAAAGCTCAACGAGTTCGATGCCACGACCAGGCGCAAGGAAAGCTGCATGAGCTGTGGCTACGTGGGCGTGATGGGCATTGGAGAGGAGATCCAGCCCTGGTGGCTAAGTTGGTGGTGCATCGTGTTGATCGCCATCTTCGGCTCCCTCTTCATGGGTGCAGGGCTCGTCATTGGCGCTGGACTCGCCATCGCCCGGCACTTCGGGGATTTCGAAAGCCTGGTTCTGTTATGTCCGAACTGTGAGGAGCAGTTTGTCGAGGACTGACAGAACGCAGTGACTGCCTCAGGCAGCACTCTCAACCAGCGAGCGAACACACGGGGCCCGGAGAGATCCGGGCCTCGTGCTTTTTTGGCTCGGCCGGTGGCAACAGGGCGAGTTATCGACGCAATGCCCGTGTTGGCGTCGTGAGCGGCAGCGCGCGCTGGAGCAGGTCTATGGACTATGCGTCGATCCAAAAATTGCTTGCCATTTCGCAACATCATCAAACCCAAGGAGCAGCACATGTTGAAGAAGATCGGAATCGCCGTTGCGTGTGGGATTGCCGTATACGGCCTCTTGAAGCTCGTGAGTCGCCATGTCGTCCATGCACCGGACCCGAGCGTACTTGCAGCCTCCGAGGCTGCAGTGGAGACGAATCTCCCGGAGGCAAACAGCCATCGAGAGCACGTCAAGCAAGATGTGTCGACAGCGGCGGAAGGAACAGTCGAGCTTGAGCCGTCTGTTGTTGGCGTCGATGCAGTCGTGGTCAAGCCGCTCGATTGCGCTGGAGAGGCTTCATGTGCGTGACGCGGCAGCTTTTCGTTCGAGAGAAGACACGCTACGCGCCGGCCGGGCAGGAGCTTGTACTGGAAGCGGCCCAGCAAATCGTGGATGCGCGCACGGCGCGTGGTTCGTCTTTCAAGGACCCGGCCGTCGCCTGTGCGTTCTTCCGCGACAAGTTGGGTCATCTGGAACGGGAGGTGTTCGCCGCCGTCATGCTGGACTGCCGCCACCGGCTGATCGACTATGTCGAACTGTTCATGGGCACCATCGACGGGGCGGAAGTGCATCCTCGCGAAGTGGCCAGGCAGGCACTCCGGCTCAATGCCGCGGCGCTGATCGTGGCCCACAACCACCCGTCGGGCGACATGGAGCCATCGGCAGCAGATCGGGCGGTGACAACTCGGCTGAAGCAGGCCCTGGCGTTGCTCGATGTCCGACTGCTGGACCATGTCGTTGTTGGAGGTCGAAGCAGCCTCAGCATGGCGGCGAAGGGATGGCTTTGAGACCGGGTGGGTCCGAGGGTGAGGCATGTGATGCTGGGACCTGCAAAGAAAAAGCCGCTCGCATGCGCGAGCGGCTGGATTCCTGGGAACGTGTTTCTCTCACTTCAGGGAAGAGCCTCAAGCAGAGCGAAGCAGCCTGCAAAGAGCCTCCCTCTCACCTTCCAAGTGTCCGAACGACTTGAGCTTTCTGTCGAAGTCACTGGTGATGAGCGGCGGGAGTCCCGGGTAGATCGAGCGCCGCCCTTGTTCTTCATTCCACCACTTGCATGCGCAGATGAACAAGGCAAGTCCGTCAGTCAAGTGCGCATCCTCCGGATGGTGCCTGCGGAACCATTCCAGCGTGGGATTCTGAAAGCGTTGGCCATTCGCGCCATGGCCGGAGGGGTTAAGTAGCTTGAAGATGATGCGGGCGTGCCCCTCACGCCGGTGAGGGCCGTTGGGGGCAAGCTTGTCGAGCTGCGCCTGCATGTCGCGAATGCCGAACACCTTGCTCTTCAGGCCAGATTGATTCGCTTTTGCCACCACGTAGATCGCGTGAACCGCTGCCCCGCAGGACTTGAGGCCATGCACGTCAGCGAGGTTTGCGGTGCGGGGGTGGGTGGGGAGGACGTTTTCCTTCGTCATGTCGGTGTCCTCACGCCTTCGGCGCGTTCGCTTCGCAATGGCGAAGCCAAGCGATGATCGAACCCAGCTTCCAGCGCTTGGGTCCCTTGCCCTTCGATGAGGATCGAATGGGCCTCGGAAACAGCGGGTCAAAGCTGTCAGGCTTCTTCGGGTTCATCCGTGCGTAGAACGTGCTCCTCGACTCGTCGAGGAATTCCCACACGGCTCGAGCGCGCATTCGACGCTCCATCTCCGGGTTGGCCGGGTCGGCACTCGCGAGGATCGCCTGATATCGAGTCGTGCCCGACTCCTTCGATGCCTGATCGATGTCGTCGTTACGCGTGGTCGGTGGGCCAGCAACCGACTCCGCGAGTCGGGTCTTCTTGAGCTTCATGCAATGTCTCCAGGATTGACGGGCGTTGCGGGGCCCTCGCAACGGCGCCAATCCTGGGCGCTAACAC
>Ga0138256_10006311_pt1 | contig 12532 bp, 14 predicted proteins | sample KNB2016incub_MG_FD_105486 | JGI IMG/M metagenome (GOLD analysis project Ga0138256, IMG submission 105486) | Active sludge microbial communities from wastewater in Klosterneuburg, Austria - KNB2014incub_MG | ecosystem: Engineered > WWTP > Activated sludge > Unclassified | place: Austria... | reverse complement strand
GATCAGCTGACGGTGGGAGACATCCCCTCGCCTGTTGGCAGCCCGCCCAACCTCGCAGCGAAGGCGCTACCATTCGCGACGCACACGCATGCCATCGCGACACTGATCGGCGACAACACGACCGAAGATGGCAAACGCGTCATCCGCCTGCAGCTTTCTGCGCCCGGCGCACGGCTGGTGCGTCTGCGTATTCCCGCGGGGGCAAGGCCAACGCAACTCAGCTTTGGCGATCGCGTATCGGCTCTGCGTGAGCCGCAGCAGGGCTTCTATGTCGTCGAAATCGTGGGCCGCGCCAGCGATGGCGCCGTGCTGGAATTCACGCTGAACCCGCCCACCGACGCGGCCGCCCTGAAGCCGGATTGGCTGGTGCAGGGCGTGTGGGCGGAGCTGCCGCCCGAGGCGCGCGCCATCGCAGACATGCGACCGGACACCGCCGTTCGCATCCAGATGGGCGACACCACGATTACGACGAAGCAACAGCAGTTCTAGGCGACCGTACCCGCCGCGCGCGCGACGTGGAGCGTGTCGGCGTATTGCTGGAACTGCGTTGCCTTACCGTCCTTCACGCGCCAGACGTGGACAATTTGCGGGTTATGCGCCTTGCCCGTCACCTTGTGCGCGCCGACATAGCGGCCGAGCATGACGACCGTGTCGCCCGCATCGAGGATTTCATCTGGTACGACTTGGAAACCTTCCCAGTCCGCCAACACGCGGCCGAATACCCCCTCAAGAATAGCTTGTGGACCGACATAGGGATTTCGGTCGGCGTAGGGAAAGTTCTCGGCCTCATTCCAGATGATGCCGGGCGCCATGGCGCCGAGAACGGCAGGCACGTTTCCCGCGCCGAAGGCGTCGTAGATACCTTTGACGACGGCGACGTTTTCCTTGGACATGCGATTTCCTTCCCGCGTTTTCTACACAGATATCACGTTGAACTGTACGCGGCGATTGGCGTTCTAACCACTCGCTAACCATTGCGGCGCCACACCGTGACACCAGCGGCGGCTACCCATACCTTGCCGCCCGCACTGACCCGAAAAACTGCGAGATGAGGTACTAGACATGTCCGGCAAAGATCCCCGCGTCGTCGCCGAAATTGGCCGCATCATCGCAAAGGAATTAGGGGTCGGCGAAGGCCAGGTGGCGGCCGCGATCCAGCTTATCGACGAAGGCGCATCGGTTCCCTTCATCGCGCGCTACCGGAAGGAACGCACGGGCGGTCTTGATGACACGCAGCTGCGCACGCTGGCCGAACGTCTCGAATATCTGACTATTCTAGCTGATCGTCGCGAAGTCGTGCTGCGCTCCATCACAGAGCAAGGCAAGATGACGCCGGAGCTGGAAAAGCAGATCCGCGCCGCGACGACGAAAGTCGAGCTTGAAGACCTTTACGCGCCTTATCGTCCGAAGCGCCGCACCAAAGCGTCGATCGCCAAGGAAGCGGGGCTTGAACCGCTGGCCGATCGCCTGCTGGCCAACCCGGCGCTCGATCCGGTCGCGGAGGCGCTGAAATATCTCGCGGCCGACAAGGGCGTCGAGAGCGCCGACGCGGCGCTGGAAGGCGCCCGCAATATCCTGATCGAACGAATGGCGGAAACGCCGGCTGTCGTCGGCGCCATTCGTGAGAAAGTGTGGAGCGGCGGCAAGCTCACGTCCGGCCTCGTGAAGGGCAAGGAGACGGAAGGCGCTAAGTTCTCGGACTATTTCGAGTTCGACGAGCCGATCGCCAACATGCCTTCGCATAGGGCGCTCGCGCTGCTGCGTGGCGAGAAGGAAGGCGTGCTGAAGATCGACGTTGACCTGCCCCATGACGAAAAGGCGCGCCATCCGGCTGTCACGTCAATCATGTCTGCGTTCAATATCTCGGACAAAGGCCGCCCTTCTGACCAGTGGCTGGCCGAGACGGCGCGTCAGGCGTGGAAATCGCGTCTGTCGGGCTCGACGCATAACGACCTGATTGACCGCGTGAAGGAACGTTCGGACGCGGAAGCGATCCGCGTCTTCTCGCGCAACATGCATGACCTTCTGCTGGCCGCGCCGGCTGGGCCCAAGATTGTGATGGGCGTGGACCCCGGCATCCGCACGGGATGCAAGGTCGCCGTGGTGGACGCGACGGGCAAGCTGCTGGAAACGACCACGATCTATCCGCACGAGCCGAAGAAGGACTGGAATGGTTCGTTAGCGACGCTCGCTGTTCTGGCAAAGAAACATGGCGTCGAGCTGGTTTCGGTCGGCAACGGCACGGCAAGCCGCGAGACGGACAAGCTGGTAGCCGAACTCTCGGCCAAGATGCCGGACCTGAAGCTGACGCGCGTGGTGGTGTCGGAAGCGGGAGCGTCGGTCTATTCGGCCTCTGAACTGGCGGCGAAGGAATTCCCGGATCTCGATGTATCCATTCGCGGGGCGGTATCGATTGCACGCCGCCTGCAAGATCCGCTGGCGGAGTTGGTGAAGATCGAGCCGAAGGCTATTGGCGTTGGCCAGTACCAGCACGATGTCGATCAGAACGCCCTCGCCCGCTCGCTCGATGCTGTGGTGGAGACGTGCGTGAACGCCGTCGGCGTGGACGTGAACACGGCTTCGGCGCCGCTGCTGGCGCGGGTATCCGGGCTCAACAGTGCGGTTGCGGCGAACATCGTCGCCTATCGCGATGAGAACGGGCCGTTCAAGGCGCGCACGGGGCTGAAGAAAGTCCCGCGCATGGGGCCGAAGGCTTTCGAACAGGCGGCGGGCTTCCTGCGCATCATGGACGCGAAGAACCCGTTGGATGCTTCGGCCGTGCACCCTGAGGCCTATCCCGTCGCGGAGCGCATCGCGGAGAAGTCGGGGCGGCCGCTGAAGAGCATTATCGGCGACAAGGCTTTCCTCTCGGCGCTGAACCCGAAGGACTTTGCAGACGAAACCTTCGGCGTGCCGACGGTGACCGATATCATCTCGGAGCTCGTGAAGCCGGGTCGCGATCCGCGTCCGGAGTTCAAGACGGCGACATTTGCTGATGGCGTCGAGAAGATTTCGGATCTGAAGGTCGGCATGAAGCTGGAGGGCACGGTGACGAACGTGACGGCGTTCGGCGCCTTCGTGGACATCGGCGTGCATCAGGACGGGCTCGTCCACATTTCAGAACTCGCGGACACGTTCGTGAAAGATCCGAGCGATGTGGTGAAGGCTGGCCAGGTGGTGTCGGTGCGCGTGAAGGAAGTCGATACCGACCGCAAGCGCATCGCGCTATCGATGAAGCGCGAAGTCAGCGGCGCGCAAGGCGCGAGCGGCAGGCCGGAGCCGAAGCAGGCGGGCAAGCCGCAAGGCAAACCGGTGATGTCGGCGGCCCCGGTGAAATCGGATGATTCCAGCAACCCGTTCGCGGCGCTGAAGAATCTCAAACTGAATTAGGTCCGGCTGGAGCGCCGTCAGCTGCCCATTGACGACGCAGGAATTGTAGACAAGTTTACTTGTCATGCAGAGAAGGGCCGCGCGCATACAAGGACGTGTCCGAGAAGTGGAGCGGTCATGAAGAACCGCATCCGCACACTGCGTGCCGACCGCGGCTGGACGCAGGCCGACCTTGCCGAGCGGCTCGAAGTCTCGCGCAACTCGGTCAACGCCATCGAGAACGGGAAGTATGATCCCTCGCTCCCGCTGGCGTTCAAGATTTCCAATCTGTTCGGCCTGCCAATCGAACAGATATTCCAGAAGGACTGAGCCCCGTCGTCAGTGCATCCTGATCAGGCCGTCCACCTTGCGCCAGCCGGGTGGCGCCAGCGGTTCGCCCGACGCCACACGCACGGAATGGATCATGGCCTCAATCTCGCAACGCCAGTGATCGAGGAAAGCGACTAGACGCGGATAGCGCGGCGCCTCGTCGACCAATTGCCACATGAAGCTCTGCAATAGCCTTGGGTGGTCCGGCATGTAGTAGAGCACTTCCGCTGTGAGCAGCGTCGCGCCCTTCAGTCTGCGCTCGAAATCTGTCGACATCCCGACTCCTTCCGCCCAGCACATGCGAGCGTGCCCGGCCGAAGATGAACGTCAACGGAATTCCACCGAACCTGCAGCACTTTGGCAGTCGGCGCCTAACGTTGCGGTCAGGCCCGCAATCCGCGCCGCAGCGCCTTGCTTGTCATTCCGGACAGCTTCATCGCATCGCTGAGCGGCCTGGGCCGGCCGGTGAGATAGCCCTGTTCGAGGCGGTCTAGGCGGCCATGCCGGCCTTGATGCGCTCGGCCTGCACCTTCCAGACGCGCGCGACCGTGGGGCGGCCTGCTTTCACCTGGATTTCGGCAAGGCCGGTTGCAGCTTCGTAGGCCTTTTGATGTTGCCCGGCGCGGAGCGAGGCGGCCAGTTTCAGCCTTAGCCTTGCCTGCGCGACGCCGGTCGCGGTCATCGTCGGGGACACTGGCGGGGCGACCGCTTTGGCCGATGCGATCTCGGGCGTCTTCTCGGCCACGGCTGGCTTTGCAACGACCCGTGCAGCCGCTTTCACGGACGCAGCCTTGTCCTCTTTCTTCTTTCCGCCCGACAGAAACGAAAACAGTCCCATGGCCAGCCCCTTGATTGCGCCCGTCCGCGCCTTTGGGCTCGGGTTGAGCTCCTGCAAGGCGCGGGCGAATCTAGCCGCAGCAACATCGCGCGCAGCCATTCTGCATCATCGGGGCGGTGGAAAAGCTGACGGCGCCCAATTCGCGATCAGCTGGCGCCGCATCGCTGCGCGGCCTTGGCTTTCAGAACATGAGCGTGACCGCTTCTTACTTGCCGCCAAGCTGAGCGACGATGAAGTCCTGGGCGAGTCTCAGGCCTGCGGGAACTGGCCAGTGTGTCGTGCCCGAATAGGTTTCGAGCTTCGACTCATAGCCGTCCTTCGCTACCTGTTCCTGAAACGCCTGGATGCGGTCTGGCCTCACGACCGGATCGCCATCATTGTACACAATCAGTACGGAGGCCGCCGGCCCCGACTCTTCCTTCGAACAGTCGCCGACCGTGAGAACGCCGGCGAGAGAGACCACCGCCTTCACATCCGGCGTCGAGCACGTGCCGGCATCTAACGCCATTCCCCCGCCCTGGCTGAAGCCAACCACCACGATCTTGTCGTGCGGCACGTTCAGCCCTTCGGAAACCTTGGTCACAGTATCGATGGCAAGCTGTTTCGCCATCGCCCTGCTGGCCTTGGCGGTTTCGGAATCCACGCCGCGTCCCGCGTACCAGCTCCTGCCGGGCTCAGCAGGGATCGGTCCGTCGTTGAAGATGAACGCGGTATCCGGCAAGCGCCTGGCAAGCGTGTCTGCCAGCGATTTCATCGCCACGCCGCGCTGCGAATAGCCATGAAACAGGATCACCGCCTGCGTCGGCGCCTTGCCCGACCTGGGATCCATTCCGTTGAATCCGAGACTCGCCACTTTCTGAGCATGCGCCCCGCCGGCGCCGATGCCGATTGCAAGCGCTGTCAGCGCCAGAAACGTCTTCATGAAGCCTCTCCCTTGGATGACGTCTGAAGCGTCCATGTCCGATGCGGAACCTGATGCAGCAATCGAGGGACAGCAAGAGCGCACAGCATCAAGGCATGGTGAGCTAGCAAAATCGCGAGTTCGCCTGGCGAACCCGCGACTTTTGCGTCCCCCTTTTGCGTTTGGCCTATTTGCCGCCGAGCTGAGCGACGATGAAGTCTTGCGCCTTGGTCAGTCCATCAGGAGCGGGCCAATGCGTCGAGCCCGATACGGTTTCGAGTTTCGACTCATAGCCGTCCTTCTTCAGTTGATCCTGGAACTCCTGGATGCGCTCGGCCTTCACGGTCGGATCGCCATCGTTGTGCACGATCAGGACCGATGCCGGTTTGCCGGTCGATTCCTTCATGCAGTCTCCGTTCGCGAGAATGCCTGCGAGCGACACGACCGCTTTCACATCCGGCGCCGAGCACGCGCCGGCGTCGAACGCCACGCCGCCGCCCTGGCTGAAGCCGACGACCACGATCTTGTCGTGCGGGACTTTCAGGCCATCGGACGCCTTCGTCACGGTATCGACAGCGAGCTTCTTCACAGCGCCCTTGGTGTTGTCCGGATCTTCACCGCGCAGCACGTACCACGACTTGCCGGCGCCTTGCGGGAGCGGCCCATCATTGAAGATGAACGCAGCATCCGGCAGGCGCGCCGCCAGGGCATCCGCCAGTGGCCTCATCGCGGCGCCGGTCTGAGTATAGCCGTGGAAGAAAATCACGACCTGCTTCGGCGCCTTGCCCGAAGCCGGATCCATTCCGCTGAAACCGAGATCGGCCACCTTCTGCGCCGAGGCTGCGCCCCCGCCCAGCCCGATGGCCAGCGCTGTAAGCGCCAGAAAACGTTTCATGTAACTCTCCCTTAGATGACGTCTGATGCGTCCGTTCCCGGGCGCAAACTGCTGCAGTCGTTCGGACACAGCAAGAGCGCAAAGCATCCCTCGCTAATGAACGGGGCGGTTCCGGCGTCTCGCTATAGTTGATGAAACATAGCGAGACGTTTAGGCGATATTCTCTCAAGACTGTAGCGGTCGGGGGACCGAATCATGACCTTTGCAGGCGTGAGCCGGGCGGCCTTGCTGGCCGGAATCCTGTGCGCGCTCGTGGCTCGAACAGCCATGGCGCAGGAAACGGGAGTGATCGCGACACCGCTTTCATCCTCGGCCGCATCAATAATGGCATCACCTCCAGCGATGGGGAGACGGTCAACGCCTCGTCCATCTCCGCAAAAGAGATGCAGAAATACGACCGCGCCAGCGTCGATTAAGCGCTCGCTCTCATCCCTGGCGCCAACGCGTCCAACACCGGCGGCTCGTGCAACGGGAAGCATGGGCACGGTCACGGCCGACGCCGACCTTTTGCAGAACGGCTACACCGTCTCGGGCCTCATCGGCACGCGCCAGGACCAGTTCTACCTGCAGCTCTCCGGCGCCGCGACGGATCGCGATAGCTGGTCCTTGCTCAACGGCTCTCGATGGCCCTGCGCCTATGCCGAGTGGCGCAACCCGAGAACACACCGTGAATCAGGGTCTTGCATCTGCGGCCTTGCGCAAAAGGAAAACCCCAGCCAGATCAGCGCGGAATGACAGATTCCCGCGACCCCTCCAGCATCCCGCTTTCTGACGACGAGCCTGCCGCAGGCGCTCACGCCCGCGAGCCAGGTTCAGACGATGACGAGCCTATTGGGGAAGGCGGCGCGCCGCCGCTGTCATTCTACCAGCTGCCCGACGAGGAAGAGCCGCCCCTTCCCGAGGAGCGTGGCGATGATCCCACCGACAGCCATTGTGCTGAACCCGAGCTGGAAATCGACACGAGACCAATCTCGCAGCGGGCCGCCGCGTCGCGACCGCATCGCGGGGCTGATCTCAATGCCGACTACCTAAAGGGATTGAACCCCGAACAGCGTGAAGCGGTGATGTCCACCGAGGGACCGCTGCTTGTGTTGGCCGGCGCTGGCACTGGCAAGACGCGGGTGCTGACGACGCGCGTCGCTCACATCCTCGCTCAACGCAAGGCGTGGCCGTCTCAGATGCTGGTGGTCACCTTCACCAACAAGGCTGCGCGTGAGATGCGCGAGCGCACGCTGGCGCTCATCGGGCCGGATGGCGAAGGCCTGCGCTGGTTCGGCACCTTCCACTCTGTCTCCGCCCAGATCCTGCGGCGCCATGCGGAGCTGGCGAAGCTGAAATCGGGCTTCACCGTACTCGACACGGACGACCAGCTGCGCCTAATCCGTCAGATTCTCGACGCCGAGGGCATCGACCAGAAACGCTGGACGCCGCGCTTTCTTGCTTCGCTGATCGACGGCTGGAAAAACCGCGCCATCTGGCCGGAGAAGCTGCCACAGAACGAGGGGCGCCAGTTCGCGGAAGGAAAAGGCCAGAAGCTCTACGTGATCTATCAGGCGCGGCTTGCCACGCTGAACGCGGTCGATTTCGGCGACCTGCTCCTGCACACCATCCGTATCTTCACCGAGCATCCAGAAGTGCTCGCGGAATACCATGCCAAGTTCAAATACCTGCTGGTCGACGAGTATCAGGATACCAACGTCGCACAGTATCTCTGGCTGCGCCTGCTGGCGCAGGGAAACAACAATATCTGTTGCGTGGGCGATGACGATCAGTCGATCTATGGCTGGCGCGGTGCGGAGGTGGACAACATCCTGCGCTTCGAGCGCGATTTCCCCGGCGCGAAAGTGATCCGCCTCGAACAGAACTATCGCTCCACCGCGCACATCCTCGCCGCCGCCTCGACGGTGATCGCGCAGAACACCTCGCGCCTCGGCAAGACGCTGCGCACGGACGCAGGCGCAGGCGATCTCGTAAAGGTGCGTGGCGTATGGGATGGAGAGCAGGAGGCGCGGCTTATTGCGGACGATATAACCAGCTGGAAGCAGACCGGCCGGCGCTATGACAATTGCGCCGTACTGGTGCGCGCCTCGTGGCAGATGCGCGCCTTCGAGGAACGCTTCATCGTCACCGGCACGCCCTATCGCGTCATCGGCGGCCCGCGCTTCTTCGAGCGCGCGGAAATCCGCGACGCCTTGGCCTATCTCCGCCTCATCCGTTCGGAGGCCGACGACCTCGCTTTCGAGCGCGTCGTCAACCAGCCCAAGCGCGGCGTTGGCGACACGACCATCCAGAAACTACACGTCGCCGCGCGCGAGGTGGACACCTACCTCACGCGCATCGCCGACATGGAGATTCGCGCCGACAGGATTCGCGGCCCTGCGAAGACAGGCTTGCGCCGCTTCATCCTCGACATGGAGCGCTGGCGTGCGCAGGCGGGCGCGACCGAACACCCGCGCCTCCTCGAAACTATCCTCGAAGAGTCCGGCTACACGGACATGCTGCAGGCCGACAAATCCCCCCAGTCGCAGTCGCGCCTTGACAACCTTAAGGAACTCGTCCGGGCGATGGGTCAGTTCGACAGTCTCAACGCCTTCCTCGAGCACGTCGAACTCGTGATGGACAATGCCGAGGGCTCAAACAGCCACGACCAGGTGCAGATCCTCACGCTGCACTCCGCCAAGGGCCTCGAATGGCCGATGGTCTTCCTGCCTGGCTGGGAGGAGGAAGTTTTTCCTTCGCGCCGCTCACTCGATGAACAGGGCGCCAAGGGCCTCGAGGAAGAGCGCCGCCTCGCCTATGTCGGCATCACGCGTGCGCGCGAGCGCTGCTACATCTCCTTCGCCGCCAACCGCCAGATCTACGGCCGCTGGACGTCAGTGCTTCCCTCCCGCTTCGTTGACGAACTGCCGCCCGCCCATGTCGATGCGGTCAGCGAGACCGGTTATGTAGCACCCGGCGGCGGGTTCTACGGCACGGAAGTCAAATCCCGTTGGGATACGCCCGCATCGGCCGGCGAGGCGGTGTTCGATGCAACGCCCAGCGGCCTGCGCGCGGACACGATGCGAGGCGGCTATGACACCCCAGGCTGGAAGCGCGCCCAGGCGGCGGCGGCCATGCGCGGCGCCACGCGCCCGCCCGACATCGAAGGCCGCGCTTTCCGCAGCGACGACAGCGATGGCCGGCCTCTTGCGCGCGGCAGAACGCCTGGCGACATGCTTGCCTCGTCAGACCCTGCAGCCGCGGGCGGCCTGCAGATGGGTGACCGCATCTTCCACGACAAGTTCGGCTATGGCCGCATCACCGAGATCGAAGGCGCCAAGCTCACAGTCGCTTTCGAGAAGGCCGGCGTTAAGAAGGTGGTCGAAAGCTTCGTGAAGCGGGTCTGATCGGCAAATTAAATCCCGCGCGGTGCCTGCTAAACCCGTTCCCTGCTCCCAACATCAGGCAGACATTGCTGCAAATGGACAGGAGACTGGATGATGTCCCACGATCCCAAAGACCACAAAAACCACACCGCATCCGACTCGCTTGAAGAGCATGTCGATGCGCCGCTGCATGACGAGGTGTTCGGCACAAATCCGGAAGGCCTGGTCAACGACACGCCGCGCGGCGCGATCGGCGCCAACGTCAATCTTGGCTTCTCGGCCGTTGAACTGGAGGCGCACCAACCACTGCGTCACATCGGCGACACCGATCAAGCCGACTTCCAACCCGGCGGCGGGAAACGGCGGTAGACGATTGTCGGCACTAACGGTGTGGGTTCGCGTTCCTCCCAAAGGAGGAACACATGATGCCTAAACCACGCACGCATGAGGAAGCCGGCCGCGAGATTGATGCGGCGGCCAAGCCGTCTGACGCCGTGAAGGCGGCGGTCGCGAGGGATCTTGAGGATCATCTGCCGGCCGACCTCATCCCTGGTCAGGCGACCGAGGCGCCGCTGAAGGATTCGCAGCGGGAGGTTCAGGAGGATGAACCGCCGGGCAATTGAGGCGGCTGTTTCCTGCTTTCTCTTTGCGAAAGCGCTCGCGGCGGCTTGAAAGCGAAGACGGGATCGAGGCACTCTCGCGCCAATGAGAGAAATCGCGCACAGCGCCGTTCCCCGGGGAGAGCGCCTTGACATTGTCCATCCGTCTCATGACGTGCGCCGCGATCGCGCTGGCGTTTGCGCCTGGGGGTCTCGCACAGCAGACGACGGCCGAGCCCGCTATTTCACTGTCGCCCACCGTGCCGCAGGCAGTGAAGACAGCGGCTGAATTCACGGGCGACTACAAGCCGCCTCGCACGACCGGCGGACACCCTGACCTGCATGGCTACTGGACCAATGCTTCGGTCTCGCGGATGGACCGGCCGCAGGGCTATCCGCTCGTCCTGAACGATGAACAGGCGGCGCAACTTGAGGGCCGGGCGTTGTTCAACGTGCGCCTGAAGACGGAGCGGGACTATGTCGATCCCAAGCAGGGCGCCCCCGAGAAAGGCAAGCCGCTGCCTGGCGTCGGCAACTACGATGTTGCCTGGACGGATCCCGGCGCGGCTGTCGCGACGATCAAGGGCGAGAAGCGCTCGTCCTACATAACATACCCGGAAAACGGGAAAACGCCGGCGATGACCGAAGAGGGTCGCGCACTGCGGGCCGCAAATACGGGAAGGCGCGGGAGCGGCTTTGACAATCCGGAAGAGCGCGGCAGCTCCGAACGCTGCCTCATCATCGGCACAAACGGTCCGCCCTTTGGAAACTACTTGTACAATAACAATTTCCAGATCGTGCAGACGCCGGGCCACGTCATGGTGATGTCGGAAATGATCCACGATGTCCGCATCGCCAGGATCGGCGGCGAGCACAGGCAAGACAGCGTTCCGCAATGGATGGGCGATTCGACCGCGAGGTGGGATGGCGACACGCTGGTGGTCGAGACGCGGCATCTCGATCCGCGCTCGGGCGGCGCGATCATCTCCGAGAATGGCAAAGTAACCGAGCGCTTCACGCGCATCTCCGACATCCAGATCCTGTACGAATTCGAGATCGATGATCCTTCGGTCTACACTTCCGTCTGGCGCGGTCAGATGCCGCTCACACGCCTGCAGGACCGCGTCTATGAGTACGCCTGCCACGAAGGTAATTACGGGCTGCAGAACATTCTCGAGGGTGGCCGCCGTAATGACCGTCTTGGCCTGGCGCAGACAGGCGGTCAGGATCGCGGGGAATAGTCAGTCGCCACTGTCACTCTCGCCGATAAAGTCCGAAGCAAGGCAGCGTCGATAAATAAGCCGGAGTGGCGCCAGTTGTCCGACGCCGCTGCATACTCCAAGTCTGCAAGACGTCCCGGCTGGCCGGACTTCCCGCCTGTCGCGCGGCGCGGAGACGTCATGTCCAATTCCCCGAACGAGAAAACTGAGCGCCATCGATCGCACAAGCCGAAAACGCCGGCCCAGCGCGCCAGCGAAGCCAACAATCGCCAGCAGGTCGCCATCAATACGCACGCGCCTCGCCCCAGCGACCGCCAAATGGGCGAACAACCGGGCGTTGATCCGGGCAAGCAGACCCGCGTCGCGGGCGGCGCCACGCGCTAATACACGATGCGCAGCCTCAGGAAGTCGGAATGAGCAAGCTGGAAAACGACATCGATTGGCATCTTGCTCAGATCGAGCGCCTGCAGGCGGCGATTGCTATGGGCGAACCTGCAAAGACCGGCGCGGTTAAAGCGCCCATCTGGGGGCCAAAGAGCAGCGCGGGGGAGGTGCCGGCAACACTCGCCGGCATGCGTAAGCAGCTGGAGCGCTACGAACAGACCCTGTCTGAACTTGAGGAACAGCGCGGCCGCGGCGACTAGCGCTGCAGTCGTCGTTCAAGCGGGCGATCACGCCCTCCAATGAGATGGGGGTTAGATCAGCACGACCCGAGCTCAACTTGCCGCCTGAACGGGTTGAGCGCCTGGCCCCGCGCCTGTTGACGTTCCGCCTGTGGCGGCGGAGGCGTAGATGCTGTCACGACCGTTTCTGGATCCGAAGACTGCCAGAAGCATCGATCAGCATCAGCGAGCCGAGCAACAGAGTTGCGAGCGAGATGAGAACGATAAGGAATGGCGCCGGCGAACTCACGGATGCGGAGATTCGTCACTCATAAACTATCAACGGCCTGTCGCTGCGACGCAGCCCACCCATGTTGTCTGGACGCCCAGAAACGACCGTGATTGTAGCGAAG
>Ga0138256_10006310_pt1 | contig 12532 bp, 1 predicted proteins | sample KNB2016incub_MG_FD_105486 | JGI IMG/M metagenome (GOLD analysis project Ga0138256, IMG submission 105486) | Active sludge microbial communities from wastewater in Klosterneuburg, Austria - KNB2014incub_MG | ecosystem: Engineered > WWTP > Activated sludge > Unclassified | place: Austria... | reverse complement strand
CGTAAACTCATTAAAAGGAGTTCAAGATACTTATGTAGAACCTGCTGTAGCTAATACTAGTCTAATACCTGCTCAGTATAAAAGAACTCCTGTATCTATTGTAGAACAACAAGCTGCTCAGGTTAGATCTCAAGTAGCTTCTGCAGGTAGAGAGATGTTAGCGGCTGGAGCTAAGCCTTCTGATGTAAGTGCATATTTAGCTCAATTACAGGGTAGGGCTACTGACGCAGAAAGTCAATTAAGGTTTAATTTCTATAACAATAATGAGAACTTGGATAGGGCTAAAGCGGGAGCAACTCGTGCAGCTATAGATTCCAATACAGCGGCTAGAGTAGCTGCAGAGGAAAAAGTTCGAACTAATCAAAATCAATTACTATCTCAAGGAGTTTCTAACATAGATAACTTACTGAATAACAGAGATAAATTGATCACAGATGAGTTCACTTACGGTAGAGGAGCTACTAGTGAATATTTTAAGAATAAAATGGATCTACTTCAGAATAAGTTAAATATTTCAAGTAATAAACAACTTTCTGAAATGTCTAAAGAAGATATGGCTAGGCAACTAAAGTATCTTCAAGAGGCTTTGAAAAAGAACATTATAAAATAAAGACATGGCGGTTTTCACCGATAAGAGTACGTACAGTCCAGAGGATTTAAAGTTTGTGTCAACTATGGATATTCCTGTGTTTGACTTAAAGTCTGCAGAGGCTGCTAATGCTTTTGAAACTAAGTTAAGAGAAAGGGATTTAAAAAGGGCGGAAGAAAATTTTAAATCCATAATGGATACTCAGGACCAATTATTAGGACTTCGTTATGATAATCCTGAGCAATTTGCTGTTTATGAAAAACTTAAACAGGAAGTAGGATTAACTCCTAATACGTTTGCTACTTTGGATGCAAATTCTTTGCAAAGTCCTTTTGAAGCTAGAGGTATAGGAGGTAGGCTAAAACAAATGATGGCTCGTCCAGAATTTATAGAAGTCCAAAAATCTGTATTTGACGGAGATTTATTTCGTAAGTCTGTTTCTCAGGTAGCTGACCCTGAGTTGCGGGCTAGAGCTATGCAAAGATATGAAGACTACAGGGCGGGAAAAATCCCCGCTAGTTCTTTAAATATAGGGGATTATAAATCAGTAGATTTAACAAAAGAACTTATAGATACTATTAAGTTAGTTCCTGAAATAACAACTTCCGATTTTTATACTAGTGAGTCAGGTAATTTAGAAGGTGTTAAAACTTCTAAACAACGTCATGCAGACGCTGTTAATAAAGCTATTTCAGACAGAATTAAAATAGACCCTAACTTTGCCGAAAATATGAAAGCAAAGGGATGGATGGATGAAGATGGTAATATTACACAAGACTTCATTGATGTTAGAGATGGTTATGTAGACCAATGGACTCAAGAGAATACTACCATAGATAATGTTAAGGAAGTTACAGAGACAGATAAAGAGAATACATACGGGTATGGCTCAGGTAGATTTTCTCAGAAAGATGCATCAGGAAGAATAGCTACTGCCCTTGATCGAGATTTAGAAGATAGAGGTTACGAATTACCTGATAGAGGTACTGTGTTGAGTGCCGCAGAAAGTAGAGGACGCATAAGTTCAGCTACTAGAGATGAGCCTACTTTAGGTATTAAAATAGGTGACCCTGTATTGGTAGGACTTGATTCTGATGGCAAACCTTATATTATAACTAAACTTAGAAAACTTACTAAAGAAGAGTTAGAGCAGCGAGAAACTGCTAAATATGCTATGGATGTAGACTTTAATGGAGAAGCTTTTAATGACTTAACAAATTTAATAGCAGCCCCAGAAAGTGAGGGTAACTATGATGCGGTAGGTATACCTAGCGATAAAAGTGTTGCTGTAGGTAAATATCAATTTATGTTTTCTTATTTTGCTAAAGATGTTAAGAAAATATTAGACTCTCTCGGAGTTGATTACAAAAATGTTAAGGTTAATCCTAAGATAAATAACTCATCCAAAAACATGGATACCGATATGCGTAAGTTAGCTTCCGCTTTTCTAAATAGTCCAGAAGCTCAGGAAATGTTATGGAAACAAGAATACGCCAAAGAGGTAGCAGACGCGCATGAGCTTGCGGCAAAGCTTAAGACTCACTCTGACTATAAATCTAATGATGGAGCCCCTTACTCAATAGCCGAACTCATGTATATTAGGCATCATGAGGGATCTGTATCTAAAGCCTTGTCTTTTATTAGGAATGATAAATCTGCTCATGATACAGCTAAGAATGACTCTACTGGAGAGATTAGGAGAGCTCTAAAAAAGATAAGAGCTACTTTGAAATCAAAAGGCTATACAGGGGAGATAGACCAAGATGGAGGTATGATGAAGACTTTTAAAGCAACTCCAATGCCAACTTTGTTACCTACAGGTACTCCTGTAGCGCAGCCTCAAGATACTTTTAATGTAATGGACATTCCTACAGAATAAACATGCCAGATCCGAAATTAGGTAAATTATATGATGTGTTATCTCAGAAGGACCCTTCTGTGGTGGCAGGCTTAGACCGTGAAAATTTTATTACAAAGTTTTCAGGGGATAAAAATATGCGTAAACTATACGAAGGTCTTAAGCAAAAACGCCCTGAGTTTGTATCGGGTGTGGATGCTGATGCTTTTGTAGGTAAGTTCAAAGAAGCTGGATTTTGGGATAAGATTGGCGTCGGTTTAGGTACTGGTAAAGTCCCTGGTAAAGAGGAGGAGAAGTTAGCTCCTAGTATGAACTTCGCAGAGAAAACTGTTGCAGGTATGCTAGGATCTACTGCAGAGGCTAATGCTGCGTACGAGCAAGATTTACAAAGGCAAACTGGTGAATACTCTAAAGAGTTAGCAGATGCTGAGGCAGCTATAAGGGACCCTAATTCGTCTATGCCTATTAAGCAAGATGCTTATAATAAGTACAAAACAGCTGCAGAAAAATTAGCAGATAAATCTAAGGCACTCCTAAGTGATTTTGATAAATTTGATGAGGCTAAGTTTGAAACTACTTTAAATACTGTTAAAGCTCTTCAAAAGCAACTTAATGCTACTTCAGATCCTTTAACAAAACAACAAATACAGGATAAGTTATCTCCTCATATGGAGTATTTATCTACACTAGAGCAATCCGATAATTTTAAGAATTACGTAAAAGCTAATGAGGCTCTTAATAGAAGCCGTTCTTTAAGGAACGCGCTTTTCCCAGAAGCAATAAAAGAGGAGGCGGAGACTAAAGCTAAACAAACTGCAATTGATAAAGAGTCTCAAGCTACCGAAGAGTCTGGCGGAATAATTTCCAACGTTACTGAACACCTACGTAACCTTAACGTAGATGTAGCCCAATCCCTATTTAATGTAGCTAATTCGTTAGAGGGGATGGTATCTCCTATAACTAATAAATTATTTTCCAAAGAAGCTCAAGCAGAGTATAGAGCGAAGAGGCTAGCTACAGTAGATTCTGTTAATAATTATTTAGACTCATATAAACCTTCTGATTTAAAAGGCTCCTATAAAGAGGAGTATGTTCCATTAGCTAACGGTAAGTCTATTGTCTATGATAATGGGCAAGTTACTTATGGTAGAGATAAGAATGGTTATATGTACGAGCCTACAGAGCAAGAAATTGCCGAGGCAGAGTTAGCTAAAGAAAGTAAGGGAGTAAAGAATAGACGAAATACTAAAGTACTTGGTGCCAATTTTCAAAAAGTAGTGGTAGATTTAGCTACTCAGATAGCTTTAGGAAGAGGTATGGGAGCTTTAGGTGTAAACTCAGCTACAATGTCTACTAGTATCCCTACAGCTCTTCAGAGCTTCGGAGAATACTATACAGAAGCTATTAGAGCGGGAGAAGATGATACCACAGCATATGCTTCGGCAGCGGCTAAGTCCGTATCTGATGCTTTACTAGAGAACATAGGAGGTTTAGAGTCAAAGTTACTAGGTAAAGGCGTAGGTCAGCCTATTCTAAATAGAGCTAAAGCTGATGTACGTAAAAAGTTCTTAGAAGGTACTATAGGAGCCAAAGATCTCTTAGGCGAATACTCTAAATATGTAATGAGTAAAGCTGGCGAATCTGTTAAGCAGGGTGTTGGTGAGGTGTTTGAAGAAGTTCTACAAGGTGTAGGACAAGATGCTCTAGATAACGCCATACTTGGTTCTGATATAGATATTGTAAATAAACAAATAAAAGGTTTTGAAGAGACCGCTTTATTATCCTTTGGCGTAGGCGCTGGAGCTTCTTCTATAAAAGAATTTGCTACTGTAAACACAGATTTTAAAAAGAACATTCATGTAAATGCCCTCAACCAAATGATCCTGGATAGAGGTAATTTAGATAATATTCTAAACAGTGCTAACGTTACAGATGAGCGCAGAGCTGCTGTGAAAGCTCAAGTTAATTATGTTACTAATGAGTTAGAAGCTAGGGGCATTTCCGATAATATACAAGCTACTGGATTAGCTAAACTTAAATGGGATTGGGAGTATGCTTTACAAGAAAAAGAAGCTGACGGTAATATGTCCGATACAGCTAAGGCTAAGTATACTGATAAGATAAAAGAAATAGATACTGCATTAGATGAACTGGCTAAAGAGAAAACTACATCGTCTGAAACAGGCGATACTACAGAAGCTGCTGAACCTGATACTATGGGTGGCACAGCTACTAATACAGAAGGTACTGTCGAGCCCGACGCTACTACAACTCCCTTATCAGATGATGAACTTGCTGCACAAGCAGCAGCTAAACAAGCTGCCCAAGATCTTTTCGGAGAAGATGCCGCAGAAGATACCCCAGAAGAAGATACGTCTATAGAAAGGTCTGTAGCTCAGAGAGTGTTACTATCTGATGTTATTGGAGATAGTTTATTTGAAGATGCTAATGGTAATGTAGGTACTATTGATATTACTGAGGAAGGAGAAGTGGAATTTTCTTATGGAAATAATGTAGTAAAATTAGGAAATACATCAGATTTAGGAGATGCCTCAGTAGCAGAGCTAGGCTTAACACCAAAACGGGTAGACGGAGAAGATTCTGGTAAAGTATTTTCTATTGGGGATACTAAATATGTTGTAGACGACCCTTCGGCTGTTACTTATGATAAGGATGGTAAGGTAGAGTCAGTGAGGGCTTTAAGAGTTGAGGACGGAAAAACTGTGGCTGTAGAATTACGAGGGCCTGAAGCTCAAGAAATTGCTTATAGAGTTAAACTAAAAGAATTATACGATAGAGATGGAGAAGAAAACACAAAGTCCAGAATCGCAGAAGCTGTTGGACAATTGGAGGAAGTATCAGGAGATGCCGATGTCGCAGAAGTTGAAGATACTAAACAAACTAGAAGAGAACTCCCAGGAACAAGCTACACCACCGAAAACGGCAGAACCTACACAATAGATTCTTACGATAAGAAAGGTAATGTCAAGTTCCAATACGAAGATCACAACGGAAAGACTGTTAAAGGCACTTGGGATAAAGCAGAATTTGAAGGCTTTATTGCCGACGGTACATTAACTAAGTCTAAAGGTAACCCTGCCCCAAAAATTACTTCTACGCCTGCTAAAGGTAAGTCTACAACTACTACTGCTGAGCCAGTTACAGAAAAGACTGTATCAGAAGCTAAAGTAGCTAGTCCTAAGAAAGTCGCTGCCATAGGTAGAATGACTATCAAAAAAGGAGATAGGGTAACTGTACGAGATAAGGAAGGTAATGTCATTAAACGTAATGTAGAGGTCTTAGAAGTTTCTCCCGATAAGAAAACTGTTAAGACTGAGTTCAAAGGTAAATTTAGCGTAGTTCCTATCGAACAGATAGAGAACTTGGATGCAAAGTCTATTACAAACGCTTATAAAGAGGCTAAAAAAAATAATACTGACCCTGAGTTAGTTGAAGCTGTAGAAGCTTTAGCCCCTAAACAAAAAACTAAGGAAAAAACTAAAGAAGATGCCTTACAAATCGGAAAATCAGAGAAAAAAATTTCACGTACTGGAGAAGGAGGGCAAGATAAGTCCAAAGACAGTGCGGGAGTGGGACAAAGCAAGCAAGGGAAAGAAGCTGCCAAAGAAAGTAAGAAAGAAAGTATAGGAGAAGTTACTGAGGAAGAGTTTGTAGCTTTTAAAAATACTGGTTTAGTATCTCCAAAAAGATTAAAGAGTATTGCAGCTAAACAAGATGCTGGGGAAGCTCTTACAGAAAAAGAAAAGACTATAGCGGAGAAAAAGCAGAAAGACATTGATAAAATCAAAGAAGCTGCAGTTCCTAAAGAAAAAACAAAGGAACAATTAGAGAAAGAAGAAAGACAAAGACAATATGAAGAGGATTTAGCAGCAGCTAAGGAAAGGGCAGCTAATGCCCCTCCACCACCTCCTGTAGTAGAGGCTCCTACAATTACTGTAGAACCTACTACTGCTAAAACAGAGTCGCCTAAAGCCCCTAAACCTAAAGTAGATACAGTAGTAAAAGCTACTGTTAAAGGTAGTAGTAAAAAAGCTATCACTAAGTTTGATTTAAGGCACCTTCAAAGATTACATGCAGCTGGAGTTAAGTTTACTACAAAAGCCGCTAGAAGTGGAGGTCTTATCACTGCAAATGTAGGGGATGTTCTAATGAACAAAGACGGGGTATTCTTTACAGTACAAGATGTTAGTGGCGGCAGAGTTACAGGTAAACTTTCTTATGTTAATGATAAAGGGTTTGTATCTGAGAATAGGAACCCTACTGATGTTCGCGTAGTAGATATATCTGATATAGATTTTCCTGCAGATACTTCTTTTGATATAGATAAACAAGTAGAACAAGTAACTAAAGCTCTAGGCAAAATAGTGCCTGGACTTACTGTGAATGTATTATCTGACGCTGAGTACAAAGCTAAATTTAAAGATAACTCAAGAGGTAAATACCAACGAAAAGACGGTAAAGTAACTATTACTATTAATAGGGATACTGCAAAAGACAACACTGTATTTCATGAAGCTGCTCATGCTGTATTTGTTCATTACTATGGAACAAAGTCTAAGGATATACATATTATCCATAGAACTATCAGAGAGGCTTTAAATACTAGTTTGTATCCAGAAGAACAAGAACTAGCTAAGCAATTAGATAAATTTATAGAAAGAGACCCTGAGGACATTAAACCTCATGAGTATCTTGCAGAATTAGTCAGATTTCTTTCCGCTAACAGAACTAAACTAACAGGTACTACTGTAGGAGAAAGAATGGTAGAGTACTTAAACAATATGTTCGAAAAATTGTTAGGTATAAGACCTTTTACTGCAGGCTCTGATATTAATAGTATTATAAAATTGGTTAATAACATTGCTGTTAATTTAGCCGAAGGTCAGGTTATTGAAGATACTATAGAAGCTGCTAAAGATACAGACGTAGAATTAGATTATTCTCAAAAAGAAATATCTAGTCAATTAAAGACATCTCAAAGTGTCGCAGAGAAAGAATTATTAGATCGCCAAATTCCAAGTAATGCAAGAACAGTCAAGCTCACAAGATTATCAAAATCAGAAGAATCAGGCCGCAGTCAAAGCGGTAAAATCAATGCAGAAGCAACCATTATCACAAGCGGAGTTCACGAAGCAATTACAAGAGAACAAGGAATCAGCAATCCAAATGCATATGCAAAGACAAAACAGTTAGAAGAGCAGGAATTAATTCAGTACGCTCTTAAAAACGACTTAATGTTACCTCTTCCGCAAGGAGAGATAGTTGACTCAGGTAATGAGAGTGATATTTATTTAGGAAGTAACCTAAATACCTTAGTTAAAGTAAATAATGCAAACAATAATAATAGTTGGTTAGAACTATTAGATGGTATTGCTATTCACAATTCCGAGAATCCTTCTACGCCATATACAATAACAGGATTTACTAAAAATGCTGACGGAGAATTTTCTATCGTTTTAGAACAAAATAGAATAGTAGGTAAACCTGCAGAATTTAATAAAATACATAAGCATCTTATAAAGAGCGGCTTCAAGGTATATGGCAATGAGGGAGATGGGGTGTATTTACACAAAGGTAAAGGTATAATACTTGAAGATGTAAAAGAAGCCAATGTTATAGAGGATGGTTTAGGTAACCTCCATTTTATAGATACTGATTACTATCCGTATGTACCCTACAAAGGAGGTAGTAGGAAAGTAGAATTAGTTAAAGCTCCTGCTACAAAAGCAGCAGAGCCTCCTAAAGTTACTCCTCAAAAGCAGCTAACTTTATTTAATACTTTGTTCGGTAAAGAGAAAGGAGAGGCTACGAATAGGTTAGTAAATAGAATAAAGAAAAACATAGCTAAACGATTAGGTATCTCTGTAAATGAGTACAATGAAAGACTTGTTTGGGCGGCAGTAAAATCTATCCCAACCTCTGTCAATGAGTTAATAAACTCTATAGGAGGACTAATGGCTCAGAGAGACTTACAAGAAGCTAAGGTACTCTACCAAGAAGAATTACTTGCTGTTAATAATACGTATACTCCTAGTAAGGCTATGTTAGCTAAGGTAGAAGGTATGACAGAGAAGGATGTTTGGTTAGCTAAACTTATAGAAACCTACCAACCTTTAAGAGATTTCATAAATAGAAATTACAGTGTACAAGTAGATCAATCGGCTAGGGAACGTGTTAATACTCTTCAAGCTAAGTTAGCTACTTTAGTTAAAGATGGTAAGAAAGATTCTGCGGAATTTGCCGACACCAAAGAAGAATTAGAAGATTATAAGTCAGTCATAGCTCAAGAGAAAAAAGGCAGAGTCAACATGGCCGCTGTTAAAACTTTTATAGCTTCTGAGTTATCTTCTATATCTAACATAGCAGAAAATTCAGATAACTACTATATCAAAGAATTTCCTCAGAATGTTATAGATGATAGGATAGACCAATATAAAAATAAGGACTACAATCCAGACGAACTACTTAGGTGGGAAGCTATGCTAGACCCACAGGTTAGGGCAGACACTGTTGCAGCAAATGCTACAGCACAAAAAGCCGATCTAAAAGGAATCATAACCTATCTAAATAACGGGGAGTACTCTCCTGAATTCGCTTTATATCTACTCAATGATATATTAGCTTATGATTACTATACTAAAGATGGTAATGTACATAAGAGACCAAGGAAGAACGATACTATAAATTCCTTCAACCTAATTAGTCCTATGGTTGTTGGAGGTATGTATAGAGATTACAACAGTAATTCTCAAAAATCAGCTTATCTTGAATATTTAAGTGTTAAGAAGACAGTAAAAAATGTAGATAAAGTTTTTCTTGAAGACTACGCTAAGTACAAAGTAGCAGATACTCGTGATGGTTTTTGGGTTAAGTTTGATAAAGGTAATGAGGAACACTACTCTGACCTACATGCAGCTGCAGCCACTACTCAAGGTACAGGTGATTGGTGTACTGGATCTAGTTTAGGTACAGCTACCGCGCACTTGAATGGCGGGGATTTCTATATACATCTAAATAAAGAAGGTAAAGCTACATTAGCTATACGCTATGAAGAAGACCGTATAGGAGAGGAACCTAGAGGAATTTTAGATGGACAAAATGTTCGCCCTGAAGATAGTGATATACTAGCAGATTTTCTACTCAATACAGCCCCAAATGGCACAGACTTCATAGATACTGTAACACAGAATAAATTAATTAAGAGGTTTCTAGATAATGGCAAGCAGCCTCTTATGGATTTGACTAAAGAGGAGGTTGTTTTTATAGATAATAGGCTAGAACAACGTGGGCACAGGGATGACCCTAACGTAGAATTGTTAAGAGACAGTCTTACCCCAGAAGCTATTGCCAAAGCTTTCGGTGTTCCTCGAATTCAGGTAGCTTATGCAGATCAATTACCTTATATAGATAATGTCAGTGACATAGTAGTTGTGTTAGGCAAACTTCCAATAGACGAATTTAGTAATGACACTAATTTTGTTAACCTAGAGTATACTAGAGAACTCTCTGTGTATAGTGACTCTAAGTTTTATGCCCCTAAATTAACTTATGTTAAAACACTCACGTTAAGCGATAATTCTGCCGCTGATTTACCTGCACTTAAAAGCGCGGAAGAGATTACCCTTAGTATATCTGCTAAATTAAAGGCAAATAAGTTAGATGATGTGAGTAGTTTATGGGCTTATGAGTACGCTGAGCTTTATGCTCCAAACTTAACAGTAATAAAAGATTCAGCAAATATTAAGTTAGGGGCTAAACTTACTTTACCTAAATTACGTACTGCGGACTCTCTATACTTTAAAACAGCATCATCTGACAGTCCTGGAGCGTATAAACCCGATGTAGCTAATAGCGTCAGGCCCAATACTAATATGAAGTTTTCTTTCCCTTCCTTAGAAACAGTTGGACGTTTCATAGCTGATAATAACGTGACATTAGATTTCCCTGAACTAAAAAGTGCTGTTAGTTTTAATGTGAAGGCCACGAAATCTATAAGTATTCCTAAGTTAAAGAAAGTACGTAATTTATCTGTATTGTATACTCGCTTGGAAAGCCCAGCGCTTAGCACAATTGATATTCTCGACGTAAGCAACGCTACTATAGATCTACCTAAATTATCAGGAACCTTAACAACTATAAGAATTGAAAATAGTGAAGTAGTTCTACCAAATATAGAGGAGGCAACTCATATTAGTGTTTCTAAAGGAGCACTACTATTGCTTCCTAATATAACAGTTGTTAAATCATATATACATATATCTAATGCCAGTACATTAATGATGCCTGAAGTAGATTTTATCTCAGGAGATATTGAGCTACAAAAAGGATCTAGTATTTATGCTAATAAACTTGTTAACATTGGTGGTAACTTACTTATCGGAAGTGCTAACTATAAAAATGCTGCCGATGGCAAGACCTTACTCCCAAAAATTGAATTAGGGTACTTAACCGATGTAAAAGGAGGTATTAGTATTAATAATCCTACTCCTATAGAACTGCCAGAGCTAGAAATTGTAAAAGGTAAACTTAATGTTCTTTCGAAGTTATCCTTGCCATCAATTATTGAGTTAAGTAATGGGTTTAATACTAACCCAGGACTACTAACTCTTCGCGGTAATACAGTTACTAAGGTTAATCAGACGAATTACTACAACGACTTAGATACCGCAGGGTTTTTCCAAGATAACAGAGCCGCCATAGTAAAAACACCTAACAAATCAATAATACTATTAAGTAAAAATGCGGATGTTACTTCCCCCCTTCATGAAATGGCTCATGAGTTTGAATCAGTACTATCTGATTCAGAAAAGAAGACTATCCTAAAATGGGCAGGAACTAAGACCTGGAATACTGATACTTCCGAAGCTTTTGCTAAAGGGTTTGAAAAATACTTATATGAAGGAAAGTCTCCTTCTCAAGAACTTAAAGCCCTTTTCGAAAAATTTGCTAATTGGTTAAAAGATTTATTAAGACAGGCTGATTTTGACGGCATACCTGATCTAAACGAAGATATGCGTAACATTTACGCAGCTATGTTAATCAATGAATCATCTAAACAAGGGTCAGCTGTAGAACCTAGGACTGCCGCAGATAATATGGCCGACATAGAATTATCTCAAGATGATTCTCAAAGAGAAGAGATACTGCAGAAAATGGCTGATGCTAAGTACAATGTACCTGCACAAGTCCTATATAATGTAAGACAAGCTAAATTCGATGCATTAGGTATTACAGTAGCTGATATTAAAAAAGCCCTTGGGCAAGAAACTCCTGGGCAGGAGTCTGTAGCTGCTGAAGCAGAAGTACCTGTAGAACCTACAGCAGATAGAGAACAAGGTGCCTTAGAAGACAGATATCATGAGTTTGTTACCAAAGTACTAAGAAGTCCTAACGTATCCGAAGAAGTAAAAGAAGCCTTAAGAACTAATAGCCCTCTAAAGGATGTAGTTACTTTTGAAGAGCTCAGATTTATGTCTGACAAGTTTATGGAAGGTATAGAAACTGTCGAGCAGATAAAGAAAGCTAGAGAAGTTATACTACATACTTTTGGCAAGGCTACTGGAACCTATTTGTCTGGTTGGCAATTTATGGCTCTCACTAATTTACAACAATTAGCGGAGGCTATGAATCAGCCTAAACTTGCCGCTAAACTATTGGAAACTATAGGATCTAAGTCTGTAGAATTCGGTAGGTTAATAGCGTCCCTTAAAGCTGTAGAATCACAAGATTTAGCTATTACTATATTAAACTCTAAAATATTTGATAAATATAATGAAAGGGACTATTATACAGGAAGGTCTCCTATTCAAGCCATGGAGAGTTTTATATCAGAAATACTCCCTGATGACCCTGACGTAGAAAGATACCTTAAAGTACTTGAAGCTAAAATAAACGCGGCTATATTTGATAATGCTAACAGCGGTAATATTGACTTATCCCAAAATGGCGACTACGATATAGAGAAGTTTATCAAAGCAGTACTCACCCCTAAGAAAAGTGGTAAGTCTACTGAAGACTTAGTAGCTCGCTCTTTGTTTGCTATGCGAAGAAGTAAAAATCCTTCT
>Ga0138256_10006309_pt1 | contig 12534 bp, 9 predicted proteins | sample KNB2016incub_MG_FD_105486 | JGI IMG/M metagenome (GOLD analysis project Ga0138256, IMG submission 105486) | Active sludge microbial communities from wastewater in Klosterneuburg, Austria - KNB2014incub_MG | ecosystem: Engineered > WWTP > Activated sludge > Unclassified | place: Austria... | reverse complement strand
TCATCAAATCACCAGTACTGTCGAAATATGAATTTAGCTTGTTCAAACTATTGCATGATTATTAAAATTAACATGTGGGACAGCTTATATTGCTTCTTCCAAATCTCTTTTTACCCTTTCCATCTGTAAGCATAAAATTAACGGATACCATAGTGAAAATATAATAATCATCCACATTAGCTCCTCCCCTTTGAGAACCGGTAGGCAATTGTACGGGTTCATTCTGTCCCAGGAATTCATTCATTCTGTTTCCAAGATTTGCAGCTAATGTGCCGTTGCCGGCATTGAGATCATCGTAATTAACATAGTTTGTACTTACATCATCAAGATAATCGCTGAATGACCTTCTGATGATTACATCTAGACCTATATTGATGGTTTCTGTTAAAATAAATTTAGCCCCTGCACCAAAAGGAATACTCAAATTGTAAAGGCCATACTTATTTGCAAATCCTACCATACCCTGACCTTCAGTCCCCAATGGTTGAAGCCTGTATTCACTGCCCCTGTATGTAGCTTTTGGGTCAAATCTGAAACCTGCAATTCCTGCGGTAAGATATGGTAAAAAAACACTATTACCGGGTTCAGGGTCAAAGCCGAAAATATAAAATTCTCCCATTAATGCCAATTCTGTCAGAGAAGATTTAAAACTGAGATTTCTGAGTTGCTGCCAGTCAAGCGAAGAATTGGCATCATTACCTTTGACGGTTCCGTAACTGAATGATGCCTTTGCTCCTATATTTTTTCCAAAGAGTTTTCTGGCATTTACCTGAATCGCCATCCCACTGTTTTTGGTCAGATTGGTACTGAATGATGATCCGTTAAGATCGCCCCAATAGGTAGAAATTCCTAATCCTACTCCAAATTCAGAATATTGGGCATTATTTTTGTCAGTCAGAAATAAGCTGAATATTGTGGCCATAGCGACCTGCAAGATGTATTTCATCTTTTCCTTTTTTATTATGGATTTCATTATTTTAATAAAATTTAAAAAAATGATCCATTTGTTTTCACAATTTGATGACCCAGCATATTCAGAATTTTTAGCCAGAAGAGTACCGAAATTCTAATGTCTTAAATGTTTCTGAAATAAAAAAGTTTGCTTAAATATTAATTTTTATTAAACAATTATTGTATTTAAAACCTTTAATCTAACGGATGTTGTGATTACAACATTGTTTTGATCTACAAATATTTTATAATAAAACCAATATTATATTACTTAAATATTTCACAAAAGTATATATGTTTGTTTAAATTTCATAACACATGAGAACTTATTTTAATGTATTAATTATTTTTTGTCTTTCTGTTACAGGTATAATCAGCCAGAATCCTGTTCCATATGACTGGTACTATGGAAACCCGGGAGATGGGTTTACGGGTATTTCTATGAAACAGGCCTATAATGAATATTTAAAGACTAAAGCGACTAAAACTGTTGTTGTAGCTGTTATAGATTCGGGAATAGATATCGAACATGAAGATCTTGCTCCAAATATCTGGATAAATCCCGGGGAAATTCCCGGAAATGGCATTGACGACGACAAAAATGGCTACATTGATGATGTTCATGGCTGGAGTTTTATCGGCGGACCTGATGGAAAAAATGTTAGCATTGATAGTTATGAAGCTACCCGTGTATATGGTAAACTTAAGTATAAGTATGAAAATGCAAATGTAAACACATTAAATAAAAGCCAGAAAAAAGAGTATGACATTTACTTAAAAGCGAAAGAGACCGTAGATAAGGGAATTGAAAAAGCAAATGCTGGAATTAAACAATTGTTGTTTGTGGAAAACACGGTGATGAACTCATTGAATTCATTGGAGAAAGCACTTGGAGATAAGCCTCTAAATACAGAGAATCTTGATGCTATTGATGCTACAGGCAATCAGGAACTGACTTTGGCCAAAAATATGGTTATTGAATACATGATTTATCCAGACATTAAGTCAATAGATCAAATAAAGACCGTTATTAAAGGTGAATTTGAATCAGACAAAAAGATTCATCAGGATAAACTGGACTATTCTTTTAATCCGGATTTTGATCCAAGGGCAACGATAGTAAAAGACAACTATGCCGATGTATCTGAAAAATTTTACGGTAATAATAACGTGGAAGGCCCTGACCCAATGCACGGAACACATGTAGGAGGTATCATCGGTGCGGTTAGGAATAATGATATAGGTATGGATGGTATCGCACACAATGTAAAAATAATGTCTGTACGTGCTGTACCTGATGGTGACGAACGTGACAAAGATGTAGCCAATGCTATCAGATATGCTGTTGATAATGGGGCTACAGTAATAAACATGAGCTTTGGTAAAGGATTTGGTACACATAAAAATCTGGTGGATGAAGCCGTAAAATATGCTGCTAAAAAAGATGTTTTACTGGTTCATGCTGCGGGAAACGATGGTAAAAATAATGATGAAGTAGTAAATTTTCCCAACGCAAATTTTGAAAAGAAAAGTGGATTTTTATGTAAAAAACAAAGGAGAGCTAAAAACTGGATAGAAGTAGGAGCGCTTAGTTATAAAGGTGGTGAAGATGCTGTTGCGCCTTTTTCCAATTATGGGATAAAAGAAGTGGATGTTTTTGCTCCGGGTATGAAAATGTACAGTACCCTGCCCAACAGCGAGTACGGCAATCTTCAGGGCACCAGCATGGCTTCTCCAGTGGTAGCCGGAGTAGCTGCAACTATCAGATCAGTTTACCCGGCTCTTACTGCTGAACAGGTAAAGGAAGTAGTGATGAAGTCAGTAACATCTCTGAATCAGGATGTCCGACTTCCTGGCAGCAGAACAGAAAGAATAAACTTTTCCAAATTGAGTGTTTCTGGGGGTGTTGTTAACCTGGACAAAGCTTTACAATTAGCATCAAAAACGAAAGGTAAAAATAAAATCAAAGAACTTAAGGTGTGATCCGTAAAATGCAGGATAATAAAAGACTGAGCAAATATTTTGTTTCAGTCTTTTTTGTTTATTTTACAACACAAAACATGATATTGATATGGAACAATTAAAATATCCGGTAGGTAGATTTATTTTTCCGGAAATAGCTGATAAGAATAATTGGATTGAATGGAAAGAAACCATCAGAATATTTCCTGATCTTCTCGAAAATTTGTCGAAAAATTTGACTGATAACCAATTAAATATGCAATATCGACCTGATGGTTGGACTGCCAGGCAGGTGATTCATCATGTAGCAGATAGTCATAGTCATGCTATGATACGTTTTAAGTGGGCGTTAACAGAGGACAAACCTACCATCAAACCTTACCTGGAAGGAAAATATGCCCTTTTGCCCGATTACAGTCTGCCGATAGAATCTGCTATATGGATATTGAAAGGAGTTCATCATAAGTGGATACATATTATGGATCAGATGTCTGAATCAGACCGACTGAAAGGATATTATCATCCTGAAACCGGTCGATTTTTTTCACTTTATGATGCAGCCGCCTTGTATTCATGGCATTGCAGACACCATCTTGCTCACATCACATTGTGTTTAGGTTAATTTGGACTGTCTGAATTATACAAAAGCACATAGTAATGACAATAATGTACAAAGGAAAAGGTACTCAAAACAATTTTTTATCTTCATTGTAGTATAGCATTAAAAAAAAAGAACTTAATATATATGAAGATAATTAATATTTTACTGCACATCATTCTACTTCCGCTTCTTGTGTCTGGCCAGACAGGAATTTTAAAAGGCACTGTAAAAGATAAGTTGAACAATGAACTGATAATAGGTGCCAATGTATTGCTACTCGGTACCGATTATGGTACTTCAACAGATATAGAAGGCAACTACATCATCGATGGATTAAAGCCGGGCTTTTATAATATTCAGGTCAGCTATTTGGGATATGAAACGGTTTCTCTATATGAAATTGAAGTACAGGGTATTCGACCCTCCATATTCAATTTTGAATTGGCAACAAATGCAAAACAACTGGATGAAGTAGTAGTAAAAGCTGCTTCATTTAAAAAAACGGCTGAGAGTCCATTATCACTGCGGAATATAGGGGTCTCGGAGATTAAAAGAAATCCGGGTGGTAACCGCGATATTTCGAGAGTTATTCAGTCCTTGCCTGGTGTCACATCTACAGCATCATTCAGAAATGATCTCATCATTCGTGGTGGTGCACCAAATGAAAACCGCTTTTTTATTGACGATATCGAAGTACCGGTTATAAATCATTTTGCGACACAGGGATCGTCAGGTGGTCCAGCCGGAATCATCAATGTGGATTTTATAAGAGAAGTTGATTTTTTTAGTGGTGCATTTCCCGTCAGCAGAGGCAACTCGTTAAGTTCGGTTTTTAATTTTAAATTTAAAGACGGCAGAGACGACAGACTGGGGTTTACCGCTACTGCCGGTGCTACTGACATTGGTATTACCTTGGATGGTCCGGTCGGCGACAATAGTACTTTTTTATTTTCAGCACGGCGCTCCTACCTGCAGTTTCTATTTAAGGCCATTGGATTGCCATTTTTGCCTACATATACTGACTTTAATGCGAAATATAAATACAGAATCGATAAAAAAAATGAGATAACATTTATTGGTTTGGGGGCCATTGATGACTTCACACTTAATACTGATGCCAATGATTCAGAAACCAAACAATTTTTAATCGAACAGTTGCCTGTAAATACACAATGGAACTATACCAATGGTATTGTTTACAAACATTACAGTAATAAGGGTTTCACAACTTTTGTACTCAGTCGCAACATGCTCAATAATCAGGCTGTAAAATATAAAAACAACGATGAATCCATGCTTTCAAATCTGATACTCTCCTACAAATCTCAGGAAATAGAAAACAAACTTCGTATCGAAACTTCTCAGAAAGCCGGAAATTGGGAGTACATTCTTGGAGGAGGATATGAATGGGTCAAATACAACAATGCTACTGTCAATAAGATTTTTTCAGGTTCAGGTCCTGAAGATATTAATTTTTCCAACGCAATATCTTTTCATAAATATGGACTGTTTGGTAATATAGGCAGAAAGTTACTGAATGATAAACTGAATGTTTCATTTGGTTTAAGGATGGACGGTAATTCGTATTCAGGAGAAATGAACAATCCGTTGGACCAGATATCACCCAGAATTTCAGCGTCCTATCAGTTGACCGAAAAATTGGCCTACAATTTAAGCGCAGGCAGGTATTTCCAGCTGCCACCATATACGGTTCTTGGCTATTCATACGATGAAGTACTGATAAATAAACAAAATAAAATTTCATATATCTCGGCCAATCATCTCGTGTCAGGATTTGAATATAATTTATCAGGCACGGGTCGTATTACGATAGAAGGTTATTATAAGGTTTATGATAACTATCCTTTTTTGGAAAGGGAGCAAATATCTCTGGCCAACCTGGGAGGTGACTTTGGTGTGATAGGAAATGAGCCTGTAACCCCGACTTCAGAAGGGCGTACTTATGGTGTAGAAATCCTTTATCAACAAAGACTATTTAAAGGATTTTATGGAATTGCTGCTTTCACATTCGGGAGATCCGAATTTACGGATGCCAATGGAAATTATATACCAAGTAGTTGGGACAGCCGGCAAATTATAAACCTGACAATGGGGAAGAGATTCGGCAGGAATTGGGAATTGGGTGTTAAGTACAGATATCAGTCAGGACTGCCCAATACACCTTTTGCTGCAAATTCGGATCTGGTGCTAAACTGGGAAAGAAATTTCAGAGGTATTCCTGACTATTCCGGATTAAATACACTACGAAACGGCGCTTTCAATGGATTGGATTTGCGGATAGATAAAAAGTGGTTTTTTAAAAACTGGGATTTGAATGTATTTTTTGACATTCAAAATGTCACTGCAAGTGCCGTTGGAAGGGATGTATTGATTCTGGACAGACCATTGGATGAGAATAACATACCTATTGGAGGTCCGGTAATCGTAAATCCTACCGCTCCAACTGATGAACAAAGGTATAAACTAAAAACGATTAACGATGCTGCCGGTACCGTCCTGCCGACTCTGGGTATTGTTATAAGTTTGTAGATGTTTGATTTTTTTGTCTGATAAAAGGGTAACCAGGGTTGATTACCCTTTCTTAGTTTTTAACATGGTTAAAAAAGAGTAGAGTTGATCTGAAATAAATAAATACGTAAATGAGATTTTTTATAACTGCTTCAAATTGAATTTTATTAAATGGCCTAATTAACAAAACAAAAATAAGGGTACATCTATGTTCCTGAAATATAACCTTTGTTATATGTTTGGCTCTGGTTTATTTAATTATTTTTTACTCTAATCTGGATAAATAATACTGTGTGAGACATAATATTTTATAACAAAACACTTTGAATCAGGAATCAATTTGGAAATATAAAAGGTAGTAATGCGTCTAATTATAATATTTTACATACCTTTGTGGTAAATATTCGCCCTCCTTTGAGTTCTCAAGAGTATTTGAAACATAATCAGAAGCAAAGTAAATAGGCTGTTTGATTTAATTTTAAATACAGTATCAGTTGAAATTCGCTTTGAAAATCCCTGATATAAGTTCATGAATGGAGAACAGAAACAAATAGTGTTTTAATTGAAGTCTGATGCCTGAGTTGTTTTACAGAATGTACATTCTGATATTTTAATAATTATCAGAATTATTTTTTTGTAAACCGACCTATGGTTGTATACTTATTTACAGCACAATCTTTTTTAAACTTTAAACATATTAAATGTCATTTGAAAATTTAGGACTTATAAAGCCAATACTGGATGCTTTGAAGTCAGAAGGGTATACTACACCCACACCTATTCAATCTCAATCTATTCCATTATTGCTGAAAGGACATGATCTGTTGGCGTGCGCACAAACAGGAACAGGAAAAACAGCAGCATTTGCCATTCCTATTATTCAGCACCTATCAAGTCTGGAAGAAAAACCACACCGCAGGATAAAGGCCCTGGTCATCACACCTACCCGCGAACTGGCCATTCAGATCGGAGAGAGTTTTGGTTCTTACGGTAAAAATACAAACCTCCGTCATACCGTAATTTTTGGTGGAGTAAACCAACACAGTCAGGTCAATGCCCTCAAATCAGGTGTAGATATACTGATTGCTACTCCTGGCAGACTATTAGATCTTATTGCTCAGGGATTCATCAGACTTGGAGATGTTACCCATTTTGTACTTGATGAAGCAGACAGAATGCTGGACATGGGTTTTGTCCATGATGTGAAAAAAATAATAAAGATCATACCTCCAAAACGACAATCATTGTTTTTTTCTGCCACCATGCCTGACTCTATCATGGCACTGGCAGGCAGCATACTGAACGATCCTGAAAAAGTGGAGGTCACTCCGGTTTCTTCTACTGCTGAGACGGTATCTCAGGCTGTATATTTTGTAGATCAGGCAAAAAAATATGAATTGCTTGTGCATGTGATGAAAGACAGGACGATCAAAACTGCCCTCGTATTTACTCGTACAAAACATGGAGCTGATAAAGTAGTGAAAATGCTTACCAGAGAAAATATCAAAGCAGAAGCCATTCATGGCAATAAATCTCAGAATGCCAGACAAAATGCTTTGGCAAATTTTAAAAATCATAGTACCAGAGTGTTGGTAGCTACAGACATTGCATCGCGGGGCATAGATATTGATGAGCTGGCATTTGTCATCAATTTTGAAATTCCTAATATACCTGAAACATATGTGCATCGTATTGGAAGAACTGGAAGAGCTGGCGCATCAGGAAAAGCCATTTCATTTTGTGATGTAGAAGAGAGACCATATCTGAGAGATATTCAGAAATTGATATCTATGCAGATACCGGTGGAACAGGGACATCCTTTTCCAGCTGGCACCTTACCAGTAGAAACAAATTTTACGTCAGCAGGTCAAAAGCATATATTACACAGAAGTAATCACCAGAGACCAAAAACAGCAACTGCCGGATCTGATACATCCCGCAGACCGGCTGCCTCATCATCATCTGCTCCATCGGACAAACCAAAAAAGAAATTTTCCTGGAGAGGCAACAGATAATTATGGTCTATGATCAGGAGATTTTATGTTTAGATAGTTTGAAATGACGATATTTATTTACTAATCATTTCAAACTTAATATAAGTTTTGATATAAATGTTGGACATATGCCTGTAAGAAAGCAATATTTTTGAATGCAGATTTAATTTATATTATAAGGGTCGTCGTCGGTATTAGAAGTTAGATAACGAAAATATTTTTTGTGATATAGAAGCTTTTACTGGATGATATTTTGTTTTTTCGGATCAAAAATCGGTCTTGCCCTGATGGTTTCAGGTATGATAATAGGTCCTGGCCATCCTGGTTTTACAGGTTTTTCAGGAAAAACAATAGAATCTGAAAGTTGGAAATTTATTTCAGCTGAAATGATAGAATCTACGTAAATTTCAGCTCTGGCAAGGATATCTCTCCGGCAATTTCCCAATATCTCTTTTGCATAAGTTGATTTTCTTTTTTCCAGGGCATCCTTAATTCTGGGATTATTAATGTTCAGACCACTCGATTCATCAAGTGTATTGCATGAACAAAAATAAACAACTAGTATGAAGAAAAAAGGTCTCAATTTGTAATATGATTTTGCATGAGCAACAATTCTATTTCTTCCATTCTTTCCTGTTTAAGTGAGTCTGCCAGTCTGATAAACAGGGTATCTTTTTCAACATTGCAGATAGAATCAATTTTATTTCTCCACTCATTAATTTGATTATTGTAAAGAGTATCAACGGTATTTTTTTCAAGCGACGTGAGAGGATTATCATTAAGTCCACACGAAGTCAGGAGAACAATAATTAATATAATAGAAAGAAATAAGCGATTACACTGCATCAAAATCGGATGTTTTCTTTTTAAGTTCAAAGTTCATGCCGAGATACACCCTTCTTACTACTTCATCTGCAGCCAGTTCTTCTGCAGTCCCTGCTTTCAGTATATTTCCTTCAAACATGAGGTAGGCACGTTCAGTGATCGATAAAGTCTCCTGTACATTGTGGTCCGTAATGAGAATGCCTATATTTTTAGTTTTCAGTTTGGCAACTATATGTTGAATATCTTCCACCGCAATGGGGTCAATACCTGCAAATGGCTCATCCAGCAGAATGAATTTGGGATTTGATGCAAGCGAGCGCGCAATTTCAGTTCTTCTTCGCTCTCCACCCGACAAGGAATCGCCTACATTTTTTCTTACTTTTTCCAGTCTGAATTCACCTATGAGGGTTTCAAGTTTTTCCTTTTGTTCTTCTTTTGACAGTTGTGTCATTTCAAGTACTGCTTTGATATTGTCTTCAACAGACAGTTTTCTGAATACACTTGGCTCCTGAGGCAGATAACCAATACCTTTCTGTGCCCTGCGATACATAGCATCTCCTGTCACATCGTGATCGTCGAGAAAGACTTTACCGCTGGTAGGCTGTATAAATCCAACCATCATATAGAATGTAGTAGTTTTGCCTGCTCCGTTTGGTCCCAGCAGTCCAACTATTTCCCCTTGATTGACGTGTATGGAGACTTTTTTTACTACTTCCCTCTTTCCATATATTTTGACAAGATTGTCTGATCTGAATACCATTAGCGTTTTGGTTGCTGGATTTTACTATTTTGTAAACCTTGTTGCGGCTGAATTGGTTCAATACCTGATATTGTACCTGTCATCCAGGATATGATTATTTCTGACTCACGGTTTTCCCTTATTTTATCCCCTTTTATCAGCTTGTATTTTTCGGGTTGCTTTTTATTCCAGTAGTCGCCTTCATCCCAGCTTCCATTTTTGTTTTCATCTTCTATTATTTCAATATTATACCGGTCAGGTACCAAGCCGTTCAAAATAATCTCAGAGCTTGATGCTTCGCTGATTATTTTTTTCAACACCAGAGACTTATCTTTGAGTATCCGTATAATGTAAGTTTTTGTACTGTCCAGATCATTTATAATCACTTTCATGGCAGCAGTTTTTTCCTGGGGCAGTATGCTGAATGCAAGTCCGATACTATCGGCTGATTGACCATATATACTTTTAACCATGCCGCTGTCAATTTCCATGATGTATTTCCTGCCTTCTACCCAAGGATATTTTACGATTACTATTTTGTGGTCATTGCTGAGTCGAATGTTTACATTTTCTAGCTCTCCAATGTCATCATACAATAAAATATTTTTAGTATCAATCAACGCTATAGGTAAATTAAATCCAATGGTTAAGGAATCTTTTGACAACATTTGGGTTGAATTGTTGGAATACACTCTTCTGAATTTTGACTTTATAAGAAAATCCTCTTTGCCTTTGGGTTTTACTTTTATTGTATCATTTAGCAAGTAGATAAAAAATGAATCTATTTTAGTGTCATAGAAGAGATTGAGTGAGTCATTTACCACTTCTTTGTACATGAATACCCGATTGTCAGAAATAGTAAATATGATATCTTCCGTTGGTGTCGTATTGCATAAGATATTTACTTTACCATAACCTTTGCTATTATGTGATATTATTTTCAGCTTTGGTTTTGGAAGTGAAGCTGTCAGAATTAATTCCTTATCAAAATCCTCACGGAGTACAATAAGTGAATCATAAAATGCTATTTTTTCTGTTTCCAGATCATATAGAAAATTAAGATTTTCATCTTTGATGGCAAATAGCCTGAAAGTATCTGATTTTATATTTGTGAATTCATACATTCCGGTTTTATCCGGCTTGGCAAAATAAAATGGCTTTTCTTTCCGTACTATCGAATCCCTGGCGTCATCGTAGAGGAAAACCACCATATCTGTTTCTGGCTCATTAGTCAGAGCATTAAGAATCTTTCCTTTCAGATTTAAGCTGTCGAGGGTATTTCCTGTAGCAAAGACATAAGTAAAATTATCAATTTTATTTCCTTCATGAAAATCCACAATGGCTTCTCCAAAATTGATGGTATAAGTTACATTTTCACGCAAAACTTCTTTTTCATCAAAAGCAAAAGTTACTTTTTTACCCCTGTGCTTTACCTGGGGTATATACAAAAGCGGAGGAGATACCAACACTTGTTTGATTGGATCTTTTACTTCTACAAATTCGTTAAAATAAAAGGTAAGTTCTTTGGGTCTGAAGTTGAGTTGTTTGTTGGGGCTGGACAAAAGGGTATCCAAAATGGGTGGTGTAACATCTCTTGGGCCACCGGTGGGTGAACCCGTGCTGGCACATCCGGCAATAAATATAATTATCCCCAGCAATATAAAACCTGAATTTATATTTATAAATTTCTTCACCTGAAGTTTTGATTCAATCTTCAAATTATATACACAATCATTTACAATATGACTTCATTATGTGTAAAACGCAACGAAAGTAAGACTTATTTGCTTTATAGATATCTAATTTTTGTATAAATAACACTTGAGTTAATTTGTTGTTAAATAGGGGGAATACTCTGAATGTTTAAATATATTTGTTCTCATGAGTAAACGGGCTATATGGAGTATTATTATTTTAATGTCACTTTCTCTGATTGGGGTAGGCGTTATTCAGTATTTCTGGATCAAAAGAGCCGTTAATCTGGATGAGAAAAACTTCAATGATAAAGTTACCATTGCACTCAATAATGTAAAAAAAAGACTTATTACCGATGCTGAGGAGGCCGCGGATAAAAAGTACTACACCGAAAAAAGCATCCTAGAGCCTAAAAATATGCTGGCGGAAATCATCAGAGATGACTTATCAACAAAATCCGTACAACTCAATAAACGCATCCAAGATCTCGAGTTCAGATCATCTTTTCTGGATCCAAATCAGTTGTTGGAGAATATTAATATAGCTATTTTGGATAAGTATTTGCGAATGGAGCTGGAATCAAAGGATATAGATCTGGATTACGAATATGGTATTTATTCAAATAAAGATAAAGCATACATTATTGAAAATGGTAATTATACCGCCATCATAGGAGATACTTCCAAATCGAGCAATGTGGCTGCCATGAACCCACTGTATAAGGCAGAGTATAAAATATCACTTTTTGCGGATGACCTGGTGGATCCTGGACATTTAAACCTCTATTTTCCAGGGAAAAAAAGATTTCTCTGGTCCAATGTCATAGGCATTTTACTAAGTTCTGTTGTTTTTACAGGGCTGATACTGTTTTGTTTTTCATATACAGTATATGTAATTTTTCATCAGAAAAAAGTATCGGAGATGAAAACTGATTTTATAAATAATATGACCCATGAGTTTAAAACACCCATAGCAACTATATCTCTCGCATCAGACTCCATCCTAAGCCCTTCCATCATTGACAATAAAGATAAAGTGTCCAGATTTATCAATATTATAAAACAGGAAAATAAAAGAATGCTGAGTCAGGTCGAAAAAGTGTTGCAGATGGCCCAGATAGAAAAGGAAAATATTGAATTAAAATTTAATGCTTTGAATTTGCACGATCTTATTCTGGATGCAGTAATAAATGCTGAATTGAAAGTTCTTGCAAAAGGGGGTACCATCAACACCAACCT
>Ga0138256_10006308_pt1 | contig 12534 bp, 10 predicted proteins | sample KNB2016incub_MG_FD_105486 | JGI IMG/M metagenome (GOLD analysis project Ga0138256, IMG submission 105486) | Active sludge microbial communities from wastewater in Klosterneuburg, Austria - KNB2014incub_MG | ecosystem: Engineered > WWTP > Activated sludge > Unclassified | place: Austria... | reverse complement strand
GGCGAGCGAGACGGCAATACCTGGAGACTGCATTTGGAGTTCCTTATCGTTCAATAGTTCAAATGCTTTTCTGCGAATAACGTAATCTTGATCGTTGAGTGCCATTAGCAGCGAACCGACCGCTGCCTTTTTGTCTAGCTTTGTGAGAGCGTCCAAGATCGCTATTTTCGCATCGCTGTCGAATTTGTCGGTAATCATCGCGGCCGCAGATGCCGCTTTTAGAGCGTCGATATTTTCTTTCGATGCCGGAAGGTCGGCGATCGCACCGGCAGCGGCAGCACGGATAAATACGTCGCTATTTGTCAGTTGTCCGCGAAGGACTTCGGGCAAATTATCCGGCTTGAGGGCTGCGAGCGAACCGGTCAGATCGGGCATCGATTTGAGCATTGTGGCTTGATCTGCCGGACGAACACCGGTGGCCATACCCGAGACGAATTTAGTCAACGTCTCGCCCGCTTTGGCGGTCATCATATCGTCCTTAAGGCTTGCAATCTCGGCAAGTCCCTGACCGTATGCCGATGCGATATGAAAATTCTGATAACTTCCGTCAGGACGAGTTAGCAATAGATATGCCTTTGGTGCGACACGCGCTAATGCGATCTCGGTCTCGGGGGATTCAAAATTGTCGGCCTCGCGAAGATTGGAAAGAAATGAGATCGCCGCGGGTTTTTCGGTATTGGCTAAAAGGCGTCCAACAGTTGTCGCGATCTCAAGCAGTTCATTTTTCGGGATCGGAACTTCAATCGGCTTCAGGTCATCGACCTTTTGTCCCGGCCGTATAGGTCCCGGATCGCCGTGGACCCGTATAAGCATCTCGTTTCCGCGTTCGATCAGTTTGTCGGCGGCCTGATGGTCTTTCAAGGCGGCGAGCGAGCGTATGGCGGAAACCCGTACACGTAGATCCTGATCGCTTATCGCCGTCTTTAGCAGCAGGTCGAATGCACCTTTGTCTTCCGCTGCACCAAGCACCCGAGCGGCGTTTGCCCTCACGGTAGGATCTTTGTGATCAGCCAGAAGTTCGCGAACCTCGGCATTGGCGTTCTTTGCGCGAAGCCGCGTAAGCGTATTCAGAGCGACTGCTACGACACGCGGATCTGAAAAGCGAATAAAGTTTTTGACCGAATCCGCCCCACCTTCGGGACGTGCCCGCAGAATAGCAGTCAGCGAAAGCGATACGATCCCCACGTGCGCCGCTGATCGCTTATTGTGTTCGAAGTCTAAGATCGCGACGATCGCTTTCCCAAGCGATTTCGAGCGTTCATCCTTTGGGTTTGCCGCAGCGATCTTGCCTGCGGCTTCGACCGAACGGGCGATTGTGCCCGATGCGGTTCCGCGAGGACGTTTGTCCGGATCCAGAATTTTAAGAATCGCATCGGTAGCATTGATCGATTCGATCTCGCCTATCGCGAACGCGGCCATCTCACGAACTTCTTGCGACACGTCGCTTTCGAGCAAACCGGTCAAAACAGCGATCGCCCGTTCGTTACCTATACGTCCGGCGGCGAGTGCGGTCCGCTTTCGGACATCCGCGTCAGGTGATTTCATTAGGATCTCAAGCTGTGGTCCGTAGGCCCTTGAGTCTTCGGCCCTGACGATCTTTATAAGGGTAGCGGTTGGCACCTGAGCAGCAAAATGGCCGCTAGCAAGGAGGGCGAATGTTACAGATAAGATCAGTTTAGTTATGGAGTTTTTCATTGGGGATCAAAAGCTCTTGTATTGGTTATTACAGATAGGTTGAAAATGTATGTCCAGGCTCGCAAATTCAGTTTACCTTAACAACCGTCCAATGGGTTTGCGATATTGGATCGATTTGCGCCCTTTACGTTAATATCCGTCGTTAATAGGGAATCGTCAACAAATGGCTCTATAGATAACTTGCCTATGCGGTTTTTGGGGTCAAAATCTGTCCCAAACGGGTCAAAAACTACGAAAAGGACCTATTATTTCGCTCAAAAATGCCCCGATTTTAGCTGTTTTTGTCCCAAAAGCGGTCCAAAATGGCCCATTTTGTCCCAAATGGACCACCTTTTGGGACACCTAAACGCCTTCAAACGCCTATAAAACCTACGTTTCCTAAAATCTGCCCTGTCCCATTCGCCCGCAATGGACCACGGTGGGCCACAAATTGGACCGTATCTTAGACCTCTTTGATCTCGTAGCTTGTCGTGATCTCCGCAGTTGGCCGCACGGTTGCCGCAACCGAGCAGTACTTGGTATCCGACAGTTCGATTGCCCGTTCGACAGCATCCGCCGAAACACTACGTCCGTGCACGATATGGTGAACGTGGAACGCGGTAAATTTACGAGGATGATCGTCGGCACGTGTGCCGCTGATCTCGACGTTATAGTCAGTCACATCCTGTCGCTTCTTTTGCAAGATCGAGATGACATCGGCCGCCGTACAGGCTGCAACGGACACCAAAAGCATTTCCATCGGCGTCGGTGCCGCGTGCCTATCACCTTTAGTATCAATAGCTTGGGCGTGTCCACTTGGGCTCGTGCCGATAAAGAATTCGTCGCCGGCGTACTGTACGGTCGCCTTTAATGCATTTTCTGCCATATCATTCTCCTGTGTGTCTTTTGTGATTTTATCACATCGGTATGCGAGCCGAAGTATCACTGGAACAACCATTGGCACGAAAAATGCTACATACTTAGTAGGGTTCGTGTGCGCGCCCGACGCTCAGTGAGGATAGGATGGAAAATATGAAACGATTCGGAAATTCGTTGGCGATGATCGCAATGATCACAACCATAGTATTTGGAACTGTTGGACTCGCTCAGGCGCAAAAGCGTAATGATCGAGATGTGCGTGACGCGGTTCGGACGCTGTCGTCAAAGCTCGACGATTTTGAATACGACCTGCGGTATCAGATGCAGAGTAGCTCGGACAATAATAGCGATGTTTCGGCCGTGACCGACGACATTCGATCGCTCCGTGACAGCGTAAAGCAGTTTCAGCGCAATCTCGATCAAAAGCGTGAAAATCGCCGTGATGTCGAAGATATGATAACGAATGCCCGACAGATCAATTCGTTCGTGATCACATCCTCGCAAAACCGAAAGATTCAGGATGGTTGGAAAGCGATAACCCAGCAGATAGATCGGATCGGAACTAATTACGGCATATCAAATACCTGGGACGATGAGAATGAATCTCAGCCAGTGGTTGACTATCAGGATAACAATCGCCCAAACACCGTCAGCGTCGGACTTTCCGGCACGTACGATCTCGATCTCACACGCAGTGAGCGGATCGACGATATTCTCGACAATGCCAAGCTTGGCAGCGACGACCGCGAAGATCTGCGTGAAAAGCTGGAAGCGCCGGGCCAGATAGCCATCGACATTCGCGGAGATCGTGTTACGTTGGCAACGACAACCTCAGCGCCTGTGAGCTTTAACGCGGACGGACGTGAAAAGGTGGAACAAGCCGGAAACGGCAAATCGATCCGCCTAAGGGCAACCGTCAGCGGGCAAACCCTGACAGTGTCGAGCATCGGCGGCGACACCGACTATACGATCACATTCACATCTCTTAGCAATGGGCAGGCACTCAAGGTCTCGAGACGCGTGACCACCGGCTATCTTGATCAGACCGTGTTTGCCGAAAGCGTCTATAACAAGTCCGATGCGGTCGCTCGTTTGGGAATCGATCGGGTCGGAAATATTAATGACGCAAACGGCGGATATTCGGACAATGACCAGGGCGGCAACCCGACTTATGGCGGGACACCCTCGACTGTAACGGGACGAACCGGCGATTTTGTCGTGCCGAACGGCGTGGTCATTACCGGCGTTTTGGAGAATGAGATCAATACCAAGGCATCGCAGAACAACGATCGGTTTACTATGACCGTTCAGTCGCCGGATGAATTTCGCGGAGCCAAGATCGAGGGTTACGTGACCGGCGTCGGACGATCGGGTAAGGTAACGGGTCAGTCCAATGTGACATTTAATTTCGAAAAGATCACCCTGCAAGACGGCAAGACCTACGACTTTGCCGCCAATCTGCAGACGATCAAAGATCAGAACGGTAAAACGGTCAAGATCGACAGCGAAGGAAGTGCAAAGGGCGGCAGCCAGACCAAGGAGTCTGTAAAACGCGGCGGCATCGGTGCAGGCCTGGGCGCTTTGATCGGTGTCATCGCCGGCGGTGCCAAGGGTGCCGCGATCGGAGCGATCATCGGCGGCGGTGCCGGTGCAGGGTCGGTCGCCATCCAGGGCCGTGATGATCTGCAGTTGATGAAGGGTTCGACCATCACGGTCACGTCATCATCGCCTTTACGCTCGTCGCAGCCGCAAGATAAATAGCAGAACTATCTCACCAGCAACTGATCAAAAAGGGCGGCCGCACGGTCGCTCTTTTTTTCGCTTAGCTTTCCATCTGCTCCGATCTGCGTTAATCTGCGGTTAAATTCTTATGCGAGAGCTACCCGAAGAGATCGAACTATACCGCGACCGCAAATGGCGTCGCGAGGAGTCGCTAAAGGTTGATACTGCCGATGAGGTCGAGACGATGGTCGAGGATCTGGGCTTCTGTCTTGGCCTGACCGATGTGCGAAAGATGTTGCCGTCGGTCTACATCGCCGTCTGCGGCCGACGCGACGCTCATCTGCCGCGAAACGTGCAAAAGGATTTCGAAGCAAGCCGTGCTTGGGTACTAAAGGATGAGGTGATAGCTCGCGGCAAGGTCTATTACGGAAAGTTGGTCAAGGGCAATTCGATGTTTCTGGCTAAAAGGATGATACCGGTTTTCAACGCAATATGGGGTTGTTCGCGTAAGGGTGAGGCCGGCATTTTGTCTATCGATGCTCAGCGCGTTTTGGCCGTTTTGAGAAAAGAGTGGGAAATGACGACCGGTGACCTCCGCGAAGAGTGCGGCTTTAAGGACAAAAAAGATCTGACTCGGGCAATGGACGAACTGCAACGGCGAATGAAGATCGTCCCACGTGAAGTGGTGTACGTCCCAAAATTTACGTATATCTGGACACCGGCTGAGGCCCGATTTTCCGAAGAAATGGAAATCAGAATGTCCCGGGAAGATGCTGTCCGCGAACTCGCCCGATGCTATTTGCAAATGTGCGGGTTGACGCTGTTAGGCGAACTGTCTGGCAAATTCGGCCTCTCCCGTCGGGAGTCAGGTAAGGCAAATCACGAACTTGTCGATGAGGGATTTGCGAAGCGTCTCACGACCGGTGTCTATAAATTAAAAGAAGTTTAACCGCAGATGAACCCAAATGTGCATAGATCAAAGATCAATAGGGCTTTTCGATCCAACTTATCTGAAAATATCTTGTAAATATCTGTATTCATTTGCGGTCATCTGCGGTTAATTCTTTGTCTAGTACCTCATCAATTCCTGCACAGCTTTTTCCACATCCTCCGACTGCGGCAGGATGAAATCTTCGACCTGCGGAGCGTAGGCTACGAATGTGTCGGTCGCTCCGACGCGGCGAACCGGAGCGTCGAGGTACTCAAAAAGCTCATCAGAGATGCGTGCGGCGATCTCGGCTCCGTAACCGTACGAGATAGGATCTTCGTGAGCGACGATGACGCGCGAGGTCTTTTTAACAGACTCGGCGATCGCTTCCCAATCGTATGGGACGAGCGTACGCAGATCGATCAGTTCGACCGAGATACCTTGTTGCTCGAGCCGCTTGCAAGCCTGATTTGACCGTTCGACCAATGCCCCAAAGGTCACGATGGTCACATCATTGCCCTCGCGGACCTTTTTCGCTTTGCCAAACGGGATAAGGAAATCTTTCGACGGATACTGCGACTTGTTATACACCTGACGATATAGATGCTTGTGCTCAAGGAACAAGACGGGATCGTCACAGCGGATTGCCGTCCGCAGAAGGCCGTTGGCGTCGAGCGCCGTCGATGGATAAGCGATCATCAGACCCGGCGTATGTGCGAAAAGGGTCGTACCCGATTGCGAGTGATACACGGCGCCGCCCTTGAGATACCCGCCGACCGGAACGCGAATGACCATCGGGCATTTCGTGTCGCCGTCAGAGCGCCAACGCGTGACTGCAACCTCGTTGCGGATCTGGTGAAATGCCGGAAAGATATAATCAAAAAATTGGATCTCGACCACCGGCTTTAGATCACGCAGAGCCATACCGACGGCCCGGCCGATAATATTTGCCTCAGCCAGCGGTGAGTTGAAAACGCGAGCCGAGCCAAACTTACGCTGAAGATTTGCCGTCACCTTAAACACGCCGCCCTTGCCCTTTACCAGTTCGAGATACTCCTCTCGCGAACAATCGGCCACGTCCTCGCCGAAGACGACGATGCGCTCGTCACGCTTCATTTCTTCGTGCATACACCGATTGATCAGATCGACCATTGTACCGGCATTACCGTGTAGTTCGGCTCCGTCCTCAGTGTCAAAAAGCTGTCGGTCCGTCGGATCGATATCCGGCGAAAAGACGTTGCGATATGCTGTTTCGGGTGCCGGTTGCGGCGTTTCGATAGCGATATCCGATGCCGTATTGACCTCAGCGTCAACATCCTTTCTGAGCGCCTCGAGCGCCTCCGAGGAGGCAATGCCCTCTGTCATCAAAAATTCGGCAAACTTTCCGATCGGATCGGTCGCCCTATCGGCCTCGAGCTCCTCGGCTGGGCGATAGAGCTTTTCGTCGTCGGAAAGCGAATGTGAATACGGGCGAATTACCTTGGCGTGGACGAAGGCCGGCCCTTTGCGGGCCCGGCAATATTCAACTGCGTTCTTGAATACTTCGTACGACGCAAGCACGTCAGTACCATCGACCTTTTGAATGAGCAGGTCCGGAAAACCAACGACTAACTTCGAGATATCTCCCCCGGCCGTACCGACCTCGACCGGTGTCGAAATAGCGTAGCCGTTGTCCTCGACGACAAAAATGACCGGCAGTTTAAGGTTGCTGGCGGTATTTAGAGCTTCCCACCACTCGCCCTCGCTGGTCGTGCCGTCGCCGACCGACATATAGACGACCTCGTCGCCCTTAAATCCGGTGATCTTTTTTTCAAGGCCCTTGACCAAGCCGGCTCGATAGCTCGCCTCGGCGGCACCGACAGAATGCAGAGCCTGTGTCCCGGTGCAGGACGATTGCGAGGGAACATTCAACTTAGTGCTGCCCCAGTGCGAGGGCATCTGTCGCCCGTGCGAATTCGGGTCAGCCTCGGCCCCGACCGCCGACCAGAGCATTTCCTGGGCCGTCATTCCTAGCCCAAGCATCAAGGCACGATCGCGATAATACGGAAAGAACCAATCGTAACCCGGCTTCATCGCCTGTGCTGCGGCAACAAGTACGCCCTCGTGGCCGGCACCGGAGATCTGGAAAAATATCTTATTCTGACCCTTGAGCTGAATTTCTTTGTCGTCGACGCGGCGGGACATATACATTGTCCGGTACATCCCCACCATAGTCTTAGCATCAAGTCCGTGATACTTGTTAACTGACGATTTCCCGCCATTCGCTCCGGTCTTTGACGCAGTTTTGGTATTAAGTTTTTTGCTCGCAGTGGCCATTATGATTGATCCTTTATATAACGAATATTAATAGTGGGTTAACATTCTAAAATAGCAAAACTGGCGGATTCGGGCAATTTTGAAACCGCAGGCTGGTAGATGAGCCTCCCCAAGGCCGACGACAAACGGTCGGCCTTGGGAGTCAATTGTGCAGAAAAAATGTAGGTGAAGTTACTAGCGTGAAAGCGATTTCAAGACCCAACCGTCAGGATCAACCGCCGGAGCGGCGCCATTGTAGGTGACCGATCCCTTTCCGCCTTTCATCTCGATCCGTTGACTTTTGCCGCCGATCACCACGTCGACGGGCATTGGAAACGGCATATTATTTGGTGTTTGCCAGCTCAAACTCATTGTGCAATTGCTAGTGCATTCCGGCGTTGTGCTAAACACTAACGTGGGCAGTTTCGGTTGACGCAGGTACAACTCGAAATACCAGTCGAGATTCATCTTGCTTTCCTCGTTGACGATCGTCAAAAAATCATCGGTATTGACAAGGCGTTCCTGGCTGCCGTCAGTGAGCTTTTCCATCGCTTTGGTCGGATATGCCATACGGCGGAGCGAGCGGAAAAATGCGGCGTCGCCGACCAAGTACCGAAGCGTGTGCAAGATGTACGAACCCTTGCCATAAATATCGCCATCAGAATTAACGTAGTCGGGCTCCGACATATACACCTGATAGGTGAGCTTAGGTTCCCGAGGTGCGACGGCTTGCTTATTCTTAAAGCCTCGCTGCCGATTGCGCATCGATCTCATATACGCATCTTTGCCGTGCAGTGTCTCGGTGTAGAGCGTGTCCATATAAGACTGAAAACCCTCGTGGATCCAAAAGTCGCGCCAGTCGCTGGCGGTAACGAGGTTAGCCCAGTATTCGTGACCAAACTCGTGCAGCAGCAATGTATCAGTACCGTCGTCGTTGTATTTGAATTGGTTGCCGTATGCGATCGCGGTCGAATGTTCCATACCGAGATGCGGAGTTTCGACTATTCCAACTTTTTGCGAGCGAAACGGATACGGCCCAAGATATTTTTCGTAAAATGCGAGGTACTTTTTTTGTTCGGCGATCAGACGCGCTCCTTTTTCAAAGCTCTCGGGCAAAATGTAGAAATATATCGGCATTGTTTCGCCCGTTGCGGTCGTATATTTGTCCTCGATGATCTTGTACGGGGCCGCGTTGAAAACGATCGAGTAATTAGCGATCGGGTTGGTCATTCGCCAGTTGTACGTAGACGTGCTGTCGGCGTTTTTCTTAACGCCCTGATATTTGCCGGGACCGACCGCCATCAGTGGATCGGGTACGGTAATATGCATCGATACGGTCGCCGCCTTGTCCGACGGATGGTCCTTGCAGGGAAACATCAGATCGGCGCCGTCATTTTGAAGTGCGACCGATATCCAGTCAGCTCCATTTGGTGTTTTTTTCCACATAAAACCGCCGACCCAGGGCGGACGCGGTGCCTCCTTAGGTACACCTGCGTAGGTGATCGAGGTCTTGATCTCTTCGCCGACCTGCTTGGTCATCGGAAACCATATCCATATCTTTCCGGCCTTTCGTTCATATTTGAGATCGTGGATACCGTCGGTCAATTTGCTAATGGTATAAGCGGAATCGAGATCGAGTACGATCACATTTGTCGGGATGACCGTCCGCGCCGTCATTACGGTCGTGCCCGCAATTGATTTTGTCTTGGGATCCGCCGAGATGGAAATATCGTAATTTTGGACATCAAAAACGGCCTGTTCGAACATAAGAGGCCCGCCCGAGTCGGTCGGGCGGACGCCGAGCTCACGCTGTGCCAAGATCGCTGTAAATGAGAACAGAAGTACAAAGATCGACCAGGATAGATTTTTCATTGCTTTAGCTTCCTTTATTTTAATACCTTTACTTATTGACCGGATTTATCGAAAATACACCAAAAGAAACGAAATGTTAAAGAACCTTTTGCCAGCACTATTTTCCTTTAGTATTTTTGCCGCGGCGGCATTCGCACAAAGTCCGACGCCGTCGTCAACACCTTTGCCCAAGGCAAACGTCCGCCCTGAACCGAAGGTTGAACAGCAGAGTGAACCCTTTGATACGGCAGACGTCGCCACAATGGTTTCAAAATGCGTCAAGTTTGAGACTGAGGCAGGCAATATCGACATTGAGTTGTATCCCGAAAGCGCTCGCGAAAGCGTGCGGAATTTTCTCAACCTCGTTGCGATCGGGGCTTTTGACACTACGACATTTAGCCGCGTCGTGCCTGGATTTGTGATTCAGGGCGGCAATCTATACACCCGCGAGGGCAAGATGAGTTTTTCGCTTGGAATGCGTGCCCGAAAGGTAATTCCGGATGAGCCGAATAAGATCCTGCACGAACGCGGTGTCCTCTCAATGGCCCGAATGGACGAGCCAAATACCGCGACGACCAGTTTCTTCATTCTCGTCGGGCCCGGGCAGCACCTCGATGGCACATTTGCAGCTTTTGGGCGTGTCGCCAGCGGTATGGAAACAGTGGACGCGATCAACAAGGCGGCCGTTACGGACGAAAAGCCGGACAAACCCGTGCGGATCAAAAAGGCCACGATAACGCCGTGTGTGGCGACCCAATAAATTGATGGGCCCGATCATTCAAACCCTAAAGGGATTTTGCATTCTGATCATTGAAGCCTTGGTCGGCACTATAGTCGGTAGCCTTTTACTGATGATGGCGATGACCTCGATCTATCAAAGCCCACTCGTCACGCTGGCTGTTGCTGCTCTGTTTACACCGTTCCATCTTTCGGATTACAGGCGATTTATGAAAGAACGCGAATGGGGGCTTATCGCACTTCGGTTCGTATTCCTTGTCGGGATCAGTTCGTTTTTGGTGGGTCTGTTTCGACTGGCATTGGCTTATATTGTGTTCGATCGGGTTTTACCTGCGATCCTGATATTTACGGCTCCGCTTTTGTTCGTTTTGATCGTGACGTATCGATTCTTCGACTTTTTCGCACCAAACAATACCGCGTTTGTCAGACTTAATCGCTGGTGGGGCGATATGGTGAGCGGCGGCAAGATCTACGGCGTTTTCTGGAACAGTTGATCGTCGATCAGATCTGGCGAACTTCTAATTGCGGGTTTCCTTGGCGAACGCAAGCACGTGACCGTCCGGATCGAGGGAGTACGCTGCGTCGTGCCCCCAATCGCGCCGTGACAAAGGGCTGATCTCTTCGGCACCGGCGGCCAATGCTCTTTTGTGATAAGTGGCGGGGTCATCCACGATCAGATAGATCTCAGCCCGAGGCTCCGCAGTTTTCCCTATTGGACGCCCCAAGAGACGCGATGCACTCTCTACGGGCATCAAACCCAGAACCGACTCATCGCCGAGACGAAATTCGGTCATTCCAGGCACGTCAAGAACAGGCCGTACGTCCAAAACCGCTTCGTAAAACGCAGCACTTGCCCGCTGGTCCGAAACATAGAGAATAAAGTGGCTCTTAATCACAGATCATTCGTCGGAAAAATCAAGATCCAAGGTCATCCGATACTCATTGGCCATCGACGGATGGCCGTGGGCCATTGATGCGTCGATCCCTTTTTTGTAGGTTTCAATGGCCAATTCGCGATCACCCGACAAAACGTAAGCATTTGCGAGCACGCCGTAGGCGTTACCCTCGTCATCAGAACGAGCAATATAGGTCTCGAGCAGTTCGATGACATCCTCGTGCTGCCCGAGCTTTTCATATTCCTTGGCTAAGCCAAACATTACCATCGTGTTCTCAGGGTCGTTGGCGAGCATTTCCTTAAAGACTTCGATTCGGTTAGACATATTCGATTAGACTAACATCACACCGCGAAATGTATAAGAAAAAAGCGCCGCGATCGCAGCGGCGCCCGTTATTCTGCTATTTTAATTTGCTATCATTTAGCATAGGTCGCCACTAATTTAGAGAACTCTTGCAGCGAAACAGGGGCCGATGACCACTCCATGCCAGTACCGCCGAGTATCTCCTTAGCCGATTTTTGATAGATCGCCTGATTGATGCTCTCGTCCTGTTTTATCACAACGCCCTTTAACGCGACGCCGGCAAAGAGTCCACGGCTTCGTGAATACGACAATATCTCGGCGTCTAACGTCACGTTGGTCGAAGCCGCGGCCGTACGTCCGACGGGGCCGGCCGAGACGCTGCCTTCGCCGCCGATCTCAAATTTGTCTTCAAGCAGGCCCTTGAGACCCTTTTCATTCATTATCAGTAAAACGTAGTCGGTTTTTTGCCCGCCGATCTGCGCTCCGATGCTACCGCCGGCCATATTCATAAATGCCGGTGCGCTCCAGCCGTTCGCCAACCGTCGAATGACAACACCCTCACCGCCCTGGCCACCGAGAATAAATCCGAACTTTAACGCTCCCGGAAAAACAACGATCGCCTTTGCCTTTGCCAACAGGTCGCGCGGGATCGCCTTTTCGTTGATCCGCATCACATCTCTGACAACTGCCGATGCCTTATCGACACGTTCCTCGGCCGCCTTCAACTCTTTTCCCTTTTTCTGAGCAAAAATCTCCGAACCAAATGCCGCGATACCGGCCATGATCAATACCAACGCAATAAATCTGGATCTCATAAACCCTCCATAAGCAAACTTTTGAAATGCACCTGAATGCTTTGAGTGCCGCGTGCGTTAAGACGTTGTACGTGTTTTAAGTCAATGTGCTCATTCGATGGACTAGAAAAGCTTAGGTTGGAAAGGGGCGGCGACCCGATCGGGCTCGGCGGGCTTTTCGTGCCGGCGAAATCCGAGGCGCTTTGCGTGAAAAGCGAAAAGCTTTTTCGTCACTTCCCATTGCTCGGTCTTGCCGGTCATACGGTCTTTGTAGGTCGCGTGGCGGAGTGTGCCGCCGCGTTCGCGTTTCATCGTATTAATGATCTTAGTCACACGGGTCGGCGGCAGACGGTCGTGCATTTTTTGGACAAAATACGCCTCGATCGAATCGGTATCGAGGTGCAGCATCGACATAAATGCCCGTTTTGCACCGCACTCCTTGGCGCGTTCGAGC
>Ga0138256_10006306_pt1 | contig 12537 bp, 10 predicted proteins | sample KNB2016incub_MG_FD_105486 | JGI IMG/M metagenome (GOLD analysis project Ga0138256, IMG submission 105486) | Active sludge microbial communities from wastewater in Klosterneuburg, Austria - KNB2014incub_MG | ecosystem: Engineered > WWTP > Activated sludge > Unclassified | place: Austria... | reverse complement strand
TGCCTGAGAGGCCGAAAGGAACAGTTTGCTAAACTGTCGTACGGGGCAACCTGTACCGTGGGTTCGAATCCCACCCTCACCGCAAAAGTTTTGCGAAAATCAGGTGTATGGCGAAACAGATGTTTTTTCGCATAAAAGTTGTTCTTTGAGTCGTAACAGAATTTAAAAATTTTCGGGGTGTAGCGTAGCCCGGTTCATCGCGCCTGCTTTGGGAGCAGGAGGTCGCAGGTTCGAATCCTGCCACCCCGACAAGTAAAAAGAGTCTAAAGTGGTTACCGCTTTAGACTTTTATGTTTACGGCTGTTTGGTCCCGTAGCTCAGCTGGATAGAGCAACTGCCTTCTAAGCAGTAGGTCATTGGTTCGAATCCAATCGGGATCACATCTTTTCTAAGTCTTTCCGAATCCTGTTTTACTGAAAACAAAAACCTCCGGGGATAATACCTGCCTTAAACTGGTCAATCAAATTTCCCGCAGCACTATAACGATAAATACTTCCTCGCTGCAAATAATCAATTGCATCCGATACATAAATTTCATTTCTGTTTGGGTCAACAGCCAAAGAATAAAATAATTTTCCATTACCATTGATGAATGGTGTTGAAGGCAATGAGGTGTCGCTGATGCTCATTTGCCATACATGGCGATCAAGAAAATATAATGTGTCATTCTGTTGACTCATGTTCATACGCCAGGGTGCATGTTTGCCATTAAAATAAAAACTTTTTAGCACCTGATTATTTATTGGATTTATCTGCATTAAAGCTGATGGCTTTTGTTGCAATGAATCGCCACTACACATCACCCACAACAAACCGTTTTTATCTTCACAGATAGAGTTGGGCGAATATGCCAAGGCAATGCTGTCAGTCAGCATATCTGTCATTGCATTAATGACATAAATTTTATCGGTGAAGAGTGATGAAACAAAGACTTTTCCGTAAACCATTTTCAATTGTTCTGTACCTGCAACGGCTGGTATATAGCCTGAGATACTGTTTGTTGAAAGATTTACAATTGCCAATCTGTTGTCGTATAGATCCGATACATATGCCTTGCTATTGCTAACAGGAAGAATATAGCGTGGTGAATTAAAACCTGAAATAGTTGCTTCAATTTTAAATGTAGCAGCATTAACTACCACAACTTTAGAAGAATTGTTGACTACAATATAAAACTTATTGTTAAAGTAACACATGCTCTGACAAACATCACCTAAAGGAACTTGATTTACCTGCTTGTAATAATCTTCTGTAATATTTTTGGATACTTTATCATACAGACTGATTGCGGCATTTCCAAACTGAAAATTTCCTTCATTGCTAATATACATCAAGCCACTGTTGCCAGAGGTAATTATAGTAGATGTTACTGCTTCAGGCTTGTCTTTTTTACAGGAAAAAACAAGAATACAAGTAAGAAATAAATAAACAGATTGTTTAATCATTAACAATAAGTTTAAAGGTTTCTGTATGCTCATTTGATGATAATTTTAAAAAATAAATACCATTGCCAATCAAAGAATTTCCAAGATTGAAGTAATGTTCACCGGAAGTGATTTTGCCGTCTGAAATTTGTTTTATCAACTTACCAGAAAGGTCAAATAATGTGATGCTCAGGTCTTCAGTTTTTGTGAGGGTCAATTTAAACACATTGTTTTTACTGAAAGGATTGGGGTAGGAGAGTGTGAAATAGTTTTCATCAATATCAATTTGTGATGTTGTATTCTGATGAATGACACCTACTGCGTCAAGGTCGAATCCGGAGCTGGGAAATGGTGTTGGCCATGGGTCATTTATCTTATGCAACTGAGAATCGTATGTAGCATAAAGCTCGTTAATACTTCCTACAACATCAATAATTCTGACATGTGTGATGTGATTCACGTCAAGTCCGGTAATTCCTGTCATGATGTTTAAGTCAAATGGTGTACCATAAGTTGCACTGTATTTACCTGCCAGATTATCAATTTGTGTTGCATCAATGCTTCCAAAACTTGCTACCTGTATTGTATCTTGCGTTAATGATACTGAAGGAAAGCGGAAAAAGTTTATTCCATCACTACTCACTTCAACAAGTGCAAGCTCAAGAAATGTTTCGCTAAAGCTGTTTTCAAACACTGCAAAATCCCAGCCGCTTCCATTCATAATTGGATTTGCAAATGTTAATGTGGCCATGCCTCCATCGCCTAGACTTACTACATCAAGACCATCGGCCATGCCCAAGGCAGAGGTACTGTCTCCAATAGTACAAACACCTAATCCCTGATTGGAAATGTCTTGCCATCCTCTGACAATACTGCATTGTGTTGCCCACGAAACAATAATACTGCTGTCTTTATGAATTGCTGTTGTGCCCGGTTGACTTGCAGGTGGTGCAAATTGAGCCATGCTTTCAGTTAATGAAAAAATACAAGTCAATGCAATCAATACTTTTTTTAATAATGCGAGCATTTTATAAATTTTAATTTAATAGATGTGTTGTTGTGTTGTCCATTGATAAAATACAATCCTTCTTTGAGTGCTGATACAGATATTTTATCGCCTGCATTTGATTGGTGTGATTCTAAAACTACGCGACCTTCAATATCAGTGATAATAAAATTATCCATATTTTTAGATAGTGTGATAAATGTTGATGCAGGATTAGGATATACTTGTAAAACATCGTTTTTATTTTCTGATATTCCTACAGGTGAGTCGGCCGTGGTGAGGTTGTCAATACAATAAAATAAAGGTGTGTTGATACCAAATGTGCCAATATCACTTGAATAAAGTGTAAAAATCAAACTGTCAGTGTTGCCAAGAACTGATAAATCTACCCACTGCCAATTGTTGACAATATAATCCTGCGCATTGTTTGCAGAACGAAAGTCAGCAAGATAGAAATTCACACTATCGTTACTTAAATTACCATTGTACCAATTGTGTATGGTTAGAATAAAATAATCAGGATCATTGCCTGATGGTCCTCCGAATTTTTTTGCAAATGCATCACCATCACGCATACTGATGTAGGGGAAAGTAGCATTGGTTACATAAAAACCATTAACAACTTTTCCTGCAGCATTTCCTGTCAGTGCTATAGTTGCCCCTTGCTGACCAATAGCGTAAATGCCGGAGCCGTTATAACCTGTAAGTGATGCACAAGCATATATGTTTCCGAAGCCTGAGGTGCTGCTGTCTTCAACATTGCTGTAGGCCCACCCCGAAAGCCAGTATTGAAATGATGGGTCGAAAAAATTAGGAAAAATGGCATTTCCTGATATGAAACTTGTTCCTCCTTGCTGTGACGATCCGTTGAAGAAACTATCTGCCGGTAGTGTCAGATTTTCGAAATTGCTGACCGTTTGTGCATTAAGTTTTACAGCCATCAATTGAAATAGTGACATTGTTGCAATGATAAGTTGAAGTTTTTTCATATTTATTTTGATTTTGAATTTATCTGAATTATAATTCCTGCTTTGTATGAGCGCAAAGGCATTGGGCGATTACGCATTATCTCATAATTCTCGTCAAACAAGTTGTTGATTTTTAAGTAAAGCTGGAATTTTGTTTTTTGTGCAGAAAGACTACATGCAGCATAGAAGCTATGAAGCCAAAAAGGTTCTAAGTAATCTAGATTATCTGTTGTTGTATAGCGATAGCCGGAATACTGAACAGAATATTTTACAATCAGTTTTCCATACCCTATTGCTAAACTTCCATTACTGGAGTATAGGGGCACATAAATTAATTGCTTGCCAACAGAGGCATCATTTTCAAAGCGGGCTTTTTCGTTTGTGGCTTCAACATAATTTGTTGCAACCGTTAAGGCCATAAACCATTTTTTGTTATTATAGCGTAAGTTGGTTTTTGTTTCTATGCCTTTACTTTCTGTCACGTCAAGATTTTGTGCAGACCAATAACCATTTTCGGGCAACCAAATAATCTGATTTTTCATCATCCTGTTAAAGAGCGTGATTTCAGCCTTTGCAGTGATGTTTTTTGCAATACTAATTTCGTTTAGACAAAGGCCAATATCACCTGTTTTTCCGGTTTCTGGTTTTAGATTTTTATTTCCGCCTGGTTGCCAGTACAAATCATTGATAGTTGGATTCCGATAGACACTTGCAGCATTTAATTTTAAAGAAATGTTTTTGTACAATACAATTTCTCCTCCTGCATACCATGTAAATGGAACCTCCCTTTTGTCATTAAATTCTTTTCGCAGCGATACAAAGGGTTTAATTTTATTGTTAAAGAAATGTGCCGATTCACCCATAAAAAGTGCAAAATAGTTTAGCTGTGCTTCCTTTTTATACTCATCTGCAGATGCCGTTGTGTAATTGTTGCTTATGCCCACAAGTATTTCTCTGTGTTTACCCGCATGAAATTTATATTCTGCTTCTGCCAGCAATGATTTTGCTTTACTTGCTGCATTCATGTTCTTTAAACTGTCTGAAAAATGAATGCCCTGATTGAACCATGCAGCACGAACTGCTAACTGCCCCTTACGCAACTGCTGACGCCATTGCGAAGTGATTCTTAAATTGTCATCTTTCTGTGTGGCAACAGAAGTTTGATTGAGTAGCGGTGGAATTTGTTTGTTGTAATTATCAATCCAGGCAGCTATACTTAGAGTGCTATTTTTATTCAAGCGGTAAACAATTTCGCTTAACATACCTTTACCCTGTGTACGTGCATGTTTTTGTAATTGCTTTTCAAGTGTGACAGAATTTTGAAAACGAAAAGTGTTTGATGAATAGTCGTTAAATGCTTTAAGATTAAAAATCCATCTGTTGTTACTATAATTTGTTTTAAGCGATTGACGTACCCAGCCAGTACTACCGGCACCTATATTTATTTCTGCATCGAAGTCTTTATTAAAGATAGTTGAGGAATTCAATAAAACAGCACCACCAACAGAACCACTTCCCCATTGTGCACTACCACCACCATATTGCATGCTTATTTTGTCAGCAAAAAATTCAGGAATGACGGAAAAATCTGTCTGCCCCAACATGGGATTGTTGATGTTAAAGCCATTCCATATTACAGCAGTTTGAGAAGCATTACCACCTCTGATGGAAGAAGAAGTTAGCGAACCCGGTCCGTAATTTTTAATAATAACGCCACTTTCAGCTGAAAGAAGTTCACTTAACGATTCCGTATTGAATTGTTTCAGACTAATGCTGTCAATTTTTTCAAATCTTAATCCCGGTGTAGCATCTTGTTGTCGCAATGCTTCAATGTTAACTGCCTTAATGTAAAAAGTATCTGTTTGCGCCTTAATGCCGGAGCCTAGGATTGAAAAAATAAACAACAGATAATATCTATACATGTGTTTGCCTGGTTTTTTGTCAAGCATTTCTACATGCAGTGCAGTAAATAAAAAAGTGAGGAGTAATACAACTCGGGTTTTTAAGTTGTATCATTACAGACTTCTGCTTTTAATGCGAAAGCATGGTCAACGGCTGCAAAACAGCCTCAGTAAAGACAGATATCCTGGCTTGTAACTTTTATCTCTTTTCCTTCCTACAAAATTTTGCAGTGGATTCAATAGAGACAAGTTGATACGTTACACACAGTTGCGCTACAGCTCACGATTTTAACGTGATTCCCTTTTAAATCTTCCGTGTTTAACACATGAAATCTTTACCTGTTGAAATGAATGAAAGAACTTTCGGAGGCAAATATAAATAAAAAAATAAAAGGGCTTATTTGCTGAACAAACCACTGAGTTCGGCCTGAACGCGTTCAATAATCATTCCGAGATGTTCCTTATTTTCAGCAAAGTTGATTTCGTCAATATCAATAATCAGCAACTTGCCAAGTTCATAAGTTGAAATCCATGCCTCATAACGCTCATTAAGACGTTTAAGATAATCAATACGAATATTGTTTTCGTAGGGTCTTCCGCGTTTTTCAATCTGTTTTACCAAAGCCGGAACGGTACCACGCAAATAAATCATCAAATCAGGTGGTGATACAAAACTGTTCATCAACTCGAACAACTGCTGATAGTTTTGAAAATCGCGTGTTGTCATTAACCCCATAGCATGAAGGTTAGGAGCAAAAATATATGCGTCTTCGTAAATTGTTCTGTCCTGAATTATGGTTTTTGGATGCTTCTTTATTTTTAAAATTTGTTGAAAGCGGCTGTTCAAAAAATAAATCTGAAGATTGAACGACCAGCGTTGCATGTCATCATAAAAATCGTTCAGATAGGGATTGTCATTTACATCTTCGTAATGTGGTTCCCATTTAAACTGTTTTGACAATAAACTGGTGAGTGTGGTTTTTCCGGATCCAATATTTCCCGCTATTGCAATATGCATACAATTAAATCAATCTGGTTTTAAATATTATAGTTCTCAAAAAGTAGTGCGCTAAAGTAAAAAAAAATTCATTGACAAACGAAGTTACTTTAGTAATAGCCTGTATAATTGACGGTTTTAATCTTTTTTATAGTCCAGCTGTAATATTTTATTGTCAGAAAGCAGGTAAAAGCGGTTGTGATACCATTTTATACTGCTAATGTTATTTAACCCGGTTTTCAGTCTTGATGTTTCTAAATTCAGCTTAAGGTCAAAAAAAACAAGTTGATTATTTTCAGCATAAACCAACATGTTTTCGAGCAGCATAATACTCGATGCATGTTTTGCCTCAATACTTCTGACATAGCTTCCCAGTCGGTCAAAAATTAAAATCCCTGAGTTATTATTCAAACATGCCAGCCATTTATCGTTGGCACACATACTCGTTATAGTCAGCGCATTGTTTATTAATAATGCCAAAGGTTGTGTTTCTGCAATTTTCTGGAGTGTAAAATCGTATTTAAATAATTGTTGCTGCGAATGGTCGTAGCACCAAAACCCATCTGTTGAATTACAAACAGCTCTTATGTCATAGAAATTTTGTTCTCTTAAATTAATTACCGACTGTAAGGCTAATTTATTATCCAGGAAACTGATAATGGAAAATTCGTCAGCAAAAAGCATGATTCGCAATGGGTCAATTGCATCAACATAAGTAAAGCGATCCTGATTGTTGTTGCTGTAAGTAAGTAATATTTTCCCTATGGTGTCTGCCTTAAACACTATACTTTCTTTGATAATATAGAGGTTGCCAAGATTATCCATACTGAAGGCATCTGCACCATTCCAGATTTCATTGGTTTTATTGTTTTGCGCAAAAGTGCTGCAGCTAATAATTAGCATGAGTAATGTTACAATAGATTTCACGAAAGACTGTTTTGAACGTTTAATATTTCATCAACAAATTTACGATGATTGGCTAGGCGCGGCACTTTATGTTGTCCCCCAAGTTTGTTATTTTTTTCCATCCATATATAGAACGTGTTTTTAGGCATTTTATGTACAATGGGTTTGTTGAGTGTGATGTCTTTAAATCTTTTTGCCTCGTAATCTGAATTAACTTTTTTAAGCTCTTCGTCAAGGGCCATTGTAAACGCATCTAAGTTTTCAGGCTCTTGCGAAAATTCAATCAGCCACTCATGAGCTCCATTTTTATTGTTACTGAAATACACCGGTGCAGCAGTAAATTCACGCACAGTAGCACCTGTTCTTTTACCCGCTTCTGTTATGGCTTTCTCTGCATTGTCAATCACAAGCTCTTCTCCAAAAGCATTGATGAAATGTGCGGTGCGTCCACTGATTTTTATTCTGTAAGGATTGATGGATGTAAACTGTATCGTATCTCCGATTTTATAACGCCATAAACCTGCATTGGTGGTGATAACTAAAGCATATTGCTCTCCTGTTTGAACTTCAGAGAGTGTCAAAGTTTTCGGATTTTCCTCATGCCAGTGTTTTTGAGGAATAAACTCATAGTATATTCCATAGTCGAGCATCAGCAGCATTTCATCTGAATCATTTCTATCCTGAATGCCAAAAAAACCTTCGGAGGCATTGTAGGTTTCTAAATACTGAATACGTTTTCCGATAATTTGGTTGAACTGCTCTCTGTATGGTGTAAAATTTACTGCACCATGAACAAAAAGCTCTAAATCCGGCCACACTTCAGCAATTGTTTTCTTTCCTGTAATTTCAAGAATTCGTTTTAACAATACCAACGACCAGCTGGGTACTCCTGAAATGTTGGTCACATTCACTTTAATGGTTTCCTGTGCCATGCGCTCAATTTTTTCATCCCACTTATCCATCAGCGCAATATTCATTTCAGGTGTTCTCATTATCTGTACCCAGAATGGAAGATTCTGAATTAATATGGCAGAAAGATCACCGTAATACGATTCGTTATGAAATGAGTTTATGTTGTGACTGCCACCAAGAGAAAGCAGCTTGCCATTGAATAGGAGGGCATCAGGGTTGTTGTTAAAATAAATAGAAAGCAGGTCTTTTCCGCCTTTAAAATGACATTCTTCCAACGACTCCATACTAACGGGAATAAACTTACTTCTGTTTGAAGTTGTTCCTGATGATTTGGCAAACCATTTTATTTCTGATGGCCACAGAATATTTTGTTCGCCTTTCATAATTCTTTCTACCTGCGGTTGTAACTGATCGTAGGTAACTATTGGCACACGCTCGCTAAAAGTCTTAAAATTGTCAATTGATTGATAGTCGAAATGCTCGCCCCACTGCGTATGCTCCGCTGTTGAAATAAGTTTTCGAAGCAACTCTTCCTGAACCTCACATGGATATTTCATGAAAAGCTCAATCTGATGCAGGCGCTTTTTAATTATCCATCCCAATATTGAATTCAGTATTGCCATATACAGTGCTTTGCGAACGGGAAGATAAGAAAAATCCTGAAACTTCCGTTCTGCAAATTTAATTCTTAGGTTTAATCAAATCTAATCATTTATTAATTTCTTTCAGAAATGTTTGATGTATTTTCGTTCCATGCAAAAAGCAACAATAGACTTTAAATTAATAAAGTTGGAGCACAATGGTTATCATCCTGTATGTATAGTCAATATAAATCACAAAGAAGCATTAATGGTTATTGATACAGGTGCTTCGCATACAGTGCTTGACATAAAGCAGGCATTACGGTTTCTTCCTGAAAAAAAAATAAAGCATTCTGAAGTTAAATCGTCAGGACTTGGCACCAACGAGATGATGAGTGCATTTGCCACATTAGATTATTTTATAATGGGCGATTTGGTTTTGCGCAGACGGAAAACCATCATTCTCGATCTGACACACATCAACCATGCCTATGCAGCAATGCATTTGCCATTGATTGATGGAGTAATAGGTTGTGACATCCTGAAAAAGTATAAGGCAACCATCAGTTTTTCTACTAAAAAACTTGTAATTACCATCTGACTTCTTTATATTAAAAGCCTTAAAAACAACGTTAATAACTTACGCTGCTTTGTTAAAAAAAACGTGCATTTCCACACTGTTTTTATGAGAAAGCAGCCTTTATTTTTTGTAAATTTGAAAAATAATAAAAAACGACAGTTTACGAAAAGTTATGAGTGATCAAACAGTAGAAAATTTAGCTGAAATGGAAGTTAAAAATACTTATTCGGCCGACAGCATTCAGGTATTGGAAGGGCTGGAGGCAGTAAGGAAACGCCCTGCCATGTACATTGGCGATGTTGGTGTAAAAGGATTGCACCATCTGGTTTATGAAGTGGTTGACAATTCAATTGACGAAGCCCTTGCCGGACATTGCAAAAACATCAGTGTTACTATTGGAGAAGATAATTCAATTACTGTTAAAGATGATGGTAGAGGTATTCCTACCGAAATGCACAGCAAAGAAAAGAAGTCAGCACTTGAAGTTGCTATGACAGTGCTTCATGCTGGAGGTAAGTTTGATAAAGATTCCTATAAAGTTTCCGGTGGTTTGCATGGTGTGGGTGTTTCGTGCGTAAATGCATTGAGCACACACATGCGCACAGAAGTACACCGCAACGGAAAAATCTATGTGCAGGAATACAGTATCGGAAAGCCGCTTTATTCTGTAAAAGAAATTGGGACTACAGACTACAGAGGCACCATTCAAACCTTCAAGCCTGATGAAACAATTTTCATCACCACAATTTACAACTACGACACGCTTGCTTCCCGCCTGCGCGAATTATCTTATCTCAACAAAGGCATCAGTATCACTTTGACCGACATGCGTGAAAAAGATGAGCAGGGTAATGTCCGATCAGACGAATTTTTAAGTGAGTTGGGCTTGCGCGAATTTGTTGAGTACATTGATGCCAACCGAGAAAAGCTCATTCCGGAATGTATGTTTTTTGAAAGCGATAAGTTTGGAATTCCAATTGAAGTGGCCATGCAGTACAACACTTCATTTTCAGAAAATATCCACTCCTATGTGAACAATATCAACACACATGAGGGCGGCACACACCTTTCCGGCTTCAGACGTGCACTAACACGCACACTAAAGGCCTATGCCGAGAAAGAAGGCATGCTTGCTAAATTAAAGTTTGATATTGACGGTGACGATTTCAGAGAAGGATTGACAGCCGTTGTATCTGTAAAAGTTGCAGAGCCACAGTTTGAAGGACAGACTAAAACCAAGTTAGGCAACAATGAGGTTATGGGTTACGTAGATCAGGCTGTTGGCGATATGCTTGTGCACTACCTTGAAATGCATCCACGCGAAGCAAAGGCCATTGTCAATAAAGTAATACTTGCAGCCACTGCACGCCATGCAGCACGCAAGGCACGTGAGTTGGTGCAACGCAAAAACGTACTCACAGGAACAGGACTTCCCGGCAAACTGGCAGACTGTTCTGAGCGCGACCCCGGCCGCTGCGAACTGTTCCTAGTAGAGGGAGATTCTGCCGGTGGAACAGCCAAACAAGGTCGCGACAGAAATTTCCAAGCCATACTACCACTACGAGGAAAAATCCTCAACGTAGAAAAAGCTATGGAATATAAAATATACGAAAACGAAGAGATAAGAAATATTTTTACTGCTCTTGGCATCTATCGTGACGACAAACAAGAAGGCCGCCCACTCATTCTCGACAAGCTGCGTTATCATAAAATCGTAATCATGACCGATGCCGATGTTGACGGTAGTCACATCACCACACTCATCCTCACTTTCTTCTTCCGCCACATGAAAGAACTTATAGAGCAGGGATATATATACATTGCAACACCACCGCTCTATCTTGTGAAAAAGGGTAAGGAAGAGCGTTACTGCTGGACAGATGAAGAGCGAATTGCCATTGTTAAAGAACTGGCTGGCGAAAAAGAAAGTAGCGTAAACATACAGCGCTACAAAGGTCTTGGTGAAATGAATGCCGAACAATTGTGGTCAACCACCATGGATCCATCAAGCCGCACCTTGCGACAGGTTACCATAGAAAGTGCTGCAGAAGCCGACCACGTTTTCAGTATGCTTATGGGCGATGAAGTGCCACCACGCAGAGAGTTCATTGAACGCAATGCTAAATATGCGAAAGTAGATGTATAACAAATTTTAAGCTTTATTAAAAGCTGCCTCACAAAGGCAGCTTTTTTTGTATGTGGTAATTTATTAATTAGCCTTTGTATGTTATCAATTCAATGAATCTGTAAACTTTTATGGGAAGAGACACCGGCTTTAATTCTACGACTTCCTCAGCAACATTCACTCGTTTTCAGTTATAGCGTAGGACGGTAAACGTATAAACTTATTGTGGCATTGGTCACAAAACAAATGATGTCTAATTATAGATTCATCTTTAATGCTCACTTAACATATTTTGCCACATCCTTAAATAAATACTGACCATCAAAAATTTTTATCAGCTTATGGTAATTGTCATAAAATACAATTTGAGGAAGGATTTTATTGGTGTATATAGCAGCAATTAATTCGCCCTTGTTGGTGCCGATTGTACCAAAAACAGGATCGTCTTTTGCTTTAGTACGAGCTACAAATGATGCCATTTGATCTTTATGCCTCTCTTCTGCCACCAATACCACCTGTGTAGTTTTAAAGTCGTTTCTGATTGTTTTCAGAGAGTCTAAAAAAAGCTCGCAGTGCTCACATTCCGGACTAAAAATCATAATCATAACAGGTTTGCCTTTTGTCAGTTGCTCATTAGTTAATGTGCCTCCGGTAGTTTTTGTAATGATAAAGTTCGGTATCGGGGCACCTGCATTGGTGTAAGACATCCTTTTTGCGGCACCTGCCTGCTGCGCCATTCCGCTAATTGAAAAAAGTGTAGCTGTTAATAGTAACAAATAATTTTTCATCATATTGTTTATTTAAATGCAAGTTTAAAATTTAAAAAGCTTGAAAGCGGTTTTAAAATTACAGTTTTTTCAAATACAGAATAAATTTTTGACTTGAAATTCAGGTGGCATTGACGAAGCATCAAATTTTAACCTTGCCTTACTGCAATTAAAAATGCATTTGCTGTTAACAGTTTTTATAACCTGAGTTTGTTTAATAAAAAAGCTGCCTTTTAGAGGCAGCTCACAAGGCAATTGTTTCTTGCCTTTATTATTTAATCAACTTTTAAGTTTAGTAGCTTCTCACAACCTGATGTGCCTGGCCATTTGCACTTGTCCAGTTGAGTTTGTATCCGTAAGGACAACCACT
>Ga0138256_10006305_pt1 | contig 12538 bp, 11 predicted proteins | sample KNB2016incub_MG_FD_105486 | JGI IMG/M metagenome (GOLD analysis project Ga0138256, IMG submission 105486) | Active sludge microbial communities from wastewater in Klosterneuburg, Austria - KNB2014incub_MG | ecosystem: Engineered > WWTP > Activated sludge > Unclassified | place: Austria... | reverse complement strand
GAACAGACTATCGTGGCGAAAGATTTTGAACGAGGAAAAGCTCAAGTTCTTCATCAACTTATTGAAGAAAATGTACCAGGACTTTATATTTGCGGCGCATATCAGTTCCTTGGAAAATATTATAAAGAAGCAGATGGAACAGAGATAAAAGGACTTGGGATTTTGGATCTCTATACAGAAAATCCAGGTAATCTTCCTCGTTTAATAGGTAATACGCTTATTAATACTGATTTTATGGAGAGTGAAAATAATCTTGTTGGATTTGAAAACCATGGAGGACGAACCTACCTTGGCAACAATATAAAACCTCTTGGAAAGATAGTTAAAGGTTATGGGAATAATGGAACAGACTCGACAGAAGGCGCAATTTATAAAAACTCTTTTGGCTCATACTTTCATGGACCGATACTTCCAAAAAATCCGTATTTTGCAGATCATCTACTCACTCTTTCACTTCAAAAAAAATATCAAGAGGATATTTCACTCTCACAACTTGATGACAGTGTAGAAATGAAGGCACATCAAGCGATTGTCAGCAGACTGAGTCGTGGAGTATAATAACGAGCATGAAGATTGATATCACACATATAGCAAAGCTTGCCAACCTCCCACTAACTGATGAAGAGAGAACACTTTACTCCGGACAACTTTCATCGATTCTTGATTATATTGCAAGACTTAACGAGCTAAACACAACAGAAATTGAAGAAACCAGTCAAGTTACAGGACTGACAAATGTGTTACGAGATGATAAAGCACTTCCTTCACTTAGCCAAGAAGATGCTACTTCAGGAAGTCAAAGTGACAAAGGACAATTTAAAGTGAAAGGAATATTTGATAATGAATAACCTTACAATTGTAGAAGCTCGAAAAAAACTTGATACCAAGGAGGTTTCATCTTTAGAACTGACTCAGTATTTCTTAGGAGAGATCAAAAAGAAAAATGATCACCTCAATGCATTTATAACAATTTCTGAAAAAGAAGCCCTCTCAATGGCTGAGCAAGCTGATGAAAAATTAAAAAATGGTGACTCAACTCCGCTTTTAGGTATTCCGCTTGCACTGAAAGATATCTACATGACGAAAGGAGTTCGAACGACGGCTGCATCAAAAGTACTTGAAAATTACATCCCACAGTATGATGGAACAGCAGTAATGCTTTTAAAAAAAGCAGGGGCTGTCATTCTTGGCAAAACAAACCTAGATGCATGGGCACATGGATCAAGTGGAGAAAATTCAGACTTCAGTCCTACAAAAAACCCATATAACACTGAGTATGTTCCAGGTGGATCGAGTAGTGGATCACCTGTGGCAGTTGCTTCTGAAATGGCTCTTGCAGCATCCGGAACTGATACTGGAGGCTCAATTAGGCTTCCAGCAAGTTTTTGCAATGTGGTGGGACTCAAACCTACTTACGGCCGTGTTAGTCGGTATGGAGTCATTGCCATGGCATCATCGCTTGATTCAATTGGACATTTTACAAAAACAGTTGAAGACAACGCACTCTATCTTCAAGTCACAGCTGGCAAATATACTATGGATGCAACTTCTCCTCCCATTGATGTGCCAAATTACACTCAAAACCTATCACAAGGTGTGAAAGGACTTAAAATTGGTGTACCAAAAGAATATTTTATAGATGGATTAGATCCTCGTATAAAAGACATGATAGACAAATCACTCAAGTGGTATGAAGACCAAGGTGCTGAAATAATTGAGATCTCATTACCACACACGTCATATGCAATTGAGGTCTATTACATTATTCAAACAGCTGAAGTGTCATCAAATCTTGCACGTTATGATGGAATACGTTTTGGTAATACTAGAGCGTCATTCGGACCAGAAGCAAAAAGAAGAATTATGCTTGGAACATATGTACTTTCTGCGGGATACTATGATGCGTTCTACAAAAAAGCTATGCAGGTCAGAACTCTGCTAAAAAATGATTTCGAAGAAGCATTTAAAAAAGTTGATGTAATGATTACACCTGCTTCACCAACTCTCCCTTGGAAATTAGGTGAAAAAACTTCAGATCCACTTTCCATGTATCTTTCAGATATTCTTACAGTTCATGCCAATCTCGTTGGTATTCCAGGTCTTTCTGTCCCAATCGGCTTTCTGGAAGGACTTCCTGTTGGTATGCAAATTCTTGGCCCACACTTTTCCGAAGAAAAACTCTATCAAGTTGGGTATGCGTTTGAACAATCACATCCATTTTGGAAAGAAAGGCCAAAAAATGAGTAAATATACACCAATTATTGGACTTGAGGTTCATGTAGAACTTAAAACACAGTCAAAAATGTTTTGTAGTTGTAGTGCAGATTACTTCGGTAAAGATCCAAATACTCATACATGCCCCGTCTGTCTGGGACTTCCAGGAGCACTTCCAGTTCCAAATAAACAAGCTATTGAGTGGTGCATTATGATAGCACTTGCGCTAAACTGCGAGATAAATCTTTTTTCAAAATTTGACCGTAAAAACTATTTTTACCCAGACCTTCCAAAAGGATATCAAATAAGTCAGTACGATCTTCCATTTGGTAAAAAAGGATCAATTACCCTTTCTTCAGGAAAGACAATTGGTATTACGAGAGTGCACATGGAAGAAGATACAGGCAAACTCATGCACCAAACAGTAAATGGACAAAAAATTAGCCTCGTTGACTACAACAGATCGAGTGTACCACTCGTTGAAATTGTTACAGAACCTGATTTTGACAATGCTGATGATGTTGTTGAGTATTTGCAAAAGTTACAAACCATAGTGAGATATCTTGGGGTTTCAAATGCAGATATGGAAAAAGGAGATATGAGACTTGAGCCAAATATATCACTCACAGACAAACCTGGTGTCTTTCCACCGTACAAGGTTGAGGTGAAAAATATCAACTCATTTAAATTCGTACATAAAGCAATCTCATATGAACTTAAAAGACAAGAAGAAATACTTGAAAAAGGAGAAACGCCATTGCAAGAAACGAGAGGCTGGAATGAAGCACAAAATAACACTGTTTCACAAAGAATTAAAGAAGAGGCAAATGATTATCGCTATTTTCCTGAACCAGATATTCCACCAATAACACATACAGTCGAAGAAATTGCTCAATTCAAGTCATCACTTCCAGAACTTCGAGAAGAAAAAATTAAAAGGTTTATGACTGAATTCTTTTTATCTGAATATGACTCTTCACAAATGACAAGAGAAAAAGATGAGGCTGATTTGTTTGAAGATGCAGTAAAAATTGGAAAAGAAAAAAATATCACTGCAAAACAGATTGCAAACTTTATAATGAATAAAAAAGATAGTGTATTTCTTTCATCTAAGGAACTCATAGCTCTGATTGAAACTGACTTAAAAAAAGAAGAGCTTGATCCTGCAGAACTTGATGCAATTATTCAATCAGTCCTTTCACAGAATGAAAAAGCAGTCACCGACTATAAATCAGGAAAAGAATCTGTCATAATGTTCTTAGTTGGACAGTGTATGCGTGCAATTGGAAAAAAGGTTGATGCACATGTTATAAAAAATGCACTGATAAAGTCCCTCAGTTAGTATGGCAGAAAATCAAGAACTACCACAGTCAGATCAAGAAACACCTCAACCCCAAACCACTGTTACTGAACCAAGATTTGAAGTGGGTGTGTCACTGCAAGATCAAATAATAAATGAAACATTAACAAGATCACAAAAAATACTTTCCTCTGAAGATCCTTCAGTGGTTAAGGTTCGGCGTGAAATTGAGTATAGAAATAGTGAAATTGAGACTTGGCTTCAAAATAATAAAATTACTGAAGCACAATACAAAATGATTGTCACAGCCGATCAACTTGAGGCCAGAACGAATGTCATGAATGATAACTTGACCGGGCTTCTCAATTTATGGGGTCTAGAAGCACGACTAACAGATCTCATTTCAGCAGCTACAAGGTATAGAAATCAACTTAACCTCCTCTATATCGATCTCGAGGGATTTAAAAAAGTAAATGATACATTAGGACATAAAGAAGGCGATAAGATTTTAAATATAACTGCAGATTTTCTCCGACAAATAGTCAGAGGGAGTGATGCAGTTGCGCGAGTAGGAGGAGATGAATTTGTAGTTGCTGTACTTGAATCAAGATATCCAAGAGTTCAACAAAATGGTGAAAAACAGTTAACAGCACAAGAAAGAATATTAAATGAACTACAAAATAATTTTCAATCATTTGTTAGAGATGCGTATGAAATGGATGGTGCTACCACTATCCCCCACATTGGTGCAAGAGTTGGAACGACATCGTATCTCCCAGGTGAATCGAAAGCAGATTTTATAAACCGTGCAGATTTAGATATGAATAGTAAACGCGACCCAAACAAACCTAGTCGATAATGGCAGATTTTGTACATCTTCATAACCACTCGGAATTCTCACTTCTGGATGGACTTCAAAAAACGAAAACCATGGTTGAGTACGCAAAATCCATAGGGATGAAAGCGCTTGCAGTCACTGACCATGGAAATTTATACGGAGCAATAAAATTCTATCAAGCATGCAAAGCAGCCGACATCAAACCTATTATTGGATGTGAAGTCTACGTTGCAAAAAGATCACTCCATGACAAAGAAGCTGGTGTCGATAAAGACTACAATCATCTCATTCTTCTTGTAGAAAATGAAATTGGGTATAAAAACTTGATGAAAATTGTCTCAATTTCCTACCTCGAAGGGTATTACTACAAACCACGTGTAGACTTAGAACTCCTAAAAAAGCATCATGAAGGAATCATCTGTCTTTCTGCCTGTGTCAACGGATATGTTACAGATCCACTCGTAAACGGTGAAGATGCAGAAGGTGAAAAAAGAGCCTTAGCACTAAATAATATTTTTGGACAAGGAAATTTCTACTTTGAACTACAAAGACATCTCAATGTACCCCCACAAAAAATCGCAAATGAGAAACTTATTGCACTTTCACAAAAATTAGGCATCCCTCTTGTTGCAACAAATGACAATCATTACACCACAAAAGAAGATGCAGAAGCCCAAGAAGTTCTTCTTTGTATTCAAACTCAGTACACACTTCTTGATAAAAATCGCAAACTCTCGATGATCGACTCTCCTGATTTTTACATCAAGTCTGGAGATGAAATGGCAGAACTTTTCGCTGATATTCCTGAGGCTGTTGAGAATACAGTAAAAATCGCTGAGAGGTGTAATTTGGAAATTGAATTAGGAAAATGGCATATGCCTATTTTCGAAGTACCAGACGGCAAGTCCCCATCCGAGTACCTCCAAGAAATTACCTACGAAGGTATGCGAACAAGATATAAAGAAATTACTCCAACTATTCAAGAAAGAGTAGACTATGAGTTAAAAGTCATTAGAGACAAAGGCTATGATACGTACTTTCTCATTGTTTCTGACTTTGTGAATTGGGCGAAAGATCATGAAATCGCAGTTGGTCCAGGAAGAGGGTCAGCAGCAGGATCTGTAGTTTCCTACTGTCTTCGAATTACTGACGTTGATCCATTTTTCTTTGCACTACCCTTTGAAAGGTTTCTCAATCCCTTAAGACCTTCTGCACCTGATATTGATCTAGACTTTGCAGATACTCGACGAGAAGAGGTCATTGCATATGTCACACAAAAATATGGGAAAGAAAAAGTTGCACAAATAATCACTTTTGGAACGATGGAAGCTAAAGGCTCGGTAAGAGATGCTGGACGTGCTTTAGGGATGCCATACTCTGCTCCCGATAGAATTTCAAAGATGATCCCACCAGGGTGGCAAGGGCACTCTATGACACTTGATAATGCACTTTCACAAAGTCCTGATCTCAAAAGAGCCTATGAGACAGAACCAGAAACAAAAAGACTTCTGGACATTTCAAAAAGGCTAGAAGGAGTTGCGAGGCATGCATCGGTTCACGCAGCTGGGGTTGTAATCGCAGACAAAGACATTACCGAGTATACTCCCGTTCAAAGAGAAACAAATGGAGAAAAAATTGTTACTCAATATGATATGTACACTGTAGGTGAAGATGGTGTAGGACTTTTAAAAATGGACTTTTTAGGGTTAAGAAATCTCACAATTATTGAAGAAACACTTAAATTTATCAAAATTAACCAACAAAAAGTCATTGACCTTGATCATGCTCCACTTGATGATAAAAAAACTTATGAACTACTTGGTCAGGGAGAGACAACAGGTATTTTTCAACTTGAGTCATCAGGCATGAGAAGGTACATTAAAGATCTCAAACCCACCTCAATTTTCGACCTCCAAGCAATGGTTTCTCTTTATCGACCAGGTCCAATGCAAAATATTCCAGAATTTATTCGAAGAAAAAATAATCCTTCACTTATCACTTATCCTCATCCAGAGCTTGAAGATATCCTCAAAGAATCTTACGGTGTACTCACTTTTCAAGATGATGTACTTCTGACAGCAATTAGACTCGCTGGATATACCTGGCTAGATGCAGATAAATTCCGTAAAGCCATGGGCAAAAAAATTCCAGCTGAGATGAAAAAACAAGAAGAGATGTTTATTGCTGGTTGTATTAAAAACGGCATTACGGAAACAAAAGCAAAAGAGCTTTTCAACCTTATTGCACCGTTTGCAGGCTATGGATTCAACAAAGCACATGCTGCATGCTATGCAACTATTGCTTTCCGAACAGGCTATCTCAAAGCACACTTTCCGGTTGAATTTATGACTGCTGTACTAACAGCGGAATCACGAGGTACAACTGGCCCACAAAAAAATGAGAAAATCGCTCAAGCAGTTGCAGAATGTAAAAGGCTAGACGTACCAGTCCTTCCACCTGATATCAATTTTTCTGACTTTGAATTTAGTATCGAAGAAAATACAAATATCAGATTTGGACTTTCTGCGGTAAAAAATGTTGGAAGCGCGGCAATTGAATCAATACTTCACGCGCGATCATCCAAGAAATTCGTGAGTTTTCAGGATTTCTGTTCACGAGTAGATCTTGGAAAAGTAAATAAAAAAACACTTGAGAGTCTCATTAAGTCAGGTGCTTTTGATATATTTGGAAAAAGAGCAACTCTCCTTATTGCGATGCCCCAAATTATAGAACATATGGGTAAAACAAAGAGACAAGAAGCCGATGGCCAAGAATCACTCTTTGGTGATGACAATAGTGATATCTCATCAACATTTGATCTTGCTGCAATTGATGTTGATGACTTCACACTTGAAGAAAAACTTACATTTGAAAAAGAGTTCCTCGGACTCTATCTTACATCTCACCCACATATGGAAACTCTTTCTCTCATCAAACTTCAGACAACCCACGAAATTGACCTTTTAGAAGGAGAAAAAATTGGAGGATTTGTCAAAATTGGAGGTATTATTGAAACCGCACGAAAAATTGTGACGAAAAAATCAAATGCAGAAATGGCATTTATCTCAATTGGAGATGAAAAAGGGATCACTATTGAGTGTGTTGTTTTTCCAAAAACTTTCGAACTCAGCAAATCTCTTATACTTGAAGACACTGTTGTTATTCTTGAAGGGAGACTTGATTCAAAAGATGATAGACTTGTTATCATCACTGACAAGATTTACAAACCCGACCTCCCCACTTCCTAACGTAGCCTTGCCTAAATCTCCTCGAATTTAGTACAATACGTGAGTCTATGGCATCACTTGCACCGGATGTTCTTATCCAACTTGGCCCAGTGCCAATAACAAATACACTTGTAAATACAGTTTTCATTGACGCACTTATTTTAATTGGTGTTTTTTTTCTTGCACGAAATATTAAAAAAGTTCCAGGAACTTTTCAAAATATTGTAGAAATGGTCGTTGATATTTTCTACAACCTGACTTCATCAATTGCTGGGAAGAACGCAGAAAAAATATTTCCCTATTTCCTTACTTTTTTCCTTTTTATCCTTCTATCTAATTGGAGTGCTCTTCTTCCCGGTGCGGAAAGTATCGGATTCTATCCAAAAGAAACACATGTTGAAGAAAGTCATGAGCCCACAGAAAAAGAGATAGTTACGTCGAATGATCATGCTACACCCAAGGATACTCATGAAGAAGTAGCTCCAAGCACAACCGAGAAATCTCATGAAAAAGAGGAAAAACACCTCATCTCCCTAAATAGAAATCTTACAAGTGATATCAATGCCACACTCGCACTCGCAATTATCTCACTCGTTGCCACACACATGCTCAGTATCAAAGCTCTTGGTATTAAAGAATATTTAGGAAAATTTTTCTCACTCAATCCGATCCTCCTTTTTGTGGGCATTCTCGAGCTTGTGTCAGAATTTACAAAAATGATCTCGCTTTCCTTCAGACTTTTTGGTAATATATACGCAGGAGAAGTTGTTATCGCAACAATTTCTTCTCTTTTTGCCTTTTTGGCTCCAATACCATTTATGTCACTTGAAATATTGGTAGGACTCGTTCAGGCACTAGTTTTCGCAATGTTAACAATGGTATTTATGAGTGTGATGATGACATCACACCATGAACAATCTCACTAATTATGATAATAGAATTTAACAACATTCAAAAAGTTCGAAGGGGGGTGAGTTATTAATGGAATTTAGTATTACAGGAGGTCTTATCGTTGCACTTGGTGGTATTTTCCCAGCAATTGCTATTGGACTTATCGGTAGTCGTGCCATGGAGGCAATCGGACGAAATCCAGAAGCAGCAGGAAGAATTCTTCCAGCCATGCTTTTAGGTATGGCGTTCGCTGAAGCTATCGCTATTTACTCACTCATTTTAGCCTTCACAGGTTAATGCGAATTAAAACGAATGATTATCATTCGCGATAGTTCGTGAGATGAGAATGTTATTTATTCTCGCTCACGAATAGGCACGAAAGGATATCTTTATGGAAGCATTAGGACAATTTGGAGTTAATATTTGGCTACTTACAGCACAAATAGTAAACTTTTTAATTATTTTTTACGTTATACGTCGGTTTGCACTCAAGCCGATTCTTAGTGTACTTAAAAATAGAGAAAAAACAATCAAAGAAGGACTCCAACAAGCAGAAGAAGCTCGAAAGATGTTTGAAGATGCTCAGGAAAAAGAGAAAGAACTGCTGAAAAAAGCTCATACAGAGGTCAAACAACTTCTTGAAGAAGCAAAATCTCAAAGGAAAGATATGCTTCAAACTGCAGAGGCACAGACTCGAGAAGCAGCTGAGAAAATTCTTGCAGAAGCACGCTCTCAGATTGTCCTTGAGACAAAAGAGGCTGAAAAAAGACTCTCAGCTCATGTAAGTCAACTTGCAGTCATGTATCTTGAGAAATCACTGACAGGAGTCTTTGGCGAAAAAGAACAATCTGAAATTTTTGATAAAGCGTTAAAATCAGTAAAGAAAAAAGCAGACTAATGAATAGAAGAAATTTACAACAACTTGTGGTCGAAAGTTATTCAGATGGTGAGCTGAATGTTCAAAAAGTAAATAAAATAGTAGATCTTTTGACAAAGAAAGAGTTAAAGTTGTATATTAAAGCGCTCAAGAACTGGGAAAGGCAAAATACTGTAATAGTGGATGTACCACATGAACATACACACGTTGTTCAAAAATTACATGCACTCTTCCCTGATAAAAAGATTGCAGTATCTGTTGACCCATCATTGCTTTTGGGAATGAGAATGAGACACAATGATGACATTTATGAAATGAGTTTGAAGAATACATTACACAAAATTACAGAACATATTGAAGAAAATTATGATTAAAACAGAAGATATTATTAAAAAACTAGAAGAGAGATCACGAGGAATAACTTTTGATACGAAAGTTGAAAACATCGGATATGTTGAAAACAATCATGATGGTGTTATTTCAGCCTCAGGACTTTCAAAAGCAGTTATGGGTGAGCGCGTTGTTTTTGAAAATGGTGCTGATGGCGTAGTTCTTGATCTTAATGATGATAATGTCTCTGTTATCCTTCTTGACGAGTCTACCTCAATAAAAGAAGGCGACACTGTCAAAACGACTGGTGAACTTCTTGGTATAACAGTTTCTGACGATATTTTAGGAAGAGTTGTCAATCCACTCGGAGTCCCACTTGATGGAAAAGCACCAATTAAAAAAGGAAAGCTAATGCCTCTTGAGAGAATTGCTGCAGGTGTTGTTGAGAGACAACCTGTAGATACTCCTCTTAAAACAGGTATCAAAGCAATCGATGCTATGATACCGATTGGACGTGGACAAAGAGAACTTATCATCGGTGATCGTGCAATAGGAAAAACAGCTGTAGCTATTGACACAATTATCAATCAAAAAGATACACAGAAAGGCTCAAAAAGAGTATTAAGTGTGTACGTAGCAATTGGACAGAAACAAAGTACAGTCGCACAAATTATTGGAAGACTCAAAGAATCAGGGGCAATGGATAATACTGTTGTAGTTGTTGCTGACGCAGCTGATCCGGCTGCTCTCCAATACCTTTCTGCATTTGCAGGCACAGCTATTGCTGAATACTTCATGGAAAAAGGCGAAGACGTTCTTATTGTCTATGACGATTTAACAAAACAAGCATGGGCATATCGTCAAACAGCTCTCGTACTTGGTCGACCGGCTGGTCGAGAAGCGTATCCAGGAGATATTTTTTATCTTCATAGTAGACTCCTCGAGAGATCTGTGCGAATGAGTGAGGCAAATGGTGGTGGATCAATTACTGCGCTTCCAATTATTGAAACCCAAGCTGGTGATATCTCGGCGTATATTCCAACGAATGTTATTTCTATTACAGATGGACAAATCTTTCTTGAGGGAGACCTCTTTAACTCCGGTATTCGCCCAGCAATCAACGTTGGTATCTCTGTATCACGCGTAGGTAGTGCTGCACAAACAGGAGCAATGAAATCAGTTGCCGGAAAGATGAAGCTTGAGCTTGCCCAGTACCGAGAACTCGCCGCGTTTGCTCAATTTGGGTCAGATCTTGATGCATCAACACAACAACAACTTGAAAGAGGAAAAAGAATTACAGAGTTATTCAAGCAAGCACAGTTCAACCCGCTTCCAGAAAATTATCAACTACTTAGTATCGCAGCAGTAACGAGAGGTCATGTTGACAGTGTCTCTGTGAGTGATATTACACGGTTTGAAAAGGAACTTCATGAGTTTGCACAAAGTAAAAAATGGACAAAAGTAATGGATAGACTTGGTAGTGGAGAGAAATTGAAAGAAGACGATCTTAAAGAAGTAGACAAACTCATTGAAGATTTTAAGAAAGGAACAAGCTTTTCTAAATAAAGCGTATTCACATGGCAACACTTATCTCACTTAAAAGACGAATAAAAGCTGCTCAAAATGTTTCAAAAACTACAAGAGCAATGCAGATGATTTCAGCATCACGACTAAAGAAAGCACAAGAAGCTGCACTTTCTAGTCGACCATATGTTGAAAAATTAACAGAACTTGCACAAAAAGTAACAGAAAAAACACCAGACTCCGTAAAACATCCATACATGAAATCAGTTGGCGTTTCAGGAAAAACATTACTCATTGCTATTTCACCAGATAAAGGACTTTGTGGTGGTCTCCTAACAAATCTTCTGAGAGAATTTTTTAGTTATACAAAAGATCACGCAGATAGTTCTCTTGTAGTCATAGGGAAAAAGCTTGAAAATCAAGTTGTTAAGTTACCTAATGAGACACTGGCATCTTTTCATTTTGGGACAACACTTCCAGCTTTCGACACAGTCTACCCAATGATCAAACTCATTGATGAATACTATCTCTCAGGAAAAGTAGACTCAGTAAAAGTTTTGTACACTGATTTTAATAGTTTTTTCTCTCAAACTCCAAAAGTAAAACAACTCCTTCCTATTACTCTTCCAGAAGTTGAAGAGAAAATATCAGAGTCACAAGACTCAATGATCTATGAACCAAGTCTTTCAGAAATGGTTCCACCACTTCTCAAACACTATGCTGAAATGAATTTGTATCAATTCCTCCTTGAAAGCTATCTTTCGGAACAGGCTGCACGCATGATTGCAATGCAAAATGCCACAAATAATGCACGAGATATTATCGAAGCGCTTAAATTAGAGTATAATAAGACCCGACAAGCAAAGATCACAGGTGAGTTGCTTGATATTATTGGAGGAAGAGGAGCTGCACATGCCTAATAAAGAAAATATCGGTATTATTGTCAGAGTCGCGGGACCAGTTCTTGATGTTTATTTCGAGGGTGAATTACCAGAAATTTTTGAAGCACTTCGTGTTAGAACAACTGATGGGAAAGAGCTTACTTTGGAAGTACAATTTGAGACTGGAAATAAAGAGATAAAAGCATTAGCATTTGGATCGACTGATGGAATTTCTCGAGGAATGGAAGTTGAGAGGACCCATGCACCTATCTCAGTTCCAGTTGGAGAAAAAACGCTCGGAAGAATTTTCAATGTATTAGGAAATACAATTGATGGACAAAAATTTGAAGAAAAAGGAGTTAAAAGAAATCCCATTCATGCAAATCCTCCAGAACTTATTGATCAAGAAACCAAACCACACGTTCTAGAAACAGGCGTCAAAGTCATTGATCTTAT
>Ga0138256_10006304_pt1 | contig 12538 bp, 12 predicted proteins | sample KNB2016incub_MG_FD_105486 | JGI IMG/M metagenome (GOLD analysis project Ga0138256, IMG submission 105486) | Active sludge microbial communities from wastewater in Klosterneuburg, Austria - KNB2014incub_MG | ecosystem: Engineered > WWTP > Activated sludge > Unclassified | place: Austria... | reverse complement strand
GTGAACGAGATCATCGACGGCTCGCCGACCTTCACGCTCTGCGGCGGCTGCATCTCGCCATTGATCGTGATCGCAACCGGCACAGTCTGCGCCGTCGGATCATTCACCTGCACCCGCATGTCGACCTTCTGGTCGATAATCGAGAACGAGGGGACCTGTTGGATCTCGATATTGCGGTCGATCTCGTCATCGCCCCCGACGATCAGCGCATGCACCGGCCCCATCGGCTTGGCGTCATCCGCATTCGTCGGCGCATCATGGATTTGCCCATCCGTGATGACGATCGCGCCCGCGATTCGCTCGCGCGGCGCATCCGACAGCGCTGACTGCAGGGCCACATAAAGATCAGTGCCGTCCGCACCGGGATCGGTCTCTGCAACGCGCAGCTCCAGCGTTTCGTCCGCATCGATCTGCTTGCGCACGGCGTCATACGCCGCCTGCGCCGTTTCCGTGCGGCCGCGAAAATTCATGCTCTCCGAGCGGTCCATCACGACCGCCACGATATCCTTCAGCGGCTCGCGCTGTTCCTGGATCCACAGCGGATTGGCCAGCGCCAGCGCCAGCACGGTCAGCGCGAGCGCGCGGAACAGCCACGCCTTGCCGCGCAAATAGAGATAGACGCCCCATAGCGCCACGGCGCCGGCCACGAGCACCCAGAGGGCGATCCATGGAATGAGCGGATCAAACGCAAGACGGGATGCTTCGAGCATGACTAGTCAGCCTTGTCCCGAGACGTCCCCAGCCGGTCGAGCAGGTCCGGAATGTGGACCTGGTCTTCCTTGTAGTTCCCCGTGAGGATGTACATCACGAGGTTGATGCCGAACCGGTAAGCCATCTCACGGGCGTTCTCGCCGCCATCCATCGAGCGCAGGCCTTTGCCCGTATTGCGATCGATCGCCCACGCGCCGGCCCAGTCCGATCCGCCGATGAACAGGCCCGAGACGCCATCGCCGCGCCGCGTATCGCGATCCGCCGCGCCGCTCTCGATCCACAGGCGTCCGTTGAGACGACCGGGGAAAGACCGGATCAGGTAATAGCTCTTGGTCAACACATGCGTCGCCGGCGCGGGCTGCAGCGGCGGCGCATCAATGCCCGCCAGAAGCTGCTGCAGGTTCTGCGAGACATCCCGTCCGGGCGCCGCATCGCGCGTATCCACGAAGAACGCGCCGCCTGCGCGCAGATAGGCGTTCACCTTCGCCACCGCCGCCGGAGGCAACGCCTTCGCATTGCGCGGCACGGCGTAATAGATCAGCGGATAAAGCTCGAGACTGTCGCGCGCGAGATCGATGCCATGCGGCTCGTCCGGCTCCACCGACGTCCGCTGACCCAGCTGGTAAGACAATCCGAACAAGCCCGCCGCCGTCGTCTCGTCGAGGCTGCGATCACCCGTCTTCACATAAGCGAAGCGAAGATGCGCGGCCGCCTCCTTGCCCAGCTGTTCCGAACTCTTCTGCGCGAAAGCCGGCTGCGGATTCAGTGTCGCCGCAGCGATGAAGAAAACCGCCAGCACGCCTGCCGCCTGCCGCCCGAAGCGCGGCAACCGTCCCGCGAACGCCAGTGCGATCAATAGGTCCAGCGCCACAATGCCCAGCGCCAGCGCCAGCATCCATCCGCCCAGACCCGCACGTTCCACGACAGCTTCCTGTTCTGTTACCTTGGCGATGCCCGGCCACGTCTCGACCACCTGCGGCGCCGGCGCGCCCGCATTCAACGCCCGCTCACCGGCCGGTCCGGTGTAAAGTCCCGGAGGCGTCGTCGGGCTCGGCGCAGTTTTTAGGAAATCCACGGCCGCGATCGGCGTCGCGCTTGCTTGCGGCGGTTGCAGCACGCCATATCCATCCAGCACCCGCACGGGCGCCAGCGTGCCTTCGGAGCCCAGCGCCGTCGCGCCAGAACGCTCGCCGCCAGACACCACCGACCGGCGCAGCATCTCAACGAACGCGCCGGTATAGGGGAGGTCAGACCAGTCCGGGTCAGCCGTCACATGGAATAACACCAGCTCGCCGCGCCCGATGCGCCGCGCCGTAACCAATGGCGTCCCATCTTCCAGCCGCGCCCATGTCAGGCTGTCCAGCTCTGCCGAAGGCTGCGCCAGAACCTGCTGGCGCACGGCTGTATCCGAGGGGCGCGGAATGCCGATGAACGGCGAATTGTTGTCGAACGGCGCAATCCGCTGCGGCGTCTCCCAAGACAGCGACGATCCCAGCGAGCGTGAAGTCGGCCGCAACGGCACCGGTGTGAAGGGATCATCCTGCGCGGCCAGGCGCGGACCAGCGAAGCGGATCAGCACGCCGCCCTTCTCGATCCACTCTGTCAGCTTTGCGCGCGTGCCTTCCTCGATCGTGCCGCGGTCGCCCAGCACGATCGCGTCGATCGGCGAGTCCAGCAGGTCAGGCAGCTTCTTCTCGGTCAGCTGCGCATAAGGCTGCAAAGCCTTGCGCACATAGTAATGTTCAGACAGCAGCGGCTGCGCCTCGTCGCGCGTATCGGCAAGGCCGACATGCGGCCGCCGCGCTGTGTCATCCCACAGCCACACGCCGCCTGCCGAAGGCGATCCGCCGATGCGGAACCGCGCCACGCGGTTCAGCGCCGCCGCCGGAATAGCGAACAACGCATCCGCTGTCATCGACCCGCCGTCGAACGAAATCCGCGTCGATGCGATCGACGCGCCTTCCGCCGTTTCAGCGATAACGTCCGCCGTCGCGCCCGGCAGGCTGTTGGCCCGCACCACCGAAACTCGCGCGCCTTCGGCGGACGAATCCGCAGATGTGATCGCAAAGGCATTCTTCGGCCGCGTGACCCGAACCTCGGTCGCCGCCTTCGCCGACAGGCCGCGCGCAAACGCGTCGCTATCGTCATTGTTGAAGCCGTCCGTCGCCCAAATGATGCGACCCGGCTTGAGGCCAGTCTCATCCAGCTTCTTCAGCGCATCCAGCCGCTTGGGCAGCCACGCTGCCGGCCGCGTATTGCGCAGCAGCTGTCGCGCCGTTTCTGCATCCAGCACTTCGGAAGGATCGCGCGTCACTTCGCGCGGCGCCGTGAACATCACATGGATCGCGCCGCCATCCTGCGATGTCTCATCCACCGCCGAGGTCGCTGTCCGCACAAGATCACGCCAGCGCTCGGCGCTGGTCCAGCCATCATCCACCACGATCAGCGTGCCGCCGCTCGTATTGATCTGCGCATTCGGCGCCCAAGTCGGCCGCGCAAAGCCCAGGATAGCAAGACCCAGCGCAATCATCCGCAGCAGCAACAGCCACCATGGCGTGCGCGCCGGCGTCTCTTCATCCGGCCTCAGATCGTCCAGCAGCGCCAGCGAGGGCAGCGCGAAGCGCTTCGGCTCCGGCGGCGTCGCGCGCAGCAGCAGCCAGAGCAGCGGCAAAGCCAGCAGGCCAAGCAGCGCCCAGGGTTGCAGGAAAAGGAATGGACCAAGGCTCACGCTGCGGCTCCGCTGATGGCAAAGCCATAGGCAAGCTTGCCCAGCGGCGTGCGTGTTTCTTCGCTCGTCACATGCGTGACAAAGCGCCAACCCAGTTCGCCGGCCAGCGATAGCATGTCGGCGCGGCGTTGTTCGAATTTTCCGAGATATCCCTCGCGGATCGATTCAGCGCGCCCGATCAGCCGCTCGCGATCCTGTCCCGGCCGGAAGAACCGCACGCGGCCGTTGAACGGATAAGCTTCCTCGATCGGGTCGCACACCTGCAGCAGCACGCCATCGCGGCACTTGGCGGCCACCGGGGTCAGCCGTGCCCGCCACTCATCCAGCGATGAATAGAAGTCGCTGCAGATCACCACGGCCGCCGTATCACGAGGCGGCTTGGGGAAGGGCGTCTCAGGCCTGAAGTTGCGGATATCCTCGCCGACGCGCGCCGGCGCCCGCGCGCCCGACACGGCGCCGCGTCCGCCGCCCAAGGCGCCGCAACGCTCGCCTGACCGCGAAAGCGCTCCGGCAAGCGCCATCGACAACAGCAGCGCACGATCCGCCTTGAATGGAACCGTTGCTGCGCTGGACCAGTTGAAGCCCGGCGTCGGATCCACCCAGAACAAGAAGGTTCGCGCCGTCTCCAGCTCGGTCTCTCGCACAAACAGATGTTCCTCGCGCGCCGACCTGCGCCAGTCGACGCGATCCGCGCCGTCTTCCGACGTGTGCCGACGATACTGCCAGAAGTTCTCGCCAGTCCCCGACTTGCGCCGTCCCGCCGATCCCATATGCGCCGCACTCGCCGCGCGGGCGCGCGTCGTCAGCGTGCCGAGATCGTTCGCAAGCGCGGACGCTTCGGCTTTCAGTTGACTAAGTGGCGCCTGTGGCACTGTGGGGCGGTCCTTGGGCGGTTACGCGGCTTTGGAAGCAAGTTCCTGAATCAGCGACGACAGCGTCCCCCCCTGTCCTGTAGGATCGTAGGCCAGCGCCATGCGGTGGCCGAGCGCCGGTTCAGCCAGCGCCTCGATGTCATCCAGCGACGGCGCAAGGCGTCCGCGCAGCAGCGCACGTGAGCGCGCCGCCAGCATCAGCGCCTGACCTGCACGCGGGCTCGGACCCCAGTCGACCCGCTTCTTCACCTGCGGATGATCCGATTGTTCCGGCCGCGCCGAACGCACGAGCCGCAGGATCGCCTCCAGCACCGTCTCGGGCACCGGCATCCGCCGCACGAGGTTCTGCAGGCCGATCAGCTTCTCGGCATTGAGGATCGGGTTCACCGTCTGGTCGCTCATCCCCGTCGTCTCGACCAGGATGCGCCGCTCGGTCTCATTGTCCGGATACGTAACGTCCACTTTCAGCAGGAAGCGATCGAGCTGCGCTTCCGGCAGCGGATATGTGCCTTCTTGTTCGATTGGGTTCTGCGTCGCCAGCACGTGGAACGGCTTGGGCAGGTCATAGCTCGCCCCCGCCACCGTCACATGCCGTTCCTGCATCGCCTGCAGCAACGCCGACTGCGTCCGCGGCGAAGCGCGGTTTATCTCATCGGCCATGAGCAGCGAGGTGAAGATCGGACCCTTCACGAAGCGGAAGGAGCGACCCGAGGCGCTCTCGTCCAGGATCTCCGAACCCAGAATGTCGGACGGCATAAGGTCTGGGGTGAACTGCACCCGGCCCCAGTCGAGACCCAGCGCACGCGCGGTAGTCTCCACCAGCTTGGTTTTAGCAAGACCCGGCGCGCCGATCAGCAGGGCGTGTCCGCCCGCCAGAATGGTCGACAGCACCAGCTCGACGACGCGTTCCTGTCCGAACACGACTTTCCCGATCTCGGCGCGAACCTGCGCCAGAAGCTGCACAGCGGCGTCGGCATCCTTCACGATGTCGGCGGACGGGGCGTTGGCGATAGCGGCTTCACTCATGCTCAGCATTTACCTATGTCTGAGGCCAACCCGAACGCCGAGCAGCCCATGTCGAACGCGATAACCCCGAAAACGACGTCGCTCTCGGACCTGATCGCCACCTTGCAGTCGGAAGCGGGTTTGGAAAAGCCCCGTTCCCTTCCTCCCGTACATTTGTGGAACCCGGCCAACTGTGGCGACATCGGCCTGGAGATCCGTCGGGACGGATCCTGGTGGCAGAACGGGGTGCGATTCAGCAGGGACAAGCTTGTGCGCCTGTTTTCAACGATACTCAGGAAGGATTCCGACGGATACTGGCTGGTCACCCCTCACGAAAAAGTGGTGGTGAAGGTCGAAGACGCCCCATTCATGGGTGTTCGCGCGGACCGGCATGAATCGGGCGGGCATCAGGTCATAGTCGTCACGACCAATGTGGGCGATGTCGTGGCGATCGATGCCGACCATCCTCTGCGGGTCGTCACGGATCGCCAAACGGGCGAGCCCTCCACCTATGTTCTGGTCCGTGGGGGACTGGAAGCCAGGCTGGCCCGCCCGCCTTATTATGAGCTGGTGGGCTGGGCCGAGCCAGACGAAGCCGGCGCGTCGGGCATGAGCGTCGTCTCCTCGGGCGTAAGGTTCCCGATCGGCCAGGCGGCCTGATCCCCATGGCATTTACCACGAAAGCGGATTTTGAGGCCCGCGCCGCGGCCCGGCTGGCCGCCATCGACGCCGTGTTCGACCCTCCGCAGCGCACGGACTACGATCTCAACCCGGACTGGCCCGCGCCCATATCAGGCAATTTCCGCAAGGCCGCCGTCCTGATCGGCCTGATCGACCGGCGCGACGATTATGGCGTCCTGCTCACCCTGCGCCCTGAAACCATGTCCAGCCACGCCGGGCAGGTGGCTTTCCCCGGCGGACGTCTCGAACCAGGCGAGACCTTGCTCGCAGCCGCGCTCCGCGAAGCTCACGAGGAAGTGGGCGTTGATCCCGCAACCGTGCGCGTGCTGGGGCAAGGCGACACTTACCTCACCGGCAGCGGATTCGCGATTTCGCCGTTCGTGGGCGTCCTACCGCGCGATTTCGCGCCCGTGCCCCACAGCAGCGAAGTGGCCGATGTCTTCGAAACCCCGTTCAGCTTCCTAATGAACGCCGCCAATCACGAGCGTCACGAGAAGGAGTTCCGAGGGGCCTTGCGCGCTTACTACGCCATGCCCCACAACGGGCGCTACATCTGGGGGGCGACCGCCGGAATGTTGAAGTCACTCTACGACCGGCTTTACGGCGCCGGTGACAAGTCCGGCGAAATGTAAAATATGGCCCAGCGCGTTCTCATCGAGCTTCTTCTTTTCCTGATCCCGTTCGCGGTGTTCCTGGTCTACCGGGCCGCCTCGCGGGACATGAAGATCAAGGACCGCTGGCCGCTCACCCGGCTGGTGCTCATCGGCGCTGGCATCGCTATCGCCGCGCTCATCATCACGCCCTTGCTCGAGCCGCGCGAAAGCAACAAGTGCTTCGATCCTGTGCGCTATAACGCAAATGGCCAGATCGTCCCGCCGCGCGAAATCCCCTGTGAGCAGCAGAAACTCCCCGGCAGCGACATCACCCCCACCACGCCGACGCAAACGCCTGTCGCCCCGCGCGATACCGGCAGCGGTGGCTAAGATGGGCAGGCTGGACCCCCAGCCCTGGATGACGTCTCCCGCAGCGCGACGCGTGATGGATGCGCTCAATGGCGCGCGTCCGGACTGTGCGCGCTTCGTCGGCGGTTGCGTGCGCAATGCGCTTCTGGGCGAACCCGTCGCCGACGTCGACATCGCCACCCAGCTCGTTCCTGAACTGGTTCACAAGGTGATGATCGCCGCGAAGATCGCCGTGCATCCGACCGGCATCGAACACGGCACGCTCACCGTCGTCTCCGACCATCATCCCTTCGAAGTCACGAGCCTCCGTCAGGACGTCGAAACCGATGGCCGTCGCGCCGTCGTCGCCTTCACCGACGACTGGGCGCTCGACGCGCAGCGCCGCGACTTCCGTATGAACGCGCTCTACGCCACGCCCGACGGCGAACTCCACGATCCCACCGGCGGGGGCCTCGACGACATCGCCAGCCGCCGCATCATCTTCGTCGGCGATCCCGAAACCCGCATCCGCGAAGACTATCTCCGCATCCTGCGCTTCTTCCGCTTCCAAGCCTGGTATGGCCGCACAGTGCCTGACGCAGCCGGCCTTGCGGCCTGTGCAAAACTTCGTGGCGGGCTAGCCGACATCTCCGCGGAACGGATCTGGATGGAAACCGGCAAGCTCCTGGCGGCGCCCCAGCCGCTTGCAGCCCTCGACGCGATGGAATCGACAGGCGTCCTCGATCAGCTTTTCATCGAAGCGAAAGGCCTCAAGCTTCTGCGCAAGCTCGTCGGCCTCGACATCCGCGAAGGCTTCGCACCCGATCCGATCGTCCGCTTCCTCGCTCTTTTCTGGAAGGACGCTGCTGCGGTTCACGACGTCGCCAACCGCATGAAGATGTCAAACGACGAACGCCACCGCCTTAACTGGGCGGTCCAGCACGACGCGCCGCTCTGGGGCGGCATCACCGAACAGGAAGTGCGTACCGCCCTCTATCTCGCGGGCCAGCAGACCATTCGCGATCGCCTCATGCTTGAATGGGCCAGCGACGGCTCCGCCGACTGGTCCGACGTTCTCACACTCGTCGACGCCTGGCAGCGCCCCGTCATGCCCGTCACCGGCGCTGACCTGCTAAAGCGTGGCGTTGCGCAAGGCCCCGAAATTGGCGATGCGCTCCGCAAACTCGAAGCGGCATGGATCGACAGCGACTTCACAGCGACGCATGACGAGCTGTTGGCCCAGTTGGCGTAAAGCACAAGGGGGCGTGCTCACGAGCCGCGCAAATTCCGCGGAATCCAAAGGTGAACACCTCCTTGATCCAGACGGCGACAAACCATCGCGGGCGCGCGGGATGATCGCGTTTCTCTTTGAGGACGGGCAGGGCCGCCTTGAAGCGGCTCGCCCAAACCACGCCGGGCACTCGCGCGCTCCGGCCCTCTATCCGGGCGAGAGCTGAAGCATCCCGCAGACGATTGCGCCCGTGCGAATGCGGGACCGCGCGCTAGTTCGCAGCCACCACCCACACATTGAGATACGCTGCGAATGTCAGCCAGGCGAGATACGGGTACTGCATCATCGCAGCCAGCTTGCTGTGCCGACCGAACTCGCGGGTCATCATGAAGACCAGCACCCACAGCGCCGCGATGTCGATCAGCGCCGGCGTCGCGAGATGGTATTTGAAAAAGAGATAGCTCCAGCCAAGATTGGCCACGAGCTGCAGGAAATAGAGACCGAGCGCGCTATCGGCTCGTTTCCATGTTCCGCCGGCGCGCCAGACGATGCAGGCGCTGACCGCCATAACGACATAAAGCGTGGGCCAGACGATGCCGAACACGAAGCCGGGCGGCGTCCCCGGGGCCTTGTTAAGCGCGGCATACCAGGGGTCTGAATCCCCGCCCGAGGCGAGAGCGCCCAGGGCTGCGACCAGCGCCGTCGCGGCGATGATCGCGATAAAGGCCAGGATGGTGGCCTCGACCGGGCGTTCAGCCGGGATCGTTGGGACGCGTTGGGGCATGGTTTCTCCCTGCGCACCCCTCTTCCGGGGGGCGTCAGGACTCAGTTAGGCCCCAGATCACGCCTGTCCAGCGGCAGGGGGCGCCCGCCCCGGCAACTGGCAGAAGACGCCGCTGAGGCTGATGTGAAGGTCACCGCGGCGACCTGCGGGTCGGCGGGTCTCGGGTATTTGCGACTACCAGGGGCGCAGCGAACTGGTCGTTGCTTCAAACTGCGATGTGTAGATCGGATAGAGCGACGCCTCGACATAGCAGCCGGCCATGACTACGCGGCGCCGCAAGACGTAGAAGCAATAGCGAGTGATCGCATCAACGTTATCATCCACCTTGATCTTCATTATTGCTACATGGAAGTACGCGTCGCCAAGCGGCCGGATATCACTAGCAATAAGCGTGATGTCCTGGGGTTTCAGCGCCAGAAAATCGGCCCAGTCCGCCACTTCGAAAACATGAGCATATTCGGCGTTTACCTCCGGCATCGTCATGTCGGCGATTGCGGCGACGTCTTTCACATCGATATCGATATTGCAGTCGCGTCACTGTCGCCCTGTCTCGAAGCGACTATGCCGTCTGCAACGGTGTCAGGCGCACTCCAGCCATCAGGAAAATTGATCGTGACCCTGTCGCCGTGGTAAACGCCTGCCGTCAGCGCCAGGACCGCCAGGGGCGGCGCGAGAAGCTTTCCGTTCGTTCGTGGCGACATGCTGACGTGCCCCCCCAGCGCTTCGGCCTGTTCCTGTTAGCGCCGCTGGGCAAGGCGCGCCGCAAGGATCATGGCCATTTCACGACGGGCGGCTTGGACGACAGAATGCTCGCCACATTGCCACCGGTCTTGAGGCCGAACGTCGTGCCGCGATCGTAGAGCAGGTTGAACTCGACATAGCGGCCGCGGCGCACCAGCTGCTCTTCCCGCTCAGCCGGCGTCCAGCTCTCGACCATCCGGCGGCGGACGATCTCGGGATAAACTTCCGCGAATTGCCTCCCCACGCTTTGCGTGAAGGCGAAGTCTCCCTCCCAGTCACTGGTCGCGTGGCGATCATAGAAGATGCCGCCGATGCCGCGTGGCTCATCGCGATGGGGCAGGTAGAAGTATTCGTCGCAATGCTTTTTGAACGCCTCATAGTCTGCGCCGGGATGTCCCTCACAAGCGGCCCGCATGGCGTCGTGGAAGCGGATCGCGTCGGGAAATTCCTGCTCGCGCTGATAGGCCAACAGCGGCGTCAGGTCCGCGCCGCCGCCAAACCACGCGTCCGACGTCACCAGCATCCGCGTATTCATGTGCACCGCCGGCACCCGCGGCGAATGCATGTGCGCGATCAGCGATATCCCGCTGGCCCAGAACTTCCCGTCCGACTTGTCCGCGCCCGGAATGCTTTTGGCGAATTCGGGAGAGAAAGCCCCATAGACACACGACACATGCACGCCGACTTTCTCGAACAACCGCCCGCGCATGACGGCCATCGTCCCGCCGCCGAGGTCTTCCGTTCCGTCGCCACGCTTCCAGGGCGTCTTCTCGAAGCGCCCGGCCGGGCCCTTATAAAGCGGCGGCGAGGCCGCATCTTCCAAAGCCTCGAAGCGGGAGATGATGTCGGCCTGCAGCGTCTGGAACCAACCGAAAGCGCGCGCCTTGCGTGCTTCAAGCTTCGTGGCGTCGTCGCGGGCGAGGGTCTGTGACATGGCGGCTAGCTAGCCGGCTAGGTCGGCTTCCCGCAAGCGGGCGCATTTTCGCAGGGCAGGAGAGATAGAAGTAGCTGGTTGCAGATATTTCAGGTGTCTCGCGCCGCCAAAGCTGGCTAGGGTTGTCACGGAAACGGGTCGGGATTGGCTGGCAGGGGGTGCTGATGACGCGTGGTCTGGCTCTGGCGGCGATCGTGGTTGCGGTTTCGGCCTGTGGCGAAAGCAAGCCGCCGCAGAGCCCAGAGCATCTCGAACTGGCCAAACTTTGCGTCGATGGCGGCGGCGAGCAGCCCCACTGCGAATGCCAGGCCACCAAAGTCGATGAATTGCTGGCGGCCGGCGAGATCAGCCCGCAGATCCAGAGAGCGCTCATTCTTCAGGCGCAGGGCAAGGAAGACGAAGCGGATGCGATCATGCTCTCGCTTCCCTATGACGAGCGCTTTGAGCATTCGAGCCTGGTCGCCGCCCGGCAGTTGGAATGCGAGACACTCAACTAGACGCTTTGTTGAGCGTTGCGCCGCGACCGTCTAGAAGCGCGGCATAGCAAAGAGACAGGTTGAAGCCCGCGATGGCGCGCCTCGCATTTCTTGGGATCGCTGCGTTTGGGCTGGCTGCCTGCAGCCAGAACGAGGTCGGCAAGAAGGTGATCACCGAGCAGTGCATCGCCGAAGGCGAGACTGTGGAAGTCTGCGAGTGTTTCGCAAAGGCGTCGGACGAAAAGCTCGACAAGGAGCTGTTCGACATCATCGTCCTCGGCGCACAGGGGGAAGACTCCGAAACCGAAAAGATGGTCGAGGAGCTGACACCCGCGCAGAAAGCCAAGCTTTCCGCCGTAACCCGCGAAGTGGTCACATCCTGCGGCGCCGAAGGCTATCTGGCCGCCAGTTAAACGCCCGAAAGCTGGCCGGTCTGGCGCAAGGCTTCCCAAAGCGCGATTCCCGCCGACATCGACACGTTGAGCGAGCGGACATTCGGCATGAGGGCAATGCGCACCCGAACATCCGCTGCAGCGTGAACTTCATCGGGCACGCCAGCAGATTCGCGCCCGAACAGCAGGATATCGTTCGCTTCGAACGCCACTGTCTGAAGTGTCGCAGCACCCCTGGTCGTGAAAAGGATCAGCCGGCCGGAAGAACGGATTTGCGACTCGCGGAAGGCCGACCATCCGTCATGTCGGACGATTTCGACGTTTTCCCCATAGTCCATGGCGGTCCGACGAAGCGCTTTATCGGTCAAAGCGAAGCCGCAAGGCTCGATAATGTCGACTGCGACGCCAAGGCACGCCGCTAACCGTAGGCTAGCCCCAAGATTCTGAGGGATATCCGGTTGATAGAGAGCGAGTCGCACTTTAGACGGGTCCGCTACGCAGGGGGCTTTCTTGCGACACCTCGCCACGTAGGGGGTTCCCTGTGTGGCGGTAATAAGGCGTCCAACGCTCCGGATAGCATGGGAGACTCGTGTGTCGGAACACGGTTCAAAGGCCGCTACAGCAACGGGCGACCATGCCGGCGAAACACGCCGCGATTTCATTCACATCGCCGCCGCGACGGTGACCGCTGGCGGTGTTGCTGCGGTGGCATGGCCGTTCATCCAGCAGCTCGCTCCGGCGGCTGACACCCGCGCCCTCTCGGCCGCGGAAGTCGATGTTTCCAAAGTGCCGCTTGGCAGCGAGATCCGCGTGCTGATCGGCGGTCAGCCGTTCTTCATCCGTCACCGCACGCCGGCGGAGATAGCTTCGGCCGAAGCCGGCGACACCGCCCAGCTCCGCGATCCGGCCACGGACGATAGCCGTCTGGTCAAAGGCCTGGATGGCAACCTCAACCGCGCGATCCTCGTGACTTCGGGCACCTGCACGCACCTCGGCTGCGTGCCAGTGGGCCCGGCGCAGGGGTCGGTCGGAGAGTTCGGCG
>Ga0138256_10006303_pt1 | contig 12538 bp, 4 predicted proteins | sample KNB2016incub_MG_FD_105486 | JGI IMG/M metagenome (GOLD analysis project Ga0138256, IMG submission 105486) | Active sludge microbial communities from wastewater in Klosterneuburg, Austria - KNB2014incub_MG | ecosystem: Engineered > WWTP > Activated sludge > Unclassified | place: Austria... | reverse complement strand
TACCGGAAAAAATAATTGAATTCAGGCCGGAAAAATATTTGGTTTTAAGCCCCGATTCCATCAGGCTGCTGGTAAAGAACAGGTTTATTAGATCTTTTCCGCTGGATAATGAATCATTTTATAGCGAATATTTTAATCAAACATTGTACATCAGCTCGGGTAATACAATTAAAAAATACAGGGTTGATGAAGAAGGGAATATTGGGCTGGTACTGGAGAAGACCTACCCTTTCATCATCCGTATTTTTTGTAAGGCAGGAAAGAACCTGGCCGTTACAACATACAACAGAACAACCTATCCTGTTGATACTGCTACCCTGGAACTGAAAGAGCCTTTATTATACAATACTGCAGTAAGAAATGTTTTAGAAGACAGGAACGGCAGTACCTGGATATCTTCCATTGACAGGGGATTGATAAAAATTCAGCAAAAAAGAATTTCTTCTTTTACTATTACCGACAAAATTCTTAATGATGAGATCACTCAAAATTTTAACAGCCTTGCTGTTATCAATAAAAAAATATTTGTTGGTAATAATTATGCCGAGGTATTGATCTATGATGGGGTATATGATATTAAAAAGCGTTCCTTCAGCAACGAAAAAAATATGGATGGCATTGTGCGAAAAATAATTGAATTGAAAGACCAGGTTTATGTGGCCTGCCAGACCGGTTCTTTTTTAATTGATAAAAAAACGCTGCAGATTGTAAAGCGGTTTGAAGGAAAAGAGAATGCTTCTACAAAAGCAGCCCTGTTACTTAATGATTCTGTTTTGTTGACGGGCTCGCATGCGGTTGCCCAAAAATATAATATGGCAACAAACAAGGTTATTGGCAGCATTATAAAACGAATAACCGCATTGGGGGTTAACCAGGCTAAGGGAATTTACATAGGCTCTAATGATGGCCTGTACCGCTGGGATAAAGATTCTCTCTTTTATTTTGGTGCAGCATATAAGGCGCTAACTTACCGGGTAAATACAATTTGCAACACTGCCGATGATCTGCTTTGGGTTGGCCTGGGTTCAGATTCGCTACTGGTGTTAAAGAATAACATACTTATACGGTCAATAGCGTTAGGCGATATCATACCGGGCAATGTTTGTAAATCGCTTTATAGTAATACCCCGGGTGTGATCTGGCTGGGCACCAACAAGGGATTAAATAAAATTCAATACCGGCTAAATAATGATAAACTTGATTTTTACAATACTTCTTTTGGTTTATCAGACGGGCTGATCGGCGAACAGGTAAACGATATAACTATCCACAACGACACGGTGTATGTAGCCACCACAGGAGGAATCAGCTTTTTACCTTCAACTTTACATTTACCTGTCAGCGACATTACCACTTTCATCACCCGGGTTTCCATACAGGGAATCGATACCGTGGTTTTAAAGGAATATACACTGCCCTACGACAAAAAAGATATCAGCATTTATTTTTCAGGCGCAGATCTTACTGGATATTATCCATTGTTTGAGTACCGTATTAATGAAGGCAACTGGCTTAAGACCGATAAGAATAATATTGAACTGAGTTTGGCTCCCGGGGGTAAATATAAAATTCAGATCAGGGGGCTGAAACGTGATGGGACCCCATCTGAACAATCAGAAACCATTTCAGTTAACATTAAGACCCCTTTCTGGAAGAACGGAGTTTTCTGGACAGTTATCGTGCTGGCATTATTTATCATCAGCTTCTTTATTTTAGAAACCCGTAACAGGCAAAAACGTAAAGCGGCTGTTGAAAAAGTGATCACAGAAAAAAAATTAACTGAACTGGAAATGCAGGCATTGAAGGCGCAGATCAATCCGCATTTTGTTTTCAACTGCCTTAACTCCATTAAAGGGTTTATTTTTGATAAAGATTTTAAACAGGCCGATAAATACCTGGATAAGTTTTCGGACCTGATGCGGAGTACTATAGATAACTCTGATGCGGCTATTATTTCTTTACAAAATGAGATCAGTTACCTTGATAACTATTTACAACTGGAAAAACTTCGTTTTGAAGATAAGTTCAACTACAAAATTGAAGTAAGTGCTGATGTGGATAAAGAAAACCGTTTTGTGCCGGCCATGTTGCTGCAGCCCTATGTAGAAAATGCCATAAGGCATGGCATGCGTTTCCTGGAAAAAAGGGAAGGGCAGATAAATATAAATATATCAACAGAAAATAATTTCCTGGTTTGTAAAATTGACGACAATGGTATTGGAAGAGAGAAAGCTGCGGCACTCAAAAGTAAAATGCATATTGAATACCAGGGCAAAGGGATGAATATATCGAGACGAAGGGCAGAACTGTATAATATTCAGCAGCAAGTAACGGACAAAAAAGATGAGCATGGCCAGGCAGCAGGAACAACAATAACAATAAAAATTCCTTTAGACTTTAAATGATGATCAATTGTATAATAATAGATGACGAGGCTAAAAATATAAAGCTGTTGCGAAACATGCTGGAAATGCATTGTCCTGCCGTAAATATACTGGCGACTGAGACTGGAGCAAAAAACGGACTACTGTTAATAGAAGAACTGAAACCACAACTTGTTTTTTTAGATGTGGAAATGCCGCATATTAATGGATTTGATTTACTGAAAAAACTGGAACCGGTACATTTCGAAACCATTTTTGTTACAGCTTACAGTCATTATGCTGTTGAAGCATTTGAACATCATGCTACCGGGTATATTACAAAGCCCATCAATGTTGAAAAACTAATTGCTGCAGTTAACAAAGCCGCAAAACGCATTGAAGAAAAAAACATCAACAAAAATTTATTTTCCTTTTTAGAACAAAATACCAAGGAGGCAGCGCCGGATAAAATTCCATTATCAACAAGTAACGGGCTGGTCTTTGTAAAGCTTGCCGATATATTATATTGCGAAAGCAGCGGCAACTACACCAACTTTTATTTATGCGACGATAAAAAAATAATGGTAAGCCGCCAGTTGGGAGAATATGAAAAGCTGTTACCCGAATCCTTTTTCATACGTATTCATGATAAATATATCATCAATCTTTCCTTCATAAAAGAATATATTAAAGGCAGCGGCGGGGATGTTGTACTGGAAAACGGAAAGGAACTGCCGGTTGCCTCAAGGCGAAAAGAAGAATTTTTAGCCAGGTTTGAAAAATGGATAAAGCGGAAAGCTTAGCGGCCTTACCCACCCGAACTGCGTTCCTTACTTTCGCTTTGCTCAATAACCTCTTCTTAAGGAGTGGAGGCGGCACATTAAACTTATCCAGGCGCGTTATCTTCCACATTATTCCTTTACTTATCAATAATGCAAAAAGGAATTTAGTATGGCAAAACATAATATCCGCATTAATCTTCCGTTTCCCTCCTTTTGGAGAGGGGTTGAGGCGAGGCTGGAGATAGGGGCATGGCTTTACACTTATACAATCATTCCCCACGCATCTACAGTTTGTGTAAAAATCACTGTTTCTTCTTTGCATTTTTGTATCTGTAATAAAAGGCTTTAGCAAAAGCCAACTCAAAAAATCTGTTTATGAAAAAAATAAAACTGCTTTTACTGTTGCTGATGCTGAGCGGAGTATCTGCATTTAGTCAGCTGCAACAGATAAAAATTGTAAGCTTTACCGTAAAAAACCAGTTACCTGCTGTAATAGATAACTGGGGCAATACCCCGGGCGCTTTACTGCTTGTTGCACAATTGCCGCCAACAGTAAGGGTGAAAGGCATCAGGCTTATGGTGCAGATAAAGGGCGGTGGTGCTATGATCTGCAGTAATAACTCGGCCGGTGGTTTACAGGTTGATGAGTTTACAACCCGTACGTTTTCAGCCAACGAATTAACGGGCAGTTTACAGGGTTGTCATGATTTGAAAGATGGCAGTTACTCCATTTGTGTACAGTTTTTTAATGTAGATCGTGTTGCCATCAGTAATGAAGTGTGTAAGGAATTTACGGTTGAAACGCCCAAAGAAACGGACTATGCTCCGCCCACTTTAATTAATCCGGAAAATGGAAAAACCTACACCGAAGCAGAATTAAGCAGGCCGGTAACTTTCAGGTGGACACCGCTTGTACCTAAACCAAGAGACCCGGTTACCTACCGTTTAAAAGTTTGGCAACTCATGCAGGGGCAAAATAGCACAACAGCCATGCGAACAAACCAGCCAATAGTAACAAAGGATGTTGATAATATTACCCAGGCTGTTGTAAACGGATTATACACAGGCCCATGCAAACCTCCCTACCTCTGCGATTTTATCTGGCAGGTACAGGCTGTTAACAGAGAAGGAAAACCAATGGGAAGAAACGAAGGTAAAAGCGAGCCTTATACTTTTAAGGTTGAAGATAAAAAAGGAACAGAATGCTCTCCTCCAAAATTAGCTTCACCCGATAATGGAAAGAAATTTACAAAAAAGGATATGTTGGCCCCGGTAATGTTCCGCTGGGCACCGGTTGTGCCCAAAACACAGGAGCCGGTAACTTACCGCATAAAAGTGTGGCAGCTTATGCAGGGACAAAATAGTACACAGGCAATGCGTAGCAACAAACCCATTGTTGAAAAAGATGTAATGAATATTACCGAGGCCTCGGTTTCCAACCTGTATACAGGCCCATGCAAACCCCCGTTTTTATGCGAGTATATTTGGCAGGTGCAGGCACTGAACCGGGAGGGACAACCTGCCTGTACGAAAAATGAAGGTAAAAGCGAACCCTATACTTTTAAAATACTGGATGATAATATCAACACAAAAATTGACAGTGTGGATGTTGGTTGTTGTGTAAACGGCAAACAGAGTATTTATGTAAAAGTGAGTAACCTGCACCCAACCAACCAGGCACAGGTAACAGCCATAAAGTACCGGGTAAATGGAACCGGGCCACTTACAACTTTATCTCCCACTGTACCGATAATACCTTTTACTATTAACGCCAATTCATCGCAGGCCTTTACAGCTTCCATTAATTGTGTGGATAGTATGAAGACCATTAAGTTTATTGTGGAATCCATCTGGCCATCCGATCCTGATAATATCAATAATGAAACCGCCTGGGATACGCTGCATTGCAGGTGTGATGCATGTGACGAAAAAAACTTTACGTTAAAGGCAAATCCTCCCGACAATATAAATATCAGTAACAATACCATTTCATACAGCCAGCCCATAACAGTAACAACCACGCCGCCCAAAACCATTAAATCAATAAAGGCCGAACTGGTTTATTTTGAAATGGTACCCGAAAATGACATGTGCATTCCCTGCAATAAAGATGCAGCAGCATACGGCCATTTTATTAACGGCACCAATAGTGAACAATGGAACGGGCCGCAACAAAATCTGAACATCAACATAACAACACCGCAGCTGACACCCTGTTGCAGTGCAATGTTCAGGTGGTGCATACGGTATAAAATAGAATTTACAGATTGTACTACCTGCAATAAGTTAGTGTGTTATGAAAAGAGGAAAGAGGGATGTGAAAAAGTAAACCCTAATCCTAACAACGACAAAAAATAACCTGCTATGAAGAAGATCATATTTATACTGACTACTCTTTTAATTACAGCCAATGCTTTTTCGCAGGTAAATAATTGTTGCCCCAAATTCAGCCTTAAACAAATGGGCGATATTCAACCCTGCGAAGGAGACAGCACCTGTCCCAAGGATCCTCATGGAGGAGGAAATCCAAACTCGCCAACTGTTCAGCTGATGACCGCATGTAAGAACAGTGCCCAAACTTATTATGTGTTTCCAAACTTACCGGGCTTTACATTTACCTGGACAGTTGTTGGCGGAACACCGGCTTTGTCAACCGGCAATCCTAAAGTAATAACATGGGGAAATGGCACACAGGGTTTATTACAGGTTATTATTACAGATGCCAGTGGAAACTGCAGGGATACGATCACCCGAAAGATCTGTTTACTCAACTCACCCATTGCGGCATTTACTGTAGCACCGTCAACAACGGTCTGTGCAAACAGCACACCAATAACATTTACAAACACATCTGTTGGCGCTAACAGTTATAACTGGAATTTTGGTGATGGTTCGGGTTTTAGCGGACCCAATCCTCCCCCACATTTGTATACAACTCCCGGTGTATATACCGTGTTGCTTACAGTATCTAATGGCGGTGGCAGTACCGGCCCGGGCATGGAAAGCAGGTGTGGTTGTACAGATACAGCATCTATTGTAATTAATGTTTTAGCAGGCACCGGGCCAACCATTACATCGAGCTGTAAAAAAATGTTATGCCCCGGTGATACAGCAACCTATTGTGTAAGCCCGGGCTGTGCGCCTTTTAACTGGACAGTAAATGGCGGAATAATAATAAACAATAGCGGCAACTGCATCACTGTACAGTGGAATGCCACACCCCCCGCAAACTTTCCTGCATATGTTTCTGTTACTACAGGTTGTGGTGGTATTTGTGGAAATGCGGCCACTTTAAATGTGCCGGTTTTATGGAATAATATGCCAATAAGCAAACCAGACACGGTTTGTGTGGGAACAACAGGATCTTATTCGCTTCCTGCAATGCCGGGTACTTTTTACACCTGGACTGTTAGCGGTGGTGGCGGAACAATTGTTGGGCCCAATCAAAACACCCCGACAATAAATGTACTCTGGAGCGGACCTGCAGGCAATGCAACAATAACCTGTAATTACAATAACCCCTACTCGGGTTGCAGCGGATCTTCAACAATAACAGTAAAGGTAAGAAACCGTTTTATTGCAACCGGCCCGTCTCCTATATGTACTGGTGTTACCGGTAATTATAATGTTACAGGAGGAGGCTTGGCAAACTGGACAATTTCTCCGGCAACAGGTTATACTGTTGGCGGATCAATGACGAATGTTTCGGGAATTGCTGTAAACTGGACAGCAGCGAATACATATACTATTACTGCTACAGCAGTCAATGCCTCACTTTATTGTAATCCCACTTCAATAATTAATGTTGTTGTAAACCCTACTCCTGTATTAAGCAATATAGCAGGCCCAATATCTGTTTGCCCCGGTTCATATTATACGTACAGTGTGAGCAGTAATATGGCCGGCCCTTTTCTTTGGTCCACATCTCCAAGTGGAACGATCATTTCGCAGATGGGTGCCAATAATGATTCGGTGATCGTACAATGGACGGGCATGGTGCCACATTCCATAAATGTATCACAAACGGTAAAAGGATGTACTGCTTCAAAAACATTATCGGTAAGTAATGTACCGCCGGTAACCATTACCGGAACGGCTACAGTGTGCCGTGACCAAACACCCAATCCTTTTTATACCGCCAGCGGAGGATTGCCAGCCGGTAGTTATACCTGGGCAATATCGCCGGCTGCCGCCGGAACTATAACCGGGGGACAGGGGACAAATCAAATTTCTGTTTTGTGGCACGGGGGCGTAACTCCGGGTACAAGTACAGCCAATGTGCAGGTGGTAGTTTGCAATTATACACCGGTTCTTTATCCTGTGACGATCACCACGCCACCCAATGTTACTGTAACAAGATCAGGAAGCCTATGTACAATGCCCGGTGTAACGCTTTCTGTGAGCCCGGCGTTGCCTTGTTACCAATGGTATTTAAATGGAGTTGCTCAAAGCGGCGCCACTTCTCCAACTTATATTGCCACAACATTTGGTTATTATGAAGTAAAGTGTCCAACACTGTGCAGTGGGTATGGCGGTATTTATATTCCAAGAGAATATATCCCGAATGTAAAGATCAGTGCAAATAATAAATTGATCTATTGTCCTACTGAGCCCATTAATGTGACCTTGTTTTCTGCTGCCAGCGGAGCCTGCACATTTGAATGGTTTAGAAATAACGTGTCAGTTGCGGGGCCATCAGGTACAAATACGCCATTGAATGTAACCCTTATTGGAAGCTATTACCAGGTCGTAAAATGTGGTAATTGTAAAGACACTTCCAATACGATCATCATTGACACGATAACATGTAGCCCCGGCCCTGATTGTGATTTTTCTTATTCACCATCATTAATTAATGATGATATTAATAAAGCAGGTCCCAGTGAAATAATATTTGATGCAACAGCATTTTCAGCAACATTGAATATTCAACCTCCAACCAATCTCTGTAACAATCCACAGTTCTCTGCTATTTATAATATAACATCGCCACATTCTTTCAACTCCGGTATTCATTGGAATTTTGGAGATGGAGGAACCTTTTCCATAACAACCAGTGGCGGGTTTACACCTGCACATACTTATACATCGGTTGGGGTATATGTAGTATCTGCTTATGTAGATGTTAACTGTCCGCCAACACCTCCTTCACATATTTGCAAGCTTATAGATACTATACATTATGTAGTTCCCATTGCAGCTAACTTCGGCGCAAGTGTACATTGCGAAAAAGTTTACCTCAATAACCTGTCATCTGTACTTTCGGGTTGCAGTATTACAGCTTATGCATGGAGTGCAACCGGGCCAGGCAGTGTAACTTTTTCAAATCCTGCAATAGCAAGCCCTGTGCTTACAGTAGGAGCTTCGGGAACTTATAATGTTACACTTACCGTAACATCAAGTTGCAGCGGATGTACAGCAACAATTACTTTACCTGTAACTGTTACACTTCCTTCGGCAACATTTACAGTTCCTTCGCCTGTATGTGCAGGTACGCCTATACCGTTGAGTGCTCCGGGTGGCATGTCAAACTATCTCTGGAATTTTGGAGATGGTTATACATCTTCTTTACAAAACACCACGCATGCTTTTGGATTAACACCACCCAATCCTACCATTACTTTAACGGTGAGTAATGCACTTGGCTGTACTGCAAACTTTGCAGTGCCCATTTCTGTAATTGCTCCGCCGGTATTAAACATTACCTCGTTGCAAAAGATTTGTCCTGGTGCAACAGCAACCATTACAGCAACCGGCGCAGGCTTTACAACTTACGACTGGTATCATAACAATGTGTTGGTACAAAGCGGCGCTTCCAATACTTATACAACCAGTGCCATTGGAACTTATTATGTAATTGCAAATACGGCCAGCGGAGGTTGTGCAGTTAAGTCGGCCCTTACTTATGTATTTAATCATCCAAAACCGGTTGCCAATATTAAAGGCAGTTCCGTTGCCTGTTTGAGTGGCGGCGTTGCCAATATTTATTTATACAATTCAATAAATGATCCTAATACAACCTATGTATGGACATTGCAGGGGAATGTTACACCGCTTTCAAATGTTTTTGATCTGAATATTACAGTAAATGCTGTTGGCAATTACAGTTATGTTATTACAGCTACTGATAACATAACCAATTGTGTTGCCCGTGATACTTTCTGCGTAGTGGTTGGCAATACCCCGGTTGTTTCAGTTACCGGTCCTTCAGGAACACTGTGTGCAGGGGTGCCTCATACATTCCAGGTTACACCATATAATCCCGCCTTTATTTATCAATGGAGTAATGGAGCTACCGGCCAGTTCATGAGTACATCGCTGCCCGGTATGTATATGGTTACAGTTACCGATCCTGTGTATGGCTGTTTCAGTTCTGCTTTTGCAGGAATGGTACTACCCAGGCCATCAACCATTTTGTTCCCGATCGGTTGTGATACCATTTGTGATTATGATTCCATCATACCGCCGTTGGCATTAGGCGGGCCATTCACGCCAGGCAGTTATACCGTTCAGTGGTTTTTAAATGGAAATTATGGAAGCCCGATCTATACCGGGCTCGTGCTAAACCTGCTGGCTAATATTCCCCCGTTGGTATATGGTATGAACAATATCTCGATCGTTGTTACATATAATGGTTGCACCGATACTTCCGGTATGTATAACCTGTTCATTAAAAAATGCGACTCCTGCGATTGTGCCGAAAGTAAATGGGATAAAATAGTTTTGACCAAAGGGAAACCGGATAAGAACCCTGATAATCCCAATGATGATCCGGCTTTAGCCAAAAACACAAATCCTAAAGTTATCATTGACCCCGCTGCCATCAGTTTAAACTGTGGTAAAACATATAAACTGGAATGTAATAAACCTTACAGCATCAGCACCAGTTTTATTTGCAAGGATACTTCATGCCCCGGAAAAGTTACTTATAGTTTACAACCACCGAGTGGTTCGCCCATAACCGGCAACATGCCACCTGCATTGAATTTTACACCCACACAAAACGGAACCTATGTGCTGACCATGTATGGCTGGTGCGGAGATAAAATTTGCGACACCTGTATAATTAAGTTTGAAGTAAAATGTGTTGAGTGCGATTGTAAAGGAAGCAAGTGGGGAGAGAAAATGTATACCATAGAAAATGTTACCAAACCAATTAACTGCGATAAGAATAAAACCATTGATGTAAAATGTAAGAAACCAATTACGATAAATGCAAATTATGTTTGTGCTGATGCCAAGTGTAATGGTGCGGTAACCTATTCAATGCAACCACCTGTGGGTTCACCATCAACAGGAACCTTGCCACTTACATTTACACCAAACCAAACAGGAATTTACAGCGTTACCCTGTATGGCTGGTGCGGTACAACGCTTTGCGACAGTTGTGTAATTAAATTTAAAACAGAATGCCCGGTTGATACTACCTGTTGCCCGTATGAAATAAAAGCAACAACGGGGACAGTTAAATATGATCATACACAAATACCCAATGCAACAGTTGCAGCGCAAACATTTACTATCAGTGGCCTGGCTACTGCAAATATTACCGAGGTAAGGGCAAATGTTGTCAGCTATACCATTACCGATAATTATGGTAAGGAATGTATGAAGTGCGTTAACCTGCCATTTACCTGGGCAAGTATTGCTTCTGCCGGAAATATTGGTGCCGTGCCGGGATTGATCACCATGTATGGAGGAACCGGTGTACCATCATTTAACGGAAGCGGAACAGGCGCCTATAAAAACCCGAGAGAAGTGATCTGGAATAACGGAACCCCGATCATCATTCCCAATGGCACCAACATCGGTATGAACTTTATCTTGCCGCCCGTGCCGGCCATTGATTGTTGTGAGTTGAAAGGAAGGATCTGTGTGAAGTTTGTCTTCCGGGATAATGATTGTAAAGAATGTGAAGTGATCGCCTGTTTTGATTTTGTTATCAAGAAAAAATAAAATAGTTATTGGTTAAAGCCCAAACTGATTTTTATGGCCATAAAAAAATTAATAGCTGGTTGTTTTTTTGTCAGCCTGTCTGTCGGCGTATCTGCACAGGAAGTACAGGAGAAAGTAAAGGAAAAATTAAATATCAGTGGCACCATGGGTATAACCTACGAAGGGTATGGTCTTGACCGCAACCCATCGGGCTGGACAGGATACCAGCCCCGCAGGCCATGGAACCAGGTACGCTTTAATTTTACACCCAATTTTAAATTTGGTAAAAATTTCAGCCTGCCTTTCAATTTTAATTTTGCTGCCATACCCACCAATTTTGCCGGGCCATACGCAGGCATTAAAAAACCAACTTTCGGCCAGTTCATCACCAACCCCATGAATAGCTTTGGTATCAATCCAAAATACAAATGGGCCGAGCTGCAGCTCGGCACACAGTATTTAAAATATTCCGATCTTTCAACAGGCGATATTGGTGTGTTTGGCATTGGGTTCGATCTCAGGCCTAAAACATTTCTCTTTAAATTCTTTACAGGTATTTCGCAGCAGGGCATAAATTATGTTGCCGGTCCGCCAACTGTTACAGGTGCATATAAACGTAAGAACTGGATGGCGCAGATCGGAACAGAAAAAGAAGGAAAGTATTTATTTGCATTAAATGTTGCCAAGGGAAAAGATGTGCCAACTTCTGCTGCACCGGCACCACTTACTATTCGTCCGCAGGAAGGCGTGGTGATAAGCCTGGTATCAGACCTGTACATGGAAAAGGGTTTTTATTTCAAAGCCGAAGGTGCACAATCAACATTTACCAAAGACCTTGCAACGCCTTTAAGCCCGGTATTAAAAAGCCTGAAACCTTTTATTGAAGCACATACATCTACATTAACTGATTATGCTGCACAGGCAGCAGTTGGAAAAAAATCTCAAAATTTTGATATCGGCGTAATGGTTAAATACCTCGGCGCGGGATTTCAAACCATTGGCTATCCGTTTCTGCAAAGCGACAGGCTCGACTATACACTCAATACCCGTATCAATGCCTGGAAAAATAAAATGAACATTGTGGCCAGTGCGGGGCGGCGGGTAAACAATGTAAATAACACAGCGTTAAAAGCAAGCCAGTTTATCGGCAACCTCAACTGGTTTACACAGTTTAACGACAAATTCAGCCTGAATGTGAATTATAACAATTTTGGTTTTCAAACTGCCAGCGGCATCAATCCATTCGGCATAAAAAATGTCAGTAATGATCTCGGCATCAATCCAACACTATCCTGGACAGGTAAAAAAATAATTCACCTGCTGAGCATGAGTTACAATTACAGTAAATACGATGAACGTGATGTGCTGACCGGGCTTACCACGTCAAACAATACCCACACGGCCTTGCTTACCTATGTGCCAACCTATCTTGAAAAAGACATATCGCCCGACTTCAGC
>Ga0138256_10006302_pt1 | contig 12538 bp, 8 predicted proteins | sample KNB2016incub_MG_FD_105486 | JGI IMG/M metagenome (GOLD analysis project Ga0138256, IMG submission 105486) | Active sludge microbial communities from wastewater in Klosterneuburg, Austria - KNB2014incub_MG | ecosystem: Engineered > WWTP > Activated sludge > Unclassified | place: Austria... | reverse complement strand
TGACTGCTTGACGTCGGAGCAGCGCCGGCTGGTGCAAAACCATGTGGACATTGCCTACTTCCCGCAAGGGGAGACCATTCTGGCCCTGGGTGCCCAGCCCAGCCACCTGTTTGTCATCATCAAGGGCTATGTCCAGCAGTTTGACGGCAATGAAGTCGTCACCACCTACGGGCCCGATGACAGCTTTGATGGCCGGGGCTTGGTCGCTGGCAAGGTCAGTAGCCGCTTTGTGGCGGCCGAAGAGGTGGTGGCCTACCAGTTGGCCAAACAGGCGGTGAGCGACCTGATTGCCGACAACGCCACCTTTGGCGCGCTGCTGTTCTCGGACTTGTCCAACAAACTCAGCGCGTTGACCTCGCGCCAGAGCCAGCATGAATTGCAGTCGTTGGCCATGGCCCGGGTGGATGCGGCTTTTATCCACCCGCCCCATTTTGTGGATGCCGGCACCAGCATTCTGGATGTCGTTAAAACATTCCAGGCACTGCGCATTAACGCCGTGCTGGTGCGTGATACCCGCACGACGCCAGTGTCTGTGGGCATCTTCACCGGAACGGGCGTGCAGAAGGCTGTACTGCGGGGTACGCCATTGGACTATTTGGCGGTGGGTGAATTGGCCAACTTCTCACCCATCGGTGTGCGCCCCAGCGACCTGATTGGGGATGCACTGGCGTCCATGATCAAACACAAGGTGCGCCGCCTGCTGGTGGCCGATGGCGAGCAGATCATCGGCATTCTGGAGGCACTGGATCTGTTTGGGTTTTTGTCCAACCAGTCGTACCAGATCAACGAACACATTCTTGCCGCCCAAGACCTGGAGGCACTCAAGCGCGCGGGTGCCCAGACTACGCGCCTGATTGCCCTGTTGCACCGCAACGGCACCAAGGTCAGCCTGATTGCGCGTCTGGTGCAAGAGCTCAATCTGCGCCTATTCGAGCGTGCCTGGCATTTGATTGCCCCGCCCGACTTGGTAGCCAATAGCTGCCTGTTTGTGATGGGCAGTGAAGGGCGTGGCGAGCAATTGCTCAAAACCGACCAGGACAATGGCCTGGTCCTGCGCGACGGTTATGTATGCTCGCAGGACTTGGCAGCAGTGTGCCAGCGCTTCTCGGATGCGCTGGCTGACTTTGGCTATCCCGTATGCCCCGGCAACATCATGGTCAGCAACCCGCACTGGCGCCAGAGCGTGTCGGACTTCCGCCAAATGGCGCGGTTGTGGTCGGTCACCGCCAGCCCTGACAGTCTGATGGAACTGGCCATCTTTCTGGATGCCCATGCCGTCTGCGGCGACACCACGCTGCTGGAAGAGGTTCGCAATGCGATGTTCGACCTTACATTCGGTAACGACGCCATGCTGGCGCGATTTGCCGCCGCCATCCACTTCTTTGGCAGTAGCCAGGGCTGGTGGAATCGCCTGCTGAATCTGGGTGACAAGGGCGACGACCAATTGGACCTGAAGAAGGTGGGAATCTTTCCCTTGGTGCATGGTGTTCGCAGCCTGGCGCTGGCGCAGCGTCTGACCGAGGTGAGCACCGTAGCGCGCATCGAGGCCTTGGTGGCAGCCGGCAAGTTGCCCGACAAACTGGGTGCCGACCTGATCGACAGCCTGCACTTTTTTATGGGGCTCAAATTAAAGGCCGGCCTGCAAGAACTCGACACCGGGCGCGCGGTGTCGGGTGGCATCCAGACGGAAAAACTCAGTAGCCTGGACCGCGACCTGCTGAAAGACACCCTGGGCATAGTGAAGCAATTCAAGGCATTGCTCAGTCAGCGCTTCCATCTGGAAGCCCTGTAGGTATGGCTATCGACCTTTCCCCTCTGCGCTGGTGGGCGGCGTTCAAGCGGAACTGGATGCTCTATCACCTGGGTGACCCGCGCTTTCGCTTCATGTGGGACGCGCCACCACCCAACGAATGGGTTGCACTGGACTGCGAGACAACCGGCCTGAACACCCGCACCGACGACATCATTGCCATTGGCGCAGTGCGCATTCGCGGCAACCGCGTCATGACCAGCGAACGCCTGGAATTGCTGGTTCGTCCGGACAAACAGCGCGTCACTGCGGACAGTGTGCGGGTGCACCGCCTGCGCGCGCAGGACGTCGCCCTGGGTGTGAGTGCAGATGCAGCGATGCTGCAGCTCATGCGCTTTATAGGCAGCCGCCCCTTGGTGGGTTACTACCTGGAATTTGACGTGGCCATGATTAACCGTGTGCTCTTTTCCATTTTGGGAATGGGCCTGCCGCAGGATCAGATTGAGGTCTCTGGCCTCTACTACGATTACAAATACAAGCAACTACCGTCCAACCGACGGGAGAACCCTGCCATTGATTTGCGCTTTGACACCCTGATGCGGGATCTGGATCTTCCCCTTTGGCCGGCGCACGATGCGCTGAACGACGCAGTCATGGCGGCGCTGGCGTTTGTGAAACTGCGGCACCTACGGTAGTCGCATCCACAGAATGTTGGCTGATCACCTTGCGAATGTGGTCTAGCGCGGGTTGCAGGTCTCGCCACGCGAACGTCTCAAAATCGGGTGGACGGTGCAAACTATGTGGGGTAGGCCAGTTGTGGGCACCACCTTTGCGCGCAAACACGATGCAGTTGGAGCCATATTGTTCAGGCACCACCCGCACGTTGCCCTGAAAGCCGCGCTGGATGCGCTCGACAAATTGTGGGTAGGCTTTGCTGCTCAAATGCAGATTGGCAACCATCAACCCGCCGCGCTCCAGCCATTGGTAGCAGTCATCGTAAAAGCGCTGCGAACCCAAGTCTGCTGGCAGGCCCTCCACGTCATAACCATCGATCATCAACACATCTGGGGCCGGTATGGGCCGGCGCACATACTCGGCGCCGTCGCCCATGAGCACCCGGAAGCGGTCACTGTCTGGCGGTATGCAAAAGGCCTCCCGCATTGCCAGCACGTGGGGGTTTATTTCTATGACTGTTATGGTCGTTGACGGCAAATTGCGATGGCAATATTTGGCCAATGAGCCGCCGCCCAGGCCAATCATGGCAATGGTGCGCGGCTGCGCCTGGAACAACAAGAAACCCATCATCAGCTGGGTGTAGTCCAGCGTCAGGGCGTCGGGATCACGCAGGTCCATGCAGCTTTGCAGATCACCGATGGCGAACTGCAGTGATTTGGTTGTCAGCGTCTCCTGGATCACGGGCCTGGCATGGTGCCGTTCAGTTGCTGAGCCGGTTCTAGGATTGGTGCTCAGCCTCATAACAGGGTATTTTGATCGCAGTTTCCCTCCCAACGACTTTCCCACAAAAGAAAAAGCCGGGCAATGCCCGGCTTTTTGATGGTGATTAACAGACTGATCAATGACCAGAAGCGCCCGAGGCACCCAGGCCTGTTTCAGAACGTACCTGCTGTGCTTTGTAGGCTGCGCGCTCTTTAGCGGCCTGCGGGCTGCGGTCCAGCACCGAGAACAGCCACACGCCAACGAAGCCAATGGTCATCGAGAACAGCGCTGGTGACGAGTAAGGGAACCAGGCCGAGCCTTTGGGGTTGCCCAATGTGGCTTCCCAAACGGAGGGCGATACCACGGTCAAAGCGACCGAGGAGATCAGCCCCAGGAATCCACCAATCACGGCACCCTTGGTTGTGCAATCTTTCCACAGTACCGACATGAACAGCACCGGAAAGTTGGCCGAAGCTGCAATCGCAAAGGCCAGCGACACCATGAACGCAATGTTCTGCTTCTCAAACGCAATGCCCAGTAGCACGGCCACCACACCCAAAGCCAGGGTGGTCATTCGCGATACTTTCAACTCGGAGTCGCTGTCGGCGTTGCCCTTTTTGATCACGGTAGCGTAGATGTCATGTGACACCGCAGAGGCGCCCGACAGCGTCAAACCGGCCACCACGGCCAGAATGGTTGCAAATGCCACCGCAGAGATGAAGCCGAAGAACACGTTGCCGCCTACCGCTTTGGCCACCAGCACGGCTGCCATATTGGCCGAACCACCACCGCCCTTGATCACGCCGGTCGCGATATTGGCAAACTCGGGGTTGGTCAACACCAGCGTGATGGCGCCAAAGCCGATGATGAAAATCAGCACGTAGAAGTAGCCGATCCAGGTGGTCGCCCAGAACACCGACTTGCGGGCTTCTTTGGCATCCGGCACGGTGAAGAAGCGCATCAGGATGTGGGGCAAACCTGCGGTACCAAACATCAGAGCCATACCGAAGGAAATGGCGGAGATGGGGTCCTTGATGAAGCCGCCAGGCCCCATGATGGACAGGCCAATCTTTGCCGCCTCTTCCGGCGTTTTACCGGTGTTGGTTGCGATCAATGCCTTGACTTCCACGCCTTTGGCGAACAGCGCTTCAAAACTGAAGCCGAACTGTGACATTACCATAAAGGCCATGAAGGTAACGCCCGCCAGCAGCAGGCAGGCCTTGATGATCTGCACCCATGTCGTGGCCGTCATGCCGCCAAACAGCACGTAAATCATCATCAGCGCGCCGACGATGACCACGGCTATCCAGTAGTCCAGACCAAACAACAGCTTGATCAGCGAGCCCGCGCCCACCATCTGGGCAATCAGGTAAAACGCGACCACCACCAGTGTGCCGGATGCCGCGAACACGCGGATAGGGGTCTGCTGAAAGCGGTAACCGGCCACATCGGCAAAGGTGAACTTACCCAGGTTGCGCAGGCGCTCAGCCATCAGGAAGGTGATCACGGGCCAGCCGACCAGGAAGCCGATGGAGTAGATCAAACCGTCATAGCCGGATGCCATCACGGCGGCGGAAATGCCCAAGAAGGATGCGGCCGACATGTAGTCGCCAGCAATGGCCAAGCCATTCTGGAAACCGGTAATGCCACCGCCGCCGGTGTAAAAGTCAGCGGCTGACTTGGTGCGACCTGCGGCCCATTTGGTGATGAACAGAGTCATCACGACAAAAGTGCCAAACATGCCAATGGCGACCCAGTTGGTGGGCTGCTTCTCCACCTGTCCCAGATCGGCACCGGCGGCTTGCGCGGCGGTTGCCGCCACGAGTGCGCTCAGCGCGATGAGAAATTGCAATCCGGCCTTCATTTGGAAGCTTCCTTCAGGATTTCAGCGGTCAGACGGTCGTATTCGCCATTGGCGCGACGGACATAGATGCCGGTAATGACGATGGTGAAAATGATGACACCCATGCCGATGGGAATGCCCAACGAGGTGACGCCAGCGCCAATGGGCTGTGCCAGGAACGACTTGTCGAATGCAATCAATGCGATGTAGCCGTAGTACACGACCATCATGATGATGGTGAGTAACCAGCCGAACGTGTTGCGCTTTCTGCGAAGTTCGTGGTACTTCGGGTTGGCCTCAATTTTGGCCACGATGGGATCGGTCATTGTTTTCCTTTTGACGGTTGATGTCTGCCTCGATAACGGCGGTGAATGGCCGTTGCCGGGGCTGGATCATGGTCGGAAGGTCTGACTAAGTCCTTACGGTTCTGTCGGAAATATCAGGATATTCCCTAGGTAAATTGGGCTATTTTTAGGTGATAGATGTACGGGTTATCACTAATTTTTTCATATTAAAAAAAATATTCATCGGGTTACTTCCTAATCCGTAAGTTTGCATTCAGTCTGGTGTCAGTCGCTGTTGGCGTGTCGTCAGAACTAGGTCAGAACCGGCACCCATAGTCCACCTACCCAGTCGCCCCTGGTGGTCGTATTTATTTCAATATTTGGAGACACAACTATGGCAAAAGTAGCCGCACGGCCGATGACGGCGGAAGAGAAGAAGGTGATATTCGCTTCCTCGCTCGGTACGGTTTTTGAGTGGTACGACTTCTACCTGTACGGCTCGTTGGCAGCCATCATTGCCAAGCAGTTCTTCACCAGTCTGGATCCAGGTTCCGCCTTCATTTTTGCGCTGCTGGCGTTCGCGGCTGGTTTCATCGTGCGTCCCTTCGGCGCGCTGGTGTTCGGTCGTTTGGGAGACATGATTGGTCGCAAATACACTTTCCTGGTGACCATCCTGATCATGGGCTTGTCCACATTCATTGTGGGTATCTTGCCTAACTACGCCACCATCGGTGTGGCCGCTCCCGTGATTTTGATTGCATTGCGCATGCTGCAAGGCTTGGCGCTGGGCGGTGAGTACGGTGGTGCCGCCACCTATGTGGCCGAGCATTCGCCGCAGGGCAAGCGCGGTGCCTACACGGCGTGGATCCAGACCACGGCCACCTTGGGCCTGTTTTTGTCCCTGATCGTGATCCTGGTGACCCGGACTGTGATTGGTGAGGCCGCTTTCGCCGATTGGGGCTGGCGTGTTCCGTTCATTTTGTCCGTTTTCCTGTTGGCCGTATCGGTTTACATCCGACTAAGCATGAATGAGTCGCCCGCCTTCACCAAGATGAAGGCCGAAGGCAAGACCTCCAAGGCACCTCTGACCGAATCTTTCGGTCAATGGAAAAACCTGAAGATTGTGATTTTGGCCCTGATCGGTTTGACCGCAGGCCAGGCCGTGGTGTGGTATTCCGGCCAGTTCTATGCTTTGTTCTTTCTGACACAGTCATTGAAGGTGGATGGTGCAACCGCCAACATCATGGTTGCGGTTTCCCTGATCATTGGTACGCCGTTCTTCATCATCTTCGGTACCTGGTCTGACAAAATTGGCCGCAAGCCCATCATCATGGCGGGTTGCCTCTTGGCCGCGTTGACGTACTTCCCGGTGTTCGAGGCGCTGACCAAGGCCGCCAACCCCGACCTGTACGCCGCGCAGCAAAAGAACAAGGTGACTGTTACAGCTGATCCGAAAGAGTGCTCGTTCCAGTTCAACCCCACCGGCACCGCCAAGTTCACCAGCTCGTGCGACATTGCCAAGCAGGTGTTGGCGGGTGCTTCGGTGAGCTATGACAACGTAGCTGGCGCACCTGGCTCGGTGGCCAGCATCAAGATCGGTGATCTGGCGATCCCCAGCTATGCCGCCAAAGGGCTGCCTGCTGATGAAGTCAAGGCCAAGGATGCCGCATTCAAGAAGCTTGTCGCTGACGATCTGAAGGCTGCTGGTTACCCTGCCAAGGCAGATATGGCCAAGTTCGACAAGGTGATGGTCGCCGCCATTCTCACCTACCTGGTGATCCTGGTGACTATGGTGTACGGCCCCATAGCCGCCATGCTGGTTGAAATGTTCCCCACCCGTATTCGCTACACCTCCATGAGCCTGCCTTACCACATTGGTAACGGTTGGTTCGGTGGCCTGTTGCCCACTACGGCGTTTGCCATCGTGGCGCAGACCGGCAATATGTACAACGGCTTGTGGTATCCCATCGTCATCGCGGGTATGACATTCGTGGTTGGTATGTTGTTTATCAAGGAAACCAAGGACGTTGACATCTACGCCAACGACTAATACGTGTGTGAGTTGACGACCCCGGGCCGTGGTGGCCCGGGGTCTTTTTTTTAGGACGTCAGGAAACTTGTATGTGGAAAATTGCTGTGGGATTTATGATTTTTGCCGGCTTGGCTTTGTTCATTTTGAGCAAAGGCGGAGACATTGATATGGGCGGAGAAAAGCACGGCATCGAAGCCACGCACGAGGCTCCTGTAGCTGCTGCTTCCGAGCCCACTGTGCCGGCGGCGATGGCGCCCGCCTCCAGCGCCAGTAAATAGGGGTTATCCTGAACTTCTTTGATGCACACTGCGTTTTAAAAGCGTGGTACAACTGAGCGAGAGATTCTGTTAAGGTTGCGCTTATGAAACTCATCAAGACGGAAACAGGTCAGCAAGCGTTCAAGACACGCTCGCCGCTATTTTCTGCACGGCAGCGCACGGCTTACATCATGTTTGATGGCGTCAAGACCGTAGATCAGGTATTGGCCGCTGCCACTGGCTTGGGTTTGACCCCTGAGGATGTGGACCACATGGTGGCGCAAGAGTTTTTGGCACCTGCACCTGGCGAGGCCTTGCTGGCCGAGGCCGAGGCCGAACATGTGGCAGCGGACAAAATTATCGCTGATTCATTTAGAGCACACACTGCGCAGGATCGCTACAAAGAGGCCAAACCCTTGGCCACCAAGCTCACTGCGTCATTGGGGCTGCGCGGCTTTCGCCTGAACCTGGCGGTGGAGTCTGCCGGCGGTTATGAAGAGCTGTTGGCACTGTTGCCCAGGATCAAAGAAGCGGCTGGTGCCAATGCCTGTGCTGAACTGGAACGCACCCTCACCCAATAGTGCGGGACTGTATTTTCAACGCCTGAACTTGCCGTCGATGCCGATGATGGACAGGTCAGCAAAGTCCAGGCCAGTGTGGTCTTCGGGGCTGTAGCTCACTTCCAGTCCACCCAGATCAAATTTTTGCAAGCTTTCAAGCGCATCGCGCAATCCGGCTGGCGTGGGCTTGGGCCCGGCGCGACGCAAGCCTTCCACCAGGACCTTGGCGGCGGCAAAACCCTCCATCATGGCTGGTGAAATTCCCGGCAAGCCCTTGGCCTTGGCTAGTTCCTGGGCCTCCTTGATCAGGCGGTAGGTCATGGCCCGTTCATTGGGAAAGACTTGGGTCACAATCACGCCGCGCGCGTTCTCACCCAGCAGTTTGATGAAGCCTTCTGAGGCATTGTTCGACAGCGTCACTACCTGGGCGCTGGAGCCGGCGGCGCGCAGTGCCTTGACTCCGCTGGCCACAGTGCCCGATGAACCGAGGTACAGCACCGCCTGTGCCTCGCTTTGTACCACCTGGGCAGCCAATGCGGCAAAGTCGGCTTTGTCGCGCGGAAATTTTTGTAGCAGCACCGGCTTCAAGCTAGCGGCCGCAAAGCCCTTGTCGGCCCCTGCTGCGCCATCGGCACCAAACGAATCATCGGTTTGCAGCACGGCGATGCGCGTAATGCCCACGCTCACCAGATGGCCAATGGCCTTGATGGCCTCGCGCTGGTAGGTCGCCCGCACGTTGAACACCCAGGGCTGTACGGGCTCATGCAGCGCCATGGCGCCGGTGCTGGGTGCCACCAGCGGCACATGGTACTGCGCCAGCAGCGGTAGCAGGGCCTGGGCATGGGGTGTTCCGCGGTTCAGAAACAAGGCCAGCACATGCTGCTGCGTGATCAGTTCGCGCGCCACCTCCACCGTCTTGGCCGGATCAAACTTGTCGTCCACAGAAATCAGCTCGACTGGCTGGCCGTGCACGCCACCGTGCTGGTTAACAGCATCCAGGTAGAGCTTGGCACCTTCGGTGTTCTCCTTGACGCCGGCCGCGACCGAGCCGGTAAAGCCCGAGGGTTGACCGATGCGCAACTGTGCGTGCGCGCCCGCAGCCAGCAAGCTACCCAGTAGTACAGCGCAGAGCGTATGGGTGATTTTCATGGGGAGTCTCCTGCGAGTTCGGAAGTTGGATTGTGCGAACCTGCCACGGCTTTCGCCAGATGTGGATTTCCACATGCGGGTTTGCCCTTGACAGCGCATAACCCCGTTGCGTGTGCTGCCCCGGCAAATCCCTAGAATGATTGGCCTCATTCAAAAAAGCACCGCTACAAAATGACCCAGGGATTCATCCGCATTCGCGGCGCACGCCAGCACAACCTCAAGAACCTGGACCTGGACATTCGCACCGGCGAACTCACCGTGGTGACCGGTCCCAGCGGTTCAGGCAAGTCCAGCCTGGTGTTTGACACGCTCTATGCCGAAGGCCAGCGCCGCTATGTAGAGACCTTCTCGGCCTACGCCCGCCAGTTTCTGGATCGCATGGACAAGCCCGCCGTGGACAAGGTGGAGGGCGTGCCCCCGGCCATCGCCATCGACCAGACCAACCCGGTGCGCTCCAGCCGCTCTACCGTGGGCACCATGACGGAGCTCAACGACCATATCAAGCTGCTGTACGCCCGCGCCGCCAGCCTGTTTGACCGCCAAACCGCGCTGCCGGTGCAGCACGACACGCCCGAGACCATCTATGGCGAGCTGGCGCGCCGTGCGGCAGAGTCTGGCGAGCCGCGCTTGGTTCTGACCTTCCCCGTGGAACTGCCCGCCGCCACAACAGCTGAAGAAGTCATGCAGTGGCTGTCTGCCAGCGGCTTTACCCGCGTGCATGCCGAGCGTGACGGTCAGCGCATAGGCGCCCCTTTGGGGAGCGTGGGGGCTGTCAAGATCCTGGACGTGGTCGCTGACCGGTTTCGCATCGCCACAACGGAGAAAGCCCGCGTGCTGGAAGCCATTGAGCTGGCCCTCAAGCGTGGCAGTGGTCGGCTCAATGTTTATGTGTTAAATGAGGCTCCAGCCCTCGTCGAATCTACACAACCAGCTACTGAATCAATAGCAGATGCCGTGCTGCCCACCTGGCGCTTCTCAACCGGACTGCACTGCCCGCAGAGCGATCTGCGCTACACCGACCCGATTGCATCCATGTTTTCCTTCAACTCCGCCGTGGGCGCCTGCGAGGCGTGCCGGGGTTTTGGCCGGGTGGTGGGTGTGGATATGGGGCTGGTCATTCCCAACGACAAGCTCACGCTGCGCGCCGGCGCCGTCAAGCCCATGCAGACCCCCGCCTGGCAGGAGTGCCAGGACGATCTGATGCGCCACGCCGAGGCCGCCGGCATCCCGCGCGACACCGCCTGGTACAAGCTCACGCCCGAGCAGCAGCATTGGGTGATCAATGGCTCGCCCAATTGGAACGGCAAGTGGAACCAGCACTGGTTTGGCATCAAGCGCTTTTTTGAATACCTGGAGACCAAGGCCTACAAGATGCACATCCGCGTGCTCTTGTCCAAGTACCGCAGCTACACGCCGTGCGGCACCTGTGGCGGTGCGCGGCTCAAGACCGAAAGCCTGCTATGGCGCATTGGTACCCAGGCGCAAGCCGATGCGGTTCTATTGCCTTCCAAGCGGTTTATGCCGCAGGGCGTGCAATGGTCAAGGGAGCACCTGGAGGCACTGCCGGGCCTGTGTTTGCATGACCTGATGCTGTTGCCGCTGGACAAACTGCGGCGGTTCTTTGATGCCTTGCAGACCCTGCAGCCCGGCGCCTCAGAAGCCGATGCCAAGACGCTCAAACTCTTGCTTGAAGAAGTTTGCACCCGACTCAAATACCTGTGCGACGTAGGCATTGGCTACCTCACGCTGGACCGCCAAAGCCGCACCTTGAGTGGCGGCGAGGTGCAACGCATCAACCTCACCACCGCGCTGGGCACCTCGCTGGTCAATACCCTGTTTGTGCTGGACGAACCCAGCATTGGCCTGCACCCGCGCGACATGAACCGCATCATTGTTGCCATGCAGCGCCTGCGCGATGCTGGCAACACCTTGGTCGTAGTCGAGCACGACCCGGCCGTGATGATGGCGGCGGACCGCATGATCGACATGGGCCCCGGCCCCGGCGAGAAGGGTGGCAGTATCGTGTTTGACGGCAGCACCGCTGATCTAAAAAGTGCCGACACCCTGACCGGTGCCTACCTGGGCGGGCGCAAGCAAGTGGGCATGGGCTTCAAGCGCATGGTGGCAGCCAACACGCCACGCCTGATTCTGGAAGGCGCCACCGAGCACAATCTGAAAAACGTGAACGTCGAAATCCCGCTGCAGCGCCTGGTGTGCATAACCGGCGTCAGTGGTTCGGGCAAATCCACCCTCATTCAAGACGTGCTGGCCCCGGCGCTGTTGCGCCACTTTGGCAAGGCCACCGAAACACCGGGCGCACACCGCAGCCTGCTGGGTGCCGAGCAGTTGAGCGAAGTGGTGTTTGTAGACCAGTCCCCCATCGGCAAAACCGCACGCTCCAACCCGGTGAGCTATGTGGGCGCGTGGGATGCGGTGCGTGAGATTTTTGCGGGCGCCGATCTGTCGCGCGAGCGCGGCTACATGGCCAGCAAGTTCAGCTTCAACGGTGGCGATGGCCGCTGCCCCACCTGTGGTGGCTCGGGCTTTGAGCACATTGAGATGCAGTTTTTGAGCGATGTGTATTTGCGCTGCCCGGATTGCGACGGAAAGCGCTACCGGCCCGAGATTTTGGAGGTGACGATAGAACGGGCTCAACAGCGTCTGAATGTGGCGGATGTGCTGAACCTCACCGTCAGCGAAGCCGCCACCATCTTCGCCAATGATAGAGATGTCATTCGCGCCCTGCAGCCGATTGTGGATGTGGGGCTGGAGTATGTGAAGCTGGGCCAGCCCGTGCCCACACTCTCGGGCGGTGAGGCGCAGCGCCTCAAGGTGGCTGGTTTTCTGGCTGACGCCGCCAAGAGCAGCACCGCCAGCCGTCAGGCAGTGGCGCGGCGCGGCACGTTATTCATGCTGGACGAGCCCACTACGGGTCTCCATTTTGACGACATTGCCAAGCTGATGCGCGCCTTGCGCAAGCTGCTGGACGCCGGGCATTCGCTGGTGGTGATTGAACACAACCTGGATGTGATTCGGGCGTCGGATTGGTTGATTGATTTGGGGCCGGAAGGCGGGGAGGCGGGTGGCGAGGTGGTGGCACATGGCACGCCGGAGGATGTGATGCTGCACGCCACATCGCACACGGGGCAGGCGCTGCGGGAGTATGCGGCGGCAATGGGGGTGGTGCATGTGGTGGCTGAGCCACGTGCTGTTTATTTGGGTCAAG
>Ga0138256_10006301_pt1 | contig 12541 bp, 10 predicted proteins | sample KNB2016incub_MG_FD_105486 | JGI IMG/M metagenome (GOLD analysis project Ga0138256, IMG submission 105486) | Active sludge microbial communities from wastewater in Klosterneuburg, Austria - KNB2014incub_MG | ecosystem: Engineered > WWTP > Activated sludge > Unclassified | place: Austria... | reverse complement strand
TACAGGTTATTTAGTATATGTCAAAAGTAAAAATTTTATTATTCCTTTCTATCAAACATAAAAATTGGGACATATATTTATGAGAATATTTTTTATATTAAACTGATTTTATCTGAGCAAGTGAGATGAATACATTAATTTTGACATGAAAAATGTCGCATCAAAAAGCAATTCAAATTACCTGGATAAGCATATTGGGCAATACTTTATTAGCCGCAATAAAGTGGTTGGTTGGCTACTTTGGTAACTCTTATGCTTTGATTGCCGATGCTATTGAATCCACTACAGATATTTTCTCTTCTACCCTTGTATTACTTGGATTGAAATATGCCAGTCGTCCGGCTGACAAGAACCACCCATATGGTCATGGCCGCGTAGAGCCTTTGGTGACATTTGTTGTTGTCGGTATTTTAGTTTCTGCAGCTACAGTAATAGCAATTGAAGCCATTAAAAATATCATGACTCCACATGAGATACCGGAGACTTATACACTTGCTGTACTTGCAGTAATCATTGTGAGTAAAGAATTATTTTATCGTATTGTTTCCAATAGAAATAAGAATATCAACAGTACAGCATTGAAGGCTGATGCATGGCACCATCGTAGTGATGCCATTACTTCTCTTGCTGCTTTTATTGGAATTGCTATTGCCATTTACTTTGGAAAAGGCTTTGAAGCGGCCGATGACTGGGCTGCTTTGGTGGCATCAGGATTTATCTTCTACAACAGCTATCTTATTTTCAGACCTGCCTTAGGTGAAATTATGGACGAACATCTTTATGATGATGTTATTGCAGAAATCAGAAAAGTTGCGGTAAATGTTGACGGAGTAATAGATACAGAGAAATGTCTGGTTCGAAAATCGGGTATTAATTTCTTAATAGACCTGCACATTACTGTTGACTCACACATCACAGTTAAGAAAGGGCATCAGATAGCGCATCATTTAAAAGATGCTTTAATAATGCATAACCCTCTAATAGCAGACGTGCTCATCCATGTTGAACCGGATGAGCACGTTTAAGCTTTAAACAGAAACAGTTTCTACTATTGCCCTAAGTAAGCTTTAAGTAGTTTGCTTTTTGAATTTTGGCGAAGCGTCTTAATAGCTTTTTCTTTAAGCTGACGTACGCGTTCCCGTGTCAAATCAAATTTTTCACCTATTTCTTCCAATGACAAACCATGCTCAACACCAATTCCGTAAAAAAGCTTTATTACATCTTTTTCACGCTCTGGCAGTGTTTCTAATGAACGGTTGATTTCAGTGTGTAACGACTCTGCCATGAGTGTGCTGTCAGCATAAGGTGCATCAGGATTGGTCAACACATCAAGTAATGTATTATCTTCTCCCGGTACAAAGGGAGCATCCATTGATACGTGACGACCTGGCATTTTCATTGTATAGGCAATTCTGTCTGTATCAATTTCTAATTCACTGGCTAATTCTTCTGCTGTTGGTTCGCGTTCAAATTTTTGCTCAAGATTTGAAAATGCTTTTTTAACCTTGTTGGCAGCACCTATCTGATTAAGTGGTAATCTAACAATACGTGCTTGTTCTGCCAATGCCTGCATGATAGATTGACGAATCCACCAAACTGCATAAGAAATAAACTTAAAACCTCTTGTTTCATCAAAACGTTTTGCCGCTTTTATCAAACCAAGATTACCTTCATTAATCAAATCGGGTAAACTCAAACCTTGTGACTGATACTGCTTAGCTACCGACACCACAAATCTAAGGTTAGCTCTTACTAATTTCTCTAATGCTCGCTGGTCTCCTGCTCTGATTTTTCGGGCAAGTTCTACCTCCATCTGAGCTGTAATTAACTCCTCTTTACCAATTTCCTGTAAATACTTTTCAAACGATGCGCTTTCACGGTTTGTAATGGATTTAGTAATTTTTAGCTGTCTCATCTAATTTATCTAATTTTTATGTGTGTTTCTATGTATGCAATGTAAGAACAAAAAACGATAATCATGGTTTAAAATTGCATTATTTTTTTAAAGGCGTTGCAAATATACTATGCGTTTAGTGGCAATGCTAACTTTATTTTTAGACAACTTCATATAATATTGCATGTCAATATATTATCTTTACTTTTTCAAGTAAAAGACTACTTTTTTAACATACCTTGAGGCTGTTTTTTAAATAAGTTAGTCTTCGAAATTTACTTAAATGGTATAGACTGATAAAATAGGTTTTTCATCTTTAATACATATTTCAACCAGTTATTCGCCTTTGGACAGTTGTAAGAATAACTAAACATTTTGCATAATTCTCTACCATACATCAACAAAACATAATGTATTTAGTACTTATCTAAAATGATTTCTTTTACATTCGTATTTCATTCAAAACAATTTACTCAAGCTATTTATCAAATATAACAAATACACAATGACAAAATCAACTTTTATTTTTACATCTGCAATAAGTTTATTTCTTGTTACTTCACTGGCTGTATCTGGCCAGAAAGGCCAGGTTAAACAAGAGCAAAAAATTACTGGTCCCGGAAAATGTTTAATTAAAACAGATAGTCTTCTTACCAATGAACTTACAAAAGAAGATCTTATTAAATGGGTAGAAAACCCGCCTTTTATTGTAAATTGTCAAGACACTAAAACATATAAACTGAAGTTTTACGAATTTACAATTTTAAAGATGAAGCCGTTCGAAAATAAGAGTTTCGGTGTTGGTGATGATAGAATGATCCCCATTCTAGGACGCAAGGCAATAGATGATTTAAAAGGAGGAGACACGGTAATTCTAAAAGGTGTTGATTTGATTGAAGACGGTACTGAGAAAACAGCAAAAGCACCAACCATCAGTATTAAAATTATTGAGAAGAATCCTTAGAAATATATTGGATGAAAAAGCCATTTTCCTTTTGAATTAATTTCAAGCGCAGGCAATGGAAATTTTATAAATCGGGTAACTTCAAAAAACAATTTCAATGCCTTTGACTTTGTTTTTATTTTAGTGAGGTCAATATCAGGAGCAATATATACTTGTCTGTAACGCTTATAATAAGGAATAGGATTATTTTTATATTCTGAGGCATTATCAAATGCGCCTGTCATACCTTCAGCACCAATACCTACAGCAATATTCAGCCAAGCAGGTACTACATTGGGTTTCTTTATAAAAGAGTTAATATTAGCTGACAACCATAGTGTTTGTCCGTTATAGTCTTTAAAGAGTTGCTGTATATAATTTTCACCTAAAAGATCCGGACGATAGTGTGCATACTTTGATTGATGAAAAGAAAATTTAAACTCCATTCTCTGCTCCTGCCAAAGTAATTGCTGTCCAATAAAAACCGATGACCCAAGCGTGTTAGCGGCAATATCTCCCCAGGAAAATCCCCAAGCAGAAGAAAATCCATCTAAGGCTTCAACCGAGGCTAAAAAAATCCAACCCAGATTTCCGCCTATAAGTGTCGCCTTTTTATTATCCATACCTGCCCAGCGACAAACATTATAACCTTGCTTGCCGGCAATGTATGAACTAAAAGTATGACCTGTTTTATCCATCAGTAACCATTCACCATTATCGTTAAAAAAATGAAAATGGTTCATTTCATACCCACTATACCACAACTGATACAATCCTGTCATTGTTCCGGCATACAAGCCAAGTGTTGTATATCCCGCTATCTGTACCCGCTGTTTATTGTAAACAGGTGAAGGCTCAAAAAATGCAATTTTTCGCTGTGTGATAACAGAGTCCTGACAAAATGCATTAGAAAAAATACCTATCAGAGATATTGTGATAAACCACTTACAGATATAGTGCAACGGGAAAAATCTACAAATGGATTTAAATTTCTTGGGTTTCAATAAAAGCTTATAAAATAAATAGTAATACTAAAAGAAATGTTAATGAGAAAGTGAAACTTACATCAAAAGGGTTTAAACAAAGTGATTTCAAAGGTTTCCTTTCATTTCGAGTAAAAAAGCTTTTAACCTATTCAAAGCAAATTTCACGTGGCTATTTTCTTCTATTACCTCAGTATTTCCATTCTCTTCTGTTACAGGTATTGCTTTACCATTCGCTTTCAGATATTGCTTGGCTCCATTTAGTGTAAATCCTTTTTCTTTTACCAAATGATAAATCACCCGGAATGACTCTATGTCTTTTTTGGTATAATGCCGCTCACCTTTTAAATTCTTTTTTGGATGAAGCAATGTAAATTCTTTCTCCCAGTAGCGCAACAATGATGTGTTTACTTTAAACATTTCAGCCACTTCACCAATGCTGTAATAAAGTTTTTCAATATGTAGGTCGTCATGCTGCATTTCAGATGATTTTTCTATAATTCACAAATCTAATCGAATGATTGATTGTATTTTGAAGAAATTTCCAACACCTGTTCATATTGTGTTGCCGTCAGGTCGTTGAAGAAGAAATTAATGGGATTAATTTTTGCCCCATTTTTAATTACTTCGTAATGGCAGTGTGGCCCGGTACTGCTTCCGGTATTACCTACATAACCTATTATCTGTCCCCTTATTACTTTCTGACCTGGTTTCACTACAATTCTGCTCATGTGGGCGTACAAGGTTTCATAACCGAATCCATGGTTGATGGTAACATTATTGCCGTAGCCTCTACCCTCTTTCTCAACCTTTTTGACAACCCCATTGCCTGTGGCATAAATTTCTGTTCCTACCGGTGCGCTAAAATCTATTCCTGTGTGCAAAATACTGGTCTTATATATGGGATGGATTCTATAACCAAAACCTGAAGCTATACGTGATAATTCTTTGTTGCTGACAGGTTGAATGCCAGGTATTGATGCCAAAAGTTCTTTTTTATTTTTTGCAAGTTCAAAAACTTCATCAAATGATTTTGTCTGAACATACATTTGCCTCATCAACTTATCCAATTGAGTTGTTGTTTCAATCATCAGTGCTGAATTGTCATAACCCTTTAATGAACGATATTTATCAACGCCTCCATAACCAGCTTCTCTTACACTTTCGGGTATTGGGTCTGCTTCAAAAATAACTCTGTATATATTGTCATCGTTATATTCAAGGTCTTTAAGCACTTTTGACATTAAATCCATCCGCTGCTGCAAAATCTCATATTGAAGGTCCATTACTGCAATTTCACGCTTTAGTTGCTTTTCTTTAGGTGAATCCAGAAACTGATAGGCTAATGCAATAATAATTGCGCTAAACACCATAGTTGTTGCCAGCCATCCCAAAACACGTAAAAAACGCTTTTTAAAGGAAACAACTACCTTTTCGTATTTTAGAGAATGTGTATTAAAATAATATTTGGCCTTCGCCATAATCTTAAATTCTATTTTTGCACAATTCAGCAAAAATAAAATTTTTCTGAAATTACATAAATATTCAAAAATTATAAAAATCAGATATTTAAATATCTTCATTTAAACTTCTTACACCATTTCATTAAAATACATGACCTCATCAGAAATTCGTAAAACATTTTTAGATTTTTTTAAGTCGAAACAACATACAATTGTCCCATCAGCACCTATAGTTGTTAAAGGTGACCCTACACTCATGTTTACCAATGCCGGAATGAATCAGTTTAAAGATTGGTTTTTAGGAAATCAACCTGCAAAATACAGACGTGTTGCCGATACACAAAAATGCCTACGGGTTTCAGGTAAACACAATGATCTTGAAGAGGTAGGTGTAGATACCTATCATCATACCATGTTTGAAATGTTAGGAAACTGGAGTTTTGGAGATCCTAATAACCCTAATGCCGGTTACTTTAAAAAAGACGCTATTGCATGGGCATGGGAAATACTTACCGAAGTTTACAAACTTCCTAAAGACCGTTTGTATGTAACCGTTTTTGAAGGTGATATGAAAGAAAATCTATCGTTCGATGAAGAATCTAATGCTTGTTGGAAACAGCATATTGATGATTCACGGATTTTAATGGGAAATAAGAAAGATAACTTCTGGGAAATGGGTGACACCGGACCCTGTGGCCCCTGCTCTGAGATTCATGTTGACTTACGAAGTGATGATGAAAGAAAAAAAACGGATGGAAAAATATTAGTTAACACAGGACATCCATTGGTTATCGAGATTTGGAATAACGTATTTATGGAGTTCAACAGGAAAGCTGATGGCACACTTGAAAAATTGCCGGCCCGACATGTTGATACAGGTATGGGGTTCGAGCGTTTGTGTATGGCAATTCAACAGAAGAAATCAAATTACGACACAGATATATTTCAGCCAACCATAAATTACATTGAAGCAATGAGTGGTATTAAGTATGGTAGCACAGAACAAACAGATATTGCAATGCGAGTTTTATCTGATCATATCAGAGCAATTGCATTTACCATCGCAGATGGACAGCTACCATCGAACAATAAAGCCGGTTATGTTATTCGTAGAATATTAAGAAGAGCAGTTCGTTATTCATTTACTTATCTAAACTTTAAAACGCCATTTATTCATAGACTGACGCCTTTATTGGCAGAGCAGTTTAAAGATGTTTTTCCTGAACTTTTTGAGCAAAAAGGTTTTGTCCAAAAAGTTATCAAGGAAGAAGAACAATCTTTTTTACGTACTCTTGAAACTGGAATCAGAAGATTTGATCAATATAAAGATTCTGTTATTGATGGAGAATTTGCATTTGAATTGTATGACACCTATGGTTTTCCAATTGACCTCACCCAATTAATTGCACGCGAAAGAAACATGCAAGTGGACATGGATGGATTTAACCAATGTTTAGAACAGCAAAAAGAAAGGTCACGTGCAGCCTCGGCTGTTGATGCTGAAGATTGGGTTATTCTTGAAAACGGTGAGTCGCAATTTATCGGATATGACAATACTTCTGCTGAGGTAAACATTATTAAATACAGAAAGGTTAAATCTAAAAACAAAGAACAATATCAGCTTGTCTTCAATCAGACTCCTTTTTATGCAGAAAGCGGTGGTCAGGTTGGTGATACAGGCTTTTTACAAAACGAAAAAGAAAAAATTATTATTACAGATACAAAAAAAGAAAACAATCAGATCATTCACTTATCAGATAAATTACCACTTGATTTGAAAGCTGATTTTGTTGCAACTGTCAACAGTTCGAGAAGGAGAAAAATAACGGCTAATCACAGTGCAACACATTTAATGCATGCTGCATTAAAGCAAATTTTAGGCAATCACGTTGTACAAAAAGGCTCACTTGTAAATGATGAGCACACACGATTTGACTTTGCACATTTTGCAAAGGTGACGGATGAAGATATTGCCAAAATAGAACAAATGGTGAATGAAAAGATTCGTGAAAACATTGCCTTGGACGAAAGAAGAAATGTGCCGTTAGAAGAAGCTAAATCAATGGGTGCAACTGCGCTATTTGGCGAGAAATATGGCGACTATGTTCGTGTCATTATTTTTGATCCTGCCTTCAGCATGGAGTTATGTGGAGGCACACATGTTAATGCAACCGGTGAAATAGGTTTATTTAAAATCGTAAGTGAAACAGCAGTAGCTGCGGGAGTTAGACGCATTGAAGCTATAACCTCTGTAGAGGCTGAAAAATACATTACCCATCAACTGACACAGCTAAACACCATTAAATCCGAATTAAAATACCCTAAAGACATTGTTATTAGAATAAAAGAGCTTTTGTTTGAAAACGAAATACTGCAAAAGCAAATAGACAGCTTTGTTCATGAAAAAGCACAGTTAATTAAAGGTGAACTGCTAAAAAATGTAAAGTTGAAGAACAACATCAATGTTATTGCGCAAAAAATTGACTTAACCAATGTTGAGGCTATCAAAAATATTTCTTTTGAACTTCGCAATCAGTTGCCGGACTCATTTATTTTGTTAGCCTCTGAGAGTGAAGGCAAGGCCATGCTTTCGTTGATTATTTCAGATCATTTGGTGCAATCAGGTAAACTTAATGCCACAACAATTATCAGAAGCATTTCAAAACACATTCAAGGTGGCGGTGGTGGACAGCCCTTTTATGCAACAGCCGGTGGAAAAAATCCTGCGGGAATAGAAGCTGCCATTCAAGAGGCTTTAAGTATGATATAAAAAAGAGCGAGGCTGCCTAAATGGGCAGCCTCGCTCTTTTTATGTTGTTTGAAATTAATATTCCCACATATCGTGTTCAAGGTTTATTATCTCTGATTTAATTCTATCTGCTTCAAGCAAAGCATCTAAACCTGTTTTGTAATCTTCTATACGTCTGTTATAAACATTTGACTCTTTAATAATATAGCTGTTAAACATACGCTTATGAAACACATCATCAAATGTTCTGCGTTCGGTATCGTTTTCACGATTGAAGGCTTCGGCATTTGCAAGAAGCTTTCTTGCTTCAGGATAATAAATCCAGAAAAGAGGTTTTTGAATGTTGCCTTCTCTCACATTACCATATTCATCTTCTGCAAGCATTAATGGGGCTATTCCAATGATACGGCACTCCATTATAGAACGCTGTTTGTCAAAGAACCACTCTTCTTTAATACGATATGCTATAACTTTATCACGAGAAAATGTACGCTGAACGGCTGAATCACGAGTAAGATACGGTGGCTCTGGATCTGTAATCTGTATAGTGTCCATACCGGCTCCACCAATTTTCTTAAACTCTTCTAAAGTCATTGGCGTTGTAAATTCATCGTCAGTTGTTGAATATGCAGTTAATGATCCCTCATCAATAGCATTCATCAAAATTTCTATAAGACTTTTTCTATCCTTAGTATCACCTTCACGCGGAAACCGGAGTGGCAGATTAATCTTTTGTTTGAGATCTATTACTTCCCAAACACGCTTTGCCCATAATACATCGGCCTCGCGCAGAAATGCATACTCCATTACTTTGCGAGTAGGATTGTGTTCTTTTACATAAACACCATCCAATACCGTTTGTGCATTTGTTTGTTTGACAGTAATTGTCATTGCAAACAGGAAACAAAACAACAGGACTTTTTTCATCTTACCCTCCGTGGTTTATTGTTTAACGAATTATTGAATTGTAAAGTTTACACTAGGAATACTTCTTGTTCCTCCATCAGGACCAACAGCCTTAATATATTCAAAATATACTTTATCGCCTGAACGAGCCTTACTTAACGCTGCTTTCATATTTGCAGTGATAAGGTTGTTATTACTTTCCAATTCAATTGGATCTTTTCCTTTTGGATATAAAGACATTTTAAATTTGGTAACTTTATAATAAATTTCAAAGTCAAAATTCTCTAATTCAGCAATAACAGCGCTCTGAGCAATAAGTGCATTTTTCTGCATCGGACCTTCTCTTTTACCTGCAATTTTTGCAACAGGATCAGGAACTCTTTTCACACGGAACTTCATTGCACCCATGTTTATTTTCTTTCCATCCATATCAGCAATAATTGAGATTGTAGCTTCACCTTGCTGAGTCACCTTAACAATATAATCAGCGCCTGTTCCTTTTGGATTTTTTGTTAATGTTCCGCCCCCACCTGAAATAGAAGCAACTACTTTATTGTTTGGAACACCTGGTACTGAAATAGAAACCGGGTTTTCCGGTCCTATATAGAATACGTTCATTTTAGTTGGAGAAACAACTGCCGCTGGTTTTGCTGCAATATATTCTGCTTCAAATGGATATTCTTTAACTTTTGTTGGATCTTCAGGATCTTTCACTTTAATGACTCCACCCCATTTTTTAACACCTTCTGATGATGGACGATCTACATACTTGCCCAATCCGTTTTCTACCGGCAAAGTTCTGCCACCTACTACGATTTCTGCATCAGAGCTTTTATTAAAAGCAGCTAAAAATACATCTGCCTTATAATCCTGACCGGTGAGTACATAGCTTGTTGGTGCAACAACCTTAGGTTCTACATCTGTAAACTTCAAATCCTTAGCATTAATTTGCGCCAGAAGATAGTTGTTTACTTGTGATTCAGCAGTTTTAATGTCAGATTGAATTTTACTGAGCATAGCTAAAGCAGCAACTACCGGAGTATGGTAGAATGTTGCCATCTCCCAAGTTTTCTTCTTTTCTTCTTTTGCAAGTTTACTATTAGGATCAGGATCTTTAAGATTTATTAACTCATCAAATCTTGATTGAAAATCTTTTTTATCCGCATTATCAGTGACAAATCCTATAAGCTTAACTTTATAGTCCTCAAGCTTCTTTTTTAGTTCTGTTCCTTTAAAGCCTTTTCCATCTTGTTTATCACCACACATTACCAATGTAGGTGTATCGTAATCATCGTTTTTCTGAATATCACGAGGACCTGGAATTTTAGCATTAGCCTCAAGTTTATCAGCTTTTCTAACAATTTCATTCTTTATGTCTTCAACATATTTATACAAATCATCAGATGCTTTATGAACCTGGGCTGCTTTTTCCTGAAAAGGTTTTGCTTTTACAGCATCAGCCTGTGCGGCTGTAGTAAATGCATCCATTACCTGTTGATTCTTCTTAATAACGTTAAGGTTGGATGCAGTAATTCCTTCATCAATGGTAATAAAAGCATTGATGATTTCTTTTGAAACGTTAAGAGCAAGCAGAGCAGTTAACACGAGGTACATCATGTTAATCATTTTCTGCCGCGGTGTCAGTTTACCACTCGCCATAGTCTATTTCTCTATATCTAAAATTGGTTGGTTATAAAATAATTTAATTAATCTGATACTTACTTGTTTGGATTCAGGTTCATTGCTGATAACATGTTTCCATAAACAGTATTAAGCGAAGACAGGTTTTTAGCCAATTTGGAGACTTCATCTTTATACTTCTTTGTATCATCTAACGACTCGTTCAAGTTTGACATCAATTGGTTAATGCCATCATAAAACTTCGAAGTTTGCTTTAAGTGGTTATTTGAATCCTGCAATTGAAGTTCATAAACTGCATTTAATGCTCCAAGGTTCTTTCCTGCCATTTGCACTTGTTCATTATACATCTTAACATCATCGCTGGCTGTTGACAAAGAACTCATTGCTTGTGCTGCTTTTTGATAGGAGCCGGACAGTTCTGTTACAGACTTAGTAGCTGCATTTACATTCTTAACATAATCATTAGTAGCAACTGATGCATCAGAAAGGTCGGCCATTTTAGCTGTATTTTCACCTAATGACTTTAAGCCTGTTCCTAAACTGGCAATTAAATCCGGGCCAATTTTAGCATCAGATAACATTTTATCTAAAGCCTGTGATACCGGATCTATTTTTTTCTTTTTGTCTCTAGCATTATTAGGATCATGCATACCTGCTAATTCAGGATAAACAAGTGTCCAGTCAATTTCTTCGTGTAGCGGTTCAAAGGCTGAGAAGAAGAAAATTACAGCTTCAGTAAGAAGACCGACTGTAAGCATGATACCAGCACCTTCCCAGTGTTGGATTTTAAACAATGCTCCAGCAATTACAACAGATGCACCGAGACCGTACAACATTGCCATAAATTTTTTGTACTTTTTTCCGGATGTGAATTCAGCTAATCCCATAGTTGATTTTGAAAATTTAATTGGTTGATTTTTAATTTATTTATTTTGGTGATAATAATCGAGTAATAATTAATTCTTAAAAGTCAGCTTTATCACGACCTAAGAATGACATAACACAACGGAATCCTACGTAACATTTCGCTGTATCCTGATACTCATAAGAACGAGTACCTGTTTGCAAAAAGTATCCTACATCTTTCCATGATCCACCGCGAATTACTTTTCTCTTTAATGCAACTGGATCGGAATCTTTAGCATCATAAGAATAATCCGGATTTAGGTCATGTGAGAAATTATAGGCAGACTCTTCATATGCATTACTTGTCCATTCAGACACATTGCCTGACATACAATATAAACCATAGTCGTTTGGCCAATAAGATGTAGTTTTTACGGTATAAAATCCTCCATCATCCATATAGTTACCACGCATGGGTTTAAAGTTACCGAGAAAGCAACCACGGCTATTTCTGATATAAGGACCACCCCATGGATAAGGTGCTAAATCATGCCCGCCTCTTGCAGCATACTCCCATTCAGACTCTGTGGGTAATCTGAAATCCTGAACGAATGACTCTCCGTTTTCTTGCAAATAACTGTTCAACAATTGTGTTCTCCAGATACAGAAAGCACGTGCTTGTTTCCATGTTACACCTACAACAGGATAATCGTCATAGGCCGGATGCCAGAAATACATATTTGTAACAGGGTCATTATATGAATATGTATAATCATGAATCCACGCTAATGTATCAGGGTAAACATTAATAATATCTTTCTTGATAAACACAGAACGGTCTGTCATACCTTGTTCACGATTTGACTTTTGTGCAGCTTCTTTAAGATCAATCCAGTAATATTCAAAATTCAGTTTCCGTGAATCAATTTCTTTTCTTCTGTAAAAACGCTCACTTTCAGGTAAAAACAACTCAGCCAATGTCTCTACATTCTGTTCATCTTCCCATTTAATTTTCTTACGCCAGTTGATACGTTCGCCATATTCTCCTTCTTCAATAAGATGATCGCCACCTATAAGTCGATGTGCAAGCGAGTCGCGAACCCACTCAACAAACTG
>Ga0138256_10006300_pt1 | contig 12542 bp, 11 predicted proteins | sample KNB2016incub_MG_FD_105486 | JGI IMG/M metagenome (GOLD analysis project Ga0138256, IMG submission 105486) | Active sludge microbial communities from wastewater in Klosterneuburg, Austria - KNB2014incub_MG | ecosystem: Engineered > WWTP > Activated sludge > Unclassified | place: Austria... | reverse complement strand
TCTATTACGTGATCGGCAATCGGCAGGAGCAACTCACCGATGACCAGTACGATGACCTGGAACCGAGCTTCGTGGATGGCGACCGGCGCATCATCTTCAGCAGCGACCGCAACGATGACACCTAGCGCACCTTCAAGGACGTACACCTGATCAACGGCAACAAGGACATCTACTTGTTGGATGTGGAAACGCGCAGCAGGATCTTGACGCGCTTGAGTGCGACGCCCGGCGTGAATGAAACGCAACCCTTCCAATGGGACAGCGCGAGCTACACCTACCTCGCGGATGTGGATGGGATCCTGAACCGGTTCCGGGTGCGGTACGATAGCGTGGTGAGCCAGATCGATACCATTGTGCATTACCGCTACTTCACGGTGGATGAACGCTTGAGCGATCTGCGACGATCCATCCTGGAGCAGGACGTGAACAGCGAACGTGGGCGCTTCACCGCGTTGCAATTGAAGGATGGCAAGTACCGCTTCTATACCGGTCGCACCAGCGATGGCCGAACGACGCAAAGCGGTCGCGAGGGATCAAAGCCGGACCAGCGACGACCGGCCACCGCTGGTTCGGTGTCGGATGACATGAGCCCGGTCGTGAAGGTGCCTCCACAGGAGCCGCGGAGCACCGGAGAGGATGCCGTGGACATCCGGCGCTATGTGTTCAGTGATGAAACACCGGGGTCGTTGCCCGTACAACCAACAGCACCTGTCGTAGCCGGACATCCGGTGAAACCGACCACCGTGGATAGCACGGCGCTCCTACCATTCACCTATCCGGAGCAGCGGAACTACAACCTCAACTTCACCGTGGACCAGGTGATCACGCAGGTGGACAACAGTTTCTCCAACCAGTTCTACCAGCCCTTCAGCGGCGAAGCGGGATTGAACCCAGGGCTGAGCGGACTCACGCGCATGGGCATCAGTGATCTCTTCGAGGACCATCGTATCGTGGGCGGCTTCCGATTGGCGTTGGACCTGAACAACAACGATTACCTGTTGACGTACGAGAACCTGAAGCATCGGTTGGACAAGCGCATGACCTTCCAGCGCCAAGTATTTCAGGGTGTGACGCAGACCGGCGTCGTGAAAGTGCAAACGCATCAAGCGCGCTACCAGATCAGTTGGCCGTTCAGCGAATTGGCGAGCGTGCGCGCGTCCGCGATCTATCGCAACGATCGGTACGTGCAACAGAGCATCGACCCCTTGAGCCTCGTGGCACCCAATGCGATGAGTAACACGGCGGGATTGAAGCTGGAGTGGATCTACGACAGTTCCATTCCACGCGGACTCAACCTATGGTCCGGTTGGAAGTTGAAGGTCTTCGGCGAGTACTACCAGCAGATCAAGAAGGGTGGCGATATGGAAGTGGTGGGATTGGATCTGCGCCACTCATTGCGCATCCACCGCGATCTGTTGTGGATCACGCGCCTGTCGGGGAGTTCATCGCTCGGCACCAACAAGCTGATCCATTTCCTCGGCGGCGTGGACAACTGGCTCTTCGCGCAGTACGATCAGAGCATCCCGATCGATTTCTCGCAGAACTATCAATACCAGACCATGAGCGTGCCCATGCGCGGCTTCTTCTACAACGCTCGCAACGGTACCAGCTTCGCACTCTTCAACACCGAATTGCGCGTACCCATCGTCCGCTACCTGATCAATCGCCCGATCCGTTCCGATCTCTTCAATCATTTGCAGGTCGCGGCCTTCGGCGATATGGGCGCGGCGTGGACCGGCAGCGATCCCTATTCGCAGGACAACAGTTTCAACCGCATCAACATCTACCGGAACCCGCTCACCATCACACTGAACAGTCGTCGCGAACCGATCATTGCCAGCTATGGATTCGGACTGCGCACACGTCTGCTCGGTTACTTCGTCCGTGCCGATTGGGCGTGGGGTATTGATGATGGCGTAGTGCTGCCGCGTGTGTTCCACTTCTCCCTCAGCCTCGATATCTGATGATGGGCATGGATCTACAGACCGTTGGCGTACTCATCATCATAGGCCTGCTCGCGGGCATCCTCAGCGGGTTCGTAGGAGTGGGAGGGGGCATCATCATGGTGCCCGCGATGATCTGGCTGCTCGGTTACGATCAGCACCAAGCGCAGGGAACCAGTTTGGCCGTGCTCATGTTCCCGGTGGTCCTTCTGGCCGTCCGGAATTATTGGAAGCAAGGCATGATCGATTGGAAGATCGTGATCGTTATAGCGGTCGCATTCGTTGCGGGCGGTTACTTCGGCAGCAAGGGAGCACTCGCACTTCCAGCGGATACCGTGAAGCGCGTCTTCGGTGTGATCATGCTCTTCGTGGCCATCAAGCTCATCCTCGGCAGGTGATGCCTCGGCTCCGCTCGGCATACAAACCTCGGCTCCGCTCGGCATACAAACCTCGGCTCCGCTCGGTATGAAACCCTCCGCTCCGTTGAAAGCAGAAGTGCAGCGAACGGTCGCCGCTCTTCATGCGGATATGGTGAAATGGCGACGCCATCTGCACCAGCATCCGGAGCTGTCTTTCCAAGAATACAACACGGTTGCCTTCGTAGCGGAACTGCTGAAGAAGGAAGGCATCGAGGTACGCGAGAACGTCGCGCGTCTTACGCCCGATGCGAAGGGCACAGGTCTGATCGCGATCGTACACGGCGAGGCAGCGAAGTCGGACCGCTGTTTCGCGTTGCGCGCAGACATGGATGCACTGCCGATCCATGAGGTTGGTAAGTCGGCGTACTGTTCCACCAACCCCGGCGTGATGCATGCGTGCGGTCACGATGCGCACACGAGCATGGTGCTCGGTGCGGGGATCGCGCTGCACCGGATGCGAAAGGAATGGTCCGGTGCGGTGATGCTCGTCTTCCAACCCGGCGAGGAGAAGGAACCCGGAGGTGCTTCACTCATAGTGAAGGAAGGTGTTCTGGATAACCCCAAGCCATCAGGCATCGCGGGTCAACACGTTACACCGGAGCTTGCTATTGGCATGGTCGGCTTCCGAAGCGGACCGTTCATGGCTGCGGCGGATGAACTCTACCTCACGGTGAAGGGCAAAGGCGGACACGCAGCGTCGCGGCCGAAGCTCGTGGACCCGATCCTCATCGCGGCACGATTGCTCCCTGCACTGTACGAGGAAGCCGCGAAGGCGGTCCCGAAGGGCGAACCCATGATCCTGAGCTTCGGCAAGGTCATCGCGAACGGTGCGACCAACATCGTCCCCGATATCGTGGTGATCGATGGCACCTTACGAACCTTCAGCGAAGCGCTGCGCCGTGAACTGCATGCACTCTTGCCAAGGATCAGTACGGAGATCGCGCAAAGCATGGGCGGTGAGGTGGACTTCCGCTTGGTGAAAGGATCACCGCCCGTGGTGAACGATCCGGAACTCACGGCGCGGTTGCGTGCAGTTGCGGAGGAATTTGTCGGCAAGGAGAACGTGGTCGAGATGGACATCCGCATGGGCGCCGAGGACTTCGCGTACTACGGGCAGGTGATGCCTGCATGCTTCTACCGACTTGGAACGGGTAACAGCGCAAAGGCTGGAACAACATCCGGGTTGCACCGCGCGGAGTTCGACATCGATGAGGACGCGCTGGCGATAGGAGCGGGGGTGATGGCGTGGAGTGCGATCAAGGAATTGGGAGCATAACTTTCGACCATGACCAGCCTCGCACTCAGAAAGCGGATCATCAGTCTCCTGAATCGACGAAGCGATCCGTATCTCCTACAAGAGGTGCATGATATGCTCGCTGCCGGGACGTCAACGGAGGAACTTCATCAGCGCATGGAGGCCGCTGTGTTGGCAGGTGAAGCGGATATCTCGGCGGGCCGCACAATGAGCCTCGCGACTTTCGAGAAACGGATCTCGAACTCCCTGCGTGGGAGTATAGCGGCCAACAACACGAAGAAGAGGAAGTCATGACCGTGGTGGTTGCGGAGAAGGCATGGTCCGATCTGGACCGGGCCTTGGCGCAGGTGCTGGACCGGTTCGGACCAGCGACGGCTTTGCGGGTTGAACAGGAGGTGTTCACTGCCATCAAGCTCATTCAGAAATTCCCACGGGGAGGCCAAGTGGAGCCGTGATTGGAGCACTTGGGTATGGAGCATCGAAGAGTGATCGTCGGCCCGTTGAAGATCATCTACAGGATCCACGGCAAGACCATCTATATCCCGGAGATCTTCGATTCAAGAAGAGACCCGGAAACAATGCAAGGCTGATCCGGGACCGCTGACACGAGCGATCCTACCGCACCCCGATATCATCCACCTCGATCATCGGCTTACCGTCCTTGGTGTGCAATGTGAGTTCCACCATCAGGTCGCTACGGCCACGCGCGGTCCACAGGTCAAAGGTCACGGCGAATGCGCCGGGCCAGTTCCGGACAGCGGTCGCTTGGAGGTTCTTCCAACTCTGCTCCGGCGGCATCACCAACGGTTGAGGGAGATCGGCGAGTGCATCCTCGATCGCATCGGCAGAGAGACGAACGCCATTGCTGGCTTCTTCGAGTTCAGTGAAGCGCCGCTCCACGAGCAGCTTGCACACGTAGCGCGCAACAAGACCGAGTTCTTCTGGGCTCATGAGTGATCAGCCTATGCGGGAGGGCTTGCGCGAACGAACAACGGACAACCAACAACCTTTCTCAGTTCGCCACCTCGCTCATGAACTTGATCCGCATCATGCGCAGTTCGATCTCCGAGTAGTCGCCGTCGAACTCCTTGTGCGCGGCTTCGATCTCGTCGGATTCACTGTTGCGGAAGTAGTCGATGATCTCCTCTTGCACATCGGATTCGAGCATGCTGTTCAGCTGGTAGTTGATGTCCAGCTTGGTGCCGCTCATCACGATGCTCTCCAACTCGGTGAGCAGATCGGGCATCGACAGGTTCCTGCTTCGCGCGATGGATTCCAGCGGCAACCGCTTATCGATGTTCTGGATGATGTGGACCTTGTTGCCACTCTTGTTCACCACGTTGCGGACCACCACTTCCTCGGCGCGTTCGATCTCGTTCTCCTCCACGTAGTCGGCGATCGCTTCCACGAAGGGCTTGCCGAACTTCTGTGCCTTGCCGGGGCCGACACCACTGATCTGCGTGAGTTCCTCGATGGTGATCGGGTAGCGGATCGTCATCTCCTCCAATGCGGGATCCTGGAAGAGCACCCACGGTTGCAGTTTCAATTTGTGCCCTTGTTGTTTCCGCAGGTCCTTCAGGATCTGCATCAAGCGCTCATCGGCGACCGCTCCCACACGCGCGATCGGTTCGTCCTCACCACCGCCTTCGTAATCACTGTAGTCGCGCTCCTTCACGAACTTCACGGAGACCGGCTTCGCGAGGAACTTCTTCCCGGGCTCGGTCAGGCTCAAATTGCCGTAGGTCTCGATGTCCTTGTGCAGGTAGCCGCCCACGACCGCTTGGCGCACGATGGCCATCCAATGGTGGACATCCTTCTCGTCGCCTTCGCCGTAGATCTTCAGCTTGTCGCCTTTGTAGTTCTTGATCTCGCTGGTCTCCGTCCCGGTGATCAGGTCGCAGATGAACTTGGCGCGATGCCGCTCCTTGCTCTCCTTCACCGCGCGCAGCACCATGGCCAGATCGTCCTTGCCCTCGAACTGCTCACGCGGGTTGAGGCAGTTGTCGCACTCCTTGCAGTTCGGCGTCTTGAATTGCTCGCCGAAGTAGTGCAGCAGGAATCGCCGACGGCACATGCTGGTCTCCGCGAAACTCACGGTATCCGCCAAGAGTTGGCGACCGATCTCCTGCTCCGCCACCGGTTTGCCTTGGAGGAACTTCTCCAACTTCTCAATGTCCTTGTAACTGTAGAAGGCCACGCAACGTCCCTCGCCACCATCGCGTCCGGCACGCCCGGTCTCCTGGTAGTAGCTCTCGAGGCTCTTCGGGATGTCGTGGTGGATCACGAAACGTACATCGGGCTTGTCGATGCCCATGCCGAAGGCGATGGTCGCTACGATCACATCCACATCCTCCATGAGGAATTGGTCCTGGTGGCTGGCGCGTTGGCCAGCGTCCATTCCCGCGTGATAGGGTAGTGCCTTGATGCCGTTCACATTCAGCATTTGGGCCATCTCCTCCACCTTCTTTCGGCTGAGGCAATAGATGATCCCGCTCTTGCCGTTGTGTTGCTTGATGAAGCGGATGATCTCACGGCCGACGTCCTTCTTCGGGCGGATCTCGTAATTCAGGTTCGGCCGGTTGAAGCTGGCCTTGTACACCGTTGCGTTCGGGATGTCGAGGTTCTTCAGGATATCCTCCTGCACCTTCTCCGTGGCCGTGGCGGTGAGCGCGATCACGGGTACACCGGTGATCTCGTTGAAGATCGTCCGCAACCGGCGGTACTCCGGGCGGAAGTCGTGGCCCCACTCGCTGATGCAGTGTGCCTCGTCGATGGCGAAGAAGCTGATCTTGATGTCGCGCAGGAATTCGACGTTCTCCTTCTTCGTCAAACTCTCGGGCGCCACATAGAGGATCTTCGTGCGGCCCTTGGTGATGTCCTCCCGTACTTGAAGTGCCTCGTTGCGCGTGAGCGAACTGTTGAGGAAGTGTGCAACACCCTCCACATCGCTGAATCCGCGCATGGCATCCACCTGGTTCTTCATCAGGGCGATCAAGGGGCTCACCACGATCGCAGTGCCCTCCATCATGAGGGCGGGCAATTGGTAGCACAGGCTCTTGCCACCGCCCGTGGGCATGATCACGAACGTGTTCTGTCCATCCAGGACGCTTTGAATGACGGCCTCCTGCTCGCCTTTGAATTTCTTGAAACCGAAGAATTGCTCAAGCGCCTCACGGGGCTTCATATCGACATTGATCATTTGCATGGAAAAGGAGCGAGAAATAGTTGAATGCTTAAATGTAGGTCATCCGGAGGGATCACAAACTGACATGCTGCCAACCTTCGTTAAGTATTCGTCGAACGTGGATCATCGTTGAAAAGTGCGCGTCGCTCTGATGCTTGCCAAGACACCCGGCTATCTTTGGCCGGGTCCGCTTGTTGGTGGACCTATCCACCCCACTTGGCGCGAGCAGGCAGCGAAATGACCTTCCTGGAACACTTGGAGGAACTCCGGTGGACCTTGGTGCGATCCGCCATCGCCATCGCCGTCGGCTTCGTACTCGCCTTCGTGTTCAAGACCTTCGTCTTCGAGGATGTGGTGTTGGCCGCGCGTGATCCGCACTTCATCACCTATCGTGGCTTCTGCAAACTCGGCGAATTGTTGAACATGCCGGGCATCTGCATCAGCGAACTGGGATTCACCTTGCAGAACCTGCCGGTCAGTGGGCAGTTCATGACTCACATGACCGTGGCCTTCGTCGCGGGCTTCATCATCGCGTTCCCTTACATCCTCTGGGAGATCTGGCGCTTCATCGGGCCGGGCCTGCGGGAGAAGGAGCGGAAGGCATTGCGGTGGTTCGTGTTCTTCGGTTCCTTCCTCTTCACCTTGGGTGTGTTGTTCGGATACTACATGTTGGCGCCGCTCAGTGTGCAGTTCTTCGGGAACTATCAAGTGAGTCCGAGCGTGGCCAACAACTTCGCGTTGGAGAGCTTCATCGGCATCATCACCCAAGTGACCCTGTGGACCGGCCTGGTCTTCGAGATGCCGCTGATCGTTCTTGTCCTTAGCAGGCTTGGGATCATCGGTCCGGCCGTGCTTCGTCAATACCGCCGTCATGCCTATGTTGGCATCCTTTTGATCGCCGCTATCCTCACCCCGCCGGATGTGATCAGCCAATTGATCGTCTCCGGACCGCTGATCCTGCTCTATGAATCGAGCATCGGCATCAGCGCACGGGTGCAACGTCGCATGCTGCGTGCTGCGAGATCCCCCTCTAGCGTCGGATGAGGTTGACGATGATCCTTCGCCGCGTTCTTCAGGGTATCGTTCCGGTGCTGCTCACGCTAGCGAGCGTTGGCCAGAACACGGTGGTAAGCGGGAGGATCACGGATGCGAAGACCGGGGAGCCATTGCCCTTCGTGAACATCATCTTCCAGGATAGTCGTATCGGGACGACCAGTGATATGGATGGCAAGTACAGGTTGGAGACGTACTACGCCACGGATTCGCTTATCCTCTCCTTCGTCGGGTACATGCCACGCAGCATCGCGGTGAAGAAGGAACGCACGCAGGTCCTTGATGTGAAGCTGGAGCCGAGTTCCACTTCACTGGCTGAGGTGGTGATCAAACCATCCGGTGAGAATCCAGCGTTCGCGGTCCTGCGCAGGGTGATCCGCAACAAACCGGTGAACAACCGCGAAAAGCTGGCGGCGTACCAGTATGAAGCCTACAACAAGATCGAGTTCGACCTGAACAACATCACCGAGGAGTTCACGAAGAAGAAATTGTTCAAGCCCTTCGCCTTCATCTTCGACAACATCGATAGCACGGATGCGAAACCGTCGCTCCCGATCTTCATGACGGAGAGCCTTTCGGATATCTACTACCGGCAGCAACCCAGAACGCAGCGCGAGCACATCAAGGGGACCAAGGTGAGCGGGATCGAGAACGAGAGCATCGGGCAGTTCATGGGTGATATGTACCAGAACGTGAACATCTACGAGAACTTCCTCGTGATCTTCGGCAAGAACTTCGTCAGTCCCATCGCCGATGGCGGTAAGGGGTTCTACGACTACTACCTCACCGATAGCCTGTTCGTGGGGAAGTACTGGTGCTACCGGCTCGATTTCAAGCCGAAGCGCGTACAGGAGCTGGCCTTCACCGGAACGCTATGGATCAACGACACCACGTATGCCGTGCGGCGCATCGAAGCGGGGATCGCGCAAGGAGCGAACCTGAATTTCGTGCAAGGCTTCTGGGTGAAGCAGGAATACGATCAAGTGGAGAGAGAGGTGTGGATGCTGGTCCGCGATGAACTGGTGGTGGACATCAACATCATCAAGGATACCGGGAAGCCGAACAAGACCGCGGTGCAGGGTTTCTACGGTCGGCGCACGGCCACTTACAAGGACTTCGTCATCAACCAACCCAGGGCACCGGAATTCTATGCGGGTGCCGACCAGGTGGTGATGAAGATCGATCCGCTGAGCCTCGGCGCGGATTACTGGGACACGCACCGCCACGTGCAGCTGACGAAGAAGGAGAACACGATCTACCATATGGTGGATACCATGAAGACGATCCCACGATTCCGCACGTATGTGGACATCGTGAGCACGATCATCAGTGGTTACTACTCGCATGGCGACTTCGAGTATGGTCCCTACTTCACCACCTTCAGCTTCAACCAAGTGGAGGGCGCGCGCTTCCGCTTGGGGGGGCGGACGAGCAATGACTTCAGCAAGTGGGTGGAGTTCGACGGCTATGCGGCGTACGGCACCTTGGACGAGCGTTTCAAGTTCGGGTTCGCAACGCGGGGCTTCATCAGCAAGGAGCCACGGCTGTTGTACCGGTTGGGGTACAAGCATGACATCGAGCAGCTCGGCCAGAGCGTGAACGCGTTCCGGAACGACAACATCCTCGGCAGCATCTTCCGCGTGAACCCGAACAACAAGTTAACGGACGTGGAGCAGTGGCGCGCGAGCTTGGAGCGCGAGTGGATCACCGGGTTCACCAATGAGGTGATGGTCCGATACCGGACGCTCCAACCGTTGGGATCGTTGAGGTATGAGAAGTTGAGTGATGGACTCATCATCCAGAATGTGAACAGCATTCGCACGGCGGAGATCTCCCTCAATACGCGCTTCCTCTACCATGAGACATTCGTGAGCGGCGAGTTCGATCGCTTGAGCGTGGGCTTCAACAAGTACCCGACTCTTGAACTGCACTTGGCGTACGGCGCACCGGGGTTATTGAACAGCGACTACGAATACACCAAGGTGGTGGGCCGGATCTACAAGCGCTGGCAATTGGGCCCGTTGGGCTGGACACGTACCACGCTCGAAGGCGGGAAGATCTGGGGCACATTGCCCTATCCCTTGCTCACGATCCACAGCGGGAACGAGACCTTGTACCTTGATGACGTTTCCTTCAACACCATGCGCTTCTTCGAGTTCATCAGCGACCGCTACATCCAGTTCACTGCGGAACATCATTTTGAAGGCGCCTTCTTCAACCGCATACCGCTGCTCCGCCGTTTGAAGTGGCGCGAAGTGGCCGTCTTCAAAGGCGTAGCCGGTGATCTGGACTACAAGCACTTCAATGAACTGCTGCTCTTGCCGAACATGTATTCACTGGACCGTGGACCGTACATGGAGGCGAGTGCGGGGATCGAGAACATTTTCAAGGTCCTGCGGACGGACATCATCTGGCGCTTGCGTTACAACGACCATCCGGGTACATCGCCGTTCGCGATACGGGCCAAGATCTACATCAACTTCTAGCTATGCTGCGCACCGAGAACGTCATCAAGCGTTACAAGCGGCGGACGGTCGTCGGCGGTGTGAGCGTGCAAGTGGACCAGGGCGAGATCGTGGGTCTGCTCGGCCCGAACGGCGCCGGGAAGACCACCACCTTCTACACCATCGTCGGCTTGGTGAAGCCGAATGAAGGACGTGTGCTGCTGGACGATGTCGAGATCACCGACCTCGCGATGTACAAGCGCGCGAAACTTGGGATCGGCTACCTGCCGCAGGAAGCAAGCGTCTTCCGCAAACTCACCGTGGAGGATAACATCCGCGCGATCCTCGAGATGAGCGGGAAGAGAAAGGAAGAGCAAGCCGCGAAACTGGAATCACTGCTTGATGAGTTCGGCTTGCAGCACGTGCGCAAGAACATGGGCGATGTCCTCAGCGGCGGCGAACGACGTCGGACGGAGATCGCCCGCGCGCTGGCCACGGAACCGCGCTTCATCCTTCTGGACGAACCCTTTGCCGGTGTGGACCCGATCGCCGTGGAGGACATCCAAGGCATCGTGAGCAAGTTGAAGAGCAAGAACATCGGCGTGCTCATCACGGACCACAACGTTCAGGAGACGTTGAGCATTACGGACCGGGCGTATCTGCTCTTCGAGGGCAAGATCCTCAAGCAAGGCACGGCGGAGGAACTCGCGGCCGATGAGACCGTGCGCAAGGTCTATCTCGGTCAGAACTTCGAGCTACGACGCGCGAAGATCTGACGACTCCCGGTGCCTGTCGAGGTAGAGCAGGGCCACGATGATCACGAACGAGACCGTGTAGTATTCGTGGTACAGGTTGTCCTGCGGGATGCCTGTTGAAAGCACGAACGCTTTGCGGATACCGAAGTAGGTGCCAGCGGTGACCAACGCGAGGGTCAGCGCGAGTCGTGGTCCTCGGAGCACCGCGAGCATCGATCGCCAACCACCATGACGTTCCGCTTCCGCGAAAAGTGCTTTGCCGATCAACGGCCATCCGAGCAATAGCGGTAGCGCGAGCACGCGCGCCTCACGCGCCTTCGCGGCGATCAGGACGAGCGCAGTGTTCAGGAGGAGCGTGATCCAGAACGCGCGCAACCAGATCCTGTCCGTAGGTGAACACGCGCTGCTCCGGCCGAACCGCCACAGAAGGAATGCCGGTAGCGCGAGCGTCATCACCAAGTAGGACGCCGTTTCAATGGTCATGGTCCAACTGCTGAAGTTGAACGTGATGGTGCCAAGGCGAGCGATCGCATCCGTTGCCGATGCACCCACGATCCCGACCTGCGGCAAGTAGAAGAAGAGGAAGGCGGCGAAGAGCAAACACGTCGTGCCGATGATCATGAATGCGCGTCGCTTATCGTCACGCAGGAGCAAGTACACGGCTGGGACGAACAACAAACTGGTCTCGTGTGCGACCGTCGCGATGGTGAACGGCGCAATGCAGCCCAACGTCCTGCCGCTCTGAGCAGCGAGCAATGCACCGATCAGCGCTACGTACTGGATCGGCTCGTCGTAGGTGTACATCGGATCGAACCACGCGAAGAGGACCGTGGGTGACAAGTGGAAGAAGCCTTGCGCGACCAGCGCTTGCCCGTTCGTTGATCCCAGCGAGACCGCCGATCGGAACACCAGTAGTCCGGCAACGAAGAAGAGCAGGAAACCCAGCCCGATGAATCCTGCCTTCGGTGGTATCCCGACCTCATGAAGTGTATCCACGCACCAAGTGGTCAACGGTCGGCGGCGAAAGGAAATGTCCGACCCCGAGCGGTGCTCATCGATCATCGTCTCGATGTAGTCCTTGGCAAGCAGCTCACCATCCCAGGTCTGTGCGCCCCGGTTCAGCATCGTCACCCAAACAGGTGCGAAATGCAGCGCGAGCGAGAACGCGGATAACACGAGCCCGAGCAGGACGCTGTTGCGGAGAGCGCGTCCCTCGGTCATGTGAACAAACATACTTCTAGCATCGCGTCACGCCGGAAGATCCGCGTAGCGGTCTATCCGGCGTCTCTCCTAAAGCCTTTCGTGAGACGCCGGGTCTCCAGCGCACTAGCAACACGTCGCCCGGCGTGACGTCCGTGTGAGGATCACCCCACCTCCTCCACGGAGAACGAGAACTTCTCCATGATCTGGTTCGCCAGCAACTTCTTGCACGCCTCGTCCACCTTGGCTTCGGCGGCTTTCTTGTCGGTGGCCTCCACGTGCAGGGTGA
>Ga0138256_10006299_pt1 | contig 12543 bp, 8 predicted proteins | sample KNB2016incub_MG_FD_105486 | JGI IMG/M metagenome (GOLD analysis project Ga0138256, IMG submission 105486) | Active sludge microbial communities from wastewater in Klosterneuburg, Austria - KNB2014incub_MG | ecosystem: Engineered > WWTP > Activated sludge > Unclassified | place: Austria... | reverse complement strand
TGTTTTCTCTTACTTATTATGGGCTTTCAGATGTTGATGTGACCCGAGGTCACATTTGAGGTCACATTATGAAAAAAGCGTCACGATTAAATTCGTAACGCTTTGATTTTTAAGCTCCCCCTGTTGGACTTGAACCAACGACCCTCTGATTAACAGTCAGATGCTCTAACCAACTGAGCTAAGGAGGAATATTTTTAAATACTAAATATCAAATCACAAATTCCAATCCTAAAGGAATTTGGAATTTTCTTTCTTGGGATTTTCCGTTTAGGGCAGCAAAAATAGCGGTTTTTAGCTTTTCAACAAGCTATTAACAGACCTTTTTATTTGAAAATATTCCAGAATCCACCTTCGGCTTCTACCGCCACATAAATTCCATCTTCTCTGGTCTCTACAGGCCAATGTTTAAGATAATATCCTTCGCCACTCACATTACGGCCGTTTTGCATATTGTATTTATAACGATGGAGTGGGCAAACTACATTTCCCAAAGCGTCAATGTATCCATCTGCTAATAATCCGCCAGCATGAGGGCATTTCCAGGCAAAAGCAAACAATTCTTCTTTGAATTTTCCAATGCAGATTTTCTTACCGTTTAATTCTGCCGAAGCAATATTGTTATCTGCAAAATCCAAATCGGAGAGATGGTCTGCTATTTTGTGCCAGTTGTACTTTTTTTCAGTCATGTTTGCCACGAATTACACTAATAACACTAAACAGAAAATATTATTTCTAATGATTATCTATTTGTTTTGAAAATGTATTTAATGCTGCTACTAATAAGCATTAATAATGAAAATCAGTTTTATAAGGATACCTGATTTTGTACAATTCTCTCACTTTTGTAAGTATAGTATGACGAAGCACATCAATATTCTTTTTTTCTATGGCAGAAACAAATACTGCATTGCCATTTGTTTCATTATTCCAGCGGTCTCTTAGGTCTTGTAGTATTTCTTCTTTAGTGCTTGGTTCCAGCCATTCATCAAAGGTTTGCTTTTCATACAGATCCATTTTATTGAAAATGGTTAGTGTTGGCTTTTCAAATGATCCCAATTCCTGCAGTGTTTTATTTACTACACCCAGCTGATCTTCATATGCCGGATGCGAAATATCAACAACATGTAACAGAATATCTGCTTCCCGCACCTCATCCAATGTGCTTTTAAAACTTTCAACAAGATGATGTGGTAGTTTTCTGATGAATCCAACCGTATCACTTAACAAAAAAGGAGTGGTTTCAAAAACAACTTTACTTGTGGTCGTATCTAGTGTTGCAAACAATTTATTTTCGGCAAACACATCTCTTTTGCTCAGCAAATTCATAATAGTGGATTTGCCAACATTGGTATAGCCTACGAATGCTACCCGAATAAATTCTCCTCTATCTTTTCGTTGTGTCTGTGCTTGCTTATCTATTGTTGCAAGTCTTTTTCTAAGCAATGTAATTTTATCTCTTACAATACGACGGTCAGTTTCTATTTCCGTTTCACCCGGTCCTCTTGTTCCAATACCTCCGCCTAATCTCTCAAGGTGTTTCCACATGCCACGAAGTCTAGGTAGTATATATTGATATTGAGCTAACTCTACCTGTGCTTTTGCTTGTGCAGTTTGTGCTCTTCTGGCAAAAATGTCGAGGATAAGATCACTTCTATCAATCACTTTTATATTTATAGCTTTTTCTATGTTATTGATTTGTGCACCGCTTAGCTCATCATCAAAAATGACGATACGAATGTCTTTGTCCTTTACGTACTTGCCAATCTCCTCCAGTTTTCCTTTTCCAACAAATGTTCTGCTGTCTGGATGAGCTAATTTTTGAGTGAACCGTTTAACAGTAATAGCTCCGGCAGTTTCGGCCAAGAAGGCAAGCTCATCAAGGTATTCAAGCACCTGCTGTTCGGTTTGTTCTTTATTTACAACACCAACCAGCACTGCCTTTTCTTCGTTCTGTATTTTATTTTTATTGTCGATCATATTGATAAAAACCCCCCGCTGTGCTTGGGAGATGTGTAAAGGTAAAAAATAGTTTTTCGTTGGTATAAAACAAAAAGCGATTCATGTTTTGAATCGCTTTTTGAAATTATTTATTGGCAGAAATAATTAAAGCCCACTCAATGTTAAGCCAATAGAGAAAGGCCTTACTTCAGGGCCAGCGCCGTCTTTAAATAAGGTAGTGAACTGATAACTTCCGTATAGCGAGAAGTGTCCGTAACCAATTCTTGCCATTCCGGAAATTCTTGTTTTGTTGAAGAATGTTTTACTGGCTTCCTTCATGGTGTAATCATTAATAACACTATTGCTTCTGTTTGAGAATTTTGTATTTCTTGTATGCGCATTGATTAATGTTCCTATTTTAACGCCAATAGCTGTTTTTAATCCTTTGCCAGTTAACGGATCGGCTGAATACCTGAATTCAATAGGAGCTTCCAGATAAGCAGTAGCTAATTTTGTTTTTTTGAAATGGTTGGTATCTGCCTTATCTGTAAAATATATCGTTGATGTCAGATCTTTAATGCCAACATCTGTCTTAGAAAATAAAATATGATCAGTGCCTATTCCAGGGCCAAAAGCCATACTCAACTTTGGATTTGTTTTAAAAGGAAAATCAAACATGAAATATGCATTGATGCTTTTTGACAACCCACTCGTATTGATACTGTCCGGCTTGCCTGCCCAACTCGTATAACCAAATTGTAACAAAAAATGGTCATTGGCACGGTTACTCATATCAATCTTAGGTGTCGGCTTTTTTTCAGCCGGCTTTTCCTGAGCTAATACGGAACTTGAAAGTAAAACGGTGCAAACGGCGAACGATAAAATCTTCTTCATAATGTTTTAATAGTGGACAAATGTATTTTCATCCCGGTTAACAAAAGGTTAAAGAACCTTATTGCAATAAAAAAGCGGAACTCTGTTCCGCCTTTTGTGTGGATCCTGTAGGGAACGATCCTACGACCCCCTGATTATGAGTCAGGTGCTCTAACCAACTGAGCTAAGGATCCAATACTGCAAAGCAATAATATTTTAAGTGATATAATAATAAAGAACTGAATTCTTTTTATAAGAACGGCTGCAAAAGTATAAAAAAGCTTCGTAAAAGTCAGGATTATATTAATGATATTCTTAGATTTACAGTGATTGCTTTATGAATGAGAACGATGAAATAAAACGGCTCCTTTCTACTATTGCTTTTCAAAACGATCAGGCTGCATATAAAGAACTATTTATATTGCTCCATAAGCGTTTAAAGCAATTTGGCTACGCTATTCTAAAGTCGAATGAAGAGGCTGAAGAACTCGTTTCAGATATATTTATAAAAATCTGGGAAAAAAAAGAAAAACTCGTCTCAATAGAGTCTCCTCTTCTATATTTTTATACAACTGCTAAAAACTTAGCATTTAACCGTCTTCAAAAGCAAAAAAGGCTAAAAAGCCTTAACCCAGAAGAGTGGTTGATGCAGGTAAATAGCATTCCCCTAAACCCCGAGGAGTTAATGATGACGGCAGAAATGCTGAATAAAATTAAAAGAGCCGTAAACGAACTACCACCTCGTTGTAAATTGATTTTTAAACTGGTAAAAGAAGATGGATTGAAGTACCGCGAAGTAGCGGAGCTACTTCAATTATCTGTAAAAACTGTTGAAGCTCAAATGGCTATTGCCTTACGCCGTCTTGGCAGATGCATGCATATCGAATTAAAAACTGCTGCAAATTTGGGCTTTTCACTAAAAAAATAAACTTTTCTTCCTTTAGGGGTAACCACTGCCCACAACTGTCTTATTAGTATATAGTATTAAGATTAATGGGTTATCAGGAAAATTTTTGGGTATTGTTTTCTAAGAAGTTATCAAACGAAGCAACCACCGACGAGTTAAAAGAATTAGAGAATCTGATAAAGGATAACTCTGAATGGCAGTATGCTATTCAGAACCTCGAAGATCTTTGGAAACATCAGCCGGCAAAGGATTACAGCCATGAAGATGATGCTTATATGTTACATATTCACCGGATGAAAGAGTTGGGTGTCCCTTTTGGAGAAATGCCGGATAACCAAATGCCGGTAAAGAGTAAGAAAAAGCGGATGCTATGGTATTCGGTAGCTGCCGCTGCTATGGTTATCGCTGGGTTTTTTCTGTTTGGAAGCTTTTCGGGGAAAAATAAAAGCAATAAAAATCAAATTGTCAGAGAGGTAAATGAGATTTCTACTAGGCCAGGTTCTAAGTCGAGAGTAGAACTGCCGGACGGATCTATTGTATGGTTAAATGCAGGTAGCAAGCTTACTTATAATAAAGATTTTGGAAAAGAAAAAAGAGAAGTGACGTTAGTTGGCGAAGGCTTCTTTGATGTTACAAAAAATAAAGAAAAGCCTTTTATTATAAGCACGGCAAGTATTAATATAAAGGTGTTGGGAACTGTTTTTAATGTAAAAGCATATAGCGAAGACAAGCAAACTGAAACTAGTTTGCTTCATGGAAGTATAGAGGTTACAATAAAGAGCAGACCTAATGATAAAATCATTCTGTCGCCCAGCGAAAAACTAATTGTAGAGAACCAGATCACATCTGTTGTGACAACTGGCTTTAAAAGGACCAAAGAGAATATAACAAGAACGGCGATTCCAGACATCAGCACACTGGTATCAATTAACAAATTGACTTATAATCCAAATGATAGCACCGTTGCTGAGGCGCAATGGATAAATAATAAACTGATTTTCCGTGATGAAACTTTTAGTGATTTGGCCGTACAAATGGAAAGATGGTATAATGTAAATATTGAAATCAAAAATGAAAAAGTGGCACAGCAAAGATTGAACGGAACGCTGGAAACAGAGACCATTACACAGGCATTGGATGCATTACAGGAAACCACACCTTTCCGATATGAGAAAACAGGGAATAAAGTAGTTATTCATTAAATAAAAAATTATTTGATTATATGAATAAAAATAATTCATCTTAAAAAACCAAAAAAGGGCTCCGCTGTAACGGATCCCTTAAAAAGTTAACAGAAAGAGATGACCCGTAAGGTCTTCCATTATTAACTCTACAATTGTAATGTATGAAAAAAAACGAAACGACTGCTGTTTCCACTAAAGTTCTATTGTATCAAAAGATTTCGAGAATTATGAAACTGACCATTGCTTTTATGCTATTTGCTGTACTGAATGTTTCAGCCAAAGGGTGGTCGCAGGACAGAATCACCTTAAAGATTAATGGTCTGGAAATTAAGAAAGTGCTTTTTACTATTGAAAAGAAAAGTAACTACCGCTTTTTATTTAATGAGGATGTTCTAAGAGGAAAATCCAAAGTAACATTGGATGTTACAGATGCCACACTTGCTGAAGTGTTGGATAAGTTATTATCTAATACTGGCGTTGGATATAAAATAATGGCATCTAACCTGATTGTTCTTAAAGAATCAATTGCTGACGAAGCTATTGAAGTACAAGAAGTAAAAGTATCAGGTTCGGTCATCTCTTCTACAGGGGAGCCATTATCAGGTGTTTCAGTAACTATAAAAGGAACCGTAACTGGTACAACAACTGATGCGTCAGGTAATTATTCAATAACAGTTCCTGACAATGCCGTTTTAGTATTTTCTTATGTAGGGTATAAAAATATTGAAGAAATAGTGGCTGGCCGCACCTCAATTAATATTGTACTACAAACGGCTAATAACTCCTTAGAAGAAATAGTAGTAGTAGGTTATGGTACACAAAAGAAAAAAGACCTAACTGGTTCAATCAATACTATTAAAGGAGATGAAGTGGCCAAAATGCCAGGAACTAACCCAATAGGCTCCTTACAAGGTAAAGTGCCAGGCTTGACAGTTACAAATTCTGGAAGAGCTGGTGAAAGCCCAACGGTACGTATCCGTGGTATCAACAGTACGAATAGTGCAAGTCCTGTATATGTTGTAGATGGAATTCTGGTAGATGATATCGGATATTTAAATCCTGCAGATATTGAAACCATTGATGTGTTGAGAGATCCATCTTCCATTGCTATCTACGGATTAAGAGGTGCAAATGGTGTAATTGCCATTACTTCTAAAAAAGCCACAAGAGGAAAAACAAGAGTTACGCTGACAAGTTCTGTAGGTATACAAAAGGTAAACAACACAATAGAAATGACAGATGCTGTTGGTTTTAGAAAACTATATGAACAGCAAATTGGTTATATAAGACAAACAAGTCCTGCTACAGATACCTTTGATTATCGTGGATACACTGGTAATACAAATTGGCAAGATGAGGTTTTAAGAACTGCCTTAATCACTTCACATAATATTGGAGTAGCAAACAGCGGCGAAAAATCTACTACTTATTTCAATGTTGGTTACACCAATCAGGACGGTGTGGTAGGCAATGATAATTTTGAACGCTTTATTCTACGACTTAACCAAGAAATAAAAATTAATAAGAATATAAAGATTGGTGGCAATATTACTGGCTATCACTCTATCAATACTCCACAAGGAGTAAGCGTTACTAATGCTTTATGGGCTGCGCCTATTGTTCCAATACAATATGATGCGAATACCTATTATAGTATGCCATCTTTTCAAAGAGCTCAGGTAGGTAACCCAATTGCCTCATTGAACCGGAGCAAAAACACTACTGTAGACAAAGATTATCGTGTAATAGGAAGCCTTTTTGCTGAAGTAAAGTTTCTTAAAAATTTTACATGGAAGTCTACACTTTATGGTGACTTAATATTTAGTAACTTAAGAAGTTATAATGCATTGCCATTTGCTCAGAGAGATATTGGGGAAGGCGGGGTAGTCAGATTACCAGATGCAACAGTGCAACCTGTTAATATTTTTCCAAGTGTAACACAAAATCAAGCAGAATCAAAAAGATTTCAGCAAGATCATACATTGTCATTTGACAAGCGAATAAATAACGATCATCAGCTTTCTGCTATTTTAGGATTTACAACTATACATAATAGCAGTTCGTTTGTAAACGCTAACAGAAGAGATACTTCAGTATTTATTCCAAACGACCCTAACTTCTGGTATATTAATATTGCCAATTTGGCAAATCCGGGTAGTTACAGCGGTGGCGGTGGAAATAATGCTGTGGCAGGAGCTTTTGGAAGAGTTAGCTATACTTACAGAAATAGATACCTGCTTAATGCTACTGTAAGAAGAGACGGTAGTTCAAAATTTGCGCCTGAAAATAGATGGGGAACTTTTGGAAGTGTAGGTATTGGCTGGGTGGTAAGCGAAGAAGATTTTTTTGCTAAAATAAAAGGACTTGATTTCTTAAAAGTAAGAGCAGCTTGGGGTGTAACTGGTAATTCAAACGGAATACCAGATAATTTATACCAACCCGGTTTGTCAAATGCCTCTACAGCGGTATTTGGAAACAACGTTTTTACTTCACTTCAATCGGCTTATATAGTTGATTCTACCATTAAATGGGAAACTGTACAAGGGATAGACATTGGTTTCGATGGAAGAGCATTGAACAACAGACTAAACTTTGAAGTAACCTATTACAATAGAACTACAACAGATATATTAAGTGAAACAGAAATACCAAATGATAGCAGAAAGGCATTTAAAAATCTCGGTAAGATTATCAACAAAGGAATAGAGCTTGGCCTAGGTTGGAATGATAAAATAGGGAAAAACTTCACCTATGGTATTAATGGTAATTTTAGTTATAATAAAAACGAAGTAAGCTCACTTGGCGATAATATAAATTTCAGCCTTGTTGGTAACAGCGGAGCTAATCTTACAAAAACTGGTCAGTCAATTGGCTATTTCTATGGTTATCGTCAAATAGGAATTTATCAATCTACTGCTGATTTACTCAAGATGCCAGCTTTCTCTACCTCTTTACCTGGCGATGTTGCCTATGAAGATGTAAATGGTGATGGAGTTATTACAACAGCAGACAGAACCTACCTTGGAACTCCTTTTCCTGTATATAATTTTGGTGGAAGTGTAACACTTGGTTATAAAGAGTTCGATATGCAAATTGAATTGCAGGGTGTAGCTGGAAATAAGATCTATACACAAAGAAGGATTTCCAATTTTGCAGTGTTGAATTATGAAGCTAATCGGTTAAATGCCTGGACAGCTCCAGGAACAAGTAACATAGAACCAATTCTTGATAACAGACGTGGCAATAACTATTTGTTTAGTTCATACTATCTGGAACCAGGCGATTATTTGCGAATAAGAACATTGCAGCTTGGGTACACTTTAAATAGTAACCTGATGAAAAAAGCTGGTCTTCAGGCCGCAAGAATTTATGTAAGTGGTCAGAATATTGCAAACTGGTCAAAAGTAACAGGCTATTCTCCTGAAGCACAGATTGGAAGTATTTTGGGTGGAGGAGCAGATAATGGTGCTTACCCAGTACCAGCTATTTATACGTTGGGCCTTAATATCACATTTTAATAAAAAATAAATTTTCATAAATATGAAAAAGCTTTTTAAAACTAAACGTTCTGTATTGCTGGCCATAATAGCCATAGCAATGCTTATACCTTTTTCAGGGTGTAAGAAATTCTTGGACACTCAAAGGCAAGGCCAATACACAGAGGAAAACTATCCTTATCCAGGCGGCTCTGGTCCATATGACCAATTTATATTTGGTGCTTATAATGATTTGAGAAGTTATAACATTCATGTATTTGGATTTCTTCATGCTGTAAGCATAAGAAGTGATGATGCTGATAAAGGAAGTACTGCTGCTGATGGTGGGGCTGACTCAAATGGAATGGACAACTTTCCTGTAATTACAAATAGCGGACTTGCCAATTCCTTATGGATAGGTAATCTGGGTTTGGTAAATAAGTGTAACAACACATTATATCAGATAAAAAATAATATTGATATAACTGCAACACCTGAAATTAAAATACAGACAGAGGCTGAAGCAAGATTTTTAAGAGCTTACGCTTATTTTAACTTAGTTCGTTTTTTTGGTAGGGTTCCATTGTTTGATTCGTTGGTTACTGATCCTGCGGCGCAAAATAACAGGCCACAAAGTTCTCCAGCACAGTTGTATGCTTTTATAGAAAGCGACTTACAATTTGCCGCAGCAAATTTACCAGCTAGCTGGGATCAAACATTTGTAGGCCGTGCTACTAGCGGTGCCGCAAATGGGATATTGGCTAAAGTTTACTTGACTCAACAAAAATGGGCTTTGGCAATGAGCACAGCTAATCTTGTTATGACTTCAGGTAAATATGACTTATCAACCCCATACACTACTATTTTTGAAGAAGAAGGTGAGAATAGTAAGGAGTCAGTGTTTGAGATACAGGGTACGGCCGATGCCAGTGTGCCAACTGCTAATGGTATTCAATATACTCAGGTACAAAGTGTTCGTGGCTCTGGTATTTGGAATCTAGGATGGGGCTTTAATTCTCCAAGCCAAATACTTGAAAATGCATATGAGGCCAATGATCCTCGTAGAGCCAGAACAATTTTATTTACAAGTACTGTTAGTACACCAGGGTATACTATATATGGAGAACTGACTCCTGTAGGATTACCTAATCCCAGATATAACCAGAAAGTTTATACAAAAGCCGCAAGAAGATCTTCTGTAGGAAGTGCCTCCGGTTGGTGGATGAATATTCGGATACTTCGCTTTGCTGATGTGGTATTAATGTATGCAGAGGCCGCCAATGAAGTTGGAGGTGCAGGCAATATCACCATTGCAAGAAATGCTTTGAACTCAGTAAGAGCAAGAGCAAGACAAGGAGCACCTGGCGGTACATTACCTGACGTAACGACAACAGATCAGGATATGCTTCGTGATGCTATTCGCTATGAAAGAAGGATAGAATTGGCGATGGAGCATGATCGTTTCTTTGATATAGTAAGATGGGGCATTTCAGGTACAGTAATGCAAGCAGCAGGTAAAGCAAACTTTAGTCCTTCTAGAGATAATTTATTACCTATACCACAACAGCAAATTGATTTAAGTGGTGGAGTGCTAACACAAAACTTTGGTTATTAATTATCAATTATCAACTAACAACTTTTTTATTATGAATCATACTATAAAAAATAAATTAACGAAAGGGGTATTGGTGTTATTAATCTTTACAGGATTAAATGCCTGTAAAAAAGATGGTAACCCCAACAAACTTCCTCCTGTTTCTGCGGGAGATTATGATGGAAAAATTGATGGATTTAACAGTTCTGATGAAATATTTCCAGATAAGCAGATTGCATATTGGTCTTTTGATGACACCAAGAATGAAACGTTGAGTAACACTGCTCCTACCAGCTCTGTAAGTAATACATTCATTGCAGGTGGGGTAAGAGGAAAAGCGTTAAGCCTTACTGCAGGATACTTATATTATGCCACTCAGTTTCAGAAATTTAAAACTGATTCACTAAAAAGCTGGTCAATAAGTATGTGGGTTAAAATTTTGAACAACCAAGACAATATTAATAAAAGAACCATGGTTTTTCAGATGGCAAGACCTGGAACCTTGAATGGTAATATTAATTTCATCTTAAACACTAATGGTTTCCCATCTACTAATACAACTAAGTTGCGCATCAATCCTACATTTTCAACTGTTGGCGGAGGTACACAGGACAATCTGAATAATGTACTGGATAATACTGATTTAACCCAGTGGGTGCACATCGTACTTACCTACGATTTTAATACTGGTATATTTAATAACTGGATGAATGGGGTTAAGGTAGGAGCCTACCCAAATAGAGGAACAGGTAATAATTCATTTAAGTCATGGGAGCCAAGTGAGTTACTGATTGGAGTAAAAGGAATGCCAATAAATGCAGATGCAGCATTTGCGCCTATGACTGGAAGTTTAGACGAAATAAGAATGTATAATATTCCACTAGGCGATGCATTTATTAATGCACTATATAATCTAGGAAAAGCAGGTAAATAAGCAGTCGTTCTTTTTTAAGCACACAGATACTACCCAATGTATGTGTCTGTGTGCTTTTTCTTTATAATTTTTCCTGATTTAAACATCTGCGATAAAATGTTTGATAGTAGCAATAAAATTATAACTAAAAACATAAAGGCATGGCGGCTGATTGTAATCTTATTACTAACAAGCCAGCTATCTTCTTCTTGTAATAAAAAAGACACTCCGGTAATAATTAATGATACATCATTATCCTTCAAAGTAAATAATAGCTACAATGGAACTTTGCAATATGCCAAGCTAAATGAAAGACCTGTTGTTGTATTTACTTTTACCGAGCCAATTGATAATGCTACAACATCAATTGGTGTAAAACTTACAGGACCGTCCTCTTTTAATGTTCCGTTGAATATTACACTAGTAGCAGATGGAAAACAATTGACTGTTGTTCCCCAGAATGACTTGAATGCATTTACAACTTATACATTGTCTGTAAACAATGATTTGAAAACATTAATGGGAGGCAGAGTCACAAATCCTGTTAACATATCTCTTTTAATTGGGATTTCTTATACTGATAAATTTCCAAGGATTACAGACGATGAGTTGCTGACCAAAGTGCAACAACAAACTTTCAAATTTTTCTGGGATTTTGGACATCCTGTAAGCGGTTTGGCAAGAGAAAGAAATACATCTGGCGAAACGGTAACATCCGGCGGTTCAGGTTTTGGTATTATGGGAATACCTGTAGCTATTAGCCGCAATTTTATTACAAGAGCTGAAGGATTGACAAGAATGCAAAAGATTGTGGGCTTCTTAAAAAATACTGCTGTAAAAGTAAAAGGCGCCTTTCCGCATTGGCTGAATGGAACAACTGGTGCTATCATTCCTTTTAGTGCAAACGATAACGGTGCAGACTTAGTTGAAACTTCATACCTGATGATGGGATTGCTAACGACAAGACAATATTTCAATGGCGCAGATGCTGCTGAAACAAATCTAAGAAGCGATATAAATACATTGTATAATAATGTAGAATGGGATTGGTTCCGCAATGGCGGACAAAATGTTTTATACTGGCATTACAGTCCAGATAAAGCCTGGATAATGAATTTGCCCATCAAAGGTTGGAATGAGTCGCTGATTACTTATGTAATGGCAGCTTCATCAACTACACATGGTATTCCTGTTTCTGTATATACTAATGGATGGAAGAGTGGTTCAAATTATATTAATGGTAATTCTTATTATGGCATTCAGCTTCCGTTAGGTCCCGCATTAGGTGGCCCTCTTTTCTTTGAACAGTATACATTTATGGGAATTAATCCGAATGGATTAACAGAAGGCGGAATCAACTATTTAACGCAGGCAAAAAATCATACTTTAATAAATTATAATTATTGCAAGGCAAATCCGAAAACATGGTACGCTTATGGCGATAGCTGTTGGGGATTAACAGCCAGTGATATTGAAGGAGGTTATACCGCCAGTTCGCCAAATAACGACAGAGGATTTATTGCACCAACAGCAGCACTTTCGTCTTTCCCATTCACCCCAACAGAATCTATGCAGGCATTAAAATTCTTTTATTATATCATCGGCGATAAAATATTTAAGGAATATGGCTTTGTAGATGCCTTCTCATTATCCAATCC
>Ga0138256_10006297_pt1 | contig 12543 bp, 12 predicted proteins | sample KNB2016incub_MG_FD_105486 | JGI IMG/M metagenome (GOLD analysis project Ga0138256, IMG submission 105486) | Active sludge microbial communities from wastewater in Klosterneuburg, Austria - KNB2014incub_MG | ecosystem: Engineered > WWTP > Activated sludge > Unclassified | place: Austria... | reverse complement strand
TCAGTACCATCCGGCATTGAAGCTATTCTAACTCGGAATCCCTTTAATGAAATAGCCTTATACGTAGTAGCATAATCATCAATACTTGTTCTTCTTATAGTCTGAAGATCTCCATTAAAGTCATATATCTTAATAGCTGAATCACATGAAATCTCCACATAAGTAGGGTCTACTGACCAAAGTCTCTTTGAAGTTATTCTTGTTAGTTTCTTTGGCATCTCATCTGTCTGTAGAAGAGTGGCATCATATTGAGCTTCTAAGAAGTCCCCAACCTTTACCTTACCATATCTATCCTTTTTAACAAGGATCTTATTAGGTATAGATGTCCATCCTGTAGGAACTTCTACTTCAATTGATTGTTTAAGATCTCCCTTCTGAGAGTTTACAAATAGTGTTGAGTTTAGGTCCAATGTTGTTATTGAAACATCTGCACCAACCCCAGTAGTAACTAAAGTGTAATCTTTAAATGATACCATCAAATTGTCATCACTATCAATGTACATTTGTAGATAGATAGGATCTGTATAAGAGAATATTTTAAGAGTTGAGTAGGATTCATCAGTAACAATTGTCTGAGATACCTCATATGCGTAGAATCCAGAACCAAATCCTAATAGAGTAGCTCTATCACTTGGCGATGTAGGAATAGATTGTGTCCAACCAGGGTTGGTACTATTGTCCATACCCTCATCATCAACATAAGTATAAACACCACTATTAACACCACCCCCGATCAAGAATTGATTACCAGAATCAACTGAATCAAAATAAACACCATCTGTTAAATCATCAGTTTGAAGAACTAGATAATTATATCCAGTTAAAGAAGTTGTTAATCCAGATCCTGTATAGAAAGATGCTGTCGCTGATCCATATATTGTATTCTGATAGAACATATCTCCCATTGAGATACTACCAGTGTAGTACTTTGTATAGAAGTTAGAATATCTAGCAACGACACCTGTTCCTGTTATATCAGCAATTTCAGACCTTGTCTCAAATCCATTAACACCGTGGATAAATTCATCATCAGTTTTATAGACAACAAGACTAAATAGTCCAGTTACTACATCACCCAATTCTGAGTAAGCCAATCCTGTATTAATTGTAAACGATTTTTCAGTCGAAGTTTGTGTAATAATATCACTGATTGTGACATCCTTCAAAGAAAATTTATCAGTAGTTGAAACAGGGTTTAACAACAATGATGACTTATACGTGTTTGACGTATTTATATAAGAAAGCATATTATTAAACGATTTGAATTTTCTATATGTTGCATAGTCAGTAACATTAGGACTAACATTAGTTCCTGGGAATGTCACTATTATTGCCCCATCTACTGTAGACGATGTAGAAACAATATAATCTGTTGATTGTGAAAGGTGAACATATCCAGAAACATTAACTGTCAAATCAGTATTCGACGGCGAAGATATTACCCCAGATGATAAGGTAACTGATCCATAGGATAGAACAATATCATTAGATGATACGGAAGGATATACACTTGGAGTTCTTGTCTGAACTGCTCTTACTCCACCAGTAGTATCAATAACAACGGCATAGTTGTATGAAGCTGTTGCTGATGTGCTCGAATAATATGAAGAAAGTATATCAACAGTATATGATCCACTTGGGATCTCAACTAAATTCCCACCAATAACAGCATATGAATTGGTGGCTGCGGTATAAGTTACCGAAACCGTACCTCCACTGGCTGTATATCCAGTTTTTGTTAATTGATTAACAAAACCTTCAGAGAACCAATATGTTCTTTCCTCTTGGAAAACATCTGAATCTCCAGTTGAAACAACACCACCAACCAAAGTACCATCATTAAAATTGTGTAAGTATGATGAATTTGTTGCGAAAAGTCCAACAACATTACCTGGTCTGTCAAGAGAAACATTAACAAAAGCAACTGTTTCAGTTAGAATCTCATCATATGATAAGAAATTAACACCAACGTTACCATCTAACGTACCATCATTCTGATCCAAAGTCTGATAAAATGTCTCATCAACTGTTGGTGGATTCGATAATAGATCATCATCCACTAAAGAATTTCCGATCAAGTCAACCAATCCCTTTGGATATTCTGTCTCAAGAATATCAGTATTGAATGCACAGAACAATCCAGTCTTATCAGTGTCTCTATTAACAACATTCTCAATGAAAATATTTCTACCATCAAGATCTCTAAAATATGGTATCATGGATAGTCCCTCATAGAAAGCAAGGACCGTGACATTTCTATCATTTGTAAATTCTCTAACTCTGCTCTTTATAAGACCTGTATTAGAAAAATACCTATTCCATCTTGGATCAACAGAAAGCCCTTCAGAATCAGACCAATCACCACCAACTACAACTACATCAACCAAATAGTCAGATGCAAAATCTGTTGGATAAACATATGGTGGCATTTTTTCTGCCGAACCATACCACTCAAGCATTGGTCTATCAAATCCAGATCTCTGTGATTTAAAACAAAAAACTGATAAGCTCTTATCTCCTAAATTTGTAAAGTTAAGAACTCTTTCATCATATCCTACATCCTCTTTAGAAATAGATATGAATTCCCCAGTGCTTCTTTTCCAAAATCCAGTAGTATCGAAGAATCTTCTAAATGGAGATGTCTTCAAAGTATTATTAACATACTGTGAAGATCCTGAAAGAGATTTGTATTCAACCTTATCAAGATTATCATCTGTTAGAAGAAGATTAACAGCATATACTGAAGATGATTCTAACATCTTAGATATGGTTCTATGAAAAAAGGTTCCTTTTTTCTCCATCTGGCGATCTACAGAACCAAAAATAGATTCTAACTCACTAGTATTTTTGATTTCAATGGGAGTATTGATCGGACCCTTTCTAGAAAATCCAATAACAAGATTAGGTAATCCTAATTCCTGAACAGGACTTGTTTTGATAGACCTATCTATTTCTTCAACGAAGATACCATTTCTCTTATATTTGCCAATCTGAATTGCCATATTTCTTTTATTATTTTTTGTTTATAGATTATATATTAAAAGAAAAAACCATTTTTTTTCAATTTGATAACATAATCCTAAATGAACTTACTCATAGTAGATTTGAAATTATTTCTTTCTTCTGAAACTCGTTTCTTAAGATCTTGAATTGATTTCTGCTTATTGGATATCGATTTATTAACTGTATCAAGAGATAATTTTTGATTAGATATTTGATTATTATAATAATCCAACATATCTGGATTACTGATAGCTTTTGATCTAAGATCAGACATCTTATCATTTATTTCTTTAATATCGTCCGTAAAGTCTAACAGAGAATTCTCAATTTTTTTAATACTTCTCTCAATTCTTTTCATGGAAATATACCCTTTACAAATGGGATTTTGAGACTTAGAACTACCCCCAAATATTTTTTTAAGTATCTCGGAATCTAATTCACCATCCTTATATCCCTTAGAAAAAATAACATCTATTGATCCTTTCTTACTATTGAATTCTGATATAATTTCTTTGTTACTATTGAGTTTAGCATCATCACGACCTTTACCTAACCCATCAATATATTCATCTCCTGTCCCAACCTCTTCAAATTTTTTCTTTAATTGATCAACTTTAAATTCATCATTATTGAATCTATTATTCAATACATTCCATATCTTTTTACAGATCCTAGAAGAAATATCATATGACTTATTTCCAATAGATATTAAATACGTATTGGAGGGTGATCTATAAATTTCAATATTTTCTCCCCTAAAATTCATTGATATTTTATATTCTCCACTTTTCCTTATATTGAAATCATTCTTATCAATATTCGAAACTATTGAATTATATATGGTCTTTCCAAGATCATTTTCTTTGGAAAAAAAACTACCAATTCCCTCAACATATCTCATCCTATTCTATTGATAATTTTATTAATATCATCATTACTGGTAGATTTTCTACTTAAATATGGCTTCCCATCAAAAGAATTGACCAAAATATGCTTTATAAATTTACCATTTATTTTTGTTATCTCATCTGCTATTTCAGTACCATCATTTAATAGTAGACTACCACTTACTACACCACTTACTAGTTTAGATAATTCTATCTTAAAATAGAACCTCCTAGCTCCATCCTCATTAATTGGAATATCAGAGACATTCTCAAATTCTACATTCTGCAGTGTTAGACCACCAAGCATTTCACCATACACAATGTTTCCATTTATCTTAAATATCCTTAAATACCTAATTCCACGATCGTTCTTTATACTCAATATCATCATGGGTTTATAATAATTAGTAAGTTCGGTATTTTCTAGTTTCTTAAATCTGACTTTCTTGACATTAATTCTACTAGAAGTGTTCCTATTTTTATTTGAATCTTGATAACCAGGATATGAAAATCTTTTATCACTATCATCAACTTTAAGATTGAAATACTGATTTATAAATTTTGGCAAAGCTCCTTTATCACTATACATTGTTGTATCAGATAACAATCTAGTTATGAATGTCAATAATATTTTCCCACCATTTTTAACATCGTCTCCGGACTTAACTGATTCACCATCCTTTTCATCAACGAATGAGAAGGTAACATTTTTACCAAAAATTGGCCTGTATTTAACATCCGCTAAAATGTCACTAATTCCTTGGTACCACTTGTCCCATATTTTTATATTTCTATATGGTCCTCCACCAGGATTATCTGGTGACCCACCACCACCGCTTCCTAGATACTCATATTCTCTGAAAACAGAATTGGAAACTTTCCCACCTGTCCTTCCCGATGGTATAGACCCAGGGGTATGTAATCTCCATGCTCGATTAAATAACTGGACTATTTCAATGATAACATCAGAATCTGAAATTATGAATTTATCGCTCTTTGATGCGCTCGATTCTATTTTTCTCTTATCTTCCTCAGTTATATCAAAGTATTTGATAATGTCTTCAGTGAAGATAGAGTTAAACTTATCAACTATTTGATCTGAAAAATCATTTTTCTCCTTTATTAATAAAAATTTAGCAAAGGAAAATGATTCTTTGACATCACCTCTGACTAACATGGACATGGACTTAAAACTATCCAAAAATAGCTTAATATGATTTCCCGCTGTCCCATAAGATGCCCAGAGACCTTGATCTTCTGCAAATGGTAATAAATATCTACTGAATAGCGATATCGACTTAGAAATACTATCAGACTCCGATCCCTCTTTTATAAGGTCATCATATGAAATTGGCTTACCAATGGTAGATTCGTTCATAACAACTTGTTTACAGATATTAGAAATCAACTCCTTTGATTCATTGTATTTATCCTTTCCCATGGATATATTAACCGATAATAATTCCTCGATGTTCTTTACATATTTCCCAATACCACTGGTATTATAGGCATATATGACTTTATCCCAAGCATTCTTAGCATGTGTCTCAGATTTAGAAAGGTTTGATTCGGATTCATTTATGGAATCAACAGCACACATTTTCGATATTAAATAATTTCTTGATTGTGTTTTTATCAAAGATCTATCTTTCTCTCCAGGTTTAGTAACATTAGCATCTGGTCCATATTTTTTGATCTGATCATCTGCCCACTTTTTCTTATATACAGAATATGCCCCAACCCAATCTGGGTTATTGAAATTCATCTCATCGGATGTTAGGTAGTATCCTCTTATTCTATTCCAAATATCTTGAAGTAACTCAAGATTCTTTTTATCATTACCTTCTTTAAATATTTTAATTCCAGAAACAACCAATTTAGAAACCTCATCTAAAAGTGGCTTCCTATCCTTTATTTTTTTTGTTATAAATGAGGACAGTGGCTTTCCTTTATTTTCAATTCTAGATAAAATTGATTTTAATTTATCGAAATCAAATCTAGATGGTATAATTTCCCCAGATTTAGACTTAGATCTAACAACATTTGTCTTTATGTCCTGTCCTAGATCAACTATTGACTGCAGAAAGATTCTGGAATTTTTATAAAATTGGGCCTCTCTATCCACACTCACATCACTCCCAGATGACCCTTCCGACGAATCTTCGGTTGGCTTAAGAAGAGATTTGATATAATCAAGAAATTCATTCAAAGCAGATAACATGGTATCTTGATCATCAAAATCTCCAATTAATATAGAATTTATCAAACCCTCAGTAATAGATATGATAGTATCAAGATCATCTCCATTTTTAATAGACTTCTGTAACTCTCTTAATAAAGAGTTAACTTTAACTAATTTAACATCCCTAGATGAAATATCGATATTGGACATTTCGACAATCTGATCCATCTTAGATCTCAAGGACTTTATTACGCCATCTATTCTTTTATTATTGAATGATATTTTGGACTTTCTAACAAAAGAATTAACCATCCTACCGACCAAAGAGTCCCCCCATGGTATGTCATTTACAAAAACCTCCTCATTCATTTTAAGGAAAGAATTCCTTTTTAAGATCTTACTCATATAATATATATTAAAAAAAAATTTGGATTTGTAAAATATTTTCACTATATTTGTTATATGAATGTTCTAAATAAAAATATTGTGTGTGTTAACCTGTCTAAAGTGGACAAAAGGTCAGAATATGGCATGTATGGAAATAAAACAATGTCAACACATATTAGAAATATCAAAAAATATGGATGTAGTAAGATCTATATTTGGAATCCAAGTATGGAAATTGTTTTCCTAGAACTAAATCCAACCAACGATCATAAATTTCATGTCTTTGATGACCAGATGTTGATCTCCTTAATGGGAATGAATCATAATTCTAATATCAAACTTGATAGATCTAATCAATTGATAAATAGCCTAGTCATGGTCGAGCCTAACAGAATTAAATCTCAAAATGATCTAAAAGGCAATTTAAAGAATATGGAACTATCAACCATCATTGATCTAAGAAAGTCAAATATTTCCAAAGCTTGGTTTTGGATTGACACAATGGATATGTTCACTTTCAAAATGAAAGGGGTACCTAAGCTATCTCCCCAAAAACTACTCCTAGATATCGTAGAGGATATAAAAGATATATCATTAGTCAATGAATCTAAAATCTCTAAAAATGGTCCTACTCTTCAATCTGTCAATCTAGACACCGATTCCATTTTAGATAAAATATCTAATCTTGGAATAGAATCGTTGACAGATTCAGAAAAAGACTACCTTAACTCTCTGAGTAAGTAAAAAAATCCACATAATGTCCTTTATTGTATTCTAATAGAATATATATATAATTAAGGACATGAAAAGGTACAAAGAGTTGGTATCATGTGGTAAGTCAATATCAGATCAAAATAAAATTGATAAAATTTTAAGATCCAATAATTTTAATTGGATCATCGACTCAGAAATAGAAAATTCCATCATAGAGATAAAAAATGATACCATCATATGGCATGATGGTATCTTTTATTCTGGGGTATGGAAGTATGGAATATTCAAGTCTGGTAAGTTTTATGGCATTTTTGAAAATGGCATTTTTGAAAATGGTGAATTTAATGGAAAGTGGATAAGTGGAATTAATCTTTTGATATAAAAAATGAAATTGTCCAATGAAGAAAAAAAAATTCGAATCAGAAGTTGATAAAGACGGTCTGATTGAAATAGGAATTGAAGAATCTGGTGAACACTATTTTGAAATAGGAAATGAGATAACCAAAGATGTTGCTGAAGCAGTATCTCTAATGATGAGAATTGGTTATAAATTAGAAGATAATATTTGGGATACCAAAATACCAAACTGTCTCTATAATGATATTGATCCTACAAAGTGTCTATACTGGTTAACAGGAGGAAATGACGAGTGGAAGAAGCTGGATCACTATAAAAAAACATGGGCTAGTTCATGTGATGATTTCGGAAGTGAATTCGGAGGTTTAGTGATATCAATAGTCAAAAAATCAAAAACACTCGGTGATATGAGAGATTTTTTTATAAAAGACCTGAGTCTCCCAAAACTATATGACTTCGCTATTGATAAAAATTTAATCTAGTTTATCTTTATTTTGTAAATACATCTTTATGAAAAAGAATAATATCAATGCTGTCGATAATGATAATAAAAATATATAATGCAGTTTCATAATATCTTTTATTTTAAAATATTAAATAGTTCTATAATATTCTTTATAGTATATTGAAGACTCTCAAGATTCTTATTAAGTTGTCTAAGGAATTCTATATAATTCTCAATTATCTCAACATTCCTTTGTTCTTCAGAGACATGAGCATCAATTAAAATTGATTTTTCTCCCTGATTAGTCTTAATAGGAAATCCTGTGGCGTAAAAAATAAATTTATCTTGTCTCAATCTCTTTAGTTTAACATCTTGCCTGGACCTTCTGTTTAAGAAGGAGGATATCTCCTCGTTTATTCTTTGTCTAAAAGACAAAGAATAAGATTGTGTTTCCATTATTATCTTTGAATTGTTTAAATTAATATCCAATTTCAAAGATTCGAATAATGGAGATACAGACAGACCCCACTCTGACTTTTTCTGATCAAAAAATTCTTCCAGTTTATCATTGGTATCTTTTAATTTGGATATTTTAGATAATTCGTCCCCAGTATATACATTCATTAATATTATATATAGTGTAATTAATTAGTTAAAAAAATATATCTAAAAAAAATGAGAATAACAAAAGATATAATCAAATCTACAATTATTAATAAGGGATATGAGTGGTTTGAAAACTCACCAAATCTAATAGGGATTAGATCAACTATGGATGTTCCGAACGTATTTAATGATTTTTTTTGTTTGATATTAAAATCTGAAATGTATGTGTGGACTATAACAACCGATCCTGGTACATATTGGTTAGAACACCCATTAAATAAATTAGGTACAGCTGTGTTGAAACCAAATCAATGGAGAGGGTGTTATTCACTGGGATATCACCAAGGTAAAAGAGAACACCCCGCTTTAGTTCAAACAAAAAGTGTGACGGTATATAGAGATAATAATAAAGATAATAGGACCAATACTAATGCAAAAGAAGAAACAGGATTATTTGGTATAAATATACATAGATCAAATTTAAACAGTAGGACCATGTCTATAGGAAGGTGGTCTGCTGGATGTCAAGTATTTCAAAGTAAAAAGGACCATGATGTGTTGTTATCTATCTGCCACCAATATAAAAAGTATCTAAATAATCAATTTACATATAGTTTAATAGATGAAATCGACCTCTATTCTACTTAATAACATACACAACTTCTGGGTAGTATCTAGACATGTCTAGATTTCTATCCTCATAGTCTATGACAGAAAGAACATACCTCATAGCGTTAAGTCTACCAATCTTCTTATCATTAGAATTAATTATAACCCATGGAGATTTATCAATTGATGTTTTTGAAAACATCTGAGATTTATATTTAGTTATTAAATCCCACTTATCAATAGCCTTAGCATCATTTGGAGAAAACTTCCAGTACTTAAGTGGACTATTCTGTCTTAATTTAAATCTGGTTTTTTGCTTTTCTTTAGAAATGGAAAACCAAAACTTTATAAGTATCAACCCACCATCTATCAGATCAGTCTCCCATTTAGGAACTTCTTTCATGAAATGGACATATTGATCTTCATTACAATATCCCATAGCTGGTTCGACAACAGCTCGATTATACCATGATCGATCGAAGAAGACAATTTCACCATTCTTGGGTAGATGCTTTTCATATCTATTTAACCAATTGTTTTTCTCCTCTGGTGTCGGAACACCAAGAGCTACTACTCTAAAGTGATTTGGATTTAGATATTCGATAAATCTTTTTATTGTGGATCCTTTACCAGCAGCGTCCCTACCTTCAAAAACAATAGCCACTCTTTTTTTATTCTTTATGACCCATTCCTGTAACTTAAGTAATTCAATTTGAATCTGGTACTTCTCTCCCTGATATCTTTTTCTTGGCAGAATTGAATATTCTCCATCGATCTTATCAAAAAAATCACCATCATTTTCTTCTTCACTTGTTATTCTTTTATCTAAAGATGTAACATATAAATTAAACTCATCCATTATTTTTCTCTCCACTGACTTATTCTTAAAAGTGAGAACTTGACTTATTTTTCTAAAAAATGATTCTAAATTTATCCTATTTATAATATCATCCCCATAACTAGACCTAAATCTAGACACAATCTCTCCAATATTGACGGATTTTTTACCAATATTCTCAATAATTATCTCCTCACATGATCTAATATCATTAATTATTCTATTCCTGATATCTTTTGACTTACTAGAAGACTCAAACACATATTTTAAAAAGTTCATAGTTTATATATTATAAATTTAATACCAATGTTTTTATGGAGTATTATTTTTTTTGAAAGTTGAGAATTCTATATTTTCTTATCAAATAAATATAGATCATATATGGAATTTCCCTTTACTTTCTTAATACTTTTAAGAACATCTCCCGATGTTGAATCGAGTACTTTAAAAACTCCAAGATTCTTACCTAATTCTGTAAGTACCTTAACTGTATTTCCCGGTGATCCTAAAGCTCCTAGTATTGCTATGTAAGTGTTTCCATAAATACTCTTTAAAAAGCTTATTCTAAAATCAGTACTCTTAATATTATTAATATACGAATTATTATATATGTCACTAAGGTCTATTTTTGAATCAGTATTTTTAACTCTAATTGAAACAAATTTTCTGACCTCATCAGATAAAGTTATTTCGTCTTTGTTCTGAATAGAATTTTGTTTGACCAAATTCTGTTGATACCTTCTTATTTGGTTGAAATCGGACCTAGCTATGATACCACCTCTCATTCCCTTATCATTCATATTGTACCCAAGTGGTGGTAATCTATAGAAAGAACCAGTAAATGTCATTGATAATATTCGATCAGCTCTGAACATTCTCCATATTTTTTCAATCTTCCGCCTATTGGAAACCGACCAACCATTTAAGTGCCATCCTCGAATGAGGATCTTTCCCTTTGAAGATCTTCCAATCACCATTGGATATATGACTCTTTCACCACCAGCAAATCTATGATCTTTCTCACCCTTATAATTTATTAAAAAGACCATACCATATTTTATGGCCTTAACTATAATATCCTGATCATATTTTATAGGTTCATTAATGGGTATATCTTCAAAATCTCTTATATTCTTAAGAGAAAATCTAGGGATAAATTCTCTATCCTCTCTCAGATCCATAATCCCCTCCCTTATCACATATTCAATAGGTTTAGTGTTAAAATAAGATTTAGCTTGATTTATATCCATCCATCTATATATAAAAAAGGGGGAAGATATATTCTTCCCCCTTTTTTATTGGTTTTGGGGCTACATAAACTTACATAGGACTAACTGTATCAACTAACGTTGAATCAGCCTCAACTAATGTAGTATCTGTAGTAGTCTCAAGTACAGATGTGGTATCATCTTGTAATGGTAAGCTATCAATAGCTGATCCACCACATGATACCATAAATAGCAAACAAATAGCAATAACAATATTTTTCATTCTCGTGTTTAATTTTATTAATATATAAGGAATAAAGAATAAGTTGAGAAATGATTAAGAATTCTGAGGAAGCTAATAAATATTATAAATTAATAAATGAATATATAGATAAATATCTGGAAGATTGGAAAATAGATCCTACTAATTTGAAAAAATATCTAGATAAAAAAAGGCTAGCTAGATTCATAGAAAAAAAGGGACTAAAAGATATTAAGAATATAGAAATTGTGATAAACGACACTATAGAAGACAGAATATCTATGGAAAAGGATAAAATAATGAAATTCGAATCATATATAATATCCGAATCATCATCAGATCTTAAAATTCAAGAAATATCTCAATGCCTATACATAGGAATGGGTAAGTCTAATATTGAACATGAAAAATTATTAGCAGATTATTTTGATGTTTCTCTAAGTCAAATTGATATAGTCAATAGTGAATCTCATAAATTTAAAATAGATGAAGTGGAGTACGTAATTTATACTAAGGAAGAAATGGGAATAATATCCAATAACTTAAGTTTATACTCAATAAGTAAAATTATGAGTAAAAAATTATCAATAGATCTAAGTGGAATAAACCTAGAAATTGATTCATTTTTAAATAATGAATCACTAGAGAAATCCATTAAGATGAAAATAGATGAAAATATTCAAAATATAGTATCTAATATCTTGAATTGTAAAATCATCAAAGAAAATAAAAAATTTTTCATTGGGGAGGTTTAAATTACAATTCGTGCAAGATAATGATATATATTCTTAATATATAATATATCATGATTAAAAAATTTAATGAATTCATAACTGAGTCCCTGTCTTCTTCAGTATCTATAGATACTGAAATGTCTAGGATCATAAAAGATACCCCTGAAATATCTAACTTAGTCTCAGACAAAAAAATAGAAATAAAGGACAATAAGATTTTTTTTGATATAACAGATATCAATACAGTGGATTTACTGAAAATACATTTGGGAATTAGCCCAAACCAAAAATAAATAAATAACTATGGGAAT
>Ga0138256_10006294_pt1 | contig 12549 bp, 7 predicted proteins | sample KNB2016incub_MG_FD_105486 | JGI IMG/M metagenome (GOLD analysis project Ga0138256, IMG submission 105486) | Active sludge microbial communities from wastewater in Klosterneuburg, Austria - KNB2014incub_MG | ecosystem: Engineered > WWTP > Activated sludge > Unclassified | place: Austria... | reverse complement strand
CTCCTTAATTGAAATCCTGTTGCCCAACCTCCACACCTCTCCCATGATAAACCATTTTCCACGATTTCCGCTATTGACGTTTTGATAACCTCATCAACCCATACAAAAGCTGGCCTGCACCCTTTAAATCCTTTAAATCCCATGCCTGCGGTTTACTGTCGAGTCTTGCCTTGAATTGTGGTAGAATCCTTATCCCGCCTTTGAATCACGGGGCAAATTCTTTCCCACCGCCGAAATCCGAGCCGCCGACATGAACTGTCGATTTACGATCTCATTGAGCCTTCGCACGAACCGACATCGCGTTGGCTTTCCATCTGCTGGTCTGTTGGGCCATTTGTGGTTTGCGATGGGCGCGGTGATTGTGATGTGCAATGCCAGTTTTATGCAGGCCGAGACTCCCGACGAATTCTTTGAATCGCGGATTCGCCCTCTACTGCTGGATCGCTGTTATTCGTGTCATTCGACGGATTCCGGAAAGACCAGCGGAGGGCTCGCTCTGGATACGCATGAAGGCTGGAAAACGGGTGGTGACAGTGGGCCGGCAATTGTCCCTGGCCACGCTGACGAAAGTCTTTTAATCCGTGCCGTGCGACATGCCGACGGAGTCTCCGCGATGCCACCGGAAGAAAAGAAGAGTCGTCTCACGGAAAGTGAAATTCAGGATCTTGTCAAATGGATCAATGACGGCGCGCATGATCCTCGCACGACCGCCAGTCGAATTGGTGGAATGACCACGGAGGCAGCTCACCAGTGGTGGTCACTACAGCCAATAAGAGATCTGCAGCCGCCGGAATCATCGGATGTCGATTGGTCCGTTCATGGAATCGACAAGTTTGCGCATGCGGCGCGACTTTCAAAACAACTGTTGCCGAATCCCGTCGCTGATGGACGCACGCTGTTACGTCGTGCCACTTTTGATCTGACTGGTCTGCCCCCGACGCTGGAGGAGATTCAGAATTTTCTGGCCGATGACTCGGAAGATGCGTGGGCACGGGTGATCGATCGTCTGTTGGCATCACCGGCCTATGGAGAACGCTGGGGCAGGCACTGGCTGGATGTTGCTCGGTATGCCGACACAGCGGGTGATGGAGCCGACTATCCTGTTCGCGAAGCCTGGAAATATCGAAACTGGGTGATCAGCGCGTTCAATCGCAATCTGCCTTATGATCAATTCCTACAGCAACAAATTGCCGGTGACATTCTGGCGATGGAAGGTCCGGCGGAAGAATACGCAGATCGAGTCACAGCCACCGGATTTCTGGCCATTGGAAAACGCTACGGTTATCGACCGTCGCCGGACTATCAGTACCTGGATTTCGCTGATGTGATCGACACCACGGGACGTGCGGTGCTGGGGCTTTCGATCGGATGTGCTCGCTGTCATGATCACAAATATGACCCCGTTACGGCGCAGGATTACTACGCGATCTATGGGATTATGCAGAGCACTCAATGGGCGTTTCCCGGAGGCGAGGAATCTAAACGTCCTTCCGGATTTCCTCCCCTGATTCCACATGAAGAAGCTGTTCGCCGCGATCAGGCTCGAGCCGCACGTCTGAAAGATCTGGAACAGCGAATGGCTTCGTTGAGAAACGAAAAGGCGACACTCGATGGAAGTCTGTTCGCTGGTGGAGTCGATCTGGATTTTGAAAAGCAAACGGATGGAAAGCCGCCTGCTGCCCCTTGGTTTTCCGCAGGTCCGAATCGCGTCCTTGCGGAATCGCAGAGCCCGGCGAATCATGTTCATCCGGCCGGTCAGCGCGGCATACGGATCGGGACCGGGTTGCCCCATGATGGACTGCGTTATGTGTTTTCACATGCCGTCCATTCTGAGCCAAATGTTCCCATCCACTTTACGATCGACTTTCGAACGGTTGCCGACAGCCATCAACCGGGCGCTTACCGTTTTTATCTGGGACGCGGAGTGCTGGAGTCGCTGGCTATCGAATGCAGCATCACGTCGAATGAGTTTGCTGTTCGCAGCGGTGGAAACTGGGAGGTCGTTCGCGCGTTAGAACCGGGCACATGGTACTCGCTGCAGTTGGCTGTCGATCACAGCAGCAAGACCTTCAGCGGATCCATCGTGTCCGCCATCGATGCTTCGGCAGGGACGACATTCGAAGGCAAGCCACTCAATCCAAACTGGGACGGGATCGTCGATACCTTCTTTTGCGACGGAATTGGTCACGTGACCGGAGCAGCGCCGGAGCGTGATCTGGACAATCTCGGCCTACAGAAGATGCCGTTCTCCATGTTTGGCGGCGAGGCGGCTCGCGCGAAGGAAACGCTGCCTGAAAGTCAGGAACGAATGGCGGCTGCCGATGCGGAGCTGGCCGCATTAACCAAAGAACGTGACGCAATCACATCATCTTCGGTGTACGAAGTGGCCTATGGAGTCAGCGAAGGTACACCGGTGAATGCGCGGGTTCAGATACGCGGTGAACCGGACAAACCGGGTGAAGAGGTTCCTCGTCGATTTCTCGAAATACTCGGTGGCGATGCCGTCTCCCAGCCTGCGGCAGGAAGCGGACGACGTGAACTGGCCGAATGGCTGACTCGTTCCTCAAATCCTCTGACAGCACGCGTGTTCGTCAATCGAGTCTGGCAGTGGCACTTTGGCAGGGGACTGGTCGCCACATCCAGTGACTTTGGAACTCGCGGGGATCTGCCTTCGCATCCGGAACTGCTGGACTGGCTGGCCGCGCAGTTTATGCAATCCGGCTGGGACGTCAAAGCGCTGCATCGCATGATCATGCTCAGTCGAACCTATCAGCTGAGCAGCGACGATCATGAAGGAAATCTTCAGCGAGATCCCACGAATGTTTTACTGTGGCGATATTCGCGCCGAGCGTTGGACGCAGAATCAATTCGCGATTCACTGCTGGCGGTTAGCGGCTTGCTGGATCGAACCGTACCGCGCGAGCATCCGTTTCCTCCGGTGGATCAATGGGCCTTCACCATTCATCAGCCGTTTTATGCGGTCTATGATTCTCAACATCGCAGCGTGTATCTGATGCTGCAGCGAAACCGTCGGCATCCATTCCTGTCCGCATTTGATGCGGCCGATCCGAATCAAAGCGTGGCCGAACGACTGCCGACGATTACGCCCACGCAGTCGCTGTATCTGATGAATTCGCCTTTTGTGCATCAGGCCGCAGTGTCATTCGCCGAGCGGTTAATGAAAGATGTCAGCGATCCGGAAGCTCGTGTTCGAGTGGCCATTGAGACGGCTCACGGTCGCCCGGCTGAATCGGCGGACATCGCACAGGCCCTGGAATTTCTGCATAATTATCAAACCCGTCTGCAGTCCGGCGCGGTATCAGGGACAGATCCTGAAGCCGGAGCCTGGAGTGCGTTTGCACGGGTTCTGCTGACAAGTAATGCGTTTCTTTTTGTGGATTGATACATATGACAAGTCGTCGCGAATTTCTGCAGCGTGCGTCCGGCGGATTTGGATCTGTTGCGCTGGCCGGTCTGATGGCCGAACAATCACAGGCGGAGCTCAGTGATCCGCTGTCTCCGAAAAGTCCGCATTTTAAGCCGCGGGCCGATCGAGTCATCTTTTTGTATTCGACAGGTGGCGTGTCCCACGTCGATACCTTTGATTACAAGCCCCAGCTGATTCAGGATCATGGGAAATCGGTGAACGCCAGCCGCTGGCTGAACAAGCCGGGTTCATTTGATCGGTTCCTGATTCGGCCGCACTGGGACTTCCGCAAGTACGGGCAGAGCGGCATGTGGGTGAGCGATCTGTTCCCGCATTTTGGCAAGGTGGTTGATGATGTCTGCATGGTGAATTCCATGGTCTGCGACAGCGACGGGCACGATAAAGCGACGCTGGCCGCTCACACAGGTTCCGTCCAGTTTCCTCGCCCAAGTCACGGGGCGTGGGTTAGCTACGGTTTGGGGACAGTCAACAGCAATCTGCCGTCGTTTATGGTGCTGGCTCCCGCCGCGCCGTATGCGGGAGCTCAAACATGGGGCAGCGATTTTTTGCCAGGCTGTCATCAGGGAACGCATGTTGTGCCTGGACCAGATCCGCTTCCGAATCTGAAGTCACTGTCGGGCGGCGGCGACCTGCAGAAGATGGAACTGGAACTGCTCGGCGGATTCAATCGCAGGCATCTGGCCACACGCGCCGCCGATCAGGCTCTTGATGCTCGCGTGCGGTCATTTGAAACGGCGTTTGGAATGCAACGAGAAGCGCCGGAGGCATTTGATCTGAGTCAGGAAACCGAAGCGACGTTGGAGATGTATGGGATTCCCAAAGGAGCGACGTCGGGATTCGGCTGGCAGTGCCTTGTGGCGCGTCGTCTGGCGGAACGTGGCGTTCGTTTTCTGGAGCTGATCGATACGGGCTCCAACAGCGGACAGAATTGGGATTCGCATGGCAATATGAAAGATCATGAGCGACTGGCAAAGGCCGTTGATCAGCCCATTGCCGGATTGCTCACCGATCTAAAGCAACGCGGCATGCTGGACCGCACGCTTGTGGTCTGGACCACGGAATTCGGACGCACTCCGTTTCATCAGCAGGCCAACCATCCAGGCCGCGAACATCATAATCTGGTCTTTTCGTCGTGGATGGCGGGCGGCGGTGTTCGAGGCGGCACCGTTTATGGAACTTCCGATGAACACGGCATTGGCCCCGGAACGGACCCTGTGCATACTCACGATCTGCACGCTACAATGCTGCATCTGCTGGGACTGGATCACGAACGCCTGACGTTTCGTTTTGCCGGTCGAGATTTTCGTCTGACCGACGTCGCTGGCAAGGTTGTCAGGTCTATTTTGACCTGAGCGGTAGAGTGAAACGTAACCGTTCACGGGAATAAATTGCTCTTGGGTCAGAAAGAGTAGCAACATTTATTAGCTTCCCTGCATGGATGCGAAAGACGAGATCATTGAGGATCTTCGGAAGCTGGATGCCAGGCAATCGAAGCAGATGACTTTGCAATCGAAGGAGATTGTGAAGCTGACGGCGCGAGTTGCGGAATTGGAACTGGCGCTGGCCAAAGCGACAAAAGACTCATCAACATCATCGAAACCGCCGTCCAGTGATATCACCAAGCCGAAGACTACGAAAAAGCCGGGGCGACGCGGAAAGCCAAAGCGTCGTGGTCAGCCGAGGGCATCAGCAGCATTTGCGAGCAAACCTGCCGCCGGAACGTGTCGATGAAACATTCGACCATGAACTTTCAAATTCAAGTGCTGCTGTTCCGCAAAATCCAGCTCCGCTTAACCTGTTCTCGGGGGTGCGGGACGTCACAGCGCGCAACAAAAAGCGGTGCCGTGATCTCCGGCGACATGATTTTGGCGTCGAAACACGTTTGGACGCAGGTCGCAGCGACGCTGCGAAGTCCTTTCCGGCAGAAAGGATCTACTTCGGCGCGGTCCTTCCACAGCCAGCATGACGATGCGCGATGATGTGACGAAGTTTAGTTCCGATTGCCCTGCGTCGCGGACCGTGTACGATGCTGCGAAAATCTCTTTTCCGCGAGTGTCATGAGGAAAGAACATGCTGACGATGTTTCGCAATTTGCTGAAATTGGCCGTATGCCTGCTTGTGCCGACGACACCTGTGTTCGACATTCAGGCTTCAGACATTCCCGAGTACGAATGGCAGCCGGTGACGATGACGGCGCCCTGGGCGGCGCGCGATGGAGCTGGTATCCTCAGTTATCACGGGAAACTGTGGCTGCTCGGTGGGTGGAATCCAAATCCTGCACTTCGGGAATACTTCCCTTTGATCTGTAACAACGAAGTCTGGTCCTCAGCCGACGGGAGGACATGGTCGCTGATCAAGCCCAACACATTTAAGGATCGCTCATTTGATCCTGCGAGCGATTGGGAGGGACGTCATACGGCGGGCTACGCCGTCTATCGCGACAAGATGTGGATCATCGGGGGAGACTGCAATCAGGGGCACTATCAAAACGATGTCTGGAACTCGACCGACGGAGCGACCTGGAACTATGTCAACAAAGGAAGAGATGTCCCCTGGGCGTCGCGCGTGCTCCATTACACTGTCGTTCATAACGACAAGCTGTGCGTGATTGGTGGTCAGTCAATGCCAGCCTATGCAGGCGGGGAGGAGAAATTCTATCGCGATGTTTGGACATCGACGGACGGGGTTGAGTGGCAGGAAATGACGCCTCAGGAGCCGTGCTGGTCACCGCGCGGAATGATCGGCGGAAGCGCCGTTATGAACGGCCGCATATGGATCCTCGGCGGCGGGACCTACGATACTCCGACGACGCCTCAACGCAAATTCCATAATGATGTCTGGAGTTCGGCCGACGGAATCGAATGGACGCAGCACACTGCTGAAGCTCCCTGGCATCCGCGGCAGTACCATGATGTCGCCGCGTGGGATAGCAAACTCTGGGTGATGGAGGGTTATCATGAGAAGGGCGGCAATCGCAATGACGTGTGGTACTCCGCCGATGGCGTCGAGTGGACCGAACTTCCCAACACACCGTGGAAGCCCCGACATGCCGCCAGCCTTGTGGTCCACAATGGTTCGTTGTGGATGATCGCAGGAAACAACATGCAACCCGATGTCTGGCGCTTGACGCGAAAGTCGCGCTAGTACTTGATCAAGTCTTTAAATGTAGGTTGGACATTCTTGTCCGACTGCGTTTTGACGGGCAAGAATGCCCATCGTACCCCAAAATCAACCATCGAAAGGATATTTCACACATGTTAATAGGTTATGTGAGCGACGAAAACTACGTGGCATTGGCCGACGTCCTGATCGAATTTCGGTTCGGTGGGGAGACTCGTGCCATCGTTCGTTCGACGCCGCGCGGTGCAGTCGATGCTGACCTGGATCCGGGTGAGTATGAAGTGACTCTGGTCAAACAAGGATATGGATCAAAGCATTCACGGATGACGGTTGCCGCAGATCGCCCGTATCAATTTCGCCTGCTGACCGATGGCCTGCTGGGATATGTCTGGCCGCGAGCTGTAAAATCAGGCGAGCGTTCTGAGTTTCGCGTCCACTCGACCGAACCGTATCGATTGAGTCTCTGGCGATACGGGTTGCAGCGGGAATTCGTGAAACTGCTGGGCTGGTTTGACGAACACGGCCCGCGCGCCGTCATGCAGATTCTTCCGGACGGAGATTTCACTCAGACCGGTGTCGGCTGGAACAAAGTGGGTTACGGCAATAATCCGCATCATACGCAGTACGTTGTTGGACCCGAACGATCGGGTCTGTATTACCTTCATGCAAAAAGTGAGCAGACCGGAACATTTTTTTCGTTTCCATGGATTGTTGCCCCCGCAAAGCCTCAGGCGCAGATCGCTGTCCTTGCCTCAACCAATACCTGGCTGGCCTACAACAACTTTGGTGGCCGCAGTAACTACATCAATGCAGATCGCCTGCCAGACACACCCACGGTCAATGCTCGTCAGGATCTCATTCGCTACACGGGAGCAGGAACATTCAACGCCTGGGGATTTCAGGACGAGGAGTATCTGCCGTTGTCATTCGAGCGACCGGAACCGGGAAATGTCGTTCGAGAGGATGAAGAAGTGACCGATCCGATCGCCGGTCGACTTCCATGCGGCATGGCCCCCGCCGAGTGGCGTCTTCTCGGCTGGCTCGAACGCGAAGGTCTGAAATACGACTATTACTCAGAATTGCATCTGCACAATGGCGAGCTGGATCTGGATCAGTACGCCATCCTGATGATCAGCGTGCATCCCGAGTACTGGTCCCGTGAAATGTATCTGCGTGTCAAGGAGTGGGTCTGGCAGCGCGGCGGAAAACTGATCTATCTCGGTGGAAACGGTTTGAACTGCGAAGTCGAATTTCTCGGCGACGATGCACTGCGTTTCAAGACGTATCTTGCTCCGGCGAACGGCGGAGAACTGGGGATGCCTGATCCGAAGAACCCGGACTTTTACTGCGACAGTCGACTGGCTCGCACGCTGGAATCCGAGGCGAATCTCTTGGGCGTCGTCTGTACGGATTCTGGAATCATGACGGCCGCACCATACAAAGTCGTGAACGCCGATCATTGGGCCTTTGCGGGCACTGGCCTGAGCAACGGCGACCTGTTTGGCAAAAACAGTCTGCACGAACGAATCCCGGGCGGCGCGTCCGGGCATGAAACAGATAAACGCAGCCCGCACTCTCCACCGGGAACAGAACTACTTGCCAAAGGCACCAACTGCGACGACGGCGGTGCAGAACTGGTCTGCTACGAGACACCCAGCGGAGGTGCAGTATTCTCGGTGGGATCAATCACCTGGGTGCCGAGTCTCCTCGTCGATGATGGTGTCTCACGGGTCACAGCGAATGTTGTTGCTCGTTATTTGAAGGAGGAGCAATCATGAACGGAAGACATCAAGCTGGGGCGGGGTTCATCCGCATTCGCGGATTCTCTTGCCCCAGGCTGATATGCGCGAGCCTTTCAGGCTCAATCGCAGCACCAACTTCTTCGATCAGTGCCGTCGAGTCAACTCCCTGATACAGCTCAACCGTCACTGGGATAAAAACATTGATAATCACTTTTCTCGTTGATTTGACCCCATAAGTGATTTACTTATCCATTGCAGCTAATCATACACGTTTACTTAAATCAAATGGATGGCCAGAGGGAATGTCCGGAGACCCAAAGCTAACCGACGAAAGACTGCGTAACTGGCTTAACGGTGATCAGCCAAGCCGGGAACGTCTTTGCAGAGCGGTCATGGCAATGGACCCGCAGTACCAACGCGTCGAACCACGACGTCCTGAAGGCGGCCCCGATGGTGGTCGCGATATTCAGGCCGTTGATACGAACTTCCGTCCGATCTGGGGCGCAGTAGGATTTCGCAATTCTGTATCCGATAGCTCAGATGACCGCAGGGTCATTTCCAAAAAATGCCGTGACGATATTGACGCGGCACTCACTGAGTTCGGTCAACTTAAGGCATTTGCATTCTTCACAAACGTCGACCTTCGGCCGAGCGAGATTGAGGCACTTCGACAGTACGCGAATGCAAAGGCCATTACCCACATCGATATTTATTGGCGAGAGCGGATTGGGAGGGCATTAGATTCAGTCGAAGGACTCGGGCTACGTTTCCAATATCTCAAGATTCCTCTGTCTGAAGCTGAGCAGATTTCTTTCTTTGGTCGATTTGGCAGTCAAATCGAGTCGCTAATTACGACAAACCAAGAGCGACTTGAAACGCGTCTAGCTGGCATCGAGTTTGGAATCGCCACAACGTACCCGTTTCGATCGCTGGAGCTTACCGTTGACCTTCAGGAGGCCGTTACGTTAAGTGATTTGGCAGACGCTTCTATTTTGATCGAAATGTCGTTGCCAAATCGCGACATGCTCTTCGTGCATATCGAGTCAGTCACCGAGGATCATGTTAAACCTCCAAAAACAAATGCAAAATGTTGGCTTTGGTCAGATCCAGATAGTTCTGTCGGCGGTGGGCAATCAAGAGTGAATCTTGGTCGGCTTCGTTTCCATGTTTCATGCTCCGTGCGCGTGACTGACCGACAGGGAATGCCAATCACGTTTGGCAGTTTGGAAGGATGTCCTATGTCGATCTATCTGACGAAGCCAATGGCTGCCTGCGCTCGACAACTAGAACTACTACTGAACGACTTCGTTTCGCATAAGGTCGTAGTGCAAAGCTCCGAATCGCCGTCTCGCCGTTCCTGGTGGGACAAAGGCCTGCCCGAAGAACTCAAGAATCTCGACTGGTATTCAATCTCGCTTCTCGGTGGTGCTGCATGGACAAGACGGATTGCATTACAACGCAAACACTTACGCATTGTCAGATCCGAAGGGTCAACGATTGAGCTGAAGGAGAGCACTCTCCTTGGCAGTCACGAGTTCGTCGATCGTACATATCCGCAGGACAAAACTGATGGGTAACTATTAAGGCTTTGACATCGCGAGTGCGGACGGAGAGCGAGAATTTGCAATTGAGGTTCACCGGAGTGGGCTTGTGGCGGTGCGAGCCATTCGAGCCGAAGCGTTTCGCAAAGAATTTTCTTAGGAAGCTCGGTGGTTGAACGTCGCCTTGTGGCGAATGGGAAAAGCGGTTTTACGTCAATGAGCTCCGGCGATTTCTGTAGGTCCTTTCTGCCGGAAAGGATTTTCGCCGTACGGCGAAGCATGAGCGGCACGTTGCAAGGTGGAATAAAAAGCGGTGCCGTGATCTCCGGCGACATGATTTTGGCGGCGAAACGTGTTTGGTCGCAGGTCGCAGCGAAGTCCTTTCCGGCAGAAAGGACCTCCCTCTGCGCGAAGGTATTCAGAAATACATACCTGCGTCTGGTTTCCAATGGTGCAGAGGAACTGACGGAGTTATTTCGCAGGCACCAGAACCTACTGCCATCGACGGGGCAGGACGGAGAAGGCTGTTTCGTACGTCGCTTCGAGTGGCACCATGATGCAGCCATTGGGTTCAAGAAACAGGGGCATATCCGGAAGCGGTTGGCCGACGGCGATTGGTTCGATGGAAGCTCGTGTGGTGAACTGATCGCATTCGTAGGCGACGAGTGTCAGTGGCTGATCGGCGGGAAGCTGGAACGAGTCGTCCTGCACCTGTTCCCAAATGGCAGCGATCCTTGGTTGAGGGCATCGCTGATAGCGGAAATCCAGCGGTGATGAAAGGCATGGAAAATCCCCGCTTCCACTTTCGTCCAGTCGTGCATTGCCATGGTTTGTCTCCGAATTGTCTCGCGTTGAATTCGGGCATTGTAGAACAATTGTCCTCAATCGTTCCAATCCTGGGTATCCTGCAACCACGTTGTGAAAGTAGGTCCTTTCTGCCGGAAAGGACTTTGCAGCTTGCTGCAAGCTGCGACCAGAGCCACGTTGATCAGAGCGGAACGCGTCGTCGTTGAGCGGATGTCCGCTCTTGTGGTTCGCCTTGCGGCGAAAGTCCATCTCGGCAAGAAGGACCTACCGAAATCGGCGACCTCGCCCGTTTGCCCAACAGTGTTTGCGATTCAATCGCATTTTGGATCCCATTCATTTATACCTCACCTGAACATAACCTCGCGTTGTTTATGCTGTACATGATCAGGAATGATGCCTTGAACGGCAAGGTTTCGCATGTTCCTTCTCCCCCGAGATCGGGGGGAGAAGGTGGCCGGATGAGGGGGGACCGGTTTTATTCTCAAATGAAGCTCAAGAATAAATGTGAAATCCCCCCTCACCCTAGCCCTCTCCCCCCCGAGGAAACGTTGTTAAATTGGAAAATCGAATGCGGGGGAGAGGGGACAATCGCAAGTCACTTGTAACCTCATTCCAGACCGCGTGAAGTTTAGTTGCACAGATCAAATTTACAGGAGACTCAACAGCGTTATGAAGATTACTCAAATCGAAGCCATTCCGGTCTGTGTTCCGCTGAAGCCAGGAATGACGGCGAAGACGGCCCACGGCGAACACGCGACTTCGCCGTTTGTCATTGTTCGCGTGCATACTGATGAAGGTTTGACTGGCCTTGGTGAAGCCACGGTCAGTGCCTTGTGGAGCGGAGAGAATCAGGCCACGGCGATGGCTGTGCTTCGCGACTGCATCGAACCCGTGCTGCTGGGGCGGGATCCACGTGATATCACCGCGATTCGCCGTGCCATGGAGTTCGCGGTGAAGCTCAATCCGTTCACTCGTGCGGCGGTGGAAATGGCGATGTGGGATATCGCCGGGAAGGCCGTCGGGCTGCCTGTCTATCAACTGCTCGGCGGCAAGGTGCGTGATCGAGTTCGTATCAAGCTGGTCGTCTGGGCTCGTGATATCGCGGGGTCTCGCCTGATGGCCGAACAACATCTGGCCCTCGGCGTGACATGCGTCAAAGTCAAAACGGGACTGGATCCTGTCACCGACATTGCGCGAGTGCGCGCCGTGCGTGAAGTCTGTGGCCCCGAGATTCCCATGACGATCGATTCGAACTGTGGATGGACGGTGCAGCAGGCGCACTACTGCCTGCGCGAACTTCAGGATGTGAATTTATTGCTGGCAGAACAACCGATTCCGCCCGGTGACCATGCGGCCATGGCCGAACTTCGGCGAAAGACTCCGACACCCCTGATGGCGGACGAAAGCATCTTCACGCTGCAGGATGCCTGGCTCCTCGCCAACCATCGGGCGGTGGATGTGTTCAGCATTTATCCGGGGAAACACGGAGGGATCGCTGCGACGGCGGATATCGTAGCGATCGCGCGAGCCGCCGGGCTGCGTTGCACAATTGGCAGCAATCTGGAACTTGGCGTCGGCACGGCTGCAATGCTGCATGTGGCCGCGGCATTTCCGGAAGTGGATGTCGATGCATTTCCGGCGGACACGATCGGGCCGCTGTATTATGACACCGATCTGCTCACGCAGCCACTGAATCTGGGGCCTCCGTCGGCCGTCGTGCCTGATGGTCCTGGCCTCGGAGTGGAATTGGATGAAAAGCTGTTGCTGAAATATCGAGTCGATCGATAAGCACCCACGCACAAGTTATTTGTGCAAACGTTGTTCATACTTGAGGCAGTCCGGAATGAGGCTGCCAAGTCTCGTTCCGGGGCTCCAGCCTTGGAACGCGATG
>Ga0138256_10006293_pt1 | contig 12550 bp, 19 predicted proteins | sample KNB2016incub_MG_FD_105486 | JGI IMG/M metagenome (GOLD analysis project Ga0138256, IMG submission 105486) | Active sludge microbial communities from wastewater in Klosterneuburg, Austria - KNB2014incub_MG | ecosystem: Engineered > WWTP > Activated sludge > Unclassified | place: Austria... | reverse complement strand
CGGCACGTGACGAGGGGCTTGCTCACGCGGACTCTATTGCCGCGAATTACGCAGCCGAGATCGGATTGAGCGGCGACGAGATGAAAAGCTATCTTACCGAAAATATCTCATATTCGATCGACGATTCGATGCGTCAGGGAATGGAGTTGTTTTTCGAGCTCGCCGCTAAGCACGGCCTAATCCCTAAAAACCGCGAATTGCTATTTTTGTAAAATTGATGCAAGTCGACACTGCGACGGGCGTTCAAAAAATGTTCTACACGTCACATTTTTTTAGGAGCTTACAGATGAAAAACTTTCTTGTCCTTGTCGTCAATCTTAGTGTTGTAGCGTTTGGCCTCGCGGCTTTAGGCACCTTTGCAAACTACCTTTTCGGGTTAAATATCGGATTCAAAGGATCGGCGCTGCCCGACGATCCGGTGATCGGCGTCGTTTTTATTTGCATGGCCGCTGTCTGTGGTGCGATCGCATTTTTTGTAAATCGAAAAAAAGATGCCGCTCAGCCAAGCGGGTCATGATCTACGAACGGATTTTTTGCAAGTATCGCGGCGATCTCTGATCCGAGCCGGTCGGCGAAGCTCCGATCGGCTTTTATCATAAGTTCGAGCCAGTGGCCAAAAATTATACGGCGTACGTCCGGCCCGTCGACGCGGTGTTTAAGTTCGTACGCAACACCCATCCAAAACGTCAGATCGTAAATCATCCAATATAAGATCTCGGACTTATCAACGGTCGATCTGCTCTCCAGATCTAAGCCGCGTTCAGTAACGATGTAGTGATATTCACCGTCGATGTATTCGACGTGGGGGCTGCCATTGTCCTGCCGCTCCGTGAGGAAAGTATATTGAGACGTGCAAGGATCTACCCGTTGACAGAGCTCGTCGTATTCCGACTGAAGCGATCTTAGTTCGTTGATCATGTATTGGCTCTAAAACATCGGGCGTTTTAATTCCTCGTACAGTTTTTTGTCGACGACCTTACCGTGTTCCTTAATGTGATCGACGATGATCAATGCCTGATGTATCCGATTGTCTATGTTCTTGATGTTCCCGAGTAGATATAGGATCGAACGCTGTTTGCCGGCGGTGAGTGAGTGAAATAATTTATCGCCTTCAGGGTCCTGATCGAGCACTTCGCGAAACTCTTCGGGCATCGGCAGTCCATATTTGCTATCGTCCTCAGCCAATTCGACTTCTACGGTGTCGCCGGCCGCGACGCCGATCGCGTCACGGCGTTTCTTGTTAACGATAATGTAAAAGATCTCGCCCCACGGCAAAATTGCGCATTGAAACGGCTCACCTTCATTGATCCGGCACACGACCCGACGCGATTTACCGTCGGTTGGAAATTTGTGGGCGATAGCGGGTTCGATCGCCAAAAAGACCCAACCCGATTCAGGCATAGCTCTTGTCAATTCCGTCTTAAATCTCATGCTTACCGCCATACGTATATTTCACCACATTATTTTCTCACTGCGGTGCTCTGAGGTGAATTTTTAGGGTGTTTTGATAGAATTAAACTGAAGTGTAAACCATGATCCAACCAATTCTCGATAAAGCCTTAGCCGGCGAGCGTCTGACCTCCGAAGACTGCACGGCGTTGCTCGAATCAAATGACTTTGTTCGCATAGGGCTTGCGGCTGACGAAATACGCCAGCGGAAAAATCCGGGCGATGTCGTGACTTATATCATCGACCGCAATATCAACTACACCAACGTTTGCAACGTTGTTTGCACTTTCTGTGCGTTTTATAGGCGGCCCGGTAAACCGGAAACGTACGTCCACTCGATCGAAGAGATCGAAAAACGGATTGACGAAACCATCGCCATCGGCGGCACCGGCGTATTGATGCAGGGCGGGCTGCACCCCGATTTTAATATCGAGTGGTACGAAAATTTACTCTCCACTTTGCACGCAAAATATCCGAACTTTCAATTACATTGTTTTTCGCCGCCTGAGATACACAATATCCATCTCATCTCGGGGCTCGATTACGAAACGATAATGCGGAGGCTAAAGGACGCCGGCCTGAATTCATTGCCCGGCGGCGGCGGCGAGATACTCGATGATGAGGTGCGAAAGCGCGTCTCGACAAAATGCAACACCCAAGAATGGCTCGACGTAATGCGCGCCGTTCACAAGGTTGGTCTGATCTCTACCGGAACGATGATGTTTGGAATTGGCGATAAGATCGAGCACCGCGTTCGACATCTTGAGCGAATTCGTCAGGCGCAAGACGAAGCCCTTGCAAATAAGGCAATTGATCCGAAATATGGCGAGTTCACGGCATTTATCCCTTGGACGTTTCAACGCGAGAACACAGCACTCGGCCGCAAGATCACCGAGGAGCCGACCGGCATCGATTACCTGCAAATGGTAGCCGTATCACGCCTATTCCTCGACAACGTCCAGCACATCCAGGCATCATGGCTTACCCAAGGCCTCAAGCTCGGCCAAACCGCGCTCCGCTTTGGCGCCGATGACATGGGCTCGATAATGATCGAAGAAAACGTCGTCTCCGCCGCCGGGGCCCACGTCGAAGCAAACGAACGCGACCTCCGCTACCAGATCCGCGAAGCCGGTTTCACGCCCCAGCAACGAGACATCCTCTACAATTACATCACTCGCGAAGACATAGACGACCTAGACAAAAGCGATTCGATGAAACTCAAACAGTTGAGTGTTGCATTTGCCGACTAATATTTTTAAGCAATTACGGAGGAAAGATCGATGTTTAATAAAACTGGAGTTCGGAGGTTTCTTGCGGCTATAGGGGTTGTCGTTGTGCTGAGCTTGGTTTCACAGGCAGGCGATTGGGATGACACCAAACATGCGGTTACTCTCGATGGCAAACTTTACACCATCTCAATAAGCGGTGCGCTTTATGTCACTGACCTTTCAAGCGGCAAATGGTCTCAACTTGGCAAGGCAGAGTTTGCCAACACTAAATTTCTGTTTTCGGGAACGTCGAATTTATTCACCATCGAATCTGATGGCAGCGTTGTCCGCATCAGCCCGAAGGACGGTACGTGGGCGAAGATCGGAAAGGCAGGCGACTGGAAGAAAACGATGCTTGGAGCCATGATCGGCGACAAACTGTACACGATCGAGTCAGAGGGTGGGTTGTTTGAAACAAACACAGTGACTGGAGCATGGAGGCAGATTGGAAAAGTCGATTTTGTTAGGGCCAAACACTTTTACGCGAGCGGTGACCGGCTCTATTCGATCGAGCACGACGGGAATTTGTTCTCTATCGACCCGGCGAACGGATCTTGGCAGAGGATCGGCACGTCAAATGATTGGCTCAATACCAATCGCAGCACGATGCACAACGGGAAGCTATACTCGACCGAGGGCGGGGCCCTTTACGAAACAGATCCGTTGACCGGAACGTGGAAAAAGATCAGCAAGGAATATGTACGAGCGGATTTTCTCTTTGGAGCCGGTAATTCTCTCTATTTTATTGAGTTCAACGGTGAACTCTATCGGATCAACCTGACGGATGGGAGTTTGGCCCAGATCGGCAAATAGATGGCGCAGAAGATAGTAGCAGCAATATTTACCTTCGTCTTGTGCTTAGCGGTTGGCGTGGTGGTGCTGGCTACGATGATCTTAGCCATGAACGGCTATAGCGAGAGCGATGCGTCATGGGGGCTTGGGGTATTTGTCGTGCTGGCGCTCGTCGTCTCGGTAGTCATGGCACTCGCTGCTTTCTTTTTGGCGGGGTTTCTCGCGAAAAAACAATACGGTCCGATCACGACGGCGATAATTCCCATTTTGGTTTTTTTGGTCGTTGGTGTTGCGCTTGAGATCGTTGCGGGTGGTGTCGGCGTTGCGGTTGCAGAGGTCGTACGGGTAAATTTTTGATCAATGCCTACCATCGTCCTCGAAACCCTCATCCACGCCCGAGCCGACGAATGTTTTGATCTGGTTCGTGACAAGCGAATTCAGTTGGAACCACATCCCGCCATTTTGGGTGAGTTTGGCATTGGCCAGATTGTTATTTTTAGAAGCAAAAATTTTGGTCTCGATCAGTCGTTAACAGTCAAGGCCACAGAATTTGATCGTCCGACACTGTTGATTGACGAGATGACCGAGGGCTCTTTCAAATCTTTCAAACACATCCACGAATTTTTGTTCGTTGAGAACGGCACGCTCATGCGCGACACGCTGGTCTGGGAAACGCCATTCGGCATTCTCGGCAGGCTCGCCGATAAGCTTTTCCTAGAGCGGCATTTAACTAACTTAGTTTCTACGCGCAACGCAAAGCTCAAGCAAATTGCAGAAACCCGCACGAAGTAAGGGCATGATGCGAACGTAGTATGTTACGCCCTTGCTTACGCGCGGGCTTTTGCACAGAACGCAAGCTCTCAAATATTTCTGACAAATCTATTACATCTGCATCCGGCCCAAACTGTTACTCTAATAAAGTAATAATTTAGCAGCCCTCATATCGATCTAATGCAAAATATACTTGAGTTTGAAACGCCTCGGAGAGGTCCGAACTGGAAAAATGTCGTGATGGTCGCGTCGTTTCACCTGCTGGCGATACCTGTCTTGTGGACATTTAGCTGGCAAAATCTGGCGGCTCTACTTATCGGTAACTGGATCGTGGGCAGCCTCGGCGTTGGGCTTGGGTGGCATCGTTTGTTGACACATCGCGGATTTAAGGCACCGAAATGGCTCGAGTACACGCTCTCTATTTTTGCCACCATGTCGATGCAGGATCCGCCCGATAAATGGATCGCGACGCATCGGATGCATCACAAATTTGTCGATACAGAAAAGGATCCGCACTCGGCTCGCTCGGGCTTTTGGTGGCCGCAGATCGGCTGGGTGCTATGGGGTAAAGCCCAGGACCACGATGATGCAACGATGAAAAAATACGTGCCTGATCTGCTAAAAGACCGTGGTCACGTACTTATTTCGCGGTTTTTCTACGTACCTATCATAGTGTCTGCGTTAATTTTGTTCGCGATCGGCGGTTGGACGATGGTTGTCTGGGGCGGCGCGGCCCGCGTTGTCGTGGGCTGGCATACGACGTGGTTCGTTAACTCGCTTGCGCATCTATACGGCAAACGCCCACACGACACCGGTGACCTTTCGACCAACAATTGGTTCGTCGCGATCCTCACATTTGGCGAGGGTTGGCACAACAATCATCACATGTCACCGACCTCGGCGCGTCACGGCACCGAGTGGTATCAATTTGATATGAACTGGATCGCCATCCGCATATTTGAAAAGCTCGGCTGGGCGAAAAATATCCGCCAATTTGATGCCGGCAAACGGCCCGCCGAATTGAAACAAGCCGCATAAAGTATTAATATTCGCCCAATAGGAGAGGCGGCGAATATGACAACAAATCCGACAAACTTCGCGGAGTTTTGGGACTTTTACGTTTCGGAGCACAGCTTGCCGCTGACGCGGCTGCTGCATTTTGTCGGTACTTCGCTCGGGATAGTGCTGCTCGTTTGGTTTGTTTGGTCAGGACGCTGGTATTACTTTCCGGCGTTCTTTGTCGTAGGTTATGCTTTTGCGTGGTTCGCCCACTTTGTCGTCGAAAAGAACAAACCCGCAAGCTTTCGGTTTCCGCTCTGGTCGTTTATCAGCGATTTCAAAATGATGTGGTACATGATCACCGGCCGCATGGGCCGCGAAGTTGCACGTGTTTTAAAAGAAAATTAGCCACCGATTCACACGGATAAAAACGGATAAGAATTAATTAGGACCAAGTCCTCCTTATCTGTGTCCATCTGTGTTTATCTGTGGCAAAATCATCCTATGGCAGGTCTCGAACTTGTAAATGCCAACGCTCTAAATTCGACCATCGAGTTTTTGACGGCAATGGTCACGCCGTCGCTGCTTATCTCGGCGACGGGTTCGCTTGTGCTCTCGACCTCGACGCGGCTTGGGCGGGTTGTTGACCGAGTCCGGCAGCTTGAGGAACGCCTGAGCGATCTGATCTATCTTGAGGACAAAGATGATGTGCCGCTTTATGATAGGCGGGTCGAGGTGATCGTCGATCTGCTGGATAAAGTGACGAGCCGCGCTCGTATCCTGCAACGGGCAATGCAGGCTTTTTACTACGGCCTGATGTTTTTTGTGCTGACGAGTGTGACGATCGCGGTCGCGGCGATTTTTAATACATACCGGTGGCTGCCGATCCCGATTGGCATTGTTGGTATTATGTTCATCTTTTGGGGGAGCGTGTTGATGCTGCGTGAGACCCGCATGGCGACGGCGACCGTCAACGCTGAGATGGATTTTACGTGGCATCTGGCCCGAGAGGTCGCACCGAAAGAGATCGCAAGCCAATATTCTCGCAAGGGTAAAAACAAAGGCATGAAAACTGCCAAAATAGGTGAAAAGCGTGGACGCAAAGTACCTGACACTCTTGGCGGAGAATAAGCTCGAAGATCGCGTGCGTGAGCTCGAAGATCTACTGCGTTCGTGCACCGTCTGCCCCAAGGATTGCGGCAACGACCGTCTCAATGACGAGATCGCCGCGTGTTACTCCGGCAAACTTCCGATCGTCTCAAGCTACACTGCACATTTTGGGGAAGAGCCATGTCTCTCGGGCACAAACGGAGCCGGAAATATCTTCTTTGGCAACTGCAATCTCCGCTGTGTCTATTGCCAAAACTTTCAGATCTCGCAAACCCACAAGAATCAGAAAAAGAACGAGGTAACCCACGAGCGTCTTGCCGAGATGATGCTCGAGCTACAGGATCGCGGCTGTCACAACATCGGCTTTGTGTCGCCCACCCATTTTGCACCGCAGATGGCGAGGGCAATTTTAATCGCTGCGCGTCAGGGATTAACGCTGCCGGTCGTTTACAACACGAATGCGTACGACTCGGTCGAGGTTTTACGGCTGCTGGACGGCATTGTTGACATCTATTTACCCGATCTCAAATACGCCGATTCGGACGCAGGTTTTCAGTATTCCAAAGTCCGCGATTACAAAGAACACGCCCGTGCTGCGATCAAAGAAATGCACCGCCAAATGGGCGACACACTGGTTTTTGGCGACGACGGCCTATTAAAACGCGGCCTGATGATCCGATTATTGGTTTTGCCAAACGACATTGCCGGTATCGAAGAAAACCTCCGCTGGATCCGCAACGAGCTTTCACCTAAAACCGCCATCTCGTTAATGGCTCAATACTACGCAACCAACAAAGCCGCGACCGACGACCGCTATATCCTCCTGTCACGCCGCGTCAGTGAAGGCGAATGGTTCGAAGCCGTCTCTTTGCTCAACGATCTCGGCATTGAAGAAGGCTTTATGCAGGAATACGAATCGGCTTCGCATTATTACAGGCCGGATTTTACGGACGCTGATAAACCGTTTAAGGATATAAGGGATTTCACATAATTATGGAAATTCAAGAACTGATCGACCTTACTGCAAAGGAACTTATCCAACGTATTGAGGGCTCAAGAGGTCTAGCGGTTTTCGCAAAACGCAGAGCCAAGTTTGAGGGGTGGCTGAAAGTAGAGTTGATTGATCTACTTCTTAAAAATGGGGTGAAGAATGTTGTACCCGAGGTTGGGCTGATTGATGTCTCTTTCGGCGAAGTTGCTATTGAGCTTAAGACTGTAAATACAAACTACCGAGATGGCATTGCAGAGAATTTAACGAGACCCATAACCAAGAATATTGCGGACGTCGTTGAAGATATAAAAAATCACCGAGGAAAAAAGTCGATTGAATTTCTATATAAATATGTCATCTTTGTCGTATTCCCGATTGGTGAGAAAGATGAGATTGGATGGAAGACTCATCTCCAGAAAATCAACGACGAATTGGGCGAGTCGTGTCACCCATATCCATTCAAATTTCATGGCACAAAAAACAGCGTCTCGGGCCGCCTGTATTATGGACGAGTAACGGACAGAGAAATGAATTGTTAGTGGAGATAAAAATGAAAGTAGGTAATGCAGCACCAGACTTCACATTAAAAGACGGCGAGGGCAACGATTGGACGTTAAGTAATTACAAAGGGCGCACGGCAGTGTTGTTGTTTTACCCGGGCGACAATACGCCGGTTTGCACGGCACAGCTTTGTTCGGTTCGGGATCATTGGTCGGAGTATCAGGCGACGGGGGCCGAGGTTGTTGGTATCTCTACCGACACCGTCGAATCGCACCAGGATTTTGCCGAGAAAAATCAATTGCCGCTGCGTCTGTTGTCTGACGGCGACCGCAAGGTTTCAGAGATGTACGATATGAAATCGTGGCTTCCCGGCCGTTCGGCCCGCGGCGTGGTTGTTATTGACGGCAACGGTAAGATCGCCTATCACAAGGTTCAGGCCGTCAGTCTGTTCAAACCGTCGGATGACGATGTCCTAGCCGCCATTCTACTTGCGCAAGGGTACTAGAACGTGGAAAGCAAAAATTAACCACGGATGAACGCGGATAGGCACGGATAAGAAATCGATTATCATCTGTGTCCATCTGTGCTAATCTGTGGCTAAATAATCTTATGGCTTTATTTGGTGACAAATTTAAATGTGCCCGTTGCGGGCAGAAAAACGAACCGCTTGGATACGCTCCGATCCCGACCGAGCTTGGGCAACAGATCGGTGCAGAGATGTGCCAAGGTTGCTGGGCCGAGTGGCAGGAAAAGCAAAAACAGCTCATCAACCATTTTGGCCTCGATGTCTCAAATCCCGATTCGCACCAGTTTTTGTTCGACAACATGAAGATCTTTTTCTACAACGAAGGCGTCGAGCTGACCCAGATCGACACCTCGCAAGAAGGCAAGGTTAACTGGTAGCAACTTTCCGTATCTAACCCCTCCATTTTAGCTTTGCCGTATGGAGAAGCAGCTCGAAAAAAAACACCCGCTCGCCGTCCGCTGGATGCACTGGATCAATTTTCCGCTGCTTGCGATGATGATCTGGAGCGGGTTGCTGATCTACTGGGCCAATGCGATCTACTCGCTCAGGCTCGGTTACTACGAAGTTTTTCATTTCTTCCCTCCCGGGTTTTACGAGACGCTTGGCATCCCGTACCGCCTCGCCGAAGGGCTGCAGCTGCATTTCTTTTTTATGTGGCTGTTCACCGTGAATGGCATCGCCTACATAATTTACACATTTCTGTCCGGCGAATGGCGGGCTCTGGTTCCTGTTCCGGCTTCGTTTCGGCGTGCTCCGCTTGTCGCCCTGCACGATGCCCACATAGTCAAAAACAAGCCTCTCCAAGGCAAATACAACGACGCCCAACGCATCGCATATACGGGCGTAATGTTGATGGGAGCCGGATCGGTCATCACAGGACTCGCGATCTATAAGCCGACCCAAATGAGCTGGCTTACCTCTCTGCTCGGTGGTTACGAATGGGCACGCTGGGAACATTTCTGGCTGACGATCCTATTCGTGCTATTTTTTGTGGTGCATGTTATTCAAGTGGCGATAGCCGGATGGGCAAACTTTCGCTCGGTGATAACCGGCTACGACATCGTTGATGCAGACGAGGCAAAGCCACCAAAATCGGAGGCCGTCGAAGTATGAGCGAAGATAAGGAAATCCTCGTCGAACAGGTTTCCGGGCTAGAAAACAAGAGCGGTACGACGGGACAGTCTTGGCCTGATGATCCCGAGAACACGGCAACCGCATTAAAAGAATTTCGTTATCTAAGCGAACCGATGAGCGAGACGGATGCCAAACGGCAAATGTCAATACGCTCACGGCGAGGATTTTTGGTTGGCGGTATGGCGGGTTTACTGGGTATTTTCGGCTGGCGATGGATGCCGGACGAGACGAAAAGTGCGTTGTTACGACGTACCTTCGAGTTTAACGAACGCGTCAGCCAGGCATTTTACAGTCCAAAACGACTCGCACCGGAGTTTTCTCATTCGGAGATCACTGCGGCGAGAGTTAACGGAGCACTGGGACTGGAAACCGAATTGTCCGAATGGCGGCTAAACGTTAGCGGACTTGGCGGCAGCGTTGTATTGTCGATCGATCAGATCAGAGCGATGCCACGAACCGAGATGATCACAGAGCTCAAATGTATTGAGGGTTGGAGCACGGTTGTTCATTGGGCGGGCGTACGTTTTTCTGACTTTGTCGCAGCCTTTGGCGGCCGATCGCCAAATGAACTACCTCGATATGTTTCCATGAAAACACCCGACGAAAAATACTATGTCGGCTGGGATATCGAGGCGATAATGCACCCGCAGACGCTGCTCGCGTACGAGATGAACGGTGCCCCGCTGACGAATGAACACGGTGCTCCTTTGCGGCTTGCGAGCCCTACAAAATACGGCATCAAGCTGATCAAACGTATCGGCAGTATCGAATTTACCAACGAGCGGCCCCGAGATTACTGGGCGGAGAGTGGATATGACTGGTACGCCGGGCTCTGACCTGATACTGATAAACGAGGAATTTTATGCCGACGCTGTGACGCCGAGTCAACTCGATCTGCTGCTGGCGGATGCCTGGCGGCATTTTGGCGAGCATTTTTTTCGCTACAGCCTAGGCGTCTATCGCGAAGAGATCCGCCGTGTGATCCCACTGCGGATTCGGCTAGCAGATTTTCAACTTTCAAAAAGCCAACGCCGCAACCTACGCAGCAACAGCGACCTCCGCGTCGAGGTAAGTCCTATCACCATCACACCGGAATCCGAAGCTCTTTTTCACCGGCACAAGCAGCGATTCGACCACGGCGTTCCCGCGTCGATTTACGACTTTCTGTCGCTCAAACCCGCTGCAATACCTTGTGAGGCTCGCGAGGTAGCGGTTTATGATAATGACAGGCTCGTAGCGGTCAGTTATTTTGACGTTGGTTTGACAACCACATCCGGCATTTACGCGGCTTTTGATCCCGATAAATCCGCTCGGGGGCTCGGTATTTTTACGATGCTCAAGGAGATCAAGTTTTCGATCGAAGCGGGCAAAAAGTTTTACTACCAGGGCTACGCGTATGAGGGCGAATCGTTTTACGACTATAAAAAACGATTTGCCGCGACGGAAATGTTCGATTGGAACGGAGTGTGGTCTCCGCTCGCCTAAACGTCAAACGCCTTTCATATATTCAACGAGCTGTTCGAGCACTGTACCCCAGCCGTGTTCGAATCCCATGTCTGCGTGTTTTTGTCGATCTTCTTTGCTGCGGTGCATAGCTAGTGCGGTATATTTTGTTCCTTCGCCTGCGGGCTCAAGCGTAATGACGGCTGTCAACGCAAACTCAGTCAGAATCGATTTTGACGATGGTCGAAAGCCGGGTTCGAGTGCATCGGTCCATATGAGTCGCTTGTTCGCTACCACGTCCAGATAGCAACCGGTATTCGGAAATTTCTCACCCTCGGGTGATTGCATCACAGTGAAAAATTTACCTCCCGGACGCAGGTCGATCTCGCAGTCAATAGTTTTCCAAGGGTCAGGCGTGAACCAATGCACGATATGCTCAGGTCTGGTCCACGCGGCCCAGATAAGCTCAGGTTTAATTTCAACAGTGCGTTCGAGTAACAGATCAAGCTCGGGATTAAATTTATAAACAGATTCGGTCACGCTATTTCTCCTTGAGGGTAAGTAAATAGTTGTCGAGCTGGTCGAGACGTTTCTTCCACAACTTGCGGTTCGATTCGAGCCAGCTTTCAGCTGCCTTCAATCTTTTGGGGATGAGATAGTAGGTTCGTACTCGACCTGATTTTTCGGAGCGGACAAGTCCGCTCTTTTCGAGCACGCCTAAATGTTGCGTAAATGATGGCAAAGCCATCGTGAAAGGAGCGGCAAGTTCTTTAACAGCAGCCGGTCCGCCGGACAGCCGTTCGATAACCGCTCGTCGTGTTGGATCGCCCAGTGCATAGAAGACCCTATCTATCTCTTGATTAGGCATATACCTAACTATAAAGAAAAGATTACAAAGGTCAATACCTAACTAAAGAGATTTCGTCCAATCGATATATTTCTTTGAATTAAACTTCTTGCCGGTGCTTTGACTTGCCATATAGCGGATCAATCCAAAAACCGGCCGCTCGAACCAAGCACGGTCGTGTTTGCCAAAACACCACAGGATGCCGGCGTATGAATTTGGATCGCGGCCGTCCAGACAGTATTTATTGTTGAGATGGACGAGCGTCTCGAAAGCCACCTCGTACGAAGGCGACCATGCGATGATATTCTTGCCCCACAGCATCCGTACGTAATTGTGCATCTCGCCGGTTGCGACCATCTCACGTTGGGCGGCATTCCACAGCTCGTCGTGCGTCTCGCCCGCCTCTAACTGTTCCAGAGAATAAAGATGTGTGCGTTCGTCATTAGCGTGCTCACGCATCGTTTTTTGTACCCACGCGGGCAGAGCTGCGAGCGAATCGTAATGGGCGTTAAAGCTCGTCATGTTAAATGATAGCTCGCGGCGGACGATCAGCTCTTCAAGATACGCATCGATCGATCCCTGCGGTGCGTCGGCTTTTTGCACAGCAAGTGCGACCTCAAGCGGTGACAAATAGCCAAAATGCAGATATGACGAAAGCCGCGAAGACCCGTCGCGGTCCGGCTTGCTCCGCGCCTTGTCATAATCTGGCAATATCTCGT
>Ga0138256_10006291_pt1 | contig 12555 bp, 10 predicted proteins | sample KNB2016incub_MG_FD_105486 | JGI IMG/M metagenome (GOLD analysis project Ga0138256, IMG submission 105486) | Active sludge microbial communities from wastewater in Klosterneuburg, Austria - KNB2014incub_MG | ecosystem: Engineered > WWTP > Activated sludge > Unclassified | place: Austria... | reverse complement strand
CGCGCCTCCACGGACGCGCAGCTGATCCCCATCCGCCAGCTCGAGCTCGCGAAGGACCGCGCCAAGGTCGGCGGCGACACCACGCTCAACGCCGCCGAGAAGGCCGCCAAGCTCAAGGCCATCGACGCGAAGCTCGCCGAGCTCGCCAAGCAGGCGAAGTAGGTGGCGCACGCGGTCCCGATCCCGCCGGGGGCGCTCGAGCCCCCGGGCGCGGGCAAGCGCACGCTCGCGCAGGCGTTCGGCTGGGCCGTGTTCGTCCTGATCCTCGCGTGGGCCTGGAAGGGCGCCGACGTGCGCCCGATGGACCTCGTGAAGGACTCGGGCAACATGGCCCAGTTCCTCACCGAGTTCTTCCCGCCGGACTTCCGGGAGTGGAGGAGCTACCTGCGCGAGATGGTCGTGACGGTGCACATCGCCGTCTGGGGCACGGTGCTCGCCATCGTGTGCGCGGTGCCTTTCGGCCTGCTGTCGTCGTCGAACATCGTGCCGTGGTGGGTGTACCAGCCGGTGCGCCGCCTGATGGACTGCTGCCGCGCCATCAACGAGATGGTGTTCGCGATGCTCTTCATCGTGGCGGTGGGCCTGGGGCCGTTCGCCGGCGTGCTGGCCCTGTGGATCCACACCACGGGCACGCTCGCCAAGCTGTTCTCGGAGGCCGTGGAGGCCATCGACCCGCGCCCCGTCGAGGGCGTGCGCGCCACCGGCGCCTCGGCGCTCGAGGAGGTCTTCTACGGCGTCATCCCGCAGGTGATGCCCCTGTGGATCTCGTATTCGCTCTACCGCTTCGAGTCGAACGTGCGCTCGGCGTCGGTGGTGGGGATGGTCGGCGCCGGCGGCATCGGCGTGATCCTCTACGAGGTGATCCGCGGCTTCGAATACGCGCAGACCTGCGCCGTCATGCTGATCATCATCACCTTCGTGAGCACGATCGACATCGTCTCCTCGCGCATCCGCAAGCAGTTCATCTAGGTCCGAAGCCTTCCACAGGAGTCACCGCATGTCCGCCCCGAGAGCGCCCGTCACCGTGAACGGCGTCACCTATCGCTGGCCCGACCGGCCGCTCGCCATCGTCATCATCGACGGCGGCGATCCCGCCTACCTCCAGCAGTTCCTGAAGGAGGGCGCGGTACCGAACATCGCGAAGTTCATGCAGGAGGGCTTCGCCGTCGTCGCCGACGGCACCGTCCCTTCCTTCACCTGCCCCAACAACATGTCGATCGTGACGGGCACGCCGGCCTCGAAGCACGGCATCTCCGGCAACTACTACCTCGACGTCAAGACGGGCGAGGCGGTCGTGATGACCGGCCCGGAACTGCTGCGTGGCGACACCGTGCTCAAGGGCTTCGCCGACGCCGGCGCCCGGGTGGTGGCGATCACGGCCAAGGACAAGCTGAGGAAGCAGCTCGGCAAGGGCCTCGACGTCTCGAAGGGCAACGTGTGCTTCTCCTCCGAGAAGGCCGGCACGACGACGATGGCCGAGCACGGCATCGACAACGCGCTCGCCTTCGTCGGCCAGCCGCAGCCGGACATGTATTCGATGGAGCTCTCGCTCTTCGTGCTGGACGCCGGCATCAAGCTGCTGGAGGCCGGGCACCGCGACATCCTTTTCCTTTCCCTCACGGACTACGTCCAGCACAAGTACGCGCCGGACGAATCGGAGGCCCGCCGTTTCTACCAGCTGCTCGACGAGCGCTTCGGGCGGCTCGCCGCGCTGGGCGCCACGGTGGCGCTCACGGCGGACCACGGCATGAACGACAAGTCGAACGCCGAGGGCAAGCCCAACGTCGTCTGGCTGCAGGACATCCTCGACGCGAAGTTCGGGGCGGGCCAGGTGAAGGTGATCTGCCCGATCACGGACGCGTTCGTCGCGCACCACGGCGCCCTCGGCGGCTTCGTGCGCGTATGGATCACGGGCGGCGCCGGGAAGGTGACGCCCGAGCAGGTGATGGCGGTGATCCGCCCGATCCCCGGCGTCGAGTCCGTCCTGGGCAAGCTCGAGGCGTGCCGCGTGCACGACCTGCCGGAGGACCGCGAGGCGGATGTCGTCATCATCTCCACCCACGACGTGTGCATCGGCGCCTCGGAGAGGGACCACGACCTGAAGGGCCTGGAGGGGCACCGCCTGCGCACGCACGGCGGCGTGTCGGAGGCCAAGGTCCCCTTCATCGTGAACCGGCCGATGAATCCCGACTACCGCCTGAAGGGCGGCTCGCGCGTCCTCAAGAGCTACCAGCTGTTCGAGTTCGCCCTCAACGGCCCGGCGGCCTGAGCGATGGGCATCGCCGCCGACCTGCAGGGCCGCCTCGCGATCTACGACGCGCCCAACAAGCCCTTCGAGATCCGCCTCTTCCCGGTGCGCGCGCCGAGGGCGGACGAGGTCCTGGTGAAGATCCGGATGTCGACGATCTGCCGCTCGGACATCCATTCCTACCTCGGGCACCGGCCGAACCCGTGCCCGGGCGTGCTGGGCCACGAGATCATCGGCGACATCCTCGAGCTGGGCGCGAACATCACGCACGACATGCGCGGGGACGCGCTCGCGGTGGGCGATCGCATCACCTGGAGCGAGTACTTCATCCCCGGCAACAGCTACTTCACCGAGGTCCTCGACCTGCCGCAGAAATCCCCCGGCGTCGACAAGTACGGTCACATGGCCGTCACCACCGAGCCGTACCATCATGGCGGCTTCGGTGAATACTGTTACGTGCTCCCGCGTTCCTGGATCCTCAAGCTCCCCGCGGACCTGACGGACGAGGAGGCCACGCCGGTCAACTGCGGCGTGGCGACGATGGTCTCCGTCACGGAGCAGGCGGAGGTGAAGCTGGGCGAGACGGTCGTCGTCTTCGGACTGGGCCTGCTGGGCCTCTACGGCGCGGCCCTCGCGAAGGGTCGCGGTGCGCGGCTCGTGATCGGCCTGGACAACGTCGCCTCGCGGCGCGAACTGGGCCGGCGGTTCGGCTGCGACCACGTGTTCGATCCGGCGTCGATGCCCGAGGCGGAGCTCGTGAAGGCCGTGAAGGCCCTGTGCAAGCCGGAAGGCGCGGACGCGGTGATCGAGGTGTGCGGCTATCCCGAAGTGGCGATCCCCGGTATGCAAATGCTGCGCACCGGCGGGCGCCTGGTCTTCGGCGGCACCGTGAACCCGGGCTCGAACGTCTCGATCGACGCGAACCTGGTCCTGAGGAAGCTCCTCACGATCCGCGGCGTGCACAACTACCACCCGCGGCACCTCATCGAGGCGCTCGATTTCGTGCACGGCAACCGCGAGCGCTTCCCGTTCCACGCGCTCGTGGACGGCAAGTACGGCCTGGACCAGGTGGGCCGGGCCATGAAGGACGCGGAGGAACGCAAGGTGCTGCGGGCGGCCATCGTGCCCTGACGGCCTCGCGCTTCCCGCGTGGGCAACGTACCCCGGAGGAGAAACCCGCATGAACCGACGTGAAATGATCGCCGCCGTCGGCGCGGCGCTGGCCGGCCTCGCCGCGCCCGAGGCGCTCGCGCAGCCCAAGCCGAAGCGGGGCGGAAAGTTCGTCTACACGAATCTCTATCCCAACAACCGGATGGGCGACGCGAAGAACGGGCGCCACCCGTACCACCTCCTCGACATCAACACGCGCAGCGCCTTCAACGGGCTCGCCTTCGTGAACGACCGCCTCCAGGTCGAGCCGGAGCTCGCGACCGCCTGGACGCCGTCGGCCGACCTCAAGGCCTGGGACATCCAGCTGCGCGAGGGCGTCGTGTTCCACAACGGCCGCGACATGACCGCCGACGACGTGATCGCGTCCTTCGCTTTCCACCAGGCGCGCACGTCGTTCGCCCGGCAGATCGCGAAGGTGGAGAAGACCGGGACGCACAAGGTGCGCATGCACCTGGCCAAGCCCAACAGCGAGTTCCCGTTCATCCTCGGCGAGTACCAGCTGATGATCATGCCGGCCGCGCCCCTCGAGACCATCGGTCTCGACGGTATCGGCACGGGCCCGTTCCGCATCGTCGACCTCGACCCCAAGCGGCGCCTGGTCATGGAAAGGAACGAGCGCTACTGGCGCAAGGGCCTGCCCCACGTGGACCGCCTCGAGGTCGCGAGCTCCCCGGGCCGCATGGAGAGCGCCCTCAACGGCTTCCGCGGCGGGCAGTTCGACGCGGTGCTGGGCGTCGACCCGGGCATCCTGCCGGAGCTGGACCGCATCCCCGGGACGGTGGTCAGCACCGCGCTCTCGGGCGACCAGGCGCTCATGATCCTGCCCAAGCACGAGGGCTCGGTCTTCGCCGACAAGCGCATCCGCCAGGCGCTCGCGCTCGCGATCGACCGCGAGAAGATCGTGCGCATCGTGTACGGGACGAAGACGGGCTGGGTCGGCAACGATTCGCACCTGACCCCGTCGAACCCGGAGTTCCTGCCGGTCACCTTCAAGCGCGACGTCGCGAAGGCGAAGCGGCTGCTGGCCGAGGCGGGCCATCCGAACGGCATCACCCTGCCCACGTTCTACTTCACGGCTTCGTGGCCCGAGGTCCCGCGCGTCTTCCAGGTGCTCGCGCAGTCGGTGAAGGAGGCGGGCATCACGCTGCCCATCGAGCAGCGCCCCTCGGACGGCTACCGCGACTGGCGCGTGGAGGACAAGGCCAGGACGCGCAAGCACCGGTTCGCCTACGGGCCCGCCGGCGTGAGGAACCCCGGCGTGAGCCTCTACCGCATGCGGCCGGACAACAACGAAAGCGGCTACTGGAGCGGGGCGGCCTGCGAGAAGTACATGAAGCTCTACGACGAGGCCGTCGTGGAGCCCGATCCCGTCAAGCGCAAGTTCCTCTACGTGCAGATGCAGCAGATCCTCGCCGACGAGGTGCCGGCCATCCACCCGGCGGGCCGGCGCAACATGCTCATCCACAAGTCGAACGTGCACGGACTCGAGAACCACTCGCAGTTCTGGTCCATCCGCTTCGACGAGGTGTGGAAGGCCTGAGGTGGCCCGCGCGTTCCTGCGCCGGCTCGCGCTCTCGCTCGGCGTCGTCTGGCTGGTGACGGTGCTGGTCTTCGTCTCCACGGAGATCCTGCCGGGGGACGCGCTGCAGGTGAGCCTCACGGCCGACGAGGCCGCGCAGATGACCGAGGACGACTTCGCCCGCCGGCGCGCGGAACTGGGACTCGACCGCCCCGCGCCCGCGCGCTACGCGGGCTGGCTCCTCGCGGCGGCGAAAGGCGACTTCGGCACCACCATCATCGGCAAGGCCGACGTCACCGAGGTCATCGCCTACCCGCTGCGCAACTCGGTGCTGCTCGGCCTCGTCACGGCGCTGGTGGCGATCCCGGCCGCGCTCGCCATCGGCATCGCCGCGGCCTACTGGCGCGGCCGGGCGCCGGACTTCGCGGCCTCCAGCGGCGCGATCCTCGGCTACTCGATCCCGGAGTTCGCCTCCGGGAATTTTCTCATCCTGTGCTTCGCGATCTGGGTCCCGGTCTTTCCGGCCGTCATCACCGCGTTCACGAAGGACCCTCCGTCGGTCCTGCTGGGCGCGGCCTTCCTGCCGGTGCTCACCGTGGTGATCGGCTCCATCGCGCACCTGGTGAGGCTGGTGCGCGCGGGATTCATCGAGGCCCTGAACAGCGACTACGTGGAACGGGCGCGCCTCGCCGGGGCCTCGCGCCTGAGGATCATCCTGCGCCACGCGCTGCCGGCCTCCGTGATCCCGGCGCTCAACTCCGCGGCGCTCTACGTGGCGGGACTGCTCTCGGGGATCATCGTGGTCGAGAAGGTCTTCGGCTACCCGGGCCTGGGCCTCGTGCTCATCAACGCGGTGGAGAAGCGCGAGGTCGCGGTCGTGCAGGCGGTCAGCCTCATCGCGGCGGTCATCGTGGTCGCCATGAACCTGCTCGCGGACGCGGCCGTGATGGCCCTCGATCCCCGGGCGCGCTCGCGATAGGGCCCCGGCATGCGCATCGACCCCTTCGCCCTGAGGAAGCCCGCGGCCCTGCTCGGGCTCGCGCTGGTGGCGATCCACCTCGTCCTGGCGCTCTTCTCGCCGTGGATCGCGCCCTTCGACCCGACGGAGCTGGTGGGCGGCCGCGTCGATCCCCCGGGAGGCGAGTTCCTCCTCGGGACCGACGCGCTCGGCCGCGACTACCTCTCCCGCCTGCTGCACGGCGGGCGCATGGCGCTTTTCGTCACCTTCACGGGCGTGGTCGCGGCGGTCACGGCCGGGAGCCTCGCGGGCATCGCGGCCGCGTGGTTCGGCGGCACCCTGGACGACGTCCTCATGCGCCTGTGCGACGTGAAGCTCGCGTTGCCCGGCATCCTCTTCGTGTCCCTGTTCATCACGGGATTCGGGGAGTCCTTCGGCGTGCTCGTGACCCTCATCGGCCTCGTCTATTTCCCCGGCGTGATCCGCATCGTGCGCGCGCAGGCCCTCACGCAGGTGAACCTGGGCTACGTGAAGGCCGCGCAGCTGCGCGGCGAGAGCGCCTTCTCGATCATCGCCCGCGAGATCCTGCCCAACACGCTCGACGTGGTGTACGTGGAGTTCGCCATCCGCATGTCGCACGCGGTGCTGCTCCTGTCGACGATGTCGTATCTCGGCCTGGGGCTCTCGCCGCCCACGCCGGACTGGGGGCTCATGGTCTCCGAGGGCGTGGGGCAGCTCGCCTTCGCCCCCTGGCTCGTGCTCTTTCCCGCCGTCTTCATCAGCACCCTGGTGATCGGGCTCAACTTCGGCGCCGAAGCCCTCGCGGGCGCGCTGGGACTCGACGCCTCGCGCGGGCACGTGGGAGGCACTTGAGCTTTCTCGAGGTGAAGGGCCTGGGCGTGGGTTACCGGAGGCCGGACGGTCGCCTCGGGCCGGCGGTCATCGACGCCGCGTTCTCGCTCGCGGAGGGCGAGAGCCTCGGCCTGGTGGGCGAGAGCGGGTCGGGCAAGTCGACCCTCGCCCGGGCGCTGCTGGGCTACTGCCGCCCCGGCGGCGTCATCACCTCGGGCGAGATCCTCCTCGAGGGCGAGGACATCCGCAAGCTCGACGGCGCCGGCATCCGGCGCCTGCGCGGCGGGCGCGTCGCGTTCGTGCCGCAGAATCCCCTGAGCTCGCTCACGCCCCACCTGCGCGTCGGCAGCCAGGTGGCGGAAGCCGTGCGGATCCACCGCCGCTGCGGCGCGGAAGAGGCGAGGCAGGCGACGCTCGAGCTCTTCGCGGCCGTGAACCTGCCCGATCCCGCGGCGCTCTACGACCGATTCCCGCACGAGCTGTCGGGCGGCCAGCGCCAGCGCGTCGTCATCTCCGCGGCGCTCGCCGGCGAGCCCCGCCTCGTGGTCCTGGACGAGCCCACCACGGCGCTCGACAAGACCACGGAGATCCAGGTGCTGGAGCTCGTGAGGAGCCTTCGCGACCGGTTCAAGGCGACGCTCGTCTACGTGAGCCACGACCTGAACGTCGTCGCGGAAATGTGCGACCGCGTCCTCGTGATGCTGCAGGGCCGCGTGGTGGAGCAGGGCGCCACCGCCCGGGTGTACCGCGCGCCCGCGCACGACTACACCCGGCGGCTCATCGCGGCCGTGCCGCGCATCGATCGCGCGGCGCAGGCCGTGGCGCCGGCCGCCGGGGGCGAGCCGATCCTCGCCGTCGCGGATCTCGCCTACCGCTACGCCACGCGCCGGCGCTGGCCGTGGAGCCGCGGCGCCGACGACGGCCGCCCGGCGCTCGCCGGCGTGTCGTTCGCGGTGGCCGCCGGCGAGACGCTGGGACTGGTGGGCGAGTCGGGCAGCGGCAAGAGCACGGCGGCGGCCATCATCGCGGGGCTCATCGCGCCGGCCGGAGGAAGCCTGCGGTTCGCCGGGAAGCCCCTGCCGCCGCTCGCGTCCGCGCGCGAACCCGCCACGCGCCGGCGCATCCAGATCATCTTCCAGGACCCGCTCTCGTCGCTCAACCCGCGGCATCGCATCGAGGCCATCCTCGCGCGCCCCCTCGCGCTCTTCCACGGCCTCGCCGGCGCCGCCGCGAGGAAGCGCGCCGGCGAGCTGCTCGGGCAGCTGCAGCTCGATCCCGCGTTCCTCGACTGCTACCCGCGGCAGCTCTCGGGCGGCCAGCAGCAGCGCGTGGCCATCGCGAGGGCCTTCGCGGCCGATCCCGATCTCATCATCTGCGACGAGATCACCTCGGCGCTCGACGTGTCGGTCCAGGCCCAGGTGCTCGAGCTGCTGAAGTCCCTGCAGCGGCGCTCCGGCGCGGCGTGCCTCTTCATCAGCCACGACCTCGGCGTGATCGCCCAGGTGGCCGCGCGCGTGGTCGTGCTGCGCGACGGCACCGTGCGCGAGACGGGGGCCACCGCCGAGGTCTTCCGGCGCCCCGCGGACCCCTACACCCGCACGCTGGTCGACGCCGCGACGCGCGGCTATGCCAGCCTTCCCGACCTGCCCGGCACGAGCGCCGCGGCGAATGGAACCGAACCATGAAGATCATCCACATCACCGACACCCACCTCGTCGCCCCGGGCGTCACGCTCTACGACCTGGATCCGTACGAGCGCCTGCGCGCCTGCATCGACGACGTCGTCGCGAACCACGCCGACGCGCGCTTGTGCGTGATCACGGGCGATCTCGCGCACAAGGGCGAGGAGGCCGCCTATCGCGGGCTTCGCGCGCAGCTCTCGCGCCTGCCGATGCCGTGGGTCCCGCTGCTGGGCAACCACGACGCGCGCGAGCCTTTCGCCCGGGTCTTTCCCGACGTCCCGCGCGATGCGGACGGCTTCACCCAGTCGGTGCTGCGGCTGCCCGAGGGCGACTTCCTCTTCCTCGACACGCTCGACGAGGGCGTGAACGGCGGCCTGTACTGCGAGGCGCGGGAGCGGTGGCTTTCCGGCCGGCTCGACGAGGCCGCGGACCGGGCGGTGTACCTCTTCATGCACCACCCGCCCTTTCCCATCCACATTCCCTGCCTCGACCGCATCTCGCTCGCGCATCCCGAGCGCTTCGCGAAGCTGGTGGAAGGGCGGCGCAACATACGCCACCTTTTCTACGGCCACGTGCACCGTCCCGTGTGCGGCAGCTGGCGCGGCATTCCCGTCTCGACGATGCGCGGGCTCAACCACCAGGTGCCTTTCGACTTCGTCACGGCGGATCGCGTCCCCAAGAGCCACGAGCCGCCGGCCTACGCGGTGGTCTTCGTCGAGGACGAGCAGGTCACCGTGCATTTCCACGACTACCTCGACCGGCGCACGCTCGTGAAGGCGGGCGACGGCTACGGGTACTTGCCTTGACGCCGGGGCGCATGGCGGTGCTGGTGGTCTGCGACAGCCTGCGCGCGGATCTCATCGACGCGAAGGTTTCGCCGACGCTCGCCCGGCTGCGGGAAGAAGGCACGTGGATCTCCGATTTCCGCGGCGTCTTTCCCTCCACCACGCGCACCAGCGCCGCATCCATCGCCACCGGCTGCCGTCCCTGGGCCCACGGGCTCCTGGGCAACACGATGGTGCTCGACGAGGGCGAGGGTCTCGCCTGCCATTCGGCGGGCAAGCCCGATTTCCTCGACCGCCTGCGCCGAGCCACCGGCCGGGCGCTCCAGCGGCCGACGTTGCACGAGCGCGTGGCCCCGCTCGGCCCGGCCGTCGCGATGTCGAACGTCTCGCCCGGCGCGGCCTATGTCCTGGACCCGGAGGGCGCCGGCTACGTCCATCACCGCTCGGGCTCCTTCGGGCCGGGGCGCACGCCGCTCGCCGATCGCCTCGCGATCGCCGTCGGGGCGGAAGGCGATCGCGAGATGACGCGGCGCTTCTGCGACGAGACGCTCGGCGAGCGCCACCCGCCCTTCGCGCTCCTGTGGCTCTCCGAGCCCGACCACACGGGACACCATGCCGCCCTCGGGTCGCCGGAGCACCTCGCCGCCATCGGGGAGGCCGACCGGAACGTCGCGCGCGTGCTCGATCGCATCGCAGGGCTCGACCCGGGCGGGGAGCGCATCCTCTTCGCGGCGTGCTCCGACCACGGCATGCAGACCATCCGTAGCCGCGTCGACGTGGACGCGGCGCTCGTCGAAGCCGGCTTCAAGGCGTCGCCGGACTCGCGCGACGTGGTGGTCGCGCCGCAGGGCACGGCCGTCCTGCTCCATCTCGCGCCCTCCCGGCGCCAACGCCTGCCGGAACTCGTCCGTTGGCTCGAGGCGCAGGCGTTCGCCGGGCGTGTCCTCACGGGCGATGCGCTGCGCGAGGCGGGCCTGCCCGCGCACGACACGCTCGTCGCGGCCGTGAGCCTCGCGAGCGACGACGAGCCCAACGCGCACGGCGTGCGCGGACGAAGCGACGTGGCGGAGAACGCCTTCGGCGGCGAGTACGCCATCGGCCACGGGCAGCACGGCGGCCTCGGGGCGCACGAACAACGACCCTTTCTGGTGCTGCGCGGGGGAGGCTTCGGCGCTCGCGCCGTCGCCCGCCCCGCGAGTCTCATCGACATCGCCCCGACGATCCTCCATCACCTCGGCCTGCCGGCCGGGGGTGTCGAAGGCACGTCCCTTGCGTGATGTCCTCGTCGGGCGATAATCGCACGACACAACCGCATCCCCGCGCGCCACCTCCCGCCCACTCCCGGAGAACTTCCATCCACCCCCGCATCAGAACGCCCGCCCGCTTCGCCGGCGATGTCCTGCCGTCGAGGCGCGATCACCCCACGAAGGCACGGAGACACCCATGATCCTCGGACAAGAACCCATCCTCCTCACCCCCGGTCCCCTCACGACCTCGCCGGCCACCAAGCAGGCGATGCTGCGCGACTGGGGCTCCTGGGACGCGAGCTTCAACGCGATCACGGGCTCGATCTGCAAGGACCTCGTGGACGTCGTCCACGGCGCCGGCACGCACGTGTGCGTGCCGCTGCAAGGCAGCGGCACCTTCTCCGTGGAGGCCGCCCTCGCCAACGTGGTGCCCCGGACGGGCAAGGTGCTCGTGCCGCAGAACGGGGCCTACTGCCAGCGCATCCTCAAGATCCTGGGGTATCTCGGGCGCGCGCACGTCGCGATGGACATGCCCGAGGACCAGTACCCGACGGGCGAGATGGTGGAGAAGGCGCTCGCCGCCGATCCGACCATCACGCACGTGGCGCAGGTGCACTGCGAGACGGGCACCGGCATCCTGAACCCGCTCGCGGACATCGCGGCGGCCTGCGCCCGCCGCCGGGTGGGCCTCATCGTGGACGCCATGAGCTCCTTCGGCGCGCTCGAGATCGACGTGTCGAAATACCCGGTGGACGCGGTGGTCGCCGCCTCGGGCAAGTGCATCGAGGGCGTGCCGGGCATGGGCTTCGTCATCGTGAAACGCGACGTGCTCGAGAAGTCGCAGGGCAACTCGCACTCCCTGGCGATGGACCTTTTCGACCAGTGGACGTACATGCAGAAGACGACGCAGTGGCGCTTCACGCCGCCCACGCACGTGGTGGCGGCCTTCCGCGCGGCGCTCGACCAGTTCCTCGCCGAGGGCGGGCAGCCGGCGCGCGGCGCGCGCTACGCGAGGAACTGCGAGACCCTCGTCGAGGGCATGGCCTCGCTCGGCTTCCGCCCGTTCCTCCCGAAGGCGATCCAGGCGCCGGTGATCGTCACCTTCCACGCGCCGGGCGATCCCGCCTACGCGTTCAAGGACTTCTACGAGCGCGTGAAGGCGCGCGGCTACGTGCTCTACCCCGGCAAGCTCACGCAGGTGGAGACCTTCCGCGTCGGCTGCATCGGCGCCATCGACGCCAACGAGATGCGCAACGTGGTTTCTGCGGTAGCGCAAACGCTGGCCGACATGGGCGTGCGTAAAATGGAGCCCCTCAAGGCGGCCGCCTAGGGGCGCCCCAGAAGGGTGCGCCGGCTTCCGCCACAACCCCGTCCCACCCCCACGGAGCATCCATGAAGATCGGCGTCCCCAAGGAAATCAAGAACCACGAGTACCGCGTCGGCCTCACGCCCTCGTCGGTGCGCGAGCTGGTCGCGCACGGCCACGAGGTCCTCGTCGAGACGAACGCGGGCGCCGGCATCGGCGCGGGCGACGCCGTCTACCTGAAGGCCGGCGCGAAGATCGCCGCGAGCGCGGACGAGGTCTTCCAGGCCGCCGACATGATCGTGAAGGTGAAGGAACCGCAGGCCGTCGAGATCGCGCGCCTTCGCCCCGGGCAGGTCCTCTTCACCTACCTGCACCTCGCGCCGGACCCGGACCAGTGCAAGGGTCTCATGGCGAGCGGCGCCGTCTGCATCGCCTACGAGACCGTGACCCAGCCGGGCGGCGGGCTGCCGCTGCTCGCGCCGATGTCGGAAGTGGCCGGGCGCATGGCCGTGCAGGCCGGTGCGCACTCGCTCGAGAAAGCGCACGGCGGCATGGGCGTCCTGCTGGGCGGCGTGGCCGGCGTCGCGCCCGCCAAGATCGTGATCCTGGGCGCGGGCGTGGTGGGCTCCAACTCGGCGCAGATCGCCGTGGGCACCGGGGCGCAGGTGGTGGTGATCGACCGCAGCATCGACGCGCTCCGGCGCATCGACCGCCTGCTGGGCGCGCGCGCCATGACCGTCTTCTCCAACTTCGACAACATCGAGCAGCACGTGCGCTCCGCGGACATG
>Ga0138256_10006290_pt1 | contig 12556 bp, 3 predicted proteins | sample KNB2016incub_MG_FD_105486 | JGI IMG/M metagenome (GOLD analysis project Ga0138256, IMG submission 105486) | Active sludge microbial communities from wastewater in Klosterneuburg, Austria - KNB2014incub_MG | ecosystem: Engineered > WWTP > Activated sludge > Unclassified | place: Austria... | reverse complement strand
GCTCACGGTGTAGGTGTACACACCCGCACTCATCGTCGCGGGGTTGATCATGCCACCAACGACTGGACTTGGTCCGCTCCACGCGCCACCGGCATCGGGCGTTCCGCCGAGTTGCGCGAAGAGACTTGCTGGTGCGTCGGTCGAGCAGAGCGTGATGTTGCCCGGCGTTCCGGGGATCGGTGGTGTGTTCACTGCGATCGTGAGCGTGGCTTGATCATTCGGGCACGGCGCAACACCTGGAACGGTATAGGTGTAAATGCCCGGTGCATCCACAGCCGGATCGAAACCTCCTGCGAAAGCACCGCCACCGGGTGCCGTCCATGAACCGCCGCCATCGGGTGCTCCTCCGAGTTGTGCCTGCATGGAGAAGGCTGCGCTCGAAGTACACACTGTGATGCTGTTGTCGTTCCCGGCATTCGGCGGGATGCCCTCAGAAACAGTAACGGTTGCGGTAGCGTTCGGGCATGGTGCTGTGCCAGTGACCGTGTAGGTGTACACTCCTGGGATGTTCACTGCCGGGTTGTAGCTACCTGCGAATGCCCCGCCACCCGGTGCGGTCCATGTGCCGCCGGGCATTGCCGTGGCACCGAGCAGTGGGAATAACAACTGCGCTGCATCCGTGCTACAAACCGACAAGCTGGTGGAGGTGCCAGCAACTGGAAGAGGATAGACCGTGACATTCACCGTCGAACTCACCGGAGTTCCGCATGCGCCTGCACCGCCGACGGTGTATGTGTAGATCCCCGTTGGATCGACCCCAGGAACGAAAGTCCCCGAATGTGCAGCACCGCCCGGCGCGGCCCATGTGCCGCCAGCTGTAGGCGAGCCACCGAGTTGTGCGAAGAGGTTCGCTGCGGCGGAATTGCTGCACAATGCGATCGCTCCGTTCGTTCCTGCGCTGACCGACACGTCCATCGTGATCGTCAGGCAATCCGTACTCGTACACAACGGGTGGCCGACCTGGTAAACGGTCACACAATACACCGTGGTCCCCGCGACGGTAGCGATGGGGTTCGCAATGTTCGCGTTGTTCAACCCAGCGGTCGGAGACCAGCTATACACGAAAGCTCCGCCCGGGCAGTTCGCCACGCCGCTCCATGCAAGTCCGCCGCCCGGCCCGAGTGGAGAGGCATAAACCACCCCGCCGGTGCTGTTGAACAAGGTGTATGATTGCTCACCATTGTACAGGTTTCCGGCGACATAATTGATCGTCACCGTAGCGCCCGTCGTGACGGGTATGTTCACACTTGCCTGGGCGCCGCCGTTCAACCAATAGCCATAGGGCGTTCCGTTCACGGTCACGGTCACGCTGGAACCGTTGGATCCAAGCCCGAAGAGGCCGGTCCATCCATCACCGAAGGCATCATAAAGGGTGAGGACGTAGTCGCAATTCGTCGGGAATCCACCGCCGGTTATCGTCGCGCCCAACTGCACGGGTGTGTTGCACGTGCTTGCATCCGGCCCAGCGTTCACTTGCGGTCCGGCAATGATGTTCACAGTGAGGGTCGTGTCGTAGGTGCAACCGAAGTTGTCCGTGACGTGGTACACGTAATTGTAATTGCCCGGTGCCGCGGGCGTGACACACGCCTGGTTGCAGTTGGCATTCTGGCTGGTGATGTTCGAGCCGGTCCAAAAGCTGCTGTCGCATTGCGCGCCGTAAACTGGTGTGAATTCGATCAGGTCATCGAACAGTGCGGGGTTGAAGTCGATGCTCCAATCGCAGATGAACCCGTTATCGGAGGCCCACAGATCGCACACTTCGAAGGTCCACGTACCGTTCAGTTGCGAACCGACGAGCCCGGACAGCGGGTTGAGGCTTTCATACGTTCCGCTGGGCAAGGTTCCACCTGCGTTATCCACCCACGTACCATTGGTGGCGGTCGGACTCCAGCAGTAATTCCAACAGGTGCCTTGCACATTCGGGGTAAGGTCATTGTCCACCGGTATCCCTAGGAAAGTTGCGCCTCCACCTTGCTGGTGCATGGTCACCGTCTGCCCTGTAGGACTGATGATGTTGATCACCAGATCGCCAATGAACGAATGCTCCATCTGCACACAGATGGAGAGCAGGCCGTTGATGTTCGTGAGCGTGGCGCCTGGCGGAAATTGGTTGTAGGTGATCGTGCTCTGAAAACATTCACCCACGTTATCCGGAAGGAACACCCCACCACCCAGATTCGGGCTGGGCGATTCCGTCCACGTGGTCGCATTCACCACGCCGTTCAAGCAAACTGTTTCACCAGCACAACCGGTCAACGTCCCACCCGTGCCCTGGAAATCCGGATGCGTGCCCACCAGCGTGACGAGATCCACCAAGTTGGTGCTAGCACATCCGTTGTTGTCGATCAGATACAATTGCGCTGTGTATCCCCCGGGTGCTGCATAGGTGTGTGATACCGAGGCTGGCGCGTTGTTCACGATCGTGCCATCGCCGAAATCCCAACGGCGCGATGCGATCGCGAAGCCAGGTGCAGCGAACGATGCCGCGCTGTTGAACGTGACGCTCTGGCCCGGACAGATCCGGCGTGGGTTACCGCCATGCGTGGCCACGGCAGTGGGCCGGGCACACGGTTGGTAGCACGTGATGCCCGCCGCGAAAACACCTGTGCCGGCATTATTCGAGTGGAACACTACGGTGAGGCAGCCGGTCGGATTACCTGCCGAGGCACTTGCAACCTGACCTTGCCCTGCCGTGCCCGTCCAATTGAAGAGTTGGGGTGCAGCAGTGCTGTTGCCATCATAGATCGTCATGAAGTCGATCGGCGCCTGACCATTTGTGGCGAGGTTGAACGTGAGGAAGTTCAGCGAGATGGCGCCGCCGGGGGTGTCCGGGCAAATGGTGTAGGTGTAGTCCTCGTTGTTCGAATAACCACTGGCTCCTTGGCCACCGCTATCGAGGAAGGCACCAACACAGGTGTTGGATGTGCCGTTGAAGATCGGGAAGGGCTGGGCGAAGGCGCTTGCCGATAGCAGCAACACAAGGATCCCAAACGCATTGCGCAATGCTCGGGAGGAGGAACGATGAACAGACGGCCCTGCGTAGTGTTGCTGCATTCAAGGCACCTTGAGGGGTAGGTGGATCCCCCAAGCGCTTGAAAAATAGCCGTTCATCCCATACGGTCGAACTCGATGTCAAGGTATTTGACGAACAGCGATCGGTGGAGCACGGATGCCCACGAACCGCCTATGAAGGAAGAGCGATCAACGAAGGAGGTTGACGTGCCCGTAGATCACGCGCTTCTTGCGTGAGCTCTGTGCGTGGATCTCCACCCGGTACACATACAAACCTTGCGGAAGATCGGTGCCGCCGCTGGTACCATCCCAGTGTTCACCAAGATCCTTGGAGTGGAACACTTCGCCACCCCAGCGATCGAAGATGATGAGCTCGTAACCGTCGGGTGAAAGATCATTTCCGCTGATGAAGAAATCCGGGTTGTGTGGATTGCCATCCGGCGTGAATGCATTCGGGATCCACACCAGGAACTCATCCTGGATATCAACCCATGTGCGCAGGGTATCGGAACAACCGAGCGCGTTCGCCACCACCAGCATCAAGGGATAGCTACCACCCACTTCATTCGGGAACATGATCACCGGGTCGGGTTCATCACTGGTGCCGAACTCCGGTCCGAAGTCCCACCACCAACTCACCACATTGGGAACGCTGAGGTCCTGGAAGTGGACCAAGGGATCGTTGATCGTGGCCGGGCTTGGCGTCCAGGTCATGGTCGCGATCGGTACCGTGAGCGTGCGTACCAGGTCATTCACCACCGAGTCCGTGATGCATCCGTTCGGCCAAGTGATCACCATGCCCACATCGAAGTTGCCTGCATCGGTATAGGTATGCACCACACTGCTCGTATCCATCACGTGGCTTCCATCGCCGAAGGCCCAATCCACCCATGTGCCTCCGGTGGTATCGCGCAGCGTGAAGCGCACCGAGAAGGGAACACATCCGAGCGTTGTGTCCGCACTGAGTTCGATCGGTGGTGTGTGCAGGATCACCAGTGGTGCGCAACTCGTAAGCGGAGGAGTTTCGCAACCATCGCTAAGGGTCACGCAAACAATTCCAGAGTTCGGAAGCAGGAACTCCGTTGCGTTGAACGGCTGTGGCCCTTGGCCCCAATCGTAGTTGTAGGCGCCATCACCACCGGCGGCGTCCGGTACGATGTAGGGAACAGGGATCCCGTAACATTCGGTATCGGGTTCGAGCGGTGTGAAGGTGAATGCCGGGCGGACCGTGACCGTGACCTGTGCGGGCTGTGTGACACAACCGTTCTGGTCCGTGGCTTGAACGAAATAGGTGACCATGTCCGGCGGACTCACACCATGCGGTCCGTTGCCGACGAGTCCTTGTGACCACTGCAACGAAATGGTGCCGGTCCCGCCTTGTGCTTCCGCAGCGAGTGTGGCCGTGCCCGTGAGGCAGATCAACGTGTCACTTGGAACAGCGATCCATTCCAACGGAGGCGGTTCCGTGATCGTGGCCGTGAGCGTGTCCAAGCATCCATTGCCAAGTGGCCCTTCGCTGATGAACGCCGTGTAGGTACCCGCAGGTGCCTGTAGCACATCACCCATTGCACCGGTCGTTGTCTGTACCGGTGCTCCGGATCCATTGATCCATTGATAATTCCACGGGCCACCCAGTCCGGAAGTGATAAGCGTGATGCTGCCATCGGCGCCGTTGCACAACACATCCACCACCAGACTATCATTCTCCAGGAAGGAAGGCGGCGTCACCTCCAACGTATCCGTTGTGAAGCACCACGGCTGCCCGAACGGATATACCATCACCACGAAAGTGGTCGGTTGCGTGATCTGTGCGTTCACGTCCGGAGATCCCGGAAGGTCCACGCCGACAGCGGGGGTCCATTGCCAGATCACCGGCCCCACACTGGATCCGCAATTCCCTGTTCCGGTCCACAGTGTTCCGGTCGCTGGGCCGTTCGGCGAATCGTACAGGATCGCACCGGCGTAGTCCAGCAGCTCGAAGGAGTTCTCATTGTTCCAGAGCGTGCCTGCGGTGTACACCAACGACAAAGTCGCGCCGAAGGGAATGGACAAGATCACGGTGGTGTTGTTGCCTCCAGGATCCATGGTGTACGTGGTGGACACGCCGTTGATCACGAAATGGATGTTCGCCCCGCCGTTCCAACCATCGCCGAAGGAATCGTGCATGACCAACGAGTATGTGCAGTTCGGTGGTGGAGGCGGGAAGGCCACGATCTCCGCATGCATTTGTGTGGGATCGCTGCATGTCGCACCAAGCGTAGCGGTCGCTTCCACCACAGGAGCATTGGTCACCGTCACAGCGATGGTCGTGTCATAGGAGCATCCGAAGTTGTCGGTCACGGTGAACGCGTAATTGTAGACGCCGGGTACTGTTGGCGTGAGCGAAGCATGGCTTGGGTCCGCAGGATCGAGCACCACGCCGGGGCCCGACCATGCCATGGAATCCGGGTGGAAGCCGATGGTGGGTGTGAATTGGATGAGGTCCGGGTAGAGGCTCGGATCGAAGTTGATGTTCCACGCGCACAGGAAGCCGTTGTCGATCGCCCAGAGATCCGTGACCGAGAAGGTCCACGTGCCATTCAACGGACAGCCGACCAACGCACTCAGCGGATTCAAGCTGCTGTATGTGCCCGGGATCAACGCATTGTTCGGCGGATTCCCACCCATCATCACATTCGGCGTCGCTCCGAAGGCAGCGCATTGGGCGAAGGTTCCCAGCGTGGCGTTCGGTGACCAGCAATAGTTCCAGCACGTGCCGGGAACCGGGTTGGCCGCGTTATCCGTGTCGTTCGCGCCGCCGATGTACGTTCCACCACCATTCTGCTGGTGCAACACCACGCTTTGACCGTTCGGACAGGTGATCGAGATCACCAGATCACCCATGAAGGAATGTTCCATGTCCACGCAGATCCCGAGCAGGTCGTTCACATTCGTGAGCGTGGAGCCCGGTGGAAAGAAGCCGTATGTGAGCTGGCTCGTGAAGGTCTGCCCCACATTGTCCGGCAGGTAAACACCTGCTCCGAAATCAACGACCGGCAACGCGCTCCAGGTCACTGGGGTCGCGATGCCGTATAGGTCGATGGTTCCGCCTTGGCAGATCGAAAGGCTCTCCGTGGTGCCGGTGAACAAGGGCGTTGTTCCGACGAACACTTGCAGGTCCACCGTATTGGTGTTCGTGCAACCGTTGTTATCCGTGAGTGTCACTTGTGCGGTGTACGCACCGGGAATACCGAAGGAATGGTTCACCACCGGACCACTCGCGGAAGTGCCATCACCCAGGTCCCATTCATACTGCACGATGTTGAAACCCGCCGCTGCAGCGGATGCCGAAGCATCGTAGGTGATCACCTCATCCACACAGACCAAGGCCGGCAACGCTTGACCGACTGTTGCAGCGGCGATGGGAGGGAAGCACGGCGTGATGCACGTGATGGTTGCGCCGAAGACCCCGGTACCGTTGTCATTGGAAGTGAAGACCAAGGTGAGGCATCCGGTCGGGTTGTTCGGCGAAGCGGAGACCACTTGGCCCTGGATCACCGTGCCGGTGAAGATCCCCAAGAGCGGATCCGAAGTAGAGGTTCCGTCGTAAATGGCGAGGTTGTCGATCGGGCCCGATCCCGCCAAGCTCAGGTTGAAGGTGACAAAGGTGAGGTTGATGCTTTGGCCGGGCGTGTCCGGGCAGATGGTGGCGGTGTAGCTCTCGTTGTTCCCGTAGCCGGTCGCACCCTGCCCACCGCTATCCAGGATCGCCCCGGTGCAGGAGTTGATGGCACCATCCGCGATCGTGAAGATCTGCGCGCTTCCTACTCCTTGAAGCAAGAAAAGGCAGGCCATCGAGGCGAAGGTCCTGATCACAAGGTTGATTGGTGAGGTCGGTCGCATGGAGGCCCGATGGAACGGTCGCAAGATCGGGGATCTTGACCCTAGACGTGGGCCACTTGCTTTCCGGTGTCTTGGACTGCTGAACCAAAGGCCCCAAAGCGGAACGGCGACCAAAAGGTCGCCGTTCCGCTTTGGTTCAGGTGGGGGAGCTACTTGATCAGGGTCACATGGCCCATGAGCTCCTTCTTCACTTCGGTGCTGCGGATCTCGTAGGCGATCCGATAGACATACACATCGGTCTTCAGGATGTCACCGCTATTGTTCATGGCACCGTTCCAGAATTCATAAGGGTCCTCGGTCTCGAAGATGACCTGGCCCCAACGATCGAACACCCGCAACTCGAAGGAGGTGATCACATCGATGTTCGTACTCATCCCCCAGAGCTCATTCAGGTCGTCGCCATCCGGGGTGAAGGAGTTCGGCACGTACACGAAGAGCACATCGTCAATGATCACGGTCTTGCAGATCGTGTCCGTACACATGTTGTAGTTGAAGGCGGCGAGGCACACTTCATAGGATCCCGGCTCGCGCTCCGAGAAACGGAAGTAGGGGGTTTCCTCGATGCTCGTGGTAAGGCCGGCGATGTTCCACCAATAGGTCTGCGCACCGGTGCTGAGGTTGCTGAACCAGATCCGCGGGTCATCCACATTGGCGGGGATCGGATTCCACGTGAAGTCAGGAACCACGGGCGGTGGTCCGATCACGGTGATGGAACCGCTTCCGATACATCCGGCCGCATCGCGGATCCGGATCGGGTAGATCGCTTCGCAGACATCGGGCAGGGTGTTGGCGGCGACCCATGTGGCGCCGTCATCGAAACTGTATTCCACGGCCTCACCGTCGTAGATCTCCACCTGTCCGTCGCAATCCCCGGAACAAGTGACCGGTTGTGTGGCCAGACTATCGATCTCCAACAAGACGGGTTCGGCGATCGTGAACGTGTTCATCCCGAAGCAGCCATTGTCATCCGTAACGGTCATGGTGTAGTCATCGGCGCAAAGTCCACTGATCGCGTCGATGCCCAGCCCGTGTGTGCCGGACGACCAATCGAAATCGAAGGCCACCGCAGCATTTCCACCGGTCACGGTAGCACTTGCCGTTCCGTTACAATAGCTGTGGCAGATCGCATCGGTTGTGTTGAAGGCGACGATGATGGTGTCCGTGAACGTGAGTTGAACGCTATCAATGAGATAGCAGAATGCACCATCGTCCTCGGTCCAATAGAACATGTGTGTGCCGCCCATGCCGGGTTGTACGGTCACCGAGGTCACCGGATCATTGGCATTCGCGAACACCGCTCCCGCAGGACCCGTCCAAATGCCCACACCGGTGTTGCCCGGGGTTGCGCTCAGCGGATTGGAGAGGTTGCACGAGGTCGAAGAAGGACCCGCGTCGGTAATACCACAGCACGCCGGGTCATCCGCAGGGATAATGGTGATATCCAATTGGGCCGTGGCTTGGCAACCTGCAGCGCTCGTTACGGTATAGGTGTACACATCGGCGACCCCTGTGCTGGGGTCGAACTGGTTCGGGAACACCACACCCGCCGTGTTCGTCCACACCACCTCCCGCATCGGGAGTTCCGTCCAACGAGTCGGTCATGAAGAAGACCGGATCGCTGGCACAAATGGTCATCGCGTAATTCGATCCCGCATCGATCGAGGGATCAGGGCTCACGGTCACACTGTCCGTGACGGCGCATTCCGGCGAACCGACGGGATAAGCCGTGAGGAAGTACAACGTGGATTGGGTCACGAACACGTCGGTCGTCGGGTCCGTTGGATCGACCAAGCCGCCTGCTGGTGACCACTGCCATGCCGTTGGGGAAGTACCACCGCCGCAACTGATCACGCCAGCCCAGGACATACCGGTCGCTGGCCCTTGCGGGGAATCGTAGACCATGGCGCCGAGGTCATCGAATAGGGTGAAGGAGTTCTCGTTGTTCCAAGCGGATCCCGCCGTGTAGAACAGTGATATGGTGGCCCCCGTACTCACGTTGAGCGGTACGATCACCTGGTTCGTTCCCGAAGGAACCGTGTAGATGTTGGATACCCCATTGATCGTCACGTTCAGGTTCGCCCCGCCATTCCAGCTATCGCCGAAGGTCTCGTCAAGCACCAGGTTCCATACGCAATTGGTGGGCGGTCCATTGGCCACCACCACACCGGCCATGGGCTCGGGCGTGTTGCACAGGATGATGTCCGGTCCGGCATCGATCTCCATCTGGGGAGCGATCTCCACCGTGACCGTAGTGTCATAGGTACACCCGAAATTGTCCGTGACGAAGAAGGAGTAGTTGAAGGTGCCCGAAGTGGTTGGTGTTGCGGAGGCGACCATGGGGTTGTTCGGATCCAAGGTCAGGTACGGGCCGGTCCAATAGGCCGAATCCAATGTGCTTGTACCCAGGATCGGCGTGAACTGCGTAACGGCCGGGATGATGGCCGGGTTGAAGTTCAACTCCCAACTACAGAGGAAGCCGTTATCCGCTCCCCAGAGATCCAACGACGTGAAGGTCCACGTCCCGTTGAGCGGACAGTTCTGGAGATTGGTCCATGGTTGTACCGGTGTATAGGTGCCGGGGATCAACGCATTATTCGATGGGCTTCCGCCTTGCATCACATTCGGCGTCGGGCCGAACGCGGCGCAATCCGCGAATGTGCCCAGCGTAGCAGTGGGGGACCAGCAGTATTGCCAGCAATCGCCCGGGATCGGGTTCGCATTACTGTCCCCATCATTCGCCCCGCCGATGTAGGTGCCGCCGCCACCTTGCTGGTGCAAGAGGATCACTTGCCCGTTCGGGCAGGTCACGGAGAGCACGAGATCACCACAGAAGCTATGCTCCATGCTCACGCAGATGGACTGGAGGTCGTTCGCGTTGGTAAGCGTCTGTCCGGGATTGAACTGGGTGAAGTCGATCTCGCTGGTGAATGGTGTACCGACGTCATCAGGTAGATAAACACCATCACCGAAATTCGCCTCCGGGATACCTGTCCAAGTGACCGGCGTTACCACCGCGAAGAGATCCACCATAGCACCCAGGCAGGTCTCCACACTTTCCATGGTCCCCGCGAAACTCGGTACGGTGCTCACCAGGATCTGCAGGTCCACCACATTGGAGTTCACGCAGTCATTGTCATCCAACAAGTTCAACTGGACGATGTACTCACCAGGAACGGAGAAGGAGTGGGAGGCAAGTGGTCCGTTGGAGGTGGTACCATCGTCGAACACCCATTCGTAATTAACGATGTTGAAGCCAGCGGCTGCATAGGATGCCGTGCCATCGAAATCAACCACCTCATCCATGCAGATCAATGCCGGCGATGCCTCCGTCATGGAGGCCACAGCAGTCGGTCGCTCGCAGGGGGTGAAGCAGGTGATCGAGGCGGCGAAGTCCCCTGTTCCGACTCCATTCGAGACGAATTGCACCGTAAGGCAACCCGTGGGGTTGAAGGTGGTGGCGGAAACGATCAATCCCTGTAAGCTGGTTCCGGAGTAGCTGCCCAGGAACGTAGCACCGGTGTTGTCCCCATCCCAGATGCTGATATGGTCCGCCGTGCCATTAGGCCCGGCAGTGCTCAGGGTGAATACCGCCCAATTCAAGGAGATGCCATCACCCGGGTTGTCCGGGCAAATGACCACCGTGAAATTCTCGGTGTTCCCGTATTGCCCGTTCGGCCCGCCGCTATCCTCCAGAACGCCCACACAGGTGGAGATGCTCCCTGCCGTGATGCTGAATTGTTGCGCATGCACGGACAGGATCAGCAAGAAGGAAGCGGCGGAAAGCAGGACTTTGCGGAACGTGGGGAACAGCATGGCTTGTTCGATATCGTCAGAAGCCCGGTAGTGAGCGGTCATGGTAAGGGTGCAAGGTCTGTGCTTATGATGGGCTATTGCCGAGATGGGTTGCCCAGCCCCAAAAATACGGACCCGGCCTTTCCGGGCCGGGTCCGTGATGATCCGTTCTCAACCACCGGTCAGCGCACCAAACTGATGGTCCCAGTGTAAGTGCCGCCCACTTTCTCGCCATCCTTCATCTCCACAATCCATACGTAGTTGCCATCCGCACAGGCCTCGCCTCGTCCGCCCACGCGTCCGTTCCAGGGCCGCTTGGCATCGGTGGTCTCGAAGATCAATTGGCCGGTGACCGGGTTATGCACCGTCATGCGGAAACGCAGATCAAGGGTCTTCAACGCCTCCGGGATGAAGTTGTCCTCCACGCCATCACTGTTCGGCGAGAAGGTCTTTGCGGCCAGCAGGTTGTAGTCCTCCTCCACCCGTACCGTACGCTCGGTACGGTCGGTGCAACCCACAGGATTGGTCACCAACAGCGATACGCTGTAGGTGCCCGCTTGCTTGTACACATGGTTCGGATAGCGAATGGTGCTGGTGGAGCCATCACCGAAATCCCACACGTAGGACGAACCTCCCAAGCTCTGGTTCTCGAAGTGGATGTGCGGGATCGTGTTCGCATACGTCTGCGGCATCGGGTTGAAGGTCGCATCCGGCAATTCGTGGATCACGATCACCCCGGAGACCGGCTTGTCCAGGAAGGAGGAGTGCGAAAGCACCACCTCGAAACGACCGGGTTTCGCGAAGACGTGGCTCGGGTTCTTGGCGGTGGAGAAATTGCCATCACCGAAGTTCCAAAGCACATCCTTGGAGTCCGGGGCATTCACCACATTGAACTCCACTACCGAACCCGGACAGCCCTCGGTGATGCTGGAGCGGATGGCGATCGCGGTATTCGCTGGCACGATCGCACCGGTCACTTTCGGTGTCGGGTCGTTGCCGGATCGGTTCGTGAACGCTTCACTACCGTTACGGTGTGCGGTAACGATCGCGGTCCGGATGGTCCGCTCGGCAGAGGAGGTGTTCGTCGGCACATCCTGCATATCCGCGTCCTGTGGATCCGACTGGTCGTTGGTCACCTCGTCCGGGGTGGGCTCTACGAGCGCAGCAATGCTGGCTCCATTCCCGTTGCCGGCCAAGGGCTCCTGGTTCACCATCAGGTAGACCGTGGTGAAGAGTGCCAAGGAACCGCCGAATAGCAACGCTATCAATGCGGCCGTGCTGTTGCGCGTGGTGCCGGACGTGCTGCCCAGTTCACGCTCCAATTGGTTCCAATCGGCAGAATTGAAGGGCAGCTCGTAGGACTCCATGGAGTTCTTCACCGCTCGCTCAAAGGCATCCGCTCCGTTCATCTCGTGTGCCATTAGTTGATCTTATGCTCCTTGCGCAGGAGCTTCTTCAAGTTGTTCTTGGCCTTGGCAAGGTTGCTCTTGCTCGTGCCGATGTTGATCCCCAGGGCATCCGCGATCTCCTTGTGGGTCATTTCCTCGAATACGTATAGGTTGAAGACCGTCCGGTAGGCCGGGGTCAACTTCTGCATGGCATTGATCACATCCGCGGGCTTCAGGTCCCACACGTCCCCCTCCTCCTCCTCCTCGGCGATGTTGTCCTCGGCATCCATGTCGCCGAAGTCCTCGATGCTGCGCTCCTCGCCCAACAAGAGGTAGGCGTTCTTGCTGCGGCGGAAGTGATCGATGGCGGTGTTCACGACGATCCGGCGGATCCAGCCCTCGAATGAACCTTCCCGGTTGAAGGCGCCGACACTCTTGAAGACCTTGATGAACCCGTCCTGCAGGATGTCCTTCGCTTGGTC
>Ga0138256_10006289_pt1 | contig 12558 bp, 12 predicted proteins | sample KNB2016incub_MG_FD_105486 | JGI IMG/M metagenome (GOLD analysis project Ga0138256, IMG submission 105486) | Active sludge microbial communities from wastewater in Klosterneuburg, Austria - KNB2014incub_MG | ecosystem: Engineered > WWTP > Activated sludge > Unclassified | place: Austria... | reverse complement strand
TATCCACATTGCGTTTCAGAGCAAAAATATATTTATTTATTGCTCAAAAAATTAGTAAATTTATAGGACAAAATTATCTAAGAATGAACAATGCAATGAACCTCTCTTTTCAGTTAAAAACTGCAAAAAAAGATGAAAATGGACAAGCTCCCATTTATGCAAGAATTACAATCAATGGTGTAAGAACAGAGTTTTCAATCAAACGTTTTATTGATCCGTCCAAATGGGTAAACAAAGCAGGGATTGTTAGAGGGACTAATGAAGATGCCCGTAGTATCAATGCGCAAATTGTTACAGTAAGAACAAAACTGTTCCAACACTACAATCAAATTATTGAAGCTGGCAAAGTTGCCACATGCGAAACAATAAAAAACGCCTATTTCGGTATCTCTGAAAAAGGCAAGTCAATAATCGAAGCTTACGAATATCATAATGCCCAGGTAAAAGAATTAATTGGTAAAGATTTTGCCGCCGGTACATATACTAAATATGTAACATCGTTAGTGCATCTCAAAAATTACATACTATGGAAGTACAAAGTAAGTGATAAGAATGTTAAGCAAATAGATTTTGCTTTTATAACTGAGTTTGAATATTACTTAAAATCAGTTTGCAATATTGACCATAATACTTCAATGAAATACATTACTAACTTAAAGAAAATTGTCCGGATTTGCAGAGGCAATGGCTGGTTAGATCATGATCCGTTTATAAATTACAAAATAACAAAGCGAGAAGTTGAAAGAGATTTTTTAAGCGATGATGAGTTAATGAAAATTACAAACAAACATTTTTCAATTGAAAGGCTGATGAATGTAAGAGACATATTTCTATTCAGTTGCTATACAGGTTTGGCTTATGCCGATGTAAAAAAATTATCTAAGGTACATATCCTTGTAGGAATTGATGGTGGCAAGTGGATTAAAATAAACAGAACAAAAACAGATACACGTTCAAGCATTCCTTTGCTTCCAACAGCCGAAGCTCTCATTGAAAAATATTCGCAAGACCCAAAATGTGTTGCAGCAAATATTTTATTGCCAGTATTAAGTAACCAAAAAATGAACTCTTATTTAAAAGAGATTGCTGATGTGTGTGGCATTAATAAAAACATCACTTTCCATTTAGCCCGTCACACTTTTGCAACTACTGTTACTTTATCCAATCATGTGCCAATCGAAAGTGTTAGTAAAATGCTCGGGCATCGTTCAATAAAAACAACTCAGCAATATGCAAAAGTTTTGGATAGAAAAATAAGTGACGATATGCAATTACTAAAAGAAAAAATGAGTTTATCGAATAGTACTGGTAAAACTAAAATTGCATAGTCATTACTAAATATTTTGTCTAAAAAATCAACTTTTAAAATCTGTGGGAAAATGCCTGATTCTATTGACAAATAGTGAATATTGTGTGGATAAATACTAAGTATATTAGCGTCAAAAATCAATAAATTTGCCTTAGAATAATTAGGAAGGAATTGTCGTATCTAAAAGAAATAAAAAATGCAGTTAGAGATAGTTACAAAACAAGATTTCCAGGATCTGAAATCGGAACTGATTGATGAAATTAAAAAGTTTTTCAATCCTGCAACAGAACAAAAAGAATGGATGAAGAGTGCCGATGTAATGCAACTGTTAGGTTGCTCCGCTGGCACTTTGCAAAATCTGAGAGTAAATGGAAAACTACCCTTTACAAAAATGGGTGGTACAATTTATTACTCCCGGCAGGATGTAATGAAAGTGCTTGAAACAAACAAGAGAAATGCCGCTTAACCAGCAGCATTCAACCATTTAAGATTTAGTTTCTTCCCAGGAAGCCGCCCTATGAAAAGCTAAATCACTAAAAACTTATCGAATACTATTTGTGCTTAGATAGCACGCAGCTATTTCTTGCTTAAACAAAAACATAAAAACCCAACTGCAATGAAAGGACTAATTACGGACATTAATTATTTGAAAGAATATGAAACATTTTATTCCCGACGCACTCGATTTAAACGAGTTATTGAGGAGGCATCCTCCCTCACAGATTAAACAGTTCAAAAAGGATAGTTTAATCTATATCATACACCTAATAACCTCTATCCAGGCTACCAATAAGGATCTGGATATTATCAATGGTTTCGTTCCCATCTACTCTCCCGTATTACAGAAAAAAGTAAAAAACTACCGGGATTACCTCGACTACCTCATTCGATACGGTGTTATTCTCACTGACAATTGGTATATCAAGGGTGTAAAATCAAAGGGCTATAAATTCACACCTTACTACTCCGGTAAAATCAAAATGATACAAGTCGCCGACCGGAAGCTGATAAAAGCTATTAAAGCTGAAAGCAGATATTCTGTTTCCATGCAGAAGAAATATAAACACTTATATAAATGGTATAATGATAACCTTCGGATAGATTATGAAATGGCAATGGATTTCATTGGTGACGATTTAGCCCGGAAACTGGCAAACCCTGACCTGAGAGACTTCGATTCTAAAACAAAGCAATATAAAGACCCCGTTGTACAATATAATTGTTCGCATTTAAACATAGAGCGGATAGCCTTTGGCGAATTTTTCCTTTCCGTAGATGACAATGTGTTCCGACTGCATTCCACGATTTCAAATTTGCGAAGCGAACTTAGAAATTGTATTTCTTACGGCGGCCGAAAATTAGTCTCAATAGATATAAAGAATAGTCAACCCTATTTAAGCACCGCTTTATTGAGTGACAGGTTCTGGATTGAGTCATATTCATCAAATATTAGTAATGGAATAGGTGTTCATAATATATCAAAGTCGCTATCTACAATTATATTTCAAGGAAATAATACAAAAGAATCTTACATTATGTTATCCAAATCAGCCCAAACTCAAGCTGATAGCGACTTAGAGCGGTATAAGCTGCTGGTGCTTCAAGGAGTCTTTTATGAGTATCTTGCTGAATCTATTGGAGCAGAATTAGGGATAGGTTATAATGACCGTAAAAAGGTGAAAGCAGCCGTATTTCAGGTGCTGTTTACTGACAACCGTTTCCTGGGTCAGGAAGAGGCAAAACCAAAGCAACTGTTTAAAAAGCATTTCCCCACTGTATATGAACTATTCAGCCGTATCAAAAGGTCTGACAAGACCAATCTTCCCCGGCTCCTTCAAAGATTGGAAAGCCATCTTATGCTATTGATAGTGTCCAAGAGAATAGCCAGGGAAAGGCCCGGTTTACCCATCTTTACTATTCATGACAGCATAGTAACCACTGAAGGAGATGAAGAATATGTAAAAGCAGTATTGCTCGAAGAAATGGCCAAAGCAATAGGATTCCCACCAAAATTAAGTGTGGAAGTATGGCAGCCCTCCAATTTGGCTTTCAAAGATGGTACTATGTTTTACGGCGAAGAGAGACTGGCAATGTGAGTTATTTGTCAATATTCTTATAAAAAATGTTCAATATATTGCAACAAGTTACTACTAAATATATTAGCTTTATACTTCTAAAAGCGGGGGCAACGCTATACAAACTGCACATCAATCATGACAACTCAATTAAACAAGGCAATTAAAGTCGGGGCCAAAGTAACTTTTGACAACGATCAAATCGAAGTTTTCAAAGCCGAAACCAGCAGCGACGATAAAGCGGTAAGGCAATACCAACAATTAGTATTAGGAGGCATAGATCAGGTAGGCATAGTTAAAGAGTTAGGCGGCAACTTAACTACAGTCTCATATCCTGATGGTTGGGACTTACCTGTCCCAACGAAATATCTTATTGTATTGCCGTCAGAATAGCAGTATAATTTAAAGGCATTTAATATTTATGAATAAACAGTCCAGACCAACCGAGCAATATTTCCAGGAGAATCGGGAAGTGATTGGAAAACAAATCCGGACATTCCGGGAAAAGAAAGGATTTAGTCAGGACGAACTGGCTGAAATAATGGAAGTGAACCGCTCCACTATTTCAAAAGTTGAAACTGGCAAATTTGCGATTACGATTGATTATCTGGTAAAGTTTGCCTGGTACTTGGACTTTAATATTTCAGTACTGGAAAAGCAGAGTAAGTAGCATGACTGATGTGCATACCAGAGAAGTCAGGAGCTATAATATGAGCCAAATCCGGTCAAAGAATACGAAGCCGGAATTAGTAGTTCGTAAATATTTATTTGCAAAGGGGTTTAGATACAGGCTGCACAGTAAAGATTTACCCGGCAAGCCGGATATTGTGCTGCCAAAGTTTAGAACCGTCATTTTTGTTCATGGGTGCTTTTGGCACGGGCATGAGGGATGTAAATATTTTGTAGTACCTAAAACCAAAACAGAATGGTGGTTAAATAAGATTGCCAGAAACAAAAAACTGGACAAAGAACATATTAAAAAATTGAGGTCGGATAGGTGGAATGTAATTACACTCTTTGAGTGTAAATTAAAGAAAAGCAATATTGATTACACTATGAATACTGTTATTAATAAACTTAATAAAATGCTATCAAAATGATTACTAAAATAGAAACAGCAGATGATGTAAAAGCATTTGCCAAACAATTAATTGCAGAGGGTGTTAGTTTTCACCCTGATGATGATTTTAATGACTATGTAAATTTTAAAGAGAACAAACCGACTTATACAAAAGAGGAGGCGGATTTAAGAAATGACTTAATGAGTAAGTGTTTCGAGGTTTGCGAAAAAGAGGGAGTTGATATTTATGATGTAACCCTTGAAGTGTCATTAATTGAAACTGGAATGGATAAGTTTATTCCTTTACCATCACAGCCTTATCCTGAGAATAATTAAAATGAATTATATAGACCTTTTTGCAGGTGCAGGTGGACTTTCCGAAGGATTTATTCGGGAAGGTTTCAATGCTATTGCCCATGTTGAAATGAATAAGGAAGCTGCTGATACTATAAAGACCAGGCTGGCTTTTCATTACCTGAATGACAATAATAAAGTCAGCGATTACTATTCGTATTTGAAAGGTGAGATTACAAGGGATGAATTGTGGAACAGTATTCCACATGAGATAATTTCTTCAGTTATTAATAGTGAAATCACAAAAAAAACAATTGAAGACATTTTCGATAACATAGATGAACAGCTTGGATCTAAAAAGATTGATGTAATAATTGGTGGGCCACCATGTCAGGCTTATTCATTAGTTGGCAGAAGCCGGGACCCCAATAGAATGAGTGGTGATAAAAGAAATTACCTGTTCCGCCATTATGCAGAATTTCTGGTAAAGTATAAACCAAAATACTTTGTTTTTGAAAATGTATTAGGACTTCTTACCGCTGGCAATAAAAAGTATCTGAATGAAATGCTTTCTTTATTTGAAGAAATTGGCTATTCAGCAGATTATAAAGTTTTAAACGCTGAAGAATACGGCGTGTTGCAAAGAAGAAGACGAGTAGTAATTATTGGCCGTAAAGGAAAAAGGAAATTTGAGTTTCCTGAACTTGCGACAATTGAAAACAATTGGCAAATAAAGAAGGACTTATTTGCAGACCTTCCGAATTTAGTTCCCGGGCAGGAAATGAATATTGCACGATACACCAAAAAGATAAATAAATATCAGCAAACAACTGAAACCAGAAATGGGATTGATTTTACAACACAGCATATAACCCGTAATCACAACGAAAGGGATTTAGAAATATATTCAATTGCTATTGATAAATGGGTGAATAAAAAAGAACGGTTGAAGTATAATGATTTACCCCAGAGATTGCAAAGCCATAACAATATAGTGGCATTTCTGGATAGATATAAAGTTGTAGACCCTCTTGGGCATTCACATACTGTAGTAGCTCATATTTCCAAAGACGGACATTACTATATATATCCGGATTTTAAGCAAGTACGGTCAATTTCTGTAAGGGAAGCAGCTCGAATCCAGTCCTTTCCGGATGATTATTTTTTTGAAGGTGGTAGAACCGCAGCTTTTAAGCAAATTGGTAATGCTGTACCACCGTTAATGGCTTTAGCTTTAGGTAAGGGAATAAAAAAACTAATGCGATGACAACGGAATTAATATTAGGAATAGAACCTACAAAAATTGTTGAATACAGAGTTTCACGAAATGATGTATTGAAATTGAATACGGCAGATATTATTTCTGGTGTACCAAGTTCTTTATTGGGTGGAAAAAATGGGGACCTAACTCTCAATGGTCAAATCATTTACTATTCACCAAAAAATGATTTTGTTGGCATTGACGAGTTTTTTTTTATTACAAATTCTAATGGGAAAAATCATTCAATAAAAGTAATCGTTGATGTTGTTACGACTTTTAAACCTAAGGCACATATTTTAGTGTTGTTAGGCGAAGAGTTAATCAAAAGTACAGTAATGGCTATTTATGAATTGATAAAAAATAGTTACGATGCTGATTCAAAAGAGGTTACTGTTGAATTTGAAAATATTGAAAATATAGATCAAGCACAAATAACTATTACAGATTATGGTACAGGGCTTACCAAAGAAGTACTTGAAAATGTTTGGTTTGAACCTGGAACAGATTTTAGGAAGCCTATTAACACCGATGGCTCAAGACAAATTAAAAGAAGCCCAATTTTTTGGCGTATACCGATGGGCGAAAAAGGTGTCGGTAGATTTGCGGTTCACAAACTAGGACACACTATTAAGTTAGTAAGTAGACCGGCTAGAGTTGAGGTTGATAAATATGGGAAAGCGAAATCTATTACCTTACTTGATTATGAGCTAATAGTAGAAATAGATTGGAGAGCATTTTCACAAAGTAAATATCTTGAAGACGTAAAAATTAATTGGTTTATAAATAAAGATCCAGAGTCTTTTCTTTTTCCAAATACACATGGTACAAAAATTATTGTAGGTAGTTTAAAGGAAGCATGGACTAGAGGAATGGCAAGGCAATTAAAGCGCTATACTGTTTCTATGCTATCTCCTAAAAATGACCCAAATAAATTTGATATAAAACTTGATTTTGGAAATTGGTGGCTTAATGATTTTCCTAGTATAGATGAAGTTTTAGAGAATGCACCGTACAAGCTTGTTGTTTTAGTAGATGATGATTTACAAATGACCTTCGAATACTATTTTCAACTATCTAACAACTCTAAAATTGGAAGTCGGTCAATAAATTCATTGACTACTGATCCTCTCAATAAATTAAAGTATCAATGGAATATTAAAGGTGGATTAAGGCCGTTTTATAGAAACTATCTTGAGAGTAAAGAATATAATCAAGATGAAATTGCAGGCCTTTTATTGAAATATGACGAAGAATTTAATCAATTGCCTTTTGGTCCTTTGATGGTCGAAATGTATTCATTTGATCTAGATTCCTCCTCTCTTCGTGACTATACAAATGCTCCTTCTCTTATTCGTAGTACACTCAAAGATCATTCAGGAATAAAGGTGTTTAAAAGAGACCTCAGAATATTCGATTATGGTGACCCCGGAAATGACTGGCTAGGCCTGGATAATAAGCGTATTAACAACAAAACTTGGTTTTCCAATAATCAAAACATTGGCTTTATTTATCTCGATGATGAAAAATCAGGATCGCTAATTGAAAAGACCAACCGAGAAGGGTTTATAAATAACTACTCATATGATGTATTCGTTATACTCCTAGAATTTATTTTGAACGAATTTCGATCTGAAAGATTATCTGACAGGGAGCGATGGCTTAAATTTAATAAAAAGGGGCCTGAGGGTTCATTGGAGCAACAAATAGATAGCTTTAAAACTATTATTCAAAATATAGATTTGTCTGACGACCAAAAGAAGCTGGAACTAATAAGCGAGGCAGAAAAAATTGAAGAGCGATATACGAAAGACAAAGAAACTTTACTGATTCCTGCAAGTGTGGGAATGACTGCGTCTTTTGCCATGCATGAAATAGAAAAATTAGTACCAAGAATGGAGGAAACTGTGCTGGATGAATCAATTAACAAAGAAAGAATTACTGATCAAGTGTATGAACTCAAAGATTATGTTGAAGGTATACTATCAATAGTAAAAAAGGGAGGAAATAAAGCAATTTCTTTAAGTGAAAGTATTAACCAGGCTGTTAAAAACTATTCCACTAGGTTAAAAAATTACAATATAAATATTTCTATTCAACATGACGAAACGAATGACAGTATTAAGTGTGATAAACGCTTACTAGTAACTATGTTGATGAATTTGATAGATAATAGCATTTATTGGCTCGACACTATATACAAGCAAGAAAAAGAAATACTTATAAAAACACAAAAGATAGAAAACGGGATTGCTATATTAGTAATTGATAATGGCCCTGGTTTTAGGGACAATATAGAAGATATCGTCCGTCCATTTTTTACTCGAAAAGAAGGGGGTATTGGTATCGGTATGTATCTGATTGATACAGTTATGATGCAGTATGGTAAGCTAAACATTATTTATGATAAAGAATATATACTACAAAAGGATATATCAAATAAGTATGATGGAGCAGCAGTAGAATTATTATTTAATAAAAATCAATAAGATGTTTTTAGAAGAATTATCCGGGCCCGATGTTGTAGTTATAGATGATACCGACAGAGAAGTCGCTTCATTATTGGAAACACTCAACCAACGTGGAATTAGTAATGAGTATGTTAAAGTTGACCTTGCGGGGAATATGCCAGCTCATGATATTATAAGCAGTATTAAATTAATATTCCTTGATTTAAATTATAATATAGGTGTAGGTTCATCTTTTGATCCTCACTTTTGTGCGGAACTTATACAGCGCATAGTACCAAGAGGTAAGCAATATTATTTAGTGGCATGGACAAAAGATAAGGACAAAACAGATACGGTTATAGAAGTTTTAAAAGAATTGGATTTGCTTCCAGTTGCATACGTAAGTAAATTAAAGGAACAATACAGAACTGGCGATAGCACATATAATATTGATAAACTTTTAGATGAATTAAACAATGAGTTTGATAAAATTAAAGAGGTGCATGATTTCTACGGTGAAATAATCGAAGTTGAGCAAGATTTTGTTTTAATTAATTGTTTATTAGACAAGGGAAAAAAAATATACCAGATTCGGAGATTCGATAAGTTGCCATTTGAAGGGTACATAAACATCGTTGTGGGTAATTTTATCTCGATTAGATCCGTTACAAAGCCTGGGAGTAGACTTTTTGAGTTCAATAATGAGGCCACAGACCTAGCCCAATACTTTAAGAAGCCTAACTATTTTGAAGGCCTAGAAGACTCTAATTTTTTTACAGAAAAGTAATATGGATTATGCAGATAACTTTCAAAGATGTAGGTCAGGGAGATTCCATTTTAATAGAATGGACAGATAATGATATTAATAAAATTGGGATCATTGATTGTAAAAAAAGGCAAAATTCGAATCCGGTAATTGACCACTTAGTGGACATGGGTTACTCTGAAATCGAGTTTATAATTTTGTCACATCCACATTCAGACCACTACTCTGGGTTTGAAGGGCTATTAGATTTTATTGAAGAAAAAGGAATCGTTGTAAATAGGTTTGGTAATACATTAAAGGAAATCGGAAGTGGTTATTGGGAATGGTTTGAAGTATCATCTGAGGACACTAGGCAGCTAGCGGAAATAGTTAGGAAAGCTGATAGATTACGAAATGAATTGGGCTTAATCAAAAAGTATTTTTATGTATTTGAAGATTGGAACATCTCTTTATCTCCAACAATAGAAATAAGAAGTATTTCACCTTCTCACGAAGAGATTCAGATTTACCAGCAGACTGTTAAATACGATGCAATTGAATATAAAAAGCGGGCTAGCAAAGCTGCTAATTACTTGTCTTCAATTTTTTATATCAAAAAAGGGGAGCATAATATATTACTAACTTCTGATGCTGAAAAAGAAACCTTTGCCCGGGTTGATAAAGAAAAAAGATTTCAAGGAATTAAATTTAGCTTGTGTCAAGCACCTCATCATGGTTCTTATAACAATTACGATGAATTGTTTTGGGATAATCTTTCTACACAAGACAATAAAGATGCAGTTTTCTCTTCAGGTTTAAACGAGCAATATAAACATCCTCATTTGGTTACTATCAAAAGTTTTGAAAAAAATGGATATAGTATCCATCCAACAAATATCGTGTATGGTGCGCAGGAGTATCTTGATGAATTAAATAAGAAAGCATTGATCCTAGATACCGTTAGTGAAATTGACGAAGGATCCATTGTTGCAGGAGATAAGGTATTTTCATTTTAAGAAATATATGGAAAACAACCATAAGCTAACACTTTATGTATCATATTATTTGTCTCGTTTCAATAATGAAGCATTGACAAATCTTAATTATAAAACTTGGAGTAGTGCTTTTGAAGACATAAGTAAAAAATTAAATGTTAAGAAGCTCTCTGTTAGGAATTGGAGGGATGAGTTTGACCCATTATTTCAACATAGAAAAGGATGGTATCAGCGTCCTATGAGTCCAAGCAGGGTAAAGATAGTTCAAGCCCTTGAAGAATTAGACGAGATGCAAGTACGAGGAATTGTAATTGATATTCTTACCGGTAAAATCAAAGAAGATCCAGAGGAAGAAGTTCAATTACTTTCTCTTGTTACAGAAGATACTAAGGGCAAAGGACACAAAACTTTTATTTTAAGAGGCCCAACAGGCAAAGCTGCTGAGAATTTTTATATTCGATATTATAATGAAACCTATCTACCAAGAAAGGGCGTTTTAATTGATTGCAGAGATTTGGGATGCGGGTATGACTTTAAAATTGAATCAAATGACTTAGAGTCTTATATTGAAGTTAAAGGTATGATTGATATTTCTGGAGGCATTTTATTTACAGATAAGGAGTGGCAAATAGCGGCAGAAAAGGGCAACAACTATTTTTTATGTATCGTAAAAAATATTGGCAACAATCCTGAAATAAGTTTTGTACAAAATCCAGCTTCAAAATTAAACCCTAAGAAAAATATTTACACAACAATTCAGATTAATTGGAGTGTGCCAGAAAATCAACTAATCAGCCTTAATGCTTGAATACTCGAAATATCAAACTACATCTGCCATCCCAGAAGCATCTTCAATGATTGAAACTTTCCGGGCTATTGGTTATAACATAGAAACTGCTGTTGCAGACATTATTGATAACTCGATATCTGCAAATGCAAAAAACATATGGATAAACTTTGATTGGAAAGGAGCCAACACCTGGTTATCCATCAAGGATGATGGTAGTGGAATGAATAATGATGAACTGATTCAGGCAATGAGGCCGGGAAGTAAAAATCCTTTGGCAGACAGAGGTTCAAAAGACTTAGGCAGGTTCGGTTTAGGGCTGAAAACCGCATCTTTTTCACAGGCCAGGCAGCTGACGGTTTTATCAAAAAAACAAGACTATTCAAGTGTTTATTGGACATGGGATTTAGATTATGTAAATCAAACCGGCAACTGGGATTTAATTAAATATTTGCCAGACAACTTTAATGAGAATGCTTTAGCAGAGCTTACTTCCGGCACTCTGGTAATCTGGAATGATATAGACAGATTGGTAAAACATTTCAGACAAAACGATAATTCAGCCCTTGATAAATTTTTATTTATTATGGAGCTGGTGAAAAAGCATTTGGCAATGGTTTTTCATAGGTTTATTGAAAACAAGAAGATTAAAATATTCTTTCAGGACAACGAAGTAGAACCGTGGAATCCATTCTTGCCCGGAGAACAAGCCACACAATCTTTTTCAGAAGAACAATTGCATAATGGTATAGTGATTATTAAGGGATTTGTGTTACCTCATAAATCAAAGATTAGTGAAGAAATCTATAAATATGCAGAAGGTACAAAGGGATGGAATGAACATCAGGGTTTTTACATTTATAGAAATGAAAGGCTTCTATTGGCAGGCGATTGGTTAGGGTTATTCAGAAAAGAAGAACATTATAAACTAATCCGCATACAGATTGATTTACCTAATTCTTTAGATGCAGACTGGCAAATTGATATTAAAAAATCAGTAGCTCGTCCGCCACTTATATACAAAGATCAGATTAAGAATTACGCAACAAAAGTCCGGTCACAGGGCGTAGAAGTATATAGGCATAGAGGTAAAACTATTAAGCAAACCAATGGTCAGAAATTCGTACCTCTTTGGACAGACCACAAAAGGGGTGACAAGTGGTTTTACAAAATAAATAGGGAGCATCCATTACTTGATATGGCAAAAACTCAGGCTCAGAAAGAACCTGACAAAGCGATTGAAATGCTTATTAAATTTATTGAAGAAAACATTCCGTCAAAATCCATTTATATTAAGGAAGCAGAAGAACCGGAGCAACAGGGTAAGCCTTTTGAAGGAATTGACCAGGAACCGATAAGGCAGGCAATGCAATCAATGTTTGACAGTTTGATTAAGAAGGGGAAAACAAAAGATGATGCAAAGGCAATTATCATAAGCATTGACCCTTTTAATCACTTCACTCATTTTTTAGAATTTATTAATTGATGATATTATGATACTGCAAGCGATTAGAGCCATTAGGATATTGTTACCAGCCTCATCCTCTGTTACACCACAGCAAATTGAAGATGCTGTTACTCAAAT
>Ga0138256_10006286_pt1 | contig 12564 bp, 8 predicted proteins | sample KNB2016incub_MG_FD_105486 | JGI IMG/M metagenome (GOLD analysis project Ga0138256, IMG submission 105486) | Active sludge microbial communities from wastewater in Klosterneuburg, Austria - KNB2014incub_MG | ecosystem: Engineered > WWTP > Activated sludge > Unclassified | place: Austria... | reverse complement strand
TCGAAATCCTTCATTGTTTGTTTTTGCAGATCAAACTTTGCGTATAATTCAGTTTCTCTTCTTGTATGCTCCTGCAAAATTTCTTCTCTTACAGAATTGATTTCCTCTAAATCGTTATTAATGGTTTTGATTCTCTGTATCACTACAGACTTATCAAATTCTTCTTTTTGAGAAATGGTTGCCAGTTCATCCAGGCTGCTATGAATTCTGTCAATATTATCAGTATTTGTATTCATTATTCTGCACATTTTGCGAGGCGCAAAGGTAGGATGATGTGTGAGATTCCTCCTACGTCGGAATGACAAGCCACAAGGGGTGCGGAAAAAATATTTGAGTTTGACTGGGACTGATTGGCTTGGTAGGTGTCTTAGCAATAAGAGGTTATAGAATTGTGAACAGAAAATGAAGTTTTTTTGATGATTTTGAAACTGTTTTTATGCCAGATACCAACATACGACTTACTGAACTTTTGAACCGATATGCTAATGGGGCTTCTACACAAGTAGAAGAAAATGAGCTTTTTGACTTACTGAACAATAACCCTGAGCAAGATATTGAGCCAGTACTGATCGAGATTCTTGAAAATACTGAGCCTGTTGTGGACATGCAAAGACGAAAACGAATTCTTAGCGAGATTCTCCGACAGACACAGGATGTGAATTCTATTCAGCAAGATAGAAAGATTCCTGGACAAGTCCAGAATGACAAACAAGTTGTAAGACTATGGCGAAAGCTGGCCGTCGCTGCTTCTATTTTGTTGGTGGTTGGATTGGGTAGTTACTTTTTGTTCTTTAATAAATCAGGGAAGCAAACTGAGATTGTAAAAGGGCCGACAGTTGTACCTGGAGATGTGAAAGCACCGGAAAGTAATAAAGCAATGATTACCCTTGCAGATGGAAGAACAATTGCGTTGGAAAGTGTTGATGCAGGCAAATTGGCACAACAATCTAATGTAACCGTAACAAAAACTGCTGATGGAAAGATTGTTTACTCCGGAACTGCCACTGAAATGGTCTATAATACGCTGAGTAACCCAAGAGGAAGTAGGGTGGTTGATATGACTTTAAGTGATGGCAGTCGTGTATGGTTAAATTCAGGAAGTTCTGTAATATATCCGGTTGCATTTGTGGGGAATGATAGAAAAGTTTCTATAACAGGCGAAGCTTATTTTGAAGTAGCAAAGAATCCTTCAAAGCCTTTTAAAGTAACAGTGAAAGATATGACAGTTGAGGTATTAGGTACTCATTTCAATATCAATTCTTATTCTGATGAGGCTTCAATTAAAACTACATTACTGGAAGGCGCAGTAAAAGTTACAAAGGGAAGTGTAGTTGCAATGCTAACGCCTGGGCAGCAGGCTCAGCTTACAGCCAATGGCCAAATAGGCGTAAATAAAAATATAGAAGTGGATGAAATAGTTGCCTGGAAGAATGGAAAATTTCAGTTCGGAGATAAAGTAGATATAGGTGCAATCATGCGACAGATAGCCCGTTGGTATGATGTGGATGTAGAGTATAATGGAATATTTACAAAACATTTCGGCGGCTCAATTTCACGAGATGTGAGTATTTCGCAGGTACTTAAGATATTAGAAACAACCGGGGATGTAAGATGTAAAGTGGAAGGAAGAAAAGTGACGGTGAAGCCTTTATAAATGAACCGCACCCTACAAACTACAAGTTCTTATGGTTTTCTTAAATGAAAACCCCGCCAACGTACTAGGAAGGCGGGGCAAGTAAGTTGAGTTAACCCAAATATACAATCGTCTGAGACTGCTTATTGTTTAACCCAAACACAACAAAGTTATGTTATTAAAGGCTCTTTGTAAAAGCTATCCATTAGGGAAGCTTTTCACAACCAAAACGCTGCTAATTATGAGATGGGGTTCCGTCTCGAAAAGAACGGAATCACATCGCACCAGCAGTAAAAAAATAATTCTGGCGATGAAACTAACAGCTATCATTTTGCTCTCCGCTTGTCTTACGGCAAGTGCCAATGGCTATTCTCAGATTACACTTTCTGAGAAAAATGCACCATTGCAAAAAGTATTTAAAGAAATACAAAAACAAACCGGGTATAATTTCTTTTATACCTACGAACTGATGCAACAGGCAGGCCCCGTTACAGTAAAAGTAAATAATGTGTCATTAGAAAAAGCTCTTGAAATGTCGCTTAGTGGCAAAGAGCTTACCTATGAGATTATTAGTAAAACGGTAGTGATAAAGGAAAAATCAAAGGAATCAGTAAAAGAAGAATTGCCTCCACCTATTGATGTAAAAGGCCAGGTGGTAAATGAAAAGGGAGAGCCTGTATCAGGTGTTACCGTTACAGTAAAAGGGAAAAAAATTGCAACAGCCACCAATGATAATGGTGAATTTGAAATAAAGGGAATAGATCAAAACGCCATTCTGGTTTTTACAAGTGTGAACATTGAAACTTTCGAAACAAAATTGAATGGAAGATCAGATATAGCTGTTATTGCAAAAACAAAAGTAACCGGTTTAGACGATGTGTTTGTTACTGTAAATACTGGATATCAAAAGATCAACCGCCAAAATGTGACAGGTTCTGTTGTTACCGTTGGAAGCAAGGAACTGGAGAAAAGGAATGCAGTCAATATCATGCAGAACCTGGAAGGTGCCGTGCCAGGACTGGTACAATACCGGGGTACAACTACTATTCGTGGTGTTAGTACTTTACAAGCTAACACAGCTGTTCTTGTGGTAGTAGATGGATTGCCTATTGAAGGCTCCATTGCAGACCTGAACCCATATGATATCGAAAGCATCAGTGTTTTAAAAGATGCTGCAGCTGCATCCATTTATGGAGCAAGGGCTTCCAATGGCGTTATTGTAGTTACTACAAAAAGAGCCAAAGAACGGGGTAAAACAGTAGTTGAAGTTTCCGGAAATCTTACGCTTATCAATAAGCGAAACTATGATTATTTAGACTACATGACTCCATCCCAGCAGGTTGATTGGGAAAGCGAAATCTACAACTTGTACTTTAGCGGTGGACTTAGTTTTATTTCTAATCCGATTACCACATTTGAGTCTAATATTTCCACAGGCGTTGACATCTCTCCTGTTCAGTATGGTTATTACCAGTTTTATAAAGGCCAAATTACAAAAGCGCAGCTTGATGCCTCACTTGCAGATTATAAAAAGAATGACTTTTTAAATCAATTCAGGGAAAATGCAGTCCTCAATCAGCAGCTTCAACAATATAATCTGGCTTTGAGGGTAAATAATGGCAGATTCCAAAACAGTTTTGTTGTCAATTATACAACTGATAATTCCGGCATCATCAACGCTTATGACAAAAAGCTAAACCTTTTTTATAAGGGAAGTTACAATGTTGGCAACTGGCTGGATATTGATTACGGAGTAAATAGCATCGTAGGAAAGGCGAGGTCACATAACAATGCTTTTGCCACTGATCCATTTAGTGTGCCATCTTATTACAGTCTTTTTAATTCAGATGGCAGCAGGGCCTCTTATAGTACCATTCGGTTCAATATATACAATACCATACTGGAAACCACACCTAGTTTGTTTTCCGCCAAATTTAACCATCTGGACGAATTAGGTCGTGATTTTATCAATACTTCTATCTTCAACTCCCGGTATTATGTAAATTTAAACTTCAAGCCTATGAAGGGTTTGACTATAAATCCCATGTTCCAATATGAGGATATGCGTAGGGATGTATCTGCCTATTCGGAGGCCGAAAGTTATACCATGCGTTGGCTTAACGATGTTTACACAACTCGCACAGGCAGCCCCGGCAATTATACCTATACCAAATTATTGCCAGTCGGAGGTAAGTTAAACACTTCTCATTCCAGAAGCCCGAATTACACTGCCAGGGTCCAGGCAAACTATAACAGGGAGTTTGGCGAGCATGGGTTTATAGCACTTGCAGGAACTGAGTTTCGTCAGACCAATATATACGGTCAAAACGGTACACTGTTAGGTTACGATGATCAACTCCAAACTCAGGGTACTAATAATGTAAATTACGGTAACTTGTTTAATATTAATAGGGGTACGTTCTGGAACCCTAATTATAATACACGGACTAGGCATTTTGCCGAAATTTCCAATTTCGGCCTGATCCGAGACGAACTGCACCGTTTTGCATCTGGCTATGCTAATCTTACTTATACCTATCAAAAAAAGTATAATCTTTTCGGGTCAGTCAGAAAGGATTATGCCGATCTGTTTGGCGGAGATGAAAAATATAGAGGTAGGCCGCTATGGTCAGTAGGTGCTTCGTGGATAGCCTCCAGCGAAAATTTTTTGAAGCAGTTTAATTCAATAAATTATTTAAAGCTAAGAGCATCCTACGGATTAACAGGAAATATCAGGAATGTAACAGCATTGCTTGCGGCCACAACTGGCATCAATAATACCACTCAGCTTCCTAACGCTACAGTTATAAATCCTCCTAATCCTCAGTTACGTTGGGAAAAAACAGCAACAACCAACATCGGGATAGATTTCACCATGTTTAACAACAGACTCAGTGGTACTATTGATTGGTATAGAAGGAAAGGTACAGATCTCTTTTCTTTAAAACGTCTCGACCCTTCATCAGGATTTACTTCTTTGACAATCAATAATGCCAGCATGGTGAATAATGGCTTTGAATTCAACTTAGGTTATGAATGGGTCAAGCCCACATCAATTGATGGCTTCCAATGGTCATCCAGCCTTTTAGGAGCTGTGAACAACAACAAAATTACTGACGTAGATGAACTTACCAGGAATCCTTATACACTGGCATCAGGAGGTTCGTATAAGGTAGGATACCCTGTACGATCTATTTACTCTTTCCAGTTTGCAGGTCTGAATACTTCTGGTGTTCCACAGTGGTTTGATGCCATGGGTAACAAGACCATTGCTGCTCTAGGGCCTAATGATGCAGACGCTATTGTATTTTCAGGTGATTCGGATCCTAAGGTAAACCTGTCGTTTAATAATGATCTTTCCTTCAAAGGATTCAGCCTGAGCATTTTTGCTGTTTACTATGGAGGGAACTATTATAGAGCAAGGCCGGTACCCAGATCATACCCTTATGCTGGCTATGGTCCACTTCCGTCCTACCTGTTGAATAGCTGGACACCGACCAAAACGGATACCGATATCCCGGGAAGTGGTCAATATTACATGCCTGCCATGCATAATCAGTATGATTTTTCTGATAACCTAGTCCGCCAAGCAGATTTCATCAAGGTCAGAAATATTGTGCTGGGATATGATCTTCCCCAAAGTGTGGCTTCGAAATTAAAGTCTACCAGGATAAGATTGCGACTACAGGTGAATAATCCCAAGTCACTCTGGACAAAGCAAACTGATGTTTATACAGATCCTGAAACTGGTGGAGCACAAATTCCTACATCTTTTGTTTTTGGTCTTAATGCTAATTTTTAAATTTTACAACCATGAAAAAATTACTCAATTTTTTAGCCATAGTCTTCATAATCTCACTTACGGGATGTGCGAAATATACAGATATTACGCCTAAAGGACAGAACCTGCTCAACCGGGTAGGAGATCTTGATCTGCTTATGAACGTAGACTATTCGGGATCAGCCTTCAATTTTAATAAGGAGACCCTACTTATTGACGATAATTATCTCTATGCTGTTAATGTGCCTAATACGATTTCATCGAATGTTTTAACCCTGGATAAAGTGTTCCTGACCTACAACGAATCTGCAGACAGAGCAGCATTGACTCCAACAGATGCTCAATATGAAGGATTTTACAAGATCATTTCAACAGTATCGAATATTATATTGGCCAATGCTGATAATGCAAGCGGAGATCTATCATTAAAAAAGCAACTCAAAGCAGAGGCTTATATTATCAGGGCATATTTGCACTATTTACTTGTAAATATCTATGCAAAGGCTTACGACCCTGCTACAGCTGCTACAGATGGTGGAATTCCTTATGTCAAAGACATTAATTTTGAAAAAGCCAATGCAAAGCTTACTGTTAAAGAAGTATATGATAATATTCTTTCAGATTTGGAATCATCTATGGCTCTGAATGCATTGCCCGACCAGCCTAAGAATAGTATGAGGGCAGGAAAGGGGTTTGCCTATGCGGTGAAGACAAAAGTGCTGATGTCGATGCGGGACTATTCGGGGGCACTTAACGCAGTAAACACTGCACTTACCTTTAATAGCACAATTGAAGACCATCGTACTTTGCTTTCTGTTCCCAAGGCATCCCGGGTACTTAGCCGAAATGGGCTGAATGCCTCAGACAATCTGTTTTACTCTTATTATAACAATTATGATCCTACTATTTACGCTCCGACTTATGAAATTCTAAACAATTATTATGAACCTGGTAATATCATCAAGGACTCTACTAATGTATATAACTATGGATTTGGATTTTTTTTCGTAGGCCTAGCCAATATTCCAGTGTGGTATCAAGTCACTTATCAGGGAAATTCAGCTGGAATGACAACCTCTGACCTAATAATGATGAAAGCGGAATGTCTTATCAGGACCAATAAGGTTAATGAAGGAATGGATGAGATCAATAAAATAAGGATACGCCGAATTGCACCCTATTCGCCTCTTGTTGCTTCTACAGAAGCACAAGCTATGGCATATCTACAGAAGGTATCCCGCATAGAGTTCCTATTTACCTGGAGAAATTTTGTAGATCTCAAAAGATGGAATAAAGAAGGGATTTATCCTGTGGCTGTTGCGAGAACTATCAATGGAACAACCTATTCCTTGCCAGCTAACTCAAAATTATGGGTTTTCCCTTTTCCACAAAGTGCCACGCAATTTAATGAGAACTTAACCCAAAATTATTAAACCTATACAAAGCTAAATGGTATGGTTATAAATTAAATAAATCAATGGAAAAGTATATCAGAACAATTAGAACAATAGGGTTTATACTTATTTCGGGTTTTACATTTTTATTCGTCAATAAATCATTTGCACAGGCGACCGATAATTTAACTATTGGTGATCCAGCTCCCTCTCTAAAATATTCTAAATGGATAAAAGGCAATCCTATTAAAGGTTTTGAGGATGGCAAAGTTTACGTTTTAGAATTTTGGGCAACCTGGTGTGTACCTTGTATAAAAGCTATGCCTCATCTTTCTGAACTGGCTAAAAAATACAAAAGTACAACAACATTTATAGGTGTAAATGTTTCAGAATATTCGCCAGGCGGCCGTAAAACTTATGAAGAAGTATTAGTTGGGGTGGAAAGATTTGTTAACGGAATTGGTGATAGAATGAGCTACAACGTTATTGCCGACAATAAGGCGGGTGATATGGATAAAAGCTTTTTAAAGGCAGCAGGAATTGAAGCTATCCCTTCCACTATTGTAATCAAAGACAATAGAATTTTTTGGATTGGTGATCCGATGGATCTGGATATGTTTATGACTCCCATTATTAATGGCAGCTTTGATGTGACCGCTTTTAAAAAACAATATGAAACAAAAGCAAATGTAAAGGACGATAATATCGATGAAGTGACGGCAGCCATCAACGAACTTAAAATGGCAATAATCGCAAAAGATTACACAAAAGCTTTGGAGTTGATTGACGCAGATATTAAAAGCATGCCCTTTTTAAAACAGGCGTTAACGCTTGAAAAGTTTAAAATCTATCTGGAGCAATACAGAGAATCTGAGGCCATAATTTGTGCAAAAGAAATGGTTAAGGAAGATAATAGTTATGGGTACAAGATAGCAGGTATAATTTGTGATAAAGACTCATTATCAAAATCTACTTATTTGTTTGCTGCAGATATTTTCAAAAATGGTTTGAAGAATAAAAAGTCTTCCCTGATATATGATAAATTAGCACTTGCCTACAGCAAAGCTGGGGATATGCCTGCTGCTGTGAAAGCTGAAGAAAAAGCAGTTGAACAGGCAAAAATTGATGTAAAAGATCCCGCAATGGTCGGATTTGTATTTGAGTATACGATTACGGATTTTCAGGAGAAATTAAAAAAATATAGAAGTGCTGTTGAGTGAAATTACACTGCCAGATAATTTTGATGCTTAAATTCTATTTAATTCACTTCGAAGTCTTTCATTAAAAATTAAAATTTATCATGAAAAAAATATTATTAATCCTGATTTCATTTACTTGGATTTTTTCAACCAACGCTCAGGATTCTTCTTATGTAATAAATGGTTCGTTAGCGAAAGACATATCAGGAACTATTTTCTTAAATATGTTAAAGAATGGCGAGTTCGTTACCGATTCCACAATTGTAAAGAACGGTACTTTCACTTTTAAGGGATACGCTTCTTCTCCCTATTTTGCGGGTCTGACCATGCCCCAACGAAAAGGTGATTATATTTATTTTTATGTTGCATCAGGCACTACACAATTAATAAGCCTCACAGATTCATTGAAAACAATCATAGTCAAAGGTTCCCAAATAAATGATGATGATCAATTGCTAAAAGAAAGAATGAGATCAGTTAGTGATTGGGAAACCAGAAATAGTATGATTTACCAGCAGGCCCGTGAAGACAAAAATAAAGCTGTAATGGATAGCCTTGATCAGTTAAGTAATAAAATTCGGGATGCAAAAAGAGAAATAGTTGCTGTTTTTGTAAAAGACTATCCAAACTCTATGAGAGGTGCAATGGCTATCTCTGAAAATTTTGCTTTTTATGCTGAGGCTTCTGAGGTGCAACCGATTTATAATCACTTGAGTGCTAAAATAAAAAATTCGCCAAAAGGCATTGAAATTAAAAAATTGATAGATGTGTATGCAAAATTAGCACTAGGGAAAATGGCTCCACCAATTACACAATACACTCCGGATAATAAAAAAATGAGCTTATCTGATCTGAGAGGAAAATATGTGTTGATAGATTTTTGGGCCAGTTGGTGCGCCCCTTGCAGGAAGGAAAACCCGAATATAGTAGCTGCTTATAATTTATATAAAGATAAAGGGTTTACTGTTTTCGGAGTGTCTTATGATAGTGATAAGAACAGGTGGAAAAAAGCGATACAAGATGACCATTTGATGTGGAACCATGTTTCTGATCTAAGAGGTTGGCAAAATGCTACCACGGATACTTATTGGATCAAAGCAGTTCCCTCCAATGTATTAATTGACAAAAATGGTGTTATTATAGGAAAAAATTTATTTGGTGAGGAACTAACAACCAAACTTAAAGAGATTTGTAATTAGTAACTACTATAAAATATGGAATGAAAGCTGATCCATAAATTTTGTTGATCGATATTACAGGAAAAATTATCGCAAAAAACATTAGTGGCGAAGAGTTGAATAAAAGATTAAAAAGACTATTTACAAATTAACATAGATTCGAATAATTCAATTAAACATGGAAAAATATTTCTTTATAAAAACAGACCGCAAATACATAAAGCTTTGCTTTAGTGAAATATTGTATGTGGAAGGTTCAAGAAACTATACGAAAATATTTACTGAAACCAAGCAATACCTAGTGCTGATAACGATGAAGCGACTCAATCAGTTTTTACCAACCAGTTTATTTGTCAGAATACATAAATCATTCATTGTGTCGCTGGAAAAAATTGTACAGTTTGATAAAGAAACAGTTTGGTTGAAGGGTAAAGAAATACCCGTTGGCCATCAGTATAGAAATGAACTGGAGAAATCAGTGCTTATTGTTAATGATGCAGAGTATTGTTGCTTGCCAATGAGTAATATTAATTATGTTGATCCTATTAGAATAAACGGCTATCGTAAATTATTTGAAGCTGGATAATTTTTCGCTCATCACCAGTTTGTCTTGGGGAGTATGCAGTTACTCCCCTTTTTCGAAGGGCTATTGCTATCGCATGTGACGATTCAAAAATTAGTAGAAATAACATTGTTGGGGTACAAGCCTAAGAAATTGCCTACAGTGATTTGCAATGGCTGAGTAGTGAATATTTCATTTGACGACATTACACATATTAGTAAAGGTGGTAATGATACAGTTATATATAAAGCTAAGGAGAACATAAAGTTTTTTCAAGGCTCTATGATTTATTGAGGAAGTTTCATGTGAATGAGGTTTTTTAGCACTTAGTAAAAGCCATCGGAATGGTGTTAACAGGCATTTTGATTTTGTGAATATGTTGATGTAACTGCAAATGAAAAAATGATTCCAGGATATGAAGGAAATACAAGTACCTGAAAATTGCGGAAGTTTTCTTGTAAGAGGTATTCAGCAGTTCGATGCTATGATGACGGATATCTGCTTGCATAAGAAAAAGAACACCGAGAGGCAATCAGAGATTGAGTGTTGTTTTCATATTGCTAAGCATTACGAGCAAATTTTATTGAGTGAATTGTCGCATTATGAATTTGGAAGTCAGGTTGATGAAATATTTTTCTTTAAAAGAATCAAGCCGCTGTTTAGTGGAGAGATTGAGTATTATGGTTTGTGTAATTACGCTGAAATCTTTAAACACTCTTTTAATGAGAATGGCGAAAAGCGTTTTGCTGGATTCTATGAGAAGGAGCAGCTGAGACTGGAAAAGTTTGGAAAGGAGAATCCCGATTTCTATAATTATGTGTTAGAAGATGGAAGTGATATGGATGAGGTTTGGTTTACAAGATTGGAAGATGATAAGACAAAGAGTGCTTATGATGGTTTGATGGGAACGTACATGGCGATAGAAAAATATGTGGCAAAGGTTGGTGGGGAACTTAAAATTTTGGAAAAGAGTAAGGGGAGTGGTAAGTAGGGAGTAGTGAATGGTGAGTAGGGAAAGACCTTACCCGTAAATCCACTCCTTGGGGAGAGGGGAATGAAAAGAAAGGCACAGATAGTAGCGAATAACTAATGATGAACTGTTATGGCATTGCACTATGAATTGGAGGTGCTGGAAGACATAGTATTTGAAACCCTGCACCCTAAGAAAATTATTGAAACCCCAATACCTACAGCTTATATTAAAAAGCTGATGGATGTGCTTGCTCTTGAGAAAAATAGCATTCCCCAGAAAATTAGAAAGATTGCAAACAGCCTTTTAAAAGAAAACAGAAAGACTGCTTACATACAATTGCAACAAGCTGGTATTACCCGCATGATGGATGCGGTACTTCATTACCTGCTACCAAAAGACTTGCAAACGGTTTATATCGCATCAAAAAGTGTAACGATTGAGCAGTTGTACAAATCGTTGTACATAGAGCTGGAAAATATACTCTTTCAGTTTAAGAATGATTTTTCTAAATATTTTGACTATGACGGAAAGTTGCCAGATGGCAATAAATGGCGAATGGAACCATTGATGCAGCAAACACTTGAAGCTGTAAAGAAAAAACTGACTAAAAAAATAAACTCTTCCTTTCTTGAATTGGTATGCGAACCATTTGAACATTTTCTTCTAACAGATAATGAATATACCTACCGGGAACTACTTTATTTGCAAGAGCTACAGGTCTTTCTTCATTCTATTATTGAACAGCCTTTAGATAAAGTAGAGGAAAGAATTACGGACAGATTGCTGTATCTTAATTTTAATTCTGTGCTGTTCTTTAATTACTGCATTCTTAAGATGTCAGCTGAGGCTGCGAAAAAGAAAACGGTGAGTGAACTGGTAGAATACTTTTCCTGGCAAATTAAAATAATCAATCAGACATTAGCGAAGCTTGATGTTGTGTATCTAAAGCATTTACCGCCTATAAGGGATCAACTTGTTTTCTGGATTGCAGAAGATCTTTATTATTTAGACAAGAAGCACCAGCTTTCTCTTGCCCTGCCTGTGAACAGGGAAGTGGAAAAGGATAAATTGAAAAAAGTGCATGTGCAGCTTACTGTTTCTGACCTGGCACTTGGTGCCCGGTTGCTATTGGATACTGGTGTAATTGTGAATACCAATTATACTGAATTGATGAAGATTGTGGCCAAAGGTTTTAGAACGAATCGCCAGGTAACTATTTCGCAAAGGAATATTTACAATGTCGGCTTTGAAGCTTCTGCACCAAGTAAAGAGAAAATGAAGACTGTGTTAATGAAGATGGTGAGGAAGATTGGGGAGTATTAGGGTGAGTAGTATATAATGAGTGGGAAATGCGATTGGATGATTATAAATGTTTAATGATGCCATTGGCGTTGAAAGTAAGCTTGCTGCCTCAACATATTTTCATTTAATAGGTTCAGATATTCTTTCATTACATCTACAGCAATATTTCGGAAATGTTCGGGTGAGTATAACTCGACTTTATCATATGCAGTTATCGTTGCCTTATGTTTGAAATAGTTGACAATCCCAGAAGGAGCTGCCTTTTTGAAAATTCTCTTAAAACCTATTCTAAAATCTGATGCTGCACTTTCCATAATTTTCTTAGCAATAAACGCATAAAGTTTTTTGTAGACCAGTTTTCTTTTTTCATCTGCAAGTACTGAAATTTTAAAACTATCTTCTTTAAAATTCAATGATTTTTGTCTTTTAATTATATCGTTAATGCCAAAGAGAGATATTTGATTTTTTTTAGTATGTCGTTCTCTGAAAAAAAGTTGAAAAATTAAATCATTTGCAATTAATGTATAGGGTCTTTTTTTTTG
>Ga0138256_10006285_pt1 | contig 12564 bp, 9 predicted proteins | sample KNB2016incub_MG_FD_105486 | JGI IMG/M metagenome (GOLD analysis project Ga0138256, IMG submission 105486) | Active sludge microbial communities from wastewater in Klosterneuburg, Austria - KNB2014incub_MG | ecosystem: Engineered > WWTP > Activated sludge > Unclassified | place: Austria... | reverse complement strand
GGTCGCGGCGGAAGTGCCACCGATAACAATCAGGATGGCGTGTCCGTTGAGGAACATCATCATATTGTCGCTGCTGGTCGCCAGCGATGCCGCGAACACGCTGAAAGTGACCAGAAGTCCAATCAAAGTCGAGACATTCATAAGTGTCTGATATCCCTTAAAGGCTTTATGGGCAGGTCATGTAGGTGTGCTTTCATTATAACCGATCGGCCTTTGGCTGTCAGCGTTGGGCGGAAAGCCTTTCCTTCGCATCCTGTTAACTGTCTGATTTCATGGGAGCTTGCGTAATCTTTTTCAATAGGTAATTTTATTAGAATTCTCTGTCTGGCTGGCCAGTTATTAAAATATGTTAAAATATTATTACAAGAGTCTTGACAGCGACAAGATTGCAATGCATTCTTGGTTCTTCATTGTTATTGAAAATAAAAAACCTGAGAGGAATCCCCCCATGTCCCAAAAAACAACAATTGGAGCCGCAGTGCTCTTCGCTTCTATCCTTAGCGCCTGCGGCCAGACCGGTCGCGGCGGACAAGTCGGCAATTCTTCCCTGCAAGAGGCCTGGAACCGAGCCAACAATCCCATCACCATGCGGCCGGATCTGGAATACACACTGAGCCGGTTGCCACTTCAAGCGGCCCTGGAAGTAGCTCCCTGGTCCGACACCTATTGGCCGAGCAGCGAAGGTGGCATCGCTGCCCGCTGGAACGGTGATGGTGGCGACGACGACAATGCCTGGGAATACCAGTCGCCGACGCGAAGTGCCGCAGGCCGCATGTCGCAAGCCAATCTTGCCAAGCTTTCGCCGGCAGAAAAATACAGCATTTTCGTTGATGACTTTTCCTATCGCCTTGTTTCGAGTGAGCGGCAACGCGTCAGCCCGGATAATGCAAGCTGGGAAGGCATCTGCCACGGGTGGGCACCGGCGGCAATCAATTTCAAGGAACCAAAGCCAATCACTTTAGAAGCAGCCAACGGAATCAAGGTTCCCTTCGGCTCAGCGGACGTAAAGGCGCTCCTTGACTATTTCCAGGGCGAAGTTGCTTCCAGCGAGACGCGCTTTCTTGGCGAGCGCTGCAATGCGGATTTGTCTGAAGACCCGGATGCAGCAAATCGTCCCGAGTGCCGCGATACCAATGCGGGATCCTTTCACGTTGTGATTGCAAACCTGATTGGCCTCAAGAAAAAAGCTTTTGTTGCGGATGTGACCCGTGACCAGCAGGTGTGGAACCAGCCAGTTCATGCTTTCGCCAGTGAAAAGATTCGCGAGCAAGAGCCGAGCCCTGGTGCTGCACGCGGTACGGTCAAGGAAGTCGTGTTCAAGACAAAAATGACTTACACCGTTGAAACGGGTGCGATATGGGACGCAACCAACGAAACCGATGAGCATGCGGATAAAACGGTTACGTACACCTACCGGGTCGAGCTCAACCGTCGCGGGCAGGTGATCGGTGGCGAATGGGAGTCCAAAAATCGTCCGGACTTTCTCTGGAGTCAGGCGCGCCCGAGGTTTTCGGGATTCTTCAGCGAACTGAACGACATCTACAAAGCGGCAACGGCCGAGTAGGCGCAATCATTTCTCAGAGGCTATTTTCCAGGCATCTGCACGGCACGGACCAGCACTTCGAGGATCTGCCGGTGATGACCTGGATTTAATTCGTGAGCAACGCCATCGAGAACATCGAGCGTGACGACATATTCACTCGAAGCCAAAGTATCCCGAAAGGCCTGGGCCTGAGAGACGGGGGATATGGTGTTGGCTTTTCCATGGTAAAGCGCGACGCGCTTCGGAAGCCCGGAAAGATCGTAGGCGATAGACCTGTTTTCCAGGGCGACTTTGCCTTCAGCTTTGGAAATAGCGGCGAGTTCTTTTTGTACGTAGGTCCCTTTGGTTTCTTTGGCAACGGTTTCGAGATCGTACATGCCGTTACCCAGGATCACCCATTGTGCTGTCGGAACTTTTTTAGAATAGAATGCCGCCGCAATGGCCCCGCTGGAATACCCATAAAACCCGATAACGGGCTTAACCGGAGAAATCTGGGCAGAGGCAGCTTTGACACCGGCGTCGATCGCAGCGATCGATTTAGGTCCCGAGAAATCCTCAGGGCCTGATGAGCCTACGTACCCAGGCCGGTTGACGGTAATGACGTTGAATTTGCTGCGAAGGAAAGCCTGCGCCGTCCAACTTTCACAAAATTTTGTTTCGTCAAATCCTGCCTCATCGCGATGCATGACGACGACAGTCCCCGTGGCCGCCGCCGATTGGCAGGCAATCCACTGTGCTTTTGCGCCAGCGCCTGCGAACTGATAATCCGCGATTCCGGACAATTTTTTGAACGTAATCGAAGCGAAGCTCGTCTTGTGACTGGTGTCGGTGATTTTCAGCGCACCGTCCATACGTTGCGGCATTTCCCGAGTGACACAGCCTGTGAAAAACAGCAGCAGCGAGACAGGTATTAACATCAGCGTCAGCGGCGCGCGTGCGCCTGCACGCAAAGATCCGGACATCAGGGCCTCCCGTTTTTGATTCCAACGTCGAGCTGGAAGAGGACCTATTCCTACCTGAACGGGTACCGGATGCCAATATTTGTTGCACCTTGGCAATTTCTGCCGGGTTTCGTGGGAAAAAAATGCGCAAAACAACCGCCAAAAATCTGGCAACCCCCTGAAAACAATAATATTCTTCGCTGGATCTCTTGCAAAACGTGACATGATGGATCAACATCAGATAAGTTCGGCTATTCCGCAGCAGGGAGATGAAGCAAATGGCGGTTGATGTTCGTGTTCCAAGTGTCGGTGAGTCCGTCAAGGAAGCCCGCATTTTAAAGTGGCACAAGAAGACGGGAGACCAGGTTCTCCGGGACCAGGTGATCTGTGAGTTGGAGACCGACAAGGCAACGGTCGAAGTCGTCGCCGAATCTGCTGGTCGTTTCGAAACCATAAAAAAAGAAGGTGATACCGTTCAGGTCGGTGAGGTCATTGCCCGCCTCGATCCTGCGGCGCAAGGGCAGGCAGCTGCACCGGCGACTGCTAAAGTTGGTGGACCTGAGGTGGTCGCGGCACCAGCTGCCCCCGTGGCCCCGGTTACTGCTGCTACGGCCCTAACGCAGGATGGGGGATCAAAGTCGGGGCCGGCGGCGCGGCGGTTGGCAGCTGAGTCGAACATCGACCTTTCGACCGTGAGTGGCACCGGCAAAGGTGGGCGGGTGACTAAAGCGGATCTGATGACTCCGGCAGCGGCATCCCCGATCGCAAGCCAGGCCGGGGTTCTGGTTGCAGATAAAGGCACGGAAAAGGTCGCAGGAGCAGTTGCGAGTCAGGGAGAGCGTCGAGAGCGGCGGGAACCAATGACCTTGCTGCGTAAGCGTATTGCCGAACGCCTGGTTTATGCGCAAAACACGGCTGCCATCCTGACGACGTTTAACGAAGTCGACATGACGGCAGTGATGGCGCTGCGGACCCAATACAAAGACGCCTTCAAGGAGAAATACGGCGTGTCGCTTGGCTTTATGGGCATTTTTGTCAAAGCCGCGATCGAAGGACTTAAAGCCTTTCCGGCGATTAATGGTTGGATCGACGGAACGGATATCGTCTACCACGATTATTTTGACATCGGTGTTGCCGTCTCTTCTGACCGGGGACTGGTCGTGCCGGTCGTCCGCAACGCTGACAGTCTCTCATTGGCAGAAACGGAGTCTGCCATCGGCACATATGCCCGTAAGGCACGGGACGGAAAAATTACGGTCGATGAAATAACTGGTGGCACGTTTACCGTCTCGAACGGCGGTGTGTTTGGGTCGCTTCTTTCCACGCCAATCCTAAATCCGCCCCAGAGTGGCATCCTGGGGATGCATAAGATTCAGGAACGGCCGGTGGCTATCAACGGCCAGGTTCAGATCCGACCCATGATGTATCTGGCACTTTCCTATGACCATCGGATTGTTGATGGACGTGAGGCGGTCCAGTTTCTTGTGAAAATCAAAGACTGCGTGGAAGATCCCGCGCGTATTTTGTTAGGTGTGTAGATGACAGATAGCCCGAAACATTTCGATCTGATTGTAATCGGTGCCGGTCCTGGTGGTTATGTCGCGGCGATTCGAGCGGCTCAACTGGGACTCAATGTAGCTTGCGTTGAGTCGCGGGCAACCTTGGGAGGTACCTGTCTGAACGTCGGCTGTATACCCAGCAAGGCTCTGCTGCAATCGAGCGAGGCATTCAGTCATGTCAGCCACAAGATAGCAGAACATGGCATTAAGGTTTCAGGTGCGACATTTGATCTTAAGAAAATGCTGGGGCGCAAAAATGACATCGTCACCGGCCTGACGAGGGGCATTGAGGGCCTTTTCAAAAAGAACAAAGTCACCTGGCTGAAAGGACGTGGCAGCTTTGTCGACGCACACACCGTTGCCGTGAGCGCGGGGGGTAAGGCTACCAACTACACCGCCAAAAACTTCATCATCGCGACCGGAAGTGAGCCGGTTGAATTGAAGGCGATAGCACCATTTGATGGTGAGACGATCGTCAGCTCAACAGAGGCATTGGAATTCGATCAGGTTCCCGACCATCTGGTGGTCGTTGGTGCAGGCGTCATAGGCCTCGAGCTTGGCAGCGTTTGGTTACGGCTAGGGGCCAAAGTTACAGTGATTGAAGCCTTGGATCGCATCCTTCCGCCGATGGACGGGATGGTGTCGGCAGCCATGCAGAAAATTCTTGCGAAACAGGGATTCAATTTTCTTTTGGGTTGTAAATTGCAGTCGGCAAAGAAAAGTGGCAAGAGCCTTAAAATTCAATACGACCAGGCAGGTAAAAGCGAGGAAATCAAAGCGGACCGAATGCTGGTGGCCGTCGGTCGTCGTCCCCTGACCGCCGGGCTGGATCTGGCCAAAGCCGGGGTGACACTTAGCCAGTCGGGGCGAGTGGATATTGATGCGCATTTTCGCACAAAGATCCCTCACATCTACGCGATAGGTGATGTAGTCGACGGACCCATGCTGGCACACAAGGCTGAGGACGAAGGGGTTGCCGCTGCGGAAATCATCGCGGGTAAGGCTGGGCACGTAAATTACGAAGCGATCCCCAATGTGGTGTACACCTGGCCGGAGGTGGCTTCTGTTGGACTGACCGAAGAACAGTGCAAGACCAAGAACCTGGCGATTCGTACCGGACAATTTCCCTTTCTCGCAAATGGTCGTGCGCGATGTCTGGGGGATACCGATGGCTTTGTGAAGATCATCGCCGATGAAAAAACAGATCGCCTGTTGGGCTGCCATATCGTGGGTCCGACGGCCTCGGAATTAATCGCAGAAGTCGCCGTGGCATTTGAATTCGGGGCGTCTGCGGAAGATCTGGCCCGTTCATGCCATGCACATCCTACCCTGGCTGAAGCTATCAAAGAGGCAGCCATGGGGGTTGAAAAACGTACGATTCACATGTGATTTATTTAATTTGGTAACTTCGAGAGGAAGTTAAAATGTCAGGCTCCGGTTCAGACACGATGCAGCGATTCACCTTTGCCGCTGGAAGTAACGCGGCGTTCATCGACAACACCTATGCGCAATTCAAAAAAGATCCGGCGAGCGTCGATGAGACTTGGCGCAAGTTCTTTGAAGGGTATGAGTTCGCAATAAGCACGGGATCGATTCCTGAATCCACGGCGTCGAACAATTCGGCGACAGGAGCCATAGGGGGGGGATCCTTAAGCGCTGATGAGGCCCTCGCCAATTCAAAAGTCGAAGCATTCATCAACGCCTACCGGCGACTGGGACATCTTTCGTCCCACCTTGATCCATTGAACCCCAAGCCACCGATCAACAAAGATATGTTGCCGGAAGCACACGGACTGGCAGGTGTGGACTACGCAAAGGTTTATCACCCAGCGAATCTCCCGGAGGCGGGGGGTAAATCCTTTGGTGAGATTTACGATCTGCTCAAAGCGACTTACTGCGGACGCATCGGGGCTGAGATTCGGGATGTCGAAGATATCGAGATCATCAAGTGGATTCAGCTGCAAATGGAATCCTGCCGTAACCAACCGGTCCTGTCTCCGACTCTGCGAAAGCGCATTCTAACCAAACTGACCGAAGCGGAAGGGTTTGAGAAATTTTTGCACGCCCGATTTCTCGGGCAAAAGCGTTTTTCTCTGGAGGGTGCTGAAGCATTCGTCCCATTCATGGATGTGATGATTGCCGAAGCTGCCAAGGAAGGCGTGGAAGAGGTGACTGTTGGAATGGCTCATCGCGGCCGACTCAACACGCTGGTCAATGTGCTCAGCAAGCCCGCGGAACTAATCTTCAAGGAATTTGAAGGGAGTGAATTCAACCCCTTCGATATCGATGGTGATGTGAAGTATCACATGGGCTACGCGAGTGAGATCGAAACACCGGACAAAAAACGCGTCAGACTGTATCTTTCGCCAAACCCCAGCCACCTGGAAGCGGTGAATCCTGTGGTAGAAGGATTTACGCGTGCCCGTCAACGATTGGTAGGTGACCACGAAAGGCGACGCGTGCTGCCAGTGTTGGTACATGGCGATGCGTCCTTTATGGGGCAGGGTGTCGTCGCGGAGACATTGAATCTTGCAAATCTGGAGTCCTACCGGACAGGTGGCACGATTCACATCATTATCAATAACCAGGTTGGTTTTACCACTCACCCGTCGGATTCGCGATCCTGCACTTACAGCTCGGGTATGGCCAAGATCATTCGGGCTCCGGTGCTGCACGTCAACGCCGATGATCCCGAGGCGGTAATCTGGTGCGCCATGATCGCGGCAAAGTTTCGTCAGAAGTTCGGCGCAGATATTGTCATAGATCTGGTAGGGTATCGGCGCCATGGTCACAACGAAACTGACGAGCCGGGGTTCACCCAGCCCGTCATGTACAAAACTATCAGTGCCCATCCAACTGTCCTGACTCAGTACGCTGACCGATTGGTCACCGAAGGGCTCCTAACGCGGGAGCAGGTGGACTCCGAAGCCGCGGCCTATCGCGAGCGCTTGCAGACGATGCTTGAGGCTGTGCGGGTCAGGAAAGACGAAAAAAACGCGGGAACAAAAGGAACGTCTGCACCTGCATCAGGTCAGGCAGTGGTAGTACCAGTCGCGCTGCAGAAATCATTTTCCTATCGCAAAGTGACTGCAGAAGAGATTGAAAAATCCGTAAGCACGGGCGTGAATGCAGATCGCTTGCGCTCTCTGGTGGCCAAAATGTGTACGATTCCGGCTGGATTCACAGCACATCCCAAAGCGGCGCGCCTGCTTGAGTCACGGATAAAGATGGTCGATGGCAAGGGCGCATTGGATTGGGCCATGGGTGAACTGCTGGCTTTCGCCTCGTTAGCGGTTGAGGGGCATCATGTTCGCCTCTCGGGCCAGGACTGCCAGCGCGGGACGTTTAGCAGTCGTCACTCAGTTTTGCGTGATTTTGAAACGGGGCTCCCTTTGGCTCTGCTCAATCAACTCGGCGGAGGGCAGGCACCTGTTGATATAATTAACAGTCCACTCTCTGAAGCCGGGGTCATGGGGTTTGAATTTGGTTACACGATTGCGGATCCGGATGCATTGGTTTTGTGGGAAGCGCAATTCGGTGACTTTGTTAACGGTGCTCAGATCATCATTGATCAGTTTCTGGTCGCATCGGAGGCCAAGTGGAAACAGGTGAGCGGTCTCGTTCTGCTGCTGCCGCACGGTTATGAAGGTCAAGGACCCGAGCACTCCAGCGCCCGTCCCGAACGGTTTCTGCAACTTTGTGGCAACCTCAACATACAGGTGGTCATTCCAACGACACCGTCTCAGCATTTTCACTTGTTGCGTCGGCAGATCCACCGAGACTTTCGCAAACCCCTTGTCGTTATGAGTCCTAAAAGCCTGCTGCGCCATCCGAAGGCCGTTTCGGCACTTAGCGATTTTGCAAAAGGGGGATTCTCTGAAGTGCTTGACGATCAGAGCGGGGGCCTGGAATCTGCCAAGAGGCTGGTGCTTTGCTCGGGTAAAATATTCTATGAGCTTGATGAAGTGCGTGTGTCCAATAAGAGCAGTCAAAGCACACCTATCATTCGTATCGAACAGCTTTATCCATTTCCTGAGAAAGTTCTTAAGCAGGTTTTATCCAGATACCCTGGTGTTCGTGAGGTGCTGTGGACCCAGGAAGAACCCCAAAATATGGGTGCCTGGACCTATATGAAACCCCTGTTGCGTGAGATGTTGCCTGAAAAAGTAAATCTCAGGTATGTTGGGCGCAAGAGTTCGGGTACCACAGCCGAAGGGGCATCAAAGGCCCACCAGGCAGAACAGTCCCGGATCATTGCCGAGGCTCTGGGATTGACGGCGGCTATATCGGCCGGGAGCGCCTCGGCAGGGAAATAATCATCGGGAGCGCATCCATTGTTCGGCCTCAAAATTTCTTTCAAGCAGGTTAGGACCGTAGTTACCGCATTGACCTCGGGGATTCTGGGGGCTCTTTTTTACGCCTGTGTGACCACTCCGGTCACAGACCGAAAGCAACTCAATTTCATTCCCGATTCCCAAATGAACGTGATGGGTGCGCAGGCATTCGAAGAGATCAAGCAAAAGGAAAAAGTCTCTAAAGATCCTAAGCTCAATGAAATGATCCTGCGGATTGGCAAGCGTATCGCGAATGCCAGCGGCGCAGGATATGACTGGAAATTTATAGTGATCGACGCACCCAAGACGGTTAACGCATTTTGTCTTCCGGGTGGAAAAGTCGCATTCTATACCGGCATCATGCCTATTGCTGAGAATGAGGCGGCCATTGCTGCAATTATGGGGCACGAGGTGGCTCACGCGACGGCTCGACATGGCGCCGAACGCATGAGTCAGGTGTTGGCCGTTCAGACCGGCCTGGTTGCTCTTGATGCAACGATGCTGCAAAACAACAAATATCGCGGTCCGCTGATGGCTGCCCTGGGGCTTGGCTCTCAATTTGGAGTTCTCATGCCATTTGGCCGGATGCATGAATCTGAGGCGGACAAAATTGGTCTTCAGTATATGGCGAAAGCGGGGTATGACCCGGCACAGGCTCCTGAGCTGTGGAAGCGCATGGCCAAAGCCGGCGGCCGAGTGCCCGAGTTCATGTCGACCCATCCCGATCCCGGTCGTCGTGAAGCGGATCTGCGCAGCCAGATCCCATCGGTGATGTCGCTTTACGAGAAAAGTGAAAAACAACCCTCCAAATCAATATAGCCCGGCAAAAACTGCCTGGCTATATCGGCATCCTGACACCTCTTCGGGCAATCCGTAAAATATATATGGAAGCAAGATGCACGAGGAGAGTTCATGCTGACATCGGCGTATCGTAGTTTCGGAATTTCGATTTTCGCTGTCGCAATCATTTGCTTTCTTGCTGGTTGCAAGACGACATCGGAGGTTCACGTCAGAGATGCTTCGTTAAAAGGTGCAGTTCAGTCAAGCCAGCTCTCCGCCGATGTTGACGAGATTTCCGGTCGGTATTTTGGATTCATAAGGATTTCGCCGCAGCGGAAGGTGACCGCTGTCCTTGACCTCATAGATGTGCCATCGACAGGCGATGAGGCAAAAAGCCTTCGCGGTGTCATGCGCATGTTTGCCGGCGATTTTATGAGTGATGAATATTCAGCGCTTTATCTGCCCAAAATGACCTGGAGTGACTCGAATCAAACTTTGACGGCCTCCGGCTATGATGATCGGTATCAATGGGAATCCGTAAGTGTCAAAGATGGATTTATTGAGGGTATGTTCACGTTTGTTAAAGCCGGCGTTACAGGCGCCTTTAAAATGCGCAGACAGCAATCCATCGACGAAGGGACCCTGGAAGTTTTGGGGATTTTCCCGGAGGCTGTAGCCGCCAAAAGCTTTACCGGTAACTACTATGGCGAGTGCCAGGAAAACCAGATGACCAAGCAGATGACGATTCAGGTCGAAACGACCAGATGGTCTGGTGCTTATGGACTTGCAGGCGTCCTGGACGGGATGCGCGTCGCCGGACGCTTCGGTCTATTCGATAAAAACCTCTGCGGGTCCAGCGACAAATCGTGCATTTACGCGCATTTTCGGAGCGGCGAGATTAATTTTTTGACCGGTGCTTTGCAATTGCGTGGCAATCCGATCGATAAGTCCTGCGTACAGGATGGAACCGATCTTGTGTGTGATGGCTGTCGGATGAACGCCGGGGAAGAAATGTCGCCGGGAGACTTGAATCCTCCTCAGGACTATCAGGTTTTTCGGCGGAAGCCAGAGGCCTCTCCGCATTCCCAGTTGTCGCGCAACGTGTCGACCGCAGCTGAAGCGGAGGGTCAGTATTTTGGTTACCTTCACCACGAGACTCAGGACAGGTATCAGTTGATGGGACTCAATGTTATGAGATCGCGGGAAAGCGCAGGCGGACAAAACAGTTCCGGGGCGGAGGAAGTCAGCTCCGGGGCGGAGGAAGTTAGCTCCGGGGCTGAAAAAATTAGCGCGGTTGCTTCGCTCTATTTCGGAGATTCGGGTTCTCAGGAATTCGTTGCGCACAGGTTGGAGAAAGAGCGGTTTGCTTCAGGGCAGAAGCTGGCTCTTGACGGCCCGGGAGGCGGTTTTTTGGTCATCGAAGATTGGCGTGAGAATTCATTAAGAGGTGTGTGGTACTCAAAAAGTGCTGGAAGAATTGGGACCCTTGAATTGAAAAGAGGGGATGCTCCGGCGTTGCCGGCCGGGGTGCAGTCTTTTGCCGCTTTATCAGGAGTCTATGAAGGAGATGAGTGGCAGTTCGAACTTAGTGTATCCGCGAACGTTTCTGAGTCTCTCCGCGACTACTACCCGCTGCGAATGATGGGGTGGGCGCGTGAAAAGATTCCAACAGCCAGACGGCGGATGATTGAAGAGGGGAGTTATGACTTCTATACCAATTCTCTTGCCTTCCGCCTGGATGACGGGCGCATGGTTGTCGGGCGCCAGACGCAAAATGGTGTGGAATTGTTCTGGCCACCTTACTCTAATGTTGGGACGCCCATGCAGCGCCAGGGAGTAAAATCTTATGTGGCTGCAAAGAGACAACCTGCTACAGTCAGCTCGTCACGCGCGCCAGACCTGGAAGTCAATCCGCCTGAAGCGCGTTCTCAGTCCTTTTAGAAGAAGCAGGAGTCATCATGCGTCTATTTAGTTTCATCGTGGCGATTTTTGTAGCATCTGCCTTCTCAACCCAAAGCAACGCGCAAATGGCGCCGATCTATCTAAAACCGGGCCAATGCATTCTGGTCGGTGGACAACAAGTCTGTGCTTTGATGGAAGATAAAAAGGGAGTCGACTCCTCTGGCGCGGAAATACCAAAACCCCTCTATATGAAGGTTTGCAAATGGGGCGCGGCGGACGATGCGCATGAGGGCGTGAAAGGTTACGGTTTATATCAAATTGTCGTCAAGGACGACGGGGCAAAAGTGGAGACTCTTTTAAAGAGCTACGGTCCGGTGGACCAGGCAGGGTGCGAGAAAGATGCTAAGTCAAAATAGAAGATGGTTTTGTCTTGGTGGAGCGGGGTCTGCTGCGCTGTTTATGATTTTAGGGAGTCTCGCTCTCGGAGGAACCGCTGTCGCCAGCGGTGGCTCTGGCGGTGGCTCTGGCGCTGTGTCGACCATAGGGAAGTTTGTTGAACTCTGGACGCGCCGACCAGGAGACTACGCCAGTGGCACGACCTGGCCAAAAGATCATCTGAAAAAATTCGATCTGGATGCTGCTCCCGCAGTAAATCGCGAGATGTTCGACTACCAGTATGGAAAGAAATATTTTTATAAGGGAGTCCCGCTTCGGGAGGTGATCGGATCCTATCAAGCCGGTCCAAATCTGGATACAGCCCTGCTGCATTTCTCCAATAACATGATCGTCCCGATGTCTTTTGACCAGGAGATACTGGGTCGTGTTGATGCACTGGTGGTCCGAGAGGTTAAGATCGATAATAAATGGGAAAAAAAATTACCAAGTCGATCCAAGCCGGATCCTGTCTATTCCGACCCTCGCCCCATTCGCTTCGAAGGAAACAAGATCGTGGTGGAAAAACCCTGGCACCCCTTGGCCGATAAGCAGGGTGAAAGTGGCTTCTCTCCCTGGCGCTTCACCAGTGCCCTGACCGGTATCGAATTTGTTAATCGAGCCGCCTATGAAAAACAGCTTTTAGTCGATGACTCAACCTCAGTAGTTGCAGGGTATCGTGAATTTCTTGGCCGGTGCACGTTTTGCCATTCAGCCAGGCAGATCGGGGCGCGATTTGGCTGGGATTTCGTAGAACCACTCCCAACCTATAAACAAAAAGCTCCCGAACACCTGCTGAGCCATGTCAAATATCCTAAGTGGGATGCGCTGGAGCGGGGGCTTATGATGCCAGCCCAGAAAGATGTCTCTTCAGGGGAGATATACCTCCTTTGGAAGTGGATGGAAGCTGTCGCGACAAAACCAGCCAAAAGGTACTCCCCTTAAACTGCCCCAGTTGATTTCACCTCTAGGTACCCCCAGGGCCTCTAAGTCGCTCCATGACTTTGCCTTTTCGCAGTTCATGTCACTTCATGATCTCTAGTGGTTCCAGCAAGTTGACCTTCTTTCACCGG
>Ga0138256_10006282_pt1 | contig 12566 bp, 11 predicted proteins | sample KNB2016incub_MG_FD_105486 | JGI IMG/M metagenome (GOLD analysis project Ga0138256, IMG submission 105486) | Active sludge microbial communities from wastewater in Klosterneuburg, Austria - KNB2014incub_MG | ecosystem: Engineered > WWTP > Activated sludge > Unclassified | place: Austria... | reverse complement strand
GCAGTCGTCGGCGGCAAATTCGCGCAGCTTCTGGCGGCAGCCGCCGCAAGGCGCCACGGGGTCCTGGGCCACCGCATACACCGCCAGCGCCAGCACGCGCCGGCCGCCGGCCGCGACCAGCAGCGCCAGCGCCGAGGTCTCGGCGCACCAGCCCTGCGGGTAGGCGGCGTTCTCCACGTTGGCGCCGGCATGGATGCGGCCCTGTTCGTCGAGCACCGCGGCGCCGACGGCAAAACCCGAGTACGGCGCGTGGGCGCGGGCGCGCACAGCGCGGGCCGCGGCGATCAGCGCCTCACGGTGATGCTCCACGTCGCCTGCCATGCGCTGCCTCCGGTCGAACCGAGTGCGACTGTAAGGCCGAAGGAGCCGCAGGCCGGGCCCGCCGAGCCTCGCCTGTATGGAGGAACCATCGCGCAGCAGGCGCTCGCACGCCTGGTCAGACGTAGCCCTTGACCCGCACCGGCGTGTGCCGCATGTGCAGTGACAGGCCCAGCGCCGCCATGTGGTTGGAATTGCGGCCCAGGATGGTCTGCGACAGCGGCAGGAATTCCTTCTCCTCGAACGCGGCGTGGGCGCGGTACTGCGCCACCAGCTGCTGCACCGAGGCCGTGTCCAGGTCGGTGGCCTGGCCCTTGGCGGCTTTTTTCAGGCCGGATTCCAGGCGCTTCCACAGGCCTTCCAGCTCGCGGTGCTCGTGTGTCAGCCGCTTCACCATAAGCTGCACCAGGTCGTATTCGTCGCCCGCGTTGGCGCTGGCCAGCACGGCCGGGAACAGCTCGCGCTCTTCGTCGGTGTGGTGTTCGAAGATGGCTTCCTTGAAGAATTCCAGCACGCCCGCCGCCGTCTCGCGGGCGCGCGCGGCCGGTGCCAGCAGCGCCGGCAGTTCACCCAGCAGGTCGAGCTTCCTCAGGATGCCTTCGTGGCAATGCGAGAAGTCCTGGATCGGCTCGTTGATGTGCTCGGACGTGGAAGTGCTGCTCATTTGATTCACCTAGAGGAAGAATTTCGAATGCCGCCGGTCAGCCGCCGGCCGTCACAGCGGGCAGCCAGGTCGAGAGCGCCGGCACCGCGGCAATCACCACCAGCACCGCCAGCACCATGGCCAGGAAGGGGATGGTGGCGCGGAATAGTGGCCCCATGCGGATGTCGGCCTGCACCATCGCAATGTACAGGCCCGGCCCGACCGGCGGCGTGACCAGCCCGATCACCGTGGCTACCGTGCACACGACGCCGAAATGGATGGGGTCGATGCCCAGCGTGGCGACCACCGGCATCAGCAGCGGCACCACGACGATGAGCACGCTGATGCTCTCCAGGAACATGCCCAGCACCAGCAGCATCACGATCACCAGCAGCAGGAAGACGAAGGGCGAGTCGGTCAGGCCCTTCATGACCTCCACCACCGCGTCGGGCACGCCCTGAAAGGCCAGCACCCAGCTCAGCACCGAAGCGGCGGCGATCAGCCCGGTGATGGTGGCGGTGTTGGTGGCCACGTCGAACAGGATCTTGCCCAGGTCCCGCAGCTTGATCTCGCGATAGATGAAGCCCAGCGCCAGCGCGATGATCGAAGCCACCGCGCCCGACTCGGTGGGTGTCATCACGCCGAGCATGATGCCGGTGATGACGACCACCGGAATGATGGCCGGCACCAGGCCGCCGATCAGCACCTTGGCCGAGGCCGAGCGGCCGCTGCGCGTGCCGGCGGGCAGGCCGGGGCCGAAGACGCCGTAGAGAAAGATCACCAGCGCCAGCCCGGCGACGATGAGCAGCCCGGGCACGATGCCGGCGATGAACAGCGGTGCGATCGGCTGCACCGCCACCACGCCGTAGATGATCATCAGCATCGAAGGCGGGATGATCGGGCCCAGCAGGCCGGCCGTCACCGTGACCGCGCCCGAGAAGGCGCGGTTGTAGCCGGCGCGTTCCATGGCCGGGATCATGACCTTGCTCATGACGCCGATCTGCGCCACCGCCGAGCCCAGGATCGACGCCGCCATGGCGTTGGTGAACAGGTTGGCGTAGGCCAGCCCGCCCTTCAGACCACCGACCAGCACCTGCGCCACCGCGATCAGCCGCTGCGTCAGCCCGCCCTTGTTCATGATCTCGCCGACCAGCAGGAAGAGCGGAATGGCCAGCAGGCTGTTGATTTCCAGCGCGCCGTAGAACTGGATCGGGATCGAGTCGTACAGCACCCCGAGGTCGCTGCTGAACATGAAGACGATGGCCGACACGAGGATCGTGCCCGCGATCGGCAGGCCCGCGAACAGCAGTCCGAAGAAGACGACGAGCGTGATCATGCCGGCGCTCCACCGAGGGCACGCAGGTCGCGCACGATGGCCGCGAACTGGTGCCAGGCCATGAGGGCGAAGGCCAGCGGCAGCGCCGAGAAGTTGTACCAGCGCGGCAGTTGCGTCGTGGCGCCGAGCTCCATGCGCACGTCGGGCCGGTTCACCCAGTCCCAGCCCAGCCAGGCCACGAACACCAGCAAGGCCAGCATGACCCCGCCCAGCAGCACCATCAGGCCGCGGCGCGCCCGTTCAGGCAGCGCCCGCGGCAGGAAGTCGATGCTCACCAACTGGCCCTGCTGCACCAGCAGCGACAGTCCGAAAAGGGTGGCGAAGACCAGCAGCTGAACCGAGATTTCCTCGGCCCAGAAGATGGGTGCGCTGAAGAAATAGCGCAGCACCACCTGCACCATCATGATGCCGGCGATGGCCGCCGTCAGCGCGATGACGAGGCCGCGCTCGGCCGCGGCCAGGCCGCGGTCGATGCGTTGAATCCATTCGAAGATCATCCGGGGCTCCTTGACGCTCGAGCGGGCACGGACGCCGGATCAGAGATCCCTGGCCTGCTTGTAGAAGTCGGCGATGAGCGGGTTCTTGGCCGTGTACTGGTCGCGGATCTTGGCGCCCACGGCCTGGAACGACTTGATGTCCGGGTTGACCACCACCTTGGCGCCGTCGGCCTTGGCCTTGGCCAGGTTGTTGACGTCGGCGTCGATGGCGGTCTGGAAGCCCCACTTCTCGGCGCCGGCCACCACCTTGGTGATCATGTCGCGATCGGCGGGCGAGCGGCTGTCCCACCACTTCTTGGAGACCACGATGACGGCCGGGAAGGCCATGTGATTGGTGAGCGTGAGGTTGGGTGCCTGCTGGTGGAACTTGAGGCCCACCAGGGCGTCGAGGTCGACGTCCACCGCGTCGAGCAGCTTGGTCGTCAGCGACGGCGCCACTTCGGACAAGGGCATCGCCGTCGGCGCGGCGCCGTTGGCATTCCACCAGTCGTTGTAGATGGGGCTGGGGAAGGAGCGGATCTTCTTGTTGGCCAGGTCCTTGGCCGACAATACGGGCTGCAGCGACAGCACGTGGCGCATGCCGGCAAAGGCATAGCCCAGGCCGACCAGGCCGTGCGTGTTCAGCCGCTTGAGCATTTCCTGCGCGGCCGGCGCGGCGGCGGCCCGCGAGGCGTGCGCCACGTCCTTGAAGACATAGGGCAGCGACCAGCCGAGGAAGGATTCCTCGCGGTTGGCCAGGCCGCCGACGGTGAAGATGCCGAACTGCTGCGCGCCGGCCTGCATGAGATTGATCATCTGCGCCTCGTTGCCCAGCTTCTGCAGCGGGCTGACGGCGATCTTCATCTTGCCGCCCGAGGCGGCGTCCAGGTCGGTGGCGATCTTCTCGGACACCTGGTGCCACACGTGCGTGGGGGGCGTGATGTGGCCCAGCTTCAGGGCCTGGGCCTGGGCGCCCACGGTGGCGGCGCCGAGGGCGACGGCCGCGGCGAGCAGGGGCAGGGATCTGGTGAGGTTCATGTCGGTCTCCGATAGAGGCTTGGGGAATGGCGTGGCCAGGGCCCGGCAGGCAGCCGGGTCCGTTCGGGTCTTCGTGAAGGGTGCGGTGGGGGCTACTCGGCGGGGCCGATGTCCAGCGTGATCTCGCCCACCCCTGCAACGTGGCCCGAGATGCGGTCGCCCGGCACCACCGCGCCCACGCCTTCGGGGGTGCCGGTGTAGATCAGGTCGCCGGGTTGGAGGTGATAGAAGAGCGACAGGTCGGTGATGATCTCGCGCACGTTCCAGATCAGCTTGTCGACGTCGGACCTCTGCTTGGTTTCGCCGTTGACTGCAAGCGCGATCTCGCCGTGGTCGATCACCACGCCCGGCATCGGCACGATCTCGGCGCACACCGAGCTGTGCTCGACGTCCTTGCCCAGGTCCCATGGGCGGCCCTTGTCGCGCGCCACCAGCTGCAGGTCGCGGCGCGTCATGTCCAGCCCCGCGGCATAGCCGTAGATGATCTGGTGCGCGTCTTCGGCCTTGACGCGGAAGCCCGGCTTGCCGATGGCGACCACGAGTTCCATCTCGAAGTGGAAATTCTTCGTCTCGCTCGGGTAGGGCATGGTGGCGCCGCTTTCCAGCAGCGTCTGCGGCGACTTGGTGAAATAGAACGGCCGCTCGACCGATTTGTCCACCGGCTTGCCCATCTCCACCGCATGCGCGTGGTAGTTGCGGCCGACGAAGAACAGGCGGTTGACGGGCAGGCGTTCGGTCTTGCCGCGCACCGGCAGCGAGGGCGCGGGCGGCGGGGTCCAGAGATACGAGGTCATGGGAGTCCTTGAGTGTTTGAAGTCGGGTGTCGACAGGCCGGCGCTCAGCCGCGGTTCTCGAACACGCCCAGCTTGCGGTGCAACGGCGATTCGTCGGCGATGAAGACGAAGGCGGGCTGGTCTGCCGACAGGTTCTTCAGCGTTGCCGCGGTGTAGCCCGGGGCGCAGCAGGTGTCCGCCGCTTCGAGCGTGAAGCTCTGCTCGCCGATGGCCACCGAGGTGCGGCCCTCGATCTGGTGGAACACCATCGCCGGTGAACGCGCCGGCAGGCGCAGCGACTGGCCCGGGCGCAGCATCAGGGCGTAGAAGCCGAGGATGTTCTGCGCGTCGGCGCCGGTCTCGGGGTTGGTGTAGGTCAGCTGCACCGCTTCCAGTTCGGGCCGGTCGGCGGCCAGCGCCAGCAGCGAGGCACGGGCATCGGCCCAGGGGTAGCGCAGCATCGGGTAGGCCTTGTCGCCGCGGGCGAACACCGGCGTCGGCACCAGGCCACCGCGGGCGTAGGCGCGGTCGCCGCGGCCAGGCACGACGGTCTGACGCTCGCCGTCGACGTGGTAGCTGGCCTCCATGTAATAGACCAGCGGCAGGTCGAGCACGTCGAGCCAGACCACCGGCTCCTTGCCGTCGTGGCCGTGTTCGTGCCACAGGCCGGTGGGCGTGAGGATCAGGTCGCCGCGACTCATCGGGCACTTCTCGCCGCCGACCGTGGTCCAGGCGCCCTCGCCTTCGACCACCATGCGCACCGCATTCGGCGTGTGGCGGTGCGACGGCGCCCACTCCCCCGGCAGCAGCAGCTGCATGCCCAGGTACATGGCGGCGCTGGCCTGCATCTTCTCCAGGCCGTGGCCGGGGTTGGCCAGCACCAGCACGCGGCGCTCGGCCTTCTCGATCGGCGTCAGCTCGCCGGCTTGCAGCAGCAGCGGGCGCAGCTTCCGGTAGGACCAGTGGGTGGCTTGCGTCCTGCGCGCCGGCACGTGCGGCGGCAGCACGGCGCGCAGGCTGGGCCACAGCGGCACCAGGTTGAGCTGCGTCAGCTCTTCGCGATAGGCCTGCGGCAGGTCTTCCAGGCGGCCCAGGGTGGTGAAGCGGTCGTTGTCTTGCATGTCGTGTCTCCTTGATCGGTCCGGGTTGCGGGTTCAGTCGGCGGCCAGGCAGTTGCCCACGTTCCAGCCGTACAGCCATTCCAGCGCGTCGTAAAAGCGCTCGGGGGGGCGGCCTTTCCACAGGCTGTTGCGCACCAGGCGCTCCACGCCCTTGGCGTGGTAGAGCCGGCCCATCTCGCGCCCGGAGAGCACGATGCGCGCGGTGCGGGCGATGCGCGAACGCTGGTAGAGGTCCAGCGCCGCAGTCCAGTCGTTGTCCTTGACGCGCAGCGCCTCGCCCAGCGTCACCGCGTCTTCCAGCGCCATGCACGCGCCCTGCGCCATGTACTGCGTGGTGGGGTGCGCGGCGTCGCCGAGCAGCGTGGTGCGGCCGAAGGTCCACTGCCCGATCGGTTCGCGGTCGGCGGTGGCCCAGCGCTTCCAGCTCTTGGGCAGGTCGATGAGCTGGCGCGCCTTCGGGCAGATGCCCTGGAAATAACTCTGCACCTCTTCCTTGCTGCCCTCGGTGACGCCCCACTCCTCCTTCTGCCGGCTGTGGAAGGTGACGACTACGTTGTACTGCTCGCCGCCGCGCAGCGGGTAGTGCACGAGGTGGCAGTTCGGGCCCGCCCACAGGCTGGCGGCGTTCCACTGCAGGTCGGCCGGGAACTCCTTCTTGTCGACCACCGAGCGATAGACGACGTGGCCGGTGACGCGCGGCGGGTCGCCCACGAATTGCTCGCGCACCACCGACTTCACGCCGTCGGCGCCGATCAGCGCCAGGCCCCGATACGCGTTGCCGTTCTGGTCGTAGGCGGTGACGCCGTCGGCGTCCTGCGCGACGTTGACGATGCGCGTGCTGGTGCGGAATTCGACGCGGCCGGTCTCCTGCGCGCCTTCGAGCAGCGACAGGTGCACGTCCACGCGGTGGATCACCGCGTAAGGGTTGCCGAAGCGCTGGCGGAAGGCCTCGCCGGTGGGGATCTCGCCGACCAGGCTCTCGTCGATGGCGTCGTGCATCACCATGCGGTCGGTGAAGACGGCGCGGCTGCGCGCCTTGTCGCCCACGCCCAGGGCGTCGAAGGCATGGAAGGCGTTGGGGCCGAGCTGGATGCCGGCGCCGATCTCGCCGATCTCGGGCGCCTGCTCGAAGACCTGGACCCGGTAGCCGCGGCGCACCAGCGCCAGCGCCGCCGCCAGGCCGCCGATGCCGCCGCCGGCCACCAGCACGGGGAGAGAGGTCGTTGTTGCGCTCATGTCGGGATTCCTTTCGATGGAGTGCTTATCGTCAGTACACTGATCATCAGTATAGGCTACCGTATTGAAATGGGACTTAGGGAAAACCCTGATGTCGCGCGGTTGCTGCTGTTTCAGCCGCTGAAAGTGCGCACAGCGGTCAGTCGTCAGTGTACATATCATCAGCACAGTGATACTATGGCCGGCGCCCCTCCCGGGCGGACACCGAGACATGATGAGCAAGCACAACCGGCCCGGCCCCGCAGCGGCCGTCGACCTCGAATCCCTGCCCGGCCACTACATCCGGCGGCTGCAGCAGATCGCGGTGGCGATCTTTCTGCACGAGACCGAGGCGCACGGCATCACGCCGGTGCAGTACGGGGCCTTGCAGACGGTGTGCAACACGCCGGGCATCGACCAACGCACGCTGGCGCGCAGCATCGGGCTGGACACTTCCACCATTGCCGGTGTCGTCGATCGGCTCGAATCACGCGGCCTGCTGGTGCGCAACACCACGCCCGAGGACCGCCGCGTGCGCCTGCTTTCGCTCACCGACGAGGGGCACGCGCTGCTCAAGGCGCTGGCGCCGGCGATGCACCGCGCACAGGCGCGCATGCTCGAGCCGCTGCCGCCGCGCGAACGCGATCAATTCATGCGCATGCTGCGCCAGCTGGTGACGGCCAACAACGCCGAGAGCCGGGCGCCGAGCGAGACCTGAGGGGCTGGTTCCCCGGTCGATCCACTCAACGCGCCGGCCGTGCTCAAGCCGCCACGGGCTGGCGGATCAGGTGGTCGAAGGCCGAGAGTGCCGCCTTCGCGCCCTCGCCCGCGGCGATGACGATCTGCTTGAACGGCACCGTGGTCGCGTCGCCGGCGGCAAAGACACCCGGCACGCTGGTGGCGCAGTGCGCGTCGATGAGGATCTCGCCGTAGCGCGACAGCTCCAGGCTGCCCTTCAGCCATTCGGTATTGGGCACGAGTCCGATCTGCACGAAGACGCCGGCAAGTTCCAAGGCATGTTCCTGGCCGCTGACGCGGTCCTTGTAGCGCAGGCCGTTCACCTTCTGCCCGTCACCGGTGATCTCGGTCGTCTGCGCGCTGGTGTGGATGTCCACGTTGGGCAGGCTCCGGAGCTTGTTCACGAGCACGGCATCGGCCTTCAGCTGATCGGCAAACTCCAGCAGCGTCACGTGCGCCACCACGCCGGCCAGGTCGATGGCGGCTTCGACGCCCGAGTTGCCGCCGCCGATGACGGCCACCTTCTTGCCCTTGAACAGCGGCCCGTCGCAGTGCGGGCAATAGGCCACGCCCTTGGTGCGGTATTCGGCCTCGCCGGGCACGTTGACGTTCTTCCAGCGCGCGCCGGGGGCCAGCACCACGCTGCGGCTCTTCAGCTCGGCGCCGTTGGCCAGCTTCACGCCCACCAGGCCACCCGGCGTGGTGGCCGGCTCCAGGGCGGTCACGCGCTGGCCGTTCATCAGGTCCACGTCCAGGCTGCGCACCTGCGCTTCCAGCGCAGCGGCGAACTTCGGACCGTCGGTTTCCAGCACCGAGATGTAGTTCTCGATGGCCATCGTATCCAGCGTCTGGCCACCGAAACGTTCGGCCACGATGCCTGTGCGGATGCCCTTGCGTGCGGCATATACCGCGGCCGCGGCGCCGGCCGGGCCGCCGCCGATGACGAGCATGTCGTAGGGTGCCTTGTCGGCCAGGCGGGCGGCGTCGCGCGCCGCTGCACCGGTGTCCACCTTGGCCAGGATCTCGCCCAGCTCCATGCGGCCGCTACCGAACATCTGGCCGTTCACGAAGACCGTGGGCACGGCCATGATCTGGCGCGCGTCCACTTCGGACTTGAACAGCCCGCCGTCGATGGCGACATGGCGCACGCGCGGATTCAGCACCGCCATCAGGTTGAGCGCCTGCACCACGTCGGGGCAGTTGTGGCAGGTGAGCGACATGTAGGTTTCGAAGACGAAATCACCTTCCAGGGCACGAATCTGCGCGATGACGTCGGCTTCCACCTTTGGCGGGTGGCCGCCCGCCTGCAGCAGCGCCAGCACCAGCGAGGTGAATTCGTGGCCCATGGGGATGGCGGCGAAGCGCACGCCCATGTCGTGGCCAGCACGGCTGATCGAAAACGACGGTCGGCGCTCGTCCTGCCCGTCCAGCCGCAGGGCGATCTTGTCCGAAAGGCCGGCAATGTCCTGCAGGAGTTCGCGCATCTCCTGCGAGGCCGGCCGCTCGTCGAGCGAGGCCACCAGTTCGATGGGCTGCGTCACGCGCTCCAGGTAGGCCTTGAGCTGGGTCTTGAGGTTGGCGTCCAACATGGCGGTTTCCTTTGCGTCGATGGTGAGGGGCAGGGTTCGTCCGGCCCGGTCGACAGCACCCGTCGCGAGGGCGCTGTCGACAGGGCCCGTGGGGGCCTGTCGAGGGTTGGTAGCCGAGGGCGAGCCGTGCGGCCCGCCCTCAGCGCGGAGTCGTCAGATCTTGCCGACGAGGTCCAGCGACGGCGTCAGCGTGGCCGCGCCTTCCTGCCACTTGGCGGGGCAGACCTGGCCCGGGTGCTTGGCCACGTACTGCGCGGCCTTGACCTTGCGCAGCAGTTCGCTGGCGTCGCGGCCGATGCCGTTGTCGTGCACCTCGGCGGTCTTGATCAGGCCTTCCGGGCTGATCAGGAAGGTGCCGCGCAGCGCCAGACCCTCTTCCTCGATCATGACGTCGAAGTTGCGCGTGATGGTGCCGGTGGGGTCGCCGATCAGCGGGTAGCGCACCTTCTTGATGGCGTCCGAGGTGTCGTGCCAGGCCTTGTGCGCGAAATGGGTGTCGGTGGAGATCCCGTAGACCTCCACGCCGAGGTCCTTGAACTGGGCGTAGTTGTCGGCCAGGTCTTCCAGCTCGGTGGGGCAGACGAAGGTGAAGTCGGCCGGGTAGAACACGAACACGCTCCACTTGCCCATCAGCGACTGCTCGGTGACTTCGATGAACTTGCCGTTCTGGTAGGCGGTGGCCTTGAAGGGCTTGACTTGGGTATTGATGAGGGACATGAAGAATCTCCTGGAGTGACGAGGGTTGAAGGAAGGAAGAAATCCGTTGACAGGACGAATTGTTGGGGTTCACCCTCGTTTGGACAATTGGATTGCTTTCATGCCGGCGATAGGCAACGTTAATTCTCCGGGGCGCTGACGCCCTGGGGGCGCCGCCGATGAGCTGGCGCCTTGCCTGCCCCGCCGACCCGGCACTGCTCCAGGCGATGGCAGGTCCGTCGGCGGGCTCCGGCTTCGGCGGTTGCCTGAAGAGCCCGCGATCTCAGGCCTGCCGGCGCGGCGCGCCGCCGCGCGCCGGCGTGGGCCAGTGGCGAAAGCCCTTGGGCGCGTGCGAGGTGACCGCCGAACCGAGCACCAGGACCCAGAAGACGAGCACGGCATGCCGGGCGTCCAGCGCCATCCAGGCCACCAGCGCCAGCTTCACCAGCACCGCCGCGCCGGCCACTTCGCGCAGCGCCATGCGGCCGGCACGCAGGTCCATCGCCAGCATCAGCAAGCCGCTGACCAGCACCAGCAGCGCTGCACGGCTGTGCCCGGCGGGTGCGCCCAGTACCGCCGCGCCCAGCCACACCACACCGGCCAGGTGCAGCGAACGCAGCAGCACCGAAAACCAGCGTTCGGCTTCGGAGTCGCGGGCGAGCAGGCGCATGGCCGGTATTGTGCGCAAGCCGCGTGCTCCACCGGGGCAACCCGCCGGACGGGCAGGCACGCCCGGCCTCTCAGGCCGCGCGCAGGCAGTCCACGATCCTCAGACGCGCCGCGCGCCAGGCCGGCACGAAGCCGCCGACGAAGCCCATCAGCAGCGCGAACAGCATCGACTGCACGGCAATCACTGGCGTCATGCGGAACTGGAAGGCCAGTTCGGCGAAGGTGGCGAAATTGGTCGTCGACACGTCCACCGCCTGCATCGCCAGCGCCGCCGTCACGCCCGCCACGCCGCCCAGCAGCGACAGCAGCAGCGATTCGCCCAGGAAGGCCGCCAGCACCGCGCTGCGCCGGAAGCCCAAGGCACGCAGCGTGCCGATCTCGCCCACGCGCGAGGCCACGGCGCCGAACATGGTGATGGTGGCGCCGACCACCGCGCCGATGGAGAAGATGACCGCCAGCGCCGTGCCCAGGATGCGGATGAAATTGGCCAGCGCCTCGCTCTGTTCGGCGTAGAAGCGCTCCTCGCGCTTGGCTTCCAGGCCCAGGCGCGGATCGTCTTCGATCAGCTGGCGCAGGCCTTCGAAATTTTCCGGATCGGCCAGCTTCACGATCACCGAGCTGACGGCCTGGCGCCGGAAGGCGGCCATCAGCTGGTCGGCGTCGGCCCAGAGCTCGGAATCGAAGCCGCTGCGGCCGGCGTCGAAGAGGCCCACCACCACCCAGTCGCGGCCGCCGAAGCGCAGCGTGGCGCCCAGGTCCACACCCTGGAAACCGGCCGCCACGGCGCGGCCGGCAATGACTTCGCTGCTGCCGGGGCGGAACAGGCGGCCCTGCACCAGCCTCACCTGTGGCCGCAGCGCCAGGCCGGCTTCGCCGGTGCCGCGCAGCGTCACATTGCTGGGCTTGCCGCTGCCGCGCTTGGGCAGGTTGTTCAGGATCACCGGCTCCTTGCTGGCCAGGGCGTGGCCGCGGGCGTCGAGCGCGATGCCGGGCAGCGTCTCGATGATGGCCGCCTGCTCGCGGCTGATGCCGCTGGTGATCTCGGCGCCGGCGCCCTTGCGCAGCACGATCATGTTGTCGGGCTGGCCGGTGGCCACCAGCGTGGCGCGGATGCCCTCGGTCATCATCAGCACGGTGGCGAAGACGTAGACCACCAGCGCCATGCCGGCCGCGGTGAGCACGGTGGTGACGCGGCGCACGCGCAGGTTGCGGGCGATGTAGCTGAAGGGCAGGGCTTTCATGCGACGTGCCGCAAGCCCGCCACGATATCGATGCGGCTCATCTTCCACGCCGGCCAGGCCGCGGCGACCACGCCGACGAGCAGCGCTGCCGCCAGCTGCAGTCCCATCGTCGAGGCCGAGACGCGGAACACCGGGAACAGCGACCCGGCGGTCTGTGCGAAGGCCGCCGCCAGCGGCAGCGTCAGCAGCACGCCCGCCAGCCCGCCGATGAGGGCGATCAACAGGCTCTCGCCGAACAGCAGACGCACCACGAAGGCCGGGCCGAAACCCAGCGCCTTGAGCGTGGCGTATTCGGCCAGCCGCTCGCGCGCCGTCATGGCCATGGTGTTGGCCATGACGGCCATGATGATGACGACGATGATGTAGCTCACCGCCTGCAACGCCACCAGGATGGCCTCGCTCATCGAGACGAAGCTGAGCTGGAAGGCCTTTTCGGTTTCGGTCAGCGTCTCGGCCAGCGAATTGCGGAATTGCGCGTCGATGCGCTGCGAGATCACGCCCGCGTTGTTGGGGTCGCGGATGCCGACGACGAAGACGCCGACGAAGTCGCCACGGCCGCCGCGGGCACGCAGGGTTTCGTTGATCAGGCCCCAGTGCATCAGCATCTGGTTCTCGTCGACCGAGGCATCGGCGCCTTCGTAGATGCCGCGCAGCGTGAAGTTCCAGTTGCCGCTGTAGATGGTGCCGCGCAGCGGGATGTTGTCGCCCAGCTT